>TARA_R110002110_G_scaffold27592_17_pt1 | contig 14908 bp, 15 predicted proteins | sample TARA_R110002110 | Tara Oceans TARA_R110002110 (sample SAMEA4397330) | marine metagenome | biome: Polar Biome; feature: [SRF] surface water layer (ENVO:00010504); material: water (ENVO:00002006), including particulate matter (ENVO:01000060) such as... | depth 5 m
AATAAAGCCGTTCTGGACCTGTCACGCTTTCGTGCCGCTCGTGCAACTCATTTATGCGGCCTTTCGTTCGAAAGCCAAGGGGCTTTTCCAGCCGAGTGGTGAGTGTTTTCTTCGAGCGTTATAAAATCCATTTATGTAGTTGAAGATTGCCAGTTCAGCAGCGCGTCTGGTTGGCCAAGATTGTCGCCAAATGCGCTCTGCTTTGATGGTTTTGAAGAACGTTTCGACGGCAGCATTGTCAAAGCAATTCCCTTTCCCAGACATGGACACCTTGAACTCATGCTTGCGTAGGATCTTCTGGTAGTCATGCGAGCAATATTGCGATCCGCGGTCCGTGTGATGGATACAACCTTTAGGCGGTTTACGTAGATTGATTGCCATTTCCAATGCTCGGATTGCCAGATCACGCTTCATGCGATTGCTAACGGCCCAGCCGATCACGCGCCGGGAATGCAAATCCAAGATAACCGCCAGATACAGCCAGCCCTCGCGCGTCCAAATGTAGCTGATGTCCATTGCCGGGCAGGGTATTTCCATAGGAAATGTCCCGAGAGGGGCCCACCCATTTCTGGTTTGGCTTATCAGCGTAGAAGTCGCGATCCAGCAGGTTTGGCGCGATAATGAACTTGTGGTTGCTGTCTGTGGTCACCTTGTATTTCTTTGACCTTTCAACGCAGATGCTGTTCTCACGCATGATCCGACCAACACGACGGTAACCCACGTCGACGCCGGTCTCCTTCAGTTCTTCTGTCATTCTGGGGCGACCATAACTCCCCAGAGATAAGGCAAATTGCTCCCTGATATATGCCAACAAAACCAAGTCTTTACGCTGGCTGCGGCTCAATGGCCGGGAGCAAAAGGCACGATAGCCGCGCGGGCTAACATCCAGGATTTGACACAACCGATTGACCGACAGCATGTTCTTATTCTTTGCAATGAACGCAAACCTCATTTGCTTCGCTCCGCAAAGAACTGGGTGGCTTTTTTTAACACTTCCCTCTCCTCGCGCAGCAGACGGTTTTCTTTGCGAAGGTCAGCCAGTTCACGTTCCATATCAGATTGCACGGTCGGTTTTTCAGGGCAGCGCTTATCGTGCTGTATCCAGCGACTCGGTGTTGAAAAGCCAACCCCAAGATCAGCCGCAACTTGTTTGCGCGACAGACCGCTGGTTAAAGCCATGCGAACCGCTTCTGCGCGGAATTCTGGGGTTCGTTGTGGTGTTGCCATTTCGTTTGTCCTTTGAGGCAAAATACCAAGTCAAAGGAGCGGAACAAATACGCGACAGGTCCATTCTGCTGGGGCTTTCCTGGCGCGATGTAATGCCAATCGACGCCAGTATCCTGGACCCACTTGAGGATCGCCATGCTTGTGAAATCGGTTCCGTTGTCCGAAACAATCGTCCTTGGCATGCCGCGCTCAGCAATGATGCAATCCAGTTCTCGTACCACACGATGCCCTGAAAGCGATGTATCTGCGACCAGTACCAGGTTCTCTGGGCTGTAATCATCCACGACGGCCAGGATGCGGAAGCGACGTCCGTCTGTCAGCGCATCAGATACGAAATCCAAGCTCCACCGCTGATTAGGACCATCTGGCAGCACCATTGGCTTTCTGGAGCCCAAAGCGCGCTTCCTGGCGCCTCTGCGGCGCACCTGCAGCTTCTCTTCACGGTAGATGCGCCTCACTTTCTTGTGGTTCACCCCGAAGCCCTCTCGCGCAATCATCACGTGAACACGATGGCATCCCAGGTCGCAAGTCCCGCAATAAGGTCATTAGCTACGATAAGCGTCGTTCCCCACGTCGCAACCGTATCGAACGTATGTTTGGCAAGCTCAAAGACTGGCGACGTGTCTCAACACGCTATGATCGATGGCCCAAGGTCTTCCTGTCAGCCATCGCTTTCGCTGCAACCGCCATATTTTGGTTATGAGGCCTGACCCTAGACAGATCAAACTGTTTTAACGCACGATGAACTCTGCATGGAGCGCACCTGCTGCCTTAATGCTCTTAAGTATGTCGATCATATCCCGTGGGGAAACACCCAGTGCATTCAACCCCGCAATGACTTCTGAAAGTGATGTACCTTCCAGAACTTCAGCCAGACCTATGCCGGGTTCTTCTTGGATCGCGGCATTTGTACGTGGAACGACAACCGTCGCGCCTTCAGAGAATGGGTTTGGTTGAACGACAAGCGGAGTTTCTTGAATGCGGAGCGTTAGGTTACCTTGGCTTACGGCGACTCTACTTATGCGTACGTCCTCGCCCATGACAATCGTTCCTGAGCGTTGATCAACAACAACACGCGCTTTTCGCTCTGGCTCTACTTCGATGTTCTCAATACGACCTAAAGCATGAGCGACTGATCGCATTCGTGTGGCCGGAACGTCAAGTTGGACGGTGCCACTGTCCAACATCAATGCAACACGGCGTCCGAAAGTGTTGTTTATCGCCTGCTCTATCCGGGCAGCAGTTGTAAAATCCGCCTCTCGCAAGGCCAGCCGCAGTTCCTCAAGTGAGCTCAATTCAAATGCGATCTCACGTTCCACTCGACCGCCTGATGGGATCACACCAGCTGTGGGTACCCCCTGCGTGACCTTGCCTGCGTCCCCTTCGGCTGTCGCACCACCAGCGATAATTGTTCCTTGCGCCACAGCATAGATATCGCCATCTGCAGCGTTCATCGGGGTCATGATCAACGTGCCACCCATGAGGCTTTTTGCGTCCCCGATCGCTGAAACAGTCACATCAATCTGCCCACCTGCACGCGAAAAAGGGGGTAGCGTGGCCGTTACCAATACTGCGGCTACATTTTTTGGGCGAAACTGTTCACCTGTGACGTTCACACCCAATCGTTCCAAAATATTGGTCATGATATCTTCGGTGAAAGGCGCGTTGCGGAGCCCATCACCACTGCCATCGAGACCAACGACCAAGCCGTAGCCGACAAGGTCATTTCCGCGTACGCCGTCAAAATCAACCAAATCCTTGATCCGTACCGGACTGGCCTGTGCCGCACTGACGGCCAGGACCAAAGCGAAAGCGGTGAAAAGCGAACGTATCAAAGGAAGTTCACGATGCTGAGCTGTGACATACGAACGGTAACCGAATATAAACTTTGCAGTTGAAATTGCGCTTCCTCCAGCTTTGTCGCCGCTTCAAACGGATCTACCGCCAAGAGCGCGGACTTTGCATATTCAAAGCCGGTCAATTCCGCAGAGTTACGGGCGGAGATTGCATCGATGCGGGCTTCGGCAAACCCGACGCGCGCCTGTAGCGAAATCAAATTTTCTTGCGCTCCAAGCATCTCTTGGCCGGTTCTATCAAATAGTTCGGTCTGATCAGCTTTGTTCAATGCAAATCCAGTATCGGCGGCAACAGCAGCGACAGCAGTCATCGCCATCAATTGAAGCAGCTCAGGTGCCGTTGCTTTGATGTCCAAGGTCACATTCTCGCTCTCCGACAAAGCAAAAGGTGAAAGAGCATCAGGTGAACCCTGATATGCAGTAGCGGCAAATCCAGCCGGATCATTGAACCATGCAGATGTGGTCGCAACTATTTCATCTGGTGAGGTGGCACCGGTCAACGCTGTTCGCAGTCCAGTTAAAATCGTGTCCACGTCTGCAACTGGTGGCGTGTCTGTTGCGGTTCCTGAAAACAAATAGCGTCCGGCGATTTGTCCGTTCAACCGGCCGATTATGTCACTTAGCGCGTGGCGAGCTTCGCCAGCTGTTTCTGCTCCCGATGCGCCGGTTATGGCTATTCCTGTGGCTAGCAAACTGGCGGACAGACCATGAGAAATTTCCGCAATCTGTTCCAAACTGGTCTGCATCGCGCTTGCGTAATGTGTGGATTCTGTCGTCGCAATTTTATATCCGGCGAGCGCGCTCATTTTGCTTTCAATATCGCTTAGATAGCCCGTGTTGCCAGCCAAAAGCTGTCCGGTGTCAGATATTTGGCCACTCGCCAGCTCCGTAGTCAGGCGGTTAATATCTTGCTTTAGCAGTGTGTTACGCTGCCGTTGCGCATACGATACAGCCATGTCGCCGAGTGAAGCGTTTATCATAATTAGATCCCCAAAAGAGTTTGCATCATCTCATCCACAGTCTGCAAAACACGTGCATTCGCTGCATAGGCTTGTTCGACCAGCATCAGCCGTTGAATTTCTGCGTCAGAATCGACACCGTCTGCCAATTGACGCTCTGTCAATTCAGTTAGCTGGGTCGCGGCAAAGCTAAGGATTTGTTCAGAGTTTGTCCGCTCTGTCGCGACCTGAGAAGTAAGCGCCGCAGTCAATGACGTTGCGCTGAAAACACCATTGCCAACTGCATCATCCGCAAGTGGCCGTGCGTTTTTTAACGCGTCCGTCAAGTTTTGAAGGAGCGTTGCATCACCGACATTGCCTTGAGTTACGGCATTTATGCCGTCCCGCATCCGCCAGGCTTGGCCGTTCTGGTCCGGGTCTACTGCAGCGTTCAGACTTAGACGGTTTGCCAGTCCCAACTGACTGAGAGGATCAAGTGCGTTGCCTTCATCTGTAAACAATCCTGCATCACCGGGCGCAAGGGTTGGATCAACGGTCGGGTCTTCAAACCGTTCAATCAGATCACGCGCCAAAACGTCCAACTGGGCTTGAGCAGCGATGCCGTGATCATCGCGAATGGCAAATTGGATGCCAAGTGCGCCGCCACGTAATGCGCCGCCTTCAGCGTCAGTGCGGACAGATTGGCCGTTGATGGTTAGCCCCGATAGGGTGCCCTGTGCCAATGACATGTGCGGCGTAACGGTATTGACCGCTTCAAATCCGATGACGGCAGCGGACCCGTCAATCAAAACAGCACCGCCGGTAGAGTACAGCGCAATCTGACCATTATCGCGTGGAACTTCGCGAACAGGTACCAGCGCACCAATTTGATCGACGATCTGTTGTCGCTGATCCATCAGACTTGCAGTGCTTGCACCCTGCGACCTGGCCGACGTGATCTGAATGTTCAGCTTTGACACTTGTTCAAGCGAGATGTTCAATTCGTCCACCATTGCTGAAATGGCTCGGTCTGCTTGGCTTCTTGCATTCTGAGCACCAACAGAGGCATTCCTGATGTTTGTTGCAAGGTTGCGTGCCGCAACGACGCTGGTGTTGAGGCGATCCGGTGCATCGGGGCGGCTTGCCGCAGCGATCAAGCTGCTTTCAAATTCAGCCAAACCACCCGAAAGCGACGCCGGATTGTCTGGCGTGCCCAAGAGTGCTTCGAACTTTGCGTAAAACTGCGCTGTGCCGTCTGCATGCAGTTGCGCAGCCTCTGCCATCCGGCGATCTGATGCCAAACTGGCGTCCACGACCCGGACAACATCGTTGATCTGAACGCCGCCCATGCCCCCCGTCGCCTGCGAGGAAAGTGATAGAACCCGCCGAGCGTATCCCGGGGTCAGAGCGTTTGAAATGTTTGACGATACAACCTCGGCCCCGCGACTTGCGGCGCGCAGGCCCAACATGGCGTTGGACAATGCACCAGATATGGTCATCTTCCAGCTCCTTCTTTTTCAAATTGAAACGCCGGTGAATTAGCGCTTGATATTGGTTGTTTCCTGCAACATCTCATCCACGGTCTGGATGACCTTGGCGTTGGATGAATAAGCGCGCTGGGTTCGGATCATTGAGGTCAATTCACCGGCCACATCTGTTGCGGATTCCTCCAGCGCATATCCAAGAATGTCGCCCGTCGGGCCATCACTTGCGTCCCACAAAAAGAATGATCCGCTGTCTACAGAAGGTTGGTAGGTCTGACTGTCCAGTGCGACCATGCCATTGGGATTTGGCAAGTCCACCAATGGCACTTGGTATATTGTGCGGGTGATGCCGGTGTCGAAATTGGCATAGACATATCCATTTTCGTCAACCTCTACGCTGGTCATGTTCCCAACCGGCGATCCATCTTTTGAGATGGAAACTGGTGCAAACGCATCTGACAGCTGGGTGATGCCATTGCTTTCACCGATCTTTCCGATGTCAATTTCAATGGGCCCGCCTGCCACGTCAACGATCAATTGCCCGGATCCAGCGTCATAAGCGCCACCGCTGACGGTAGTAACGGATGCAAGCGTGCCGCCAGATGTCCGGTCGTCGGCGAACGTCAGGATGTATTCCCCAATGACTGTGCCTTCCGGTTCGGTCGCGGAATCGGTCATGGTCAACGTCCATTCATTGGACGCGCCTGTTGCCGGCACTGTCGGGCTGAAGGTAATATTGATATTTTCTGATGTGCCGAGGTTCCCAAAGTACTCTACCGACAAATTCTGAACGTCCCCTGATGCGCCAGCATCCGTTTCGGTCGCGGGCAGGTTGACACCAAGGGTCATACTGGTTGTGGGTTCACCTGAAAATTGGTTGACATTGATCTGGACAGGCTCAAGACCGCCTGCCGTGTCACGAGGGAAGCTGGGGATCGACCCATCGGGTTGTGCGGGCCATCCCAACAGAACCAGCCCCGAGGTCGACCGCAGATATCCCTCTGCATCTGTTCTGAAGGATCCGGTTGTGGTCAACATCATATCTGTGGCGCCGTTGCCGACACCCAGATCGGTAGCCTGCGTGACGGGCAGAAAGCCGCGACCCCTCACAGCGAGGTCCGTCGCGTTGGAGGTGGAAACAAGCGAACCGCGTTGATCAATCAACCGCTGTGTGTTTGCGCGCACACCGCCGGCGGAATAGGATCCGCCACCTGATGAAACCACCATCGATTCAAAATCGGTGCTGACCCGTTTGTAGCCATAAGTCGAAGAATTCGCGATGTTGTCTGAGATCGAGGCGAGGCGCGTCGCATTCGCCTGAAGCCCCGCCACACCCGCGTTGAGCGAAGATGAAATTGTCATAGACACGCCTTTCTGCTGTATCGTTCCGTCAAAGTCTGACCCACACCTACGCCGGGCCGACTTAACGTCGCGCTAACAGATAAAATCCGCCCTATTCCGCCTGATCAGTCCTTCCGTTGCTCAATTTCGGGGGATGTCGCGCAGCAGAATCACTTCCAAGCGATTGTTTCGGCGCGCCATCGGGTCCGCGACAACCGGGGTGCGATCCGCATGGCCAGTCACACGCTGAATCCGGTCAGGGACGATACCCGCACCTTGCAACAGTTCTCGCATCTTTGTCGCGCGCTGGGCAGACAATTCCCAAACGGGGCTGTGCGCCAGAACGATTGGATTGGCGCGAACATGCCCGCCTATTGCAATCTTATTGGTCACGATCTTGCTTGTTTCGGTAATGATAGCAGCCAGATCGCGCAAAATCTGCCTTGGCCGGTCGGTCCCGTCTTCGAACAACAACACGGAATCCAGATCAAACAGTTCAATCACCAATCCTTCGTCGGTGATCCGGGTCACGATATGTCGCTTGGCGTTTTCCATAACCAGACTTTCGCCGCCCATACCCTGCAGCTGCGCGTCAAGATCCCGAAACTTCTGGGTTTCTTCCTCCATCTCAGAGCTTTGCGCGTTCCGGCTTGCCCCGTGCGCCTTATTCTCGCGCGATGAATGCTGCGCGGTTGATCCGGTGCCGTTCTTGGGCAGCGTCATCTCGGTAAAGATACTTTCGCCGCCAAAGGCACCGTTGCCACCGCCAGAAACACGGTTAATCGGAATGGTCGGGGAAAAATAATCCGCGATCCCTTTGCGTTGTTGTTCCGTCGTTGCGTTCAGCAGCCACATCAACATAAAAAAGGCCATCATCGCGGTTACAAAATCCGCATAGGCGACTTTCCAGGCACCACCATGGTGACCTCCGCCGCTGATAACTTTCTTACGTTTGATGATGATTGGCCGCGCGTTAGCTTGCGCACTCATCTCCACCACCTTTTCTCACCCGACGACATTGGTAACGGCAGACCTTTACCGGCACCTTAACATTTCGATTTGTCGGGATTTAGAACTGGGGTGGCAAGGAGCGAAAATTACCTATGGCAAGCGCCGGCGTGCTGCAAGGCGCAGCTGCTTTTGTCGTTCGCGAAAACGTTCTTTGTCATCATCGCTGGTCCGATCATAGCAATGATGGCAGCTCACCCCTTCTTCGTAATCCGGATGTTCGCGGTCCTCGGGCAGGATCGGCTGTCGGCATCCGTGACACAGCAAATGCCGACCTTGGCGCAGCCCGTGCCCCACGCTGACCCGGGCATCAAAGACAAAACAATCACCCTGCCATGTGCTTTGTGCCTCGGGAACGTCCTCCAGATACTTAAGGATGCCGCCTTTCAGGTGAAAGACATCCTTAACATCCTGACCCAGCAGATAGTTTGTCGATTTTTCGCACCGAATACCGCCGGTACAAAACATCGCAACCTTTTTGTTGTGAAACCGATGCTTGTTGGCCTCCCACCATGCCGGAAACTCTCCAAAGCTGGCTGTTTCGGGGTCAATTGCCCCTTCAAAGGTTCCGATGGCGACCTCGTAGTCATTGCGCGTGTCAATAACCACCACTTCGGGATCGCGAATCAAGTCATTCCAGTCTTTGGGCGCGACATAGTTTCCAACACGGGCACGGGGGTCCACGTCAGGCTGGCCCATGGTCACGATCTCGCGCTTGATCCTGACTTTCATCCGGGGAAACGGCGCGGTCGGGGATGTCGCTTCTTTCCATTCCAGATCCGCACAGCCCGGCAGCCCCTTAAGATGTGCAATAACCGTATCAATACCTGCGCGCGGCCCGGCGATGGTCCCGTTCACCCCCTCGGACGCCAGCAGCAACGTGCCTTTGACGCCCTGTTCGATACAGACATCCAGCAGCGCGGGTTTCAGCGCAGTTGGGTTTTCGAACCGGGTAAAGTGGTACAGAGCGGCGATTGTATGCATAAAGGCGGAAATAGGCGCTTGGGGGGCTGTTTTGCAAGGGGGTGGTGGTCTAAAACCGATCCAAATCCAAATGTGAACCGGAGGCATCTTGATGCACGCCCTGATCGTAATCGACCTTCAAAAGGATTTTTGCCCTGGCGGCGCGCTGGCCGTGCCGGAGGGCGATACCATCGTGCCGGGCATCACCGCCTTGATGACAGAATTTGAGGCGGTCGTCCTGACCCAGGATTGGCATCCCGCAGGGCATTCGTCCTTTGCCAGCACCCATGCGGGCCGCATGCCTTATGACATGATCGAGATGCCGTATGGGCCACAGGTGCTTTGGCCGGATCATTGCATTCAGGGCAGTCTGGGGGCGCAGTTTCATGGCGATTGCGCGCAAGACCGCGCCGATTTGATCATTCGAAAAGGGTACAATCCGGCCATCGACAGCTATTCGGCGTTTTTTGAAAACGACCATAAGACCCCGACAGGGTTGGAAGGCTACCTGCGCACACGCGGCGTACAACAATTAACGATGGTCGGGCTCGCGCTAGATTTCTGCGTAAACTATTCCGCCGTGGATGCTGCCAGACTGGGCTTTGACGTCACCGTAAGGCAGGATCTGTGCCGTGCAATTGATCTGAATGGGTCGCTTGATGCTGCACTTGGGGGCATGCAAAGCGCAGGCGTAAAGCTGGTTTAGCTCATAACCCTTCAAGAATAGGTTTGCCCCCAGCAAAGATCCCCCGTACCAGGCGCAGGTTTTTGGCGATTTGCGCGCGGTCCCTGAACTGATCGTTCGAAACCACCGGCGCATCGTTCTCTTTGGCGTATTTCAGCAAGAACGAATCTGCCTCGGTCCCGGCCGGGCAAACAAAAACCCGGTTGCGTGGCAGGCCCAGTGCCTTGGCAAACCCTTTTTCAGTCAGCGATTTGTCCCCAAGGTGATGGCGCGAAGACGCATCCAGAAACACATGCGGCGCGTATTTGGATTTTTTGAGTGCGTTCACAACGCTGCGCAAGGTGGCCAGATCAGCCTCTTCACCGTCCCAATACATTACGTTGGTGCCATCAATCACAATCGCACGCTGGTCTTTTTCGGGCGTCTCCACTTGCCCCGGCTGGGGGGATGCCGCCACGGCCCGCGGCCCAAGGCGCGACAGGGCCATAGCGAGCAATACAAAAAGACCCGCACCGCCCCAGACGACGGCGTTTTCAGCCGTGAAAGGAAATCCAACAGAAATCGCGGCGGCCAACGCCGCGCTGACCACAAGGGTTAGCCAAAACGCGCCGGCAAAGCACCTGACATAGCCAAAAACAGCCAAGCCAATGATGACAGGCGCTAAAATTTCTCTTGCATGCAGGCTCTCGAATACTTCCATCAATCCAAATTCCACCTTTCGCCTTGCCCCCCTTGGGCAGTCTTTGCCACAAGGGTGTGGTAATTTTAAGGAACATCTGATGGTCGATATCGCAACCCGTGTCTGGAACCACAAGTGGAAGATCGACCCGATTGTACGATCTCTGATTGATACGGATTTCTACAAGTTGCTGATGTGTCAGTCTATTTTCCGAAACAAGCCCGACACGCAAGTGACGTTCTCGTTGATCAACCGATCACAGCACGTGCCATTGGCGAAATTGATCGACGAAGGCGAATTGCGCGAGCAACTGGACCATATCCGGTCTCTCAGCCTAAGCCGCGGAGAAAGCACTTGGCTGCGCGGCAACACGTTTTATGGCAAACGCCAGATGTTCCGCCCTGATTTTATGCAATGGTTCGAGGGTCTGCGCCTGCCGCCCTATCATCTGGAACGCCGCGGTGATCAATATGAACTGACGTTCGAGGGCAAATGGCACGAAGTCATGTTGTGGGAGATCCCCGCGCTTGCCGTCTTGATGGAGCTGCGCGGCCGTGCCGTGCTGGACACGATGGGCCGCTTTGAGTTGCAGGTGCTCTACGCCCGCGCAATGACCCGCGTTTGGGAAAAGATCGCCGCATTGCGTGAAATTCCCGATTTTTCAGTCGCCGATTTTGGCACCCGCCGACGGCACAGTTATCTGTGGCAGGACTGGTGTGTGCAAGCGATGCAAGAGGGACTTGGCACCGCGTTCACCGGGACATCAAACTGCAAAATCGCAATGAGCCGCGAGGTCGAGGCAATCGGCACAAACGCGCACGAATTGCCCATGGTCTATGCCGCCCTGGCCAAGGATGACGCGGAACTGGCACAAGCGCCCTATGAGGTGCTGTCGGATTGGCATGATGAACATGAGGGGAACCTGCGAATCATTCTGCCAGATACCTACGGCACCAAGGGGTTTCTGGATCGGGCGCCGGACTGGCTTGCCGGTTGGACGGGCATTCGCGTGGACAGCGGCGATCCCGCACAAGCCACACAAATTGCAATTGATTGGTGGAAGTCACGCAAGGAAAACCCGGCAGAAAAACGTGTTATCTTCAGTGATGGCCTGGATGTCGCAAAAATGCGCGAATTGCACACGCAGTTTGCCGACAAGGTGAACGTATCCTTTGGGTGGGGCACTTTGCTGACCAATGATTTTCGCGGGTTGGTCCCCAACGATGCGCTGGCGCCGTTTTCACTGGTCTGCAAGGCGGTCAGCGCAAATGGCAATCCCACAGTCAAACTGTCCGACAACCCGAACAAAGCCATGGGTCCAGAGGCTGAGATCGCGCGGTACAAGCGGGTGTTCGGGGTAGGCGAACAAGATGCTCAGGCAGTGATTGTGTGACGAGGTCATCAGCCCACACGCCCGTTTACTGGACGCTGATATCTGCAGTGATGGTCCTGATTGCGGTTATTCTGGTTGCTGTTTGGTTGCTGTTCGACATGATGTCGTATCCGGCGATCATGGCGCATGCGTCCGAAGATGCGGTGCGGGTAACAGCGATCAAGAATGAAATATTCAAACGGTTCTTCGAAATATTTGTGACCATCGCCAGCCTTTTGGCAGGGCTAAGCGCAATACTTGGGATCGGCACATATGCCTTGCTCAAGGGGCGGGTGGAGCGGACGATCGAGACCCAGATCGAAGAACGCGTGCGGGTGGCACAGGCGCGGACACTATCCGTTGCGTTCAACGAATTCAGCTTTTCGTGGTTCGTGCGGTACGAACCCCTATTGCAGCGGCACCTTTCCAAACACGATAGCCTCAGGACGGATGAAGAAAGAGACTGCATCGCGGCGATTGAAAACGCGCTGAGGCTGGCGTCACAGGGTGACGTTGTTTTCACAGATCTGGATGAAACCGATCAGGCGCTGTTTCTGAGTACAGTGCGGGGGTTGCGGGGCCGGGTCCATATCCTGAACCAGATCCTTTACGGCGAAACGGCGAAAATGGTCCTGCTTGATGAAAAAGTGTCGCCCGAATATCTTGGCGAACTGTTAGATATTGCAAGTGCCCTGTTTGATCTGGGCGTAAACAAAACACTGGCAGAGGATGCCTACGACTGGTGGGAGGCGCTGGAAACCGTTGGTTTTGCGCGCATCTGGATTGGTCGGATCAATGATGACAAAGCGTTGCAGCAATCCGGTAAAAATCTATTGCTTGGTATGATAAAGGGCAAGATGCCTAAGCGATATCTCAGGCCCTTACCGCGCGAGATCAAAGATCAGATTTTTCTTGAATATGCAGAGAACGGTGTGTCGCTGGAGCAGTGATGCCGGTATCGGGCCTGCGGGCGACCACCACGTCAGGGTCGCTTAGATGCCTGTACCAGGCTTGCGTATAAAAACCATGCTGAACGCCCTCAATCTTTTGCTTCGTAGGTGCTGATTCGTGCCAGACCCCTAATTTATGCGCGGCAAGCCAACAGTCAAGTAGCCGCGGCAACGCCCCATATCGCCAAGATACCGAATCGGGTCTGATTTTGCAAGAATCATGCAGACAAAGCTATTTGCATCAAGTTAACTCGGGCTTTCGGCGGCGCGCGCCCTTTGCTTGCGCCACACGATCAGCAGCCCACCAAACCGCCGCCCAACGGATCGCGGCCACGGTTTCACCCAGCAAACTGCGCACAGGTCAGAATCAATTCGCGCAACAGCGCCAATATCCATTGCCCATCGCCGCAGACGCAGGACGCGCCAGTCCCGCCAAGACCACAGAACAATTGCTGCCGGGATTAGCCTCAGACCGTCAAAAAGCAGCAAAGCCAGCAGTGAATAGAGGATTGCAAGTGGTGTTCGGCTCAAAATCATGGCTCCCGCTCGATAAGGATTTCGGTCAGCCAGGATGTCCCCGCAACAGCGTTATGGGTGCAGCATGGCGCATTTGCCAGAACCACAGCGTTTCCAAACTCTCAAATGTCGTGAATGCCGCTTGCCTTGATCAAAGCGAAGTGCGACATTACGATGGCTTGGTGTTCCCACAAGCGTCCTGTGTGACGTGGAACCGAACAGGGAATTTCGTAAGGGGTAAGACCCCCGAAGCGGAAGCCGCCCCCGCGACTGTAAGCGGAGAGCCTGCGCCCACACTGCCACTTGACCCCCGTTTGGTCAGGGAAGGCGGGCAAAGGCATCGACCCGCGAGCCAGGAGACCTGCCAGGCAAGTGAAATGAAAACAAGCCGTCGGGTGTGACGGCAAGGAGAAGAAGATGACAACAATTACTTCCAAGTCGCGCAGCGTCAGCCGCTTTGTTCCTGCAATCTTTGCCGCCGCTTTGGGGATCGCCATGATCACGCTGACGGGCCATGTTCAGGCTGCCGCGCTGCATGATGCCGCGCATGACGTGCGCCACGCCACGGGTTTTCCCTGCCACTGATCTGGCACCGCTTGTCAGAGCCAAAAAGGCGTTCACAACGCCTTGAAATTGGCTTTGATCCGCTTTCAGATTTACGCGGCATAGACCCGGCTATGACCTGCTATCGCATCATGTGCTGCCGACCATCGGCAGTTTTTTGGTGCCGAACGTCCTGACATGTGCGGGGCTGGTCGGGCGCGGCCGTCGAAAGATAAGAGGCTTTCCATGACATCTCGATTTCTCATATCAGCGCTTTTTGCGGGGGCTTCCGCCGGCCTGATCATCGGTCTGCTGCAACTGGCCTTTGTGCAACCCGTTTTGCTGCATGCCGAACTTTATGAAAATGGCACGCTGGTTCACTTTGGGTCAGGCGCGACAAGCGCACACCCGGCGCTGCCGGGCTTTGACCTGATGCGCAACGGATTAAGCATCATTTTCACAATGCTGACCTATACTGGCTACGCTTTGGTTATGGTCGCCGCGATGAGCATTGCCGAAGACCGCGGCGCGCAGATCAATGGCCGTTGGGGCATCTTGTGGGGCATCGCGGGCTTTGTTGCGTTTCACCTGGCCCCTGGGTTTTCCCTGCCGCCCGAGGTGCCCGGCGTTGCCGCCGCAGATGTGACGACGCGGCAGATCTGGTGGTTTGCAACCGCCGCGGCAGCTTGCGTGGCGCTGTGGCTGCTGGCATTTGGTTCAAACTGGGCCGCCTGGGGCCTTGCCGCTGTCTTGCTTGCTGCGCCGCACCTTACTGGCGCACCGCAGCCTGCGCAATTTGCAGGCCCTGTTCCAACCGAAATCGGAGCATTGTTTGCCGCGCGCGCCTTTGGCATTGGCATGGTCGCATGGGTTCTGCTGGGGTCGTTCGCCGGTTATTTCTGGCAACGCGAAGGGGAGCATGCCGCACAAACGGTGTGAAGGTTTCATGAACAGAACACTTGCCCTTTTTGTCATCGGTCTGATCTTTGGCGGTGGCCTTGGTTTCGCCTTTGCTGCCGGAAATGGGATCACATTCGATGGTCACGATCATGGCGACCCGGCGCAGCACGCCGGTATAGACCATGGTGGAATGGATCATTCCAAAATGCACGAAACCCCGATAGAGGTTTCCGCAACCGTTGCTCCTGTCGTCAAGATCGACGTGACACCAGACCCGATGGCTGGCTACAACCTGCATGTCATGATCGACAACTTTGCCTTTTCACCGCAAAATGCCAGCCAGCCCCACATCCCCGGCGAGGGGCACGCGCATGTCTACGCCAACGGGGTAAAATTGGGTCGGCTGTATGGCCCTTGGATGCACCTTGATACCCTTCCCTCCGGCC
>TARA_R110002110_G_scaffold110087_18_pt1 | contig 14898 bp, 24 predicted proteins | sample TARA_R110002110 | Tara Oceans TARA_R110002110 (sample SAMEA4397330) | marine metagenome | biome: Polar Biome; feature: [SRF] surface water layer (ENVO:00010504); material: water (ENVO:00002006), including particulate matter (ENVO:01000060) such as... | depth 5 m
AACCTGCGTGTGTTTACGGACGTCAAAGATGTGACGCGGTATATGCCTGGCGCCAATCCATTTCAACGTTATCTGAACTGGATGCGCGAGGACGACGATGCGTCCATGCTGGGGACTCTATGGGACCGACGGGCGAATTCGGACCCGGAGACGCCTGGTCTGTTACGAGCCTTGGAGAGATTAAACGAGGGTGACGTCACATGGAGTCGTATAATAAGGGGGGTGCCTAATCCAGATGGAACGAATCCTCTTGGTATTCCACTGGGAACGCCTACGGAAGAATGGATTGGCTATCTCGAAAGGCGCTTGAATATCAAGATCAATCGCGGAAGGTAGAACTCTATGGCAACAGGAAACGTCATACCCGACCCGATCTTTACCGGGATTGACTCCAACGGGAACCCCCTCAGTGGAGGGAAGCTTTTTGCATATTCGGCGGGCACCACTACGCCAAAGGATACCTATACCTCTTCGGCGTTGACGAGCGCGAATGCGAACCCGGTAGTCTTGGATTCAGCGGGTCGAGCGACCATCTTTCTCTCGTCTGATTCCTATAAATTTATCCTGAAGACCAGCGCAGACGTGTTGGTCTGGGAGGTTGACAACGTCCAGGCGATCACCTTGAGCGCGACGGTGATTGGGGAGAACCTCCCGTTCTTTGGTGACGCGAGTCAGGCGGTCAATGACACGGGGTATGCGAGTGGCTCCACCGCTGACAAGTTATCCCCTGGCACAAAGATTCTGCCATTGGACTCGGCAGATGTTGTTGGGGTGTGGGGTATTCGCGGAATGTTAAAGACAGAGAACGCCAGTCATGCAGCGTCTGCTGCGTTGGTTAATCTGTCTGATGGGAGTCCCGATACTGCGATCGTGACGATTACCAGTACCTCCACGACGGGGGCTGTGATCACGAGTTCGGCAGTGACATTCGCTGCGTCTGGCGCCACGAAGAATTACGGAATAAAATTAAAGAGTGCAAGCGCCGCAACGTATGTGCAGGGATGGGGGTTTGAATTGGTGAGGACTGAGTAATGGCGAAAGCAACGAAGCTGAATACCGGATTAAGGATTGACGCCGGGACGCCGTATAGCCTGACCATGCCCTCGGCTGATGCAGCGGGAAGCCTTACGAGTGATGGCTCCGGTGCGCTGTCGTTTACCTCAGCTGTCGTGACGTATCTTGCGAAGACAGCGGATTACACGGTGACCACTGGGGATGCTGGAACAGACTGCCAGATCACGGTTGATGCCAGTGGAGCGGGTCGGACCATTACACTCTATGCGTCGTCTGGAAATTCTGGCCGTCAGGTGAAGGTGAAGAAGATTGACTCCAGCGTGAACACCGTGACGATTGACGGCAATTCGTCTGAGACCATTGACGGCACAACCACGAAGGTCATCTCGGCTCAATACACGTCCTTGTCGCTCGTGTGTGATGGTAGTAACTGGCACATCTTCTAAGAGGAATTACGATGAGCTACGCAACAAGTGTCATTAAGCAAATCCAGACGGGCGGGACGGCGATTTCAGCCGGAGCCACGAGTGCGACAGCCACGATCACGTCATCGTCCACGTCCAAGAGTCTTGCGACTCTCAGAATGGCTGGCGCATACGCTGCCGCAACCGCTGGTGGAGACCCACCGTGGACCGTGACGCTCACGAATGCCACGACGGTGACCGTGACCAAGGTAACTAACAATAATGCAGCGACTGTCTACTGGACTGTTGTGGAGTATTACTAATGTCTCAGAGAAGATTCGTTCAACTCAACGACGCAGATATTGTTGTCTCGACACTGCTGTCGGACTCCACGCCGGGAGCAGATCCCAACGTGATTCCTGACGGCATCATCGAGGTCACAGATTACCCTGACGCAGAGACCATTGACTGGCTTCCCACTGAAACCACGCAGAAGCAATGGAATGGGTCTGCCTTTATCGACGTTCCGGTCTAGGAGTAACTTATGCCATCACAGTTTCCAGACGACTCTACACCGCCATCACCGGGGATCGTTGAAGGCCGACTGACAGCCACAACTAATACGCCTGTCACCACGGCTGATGTCTCTGGTGCGACATCCATTTATTTCACGCCCTACAAGGGCGATAACATTGCTCTGTATGACGGCTCGAAATGGGTGCTGGTGTCGTTCAGCCAAGTCACCATTAGCCTGTCTGGTCTCACGGCCATTAAGCCCTACGATGTCTTTGGCTATCTGAGTTCTGGCGCACTGGCTATTGAAACGCTGATCTGGACGAACAACACGACGAGGGCCACCGCCTTGGCCTACCAGAATGGCGTACTGGTCAAGTCCGGCGTGCCCACTCGGAGATATCTCGGCACGGTTTACATCAATTCCTCTGGTGGACAGACTGAAGATACGATTCTCAAGCGTTACGTCTGGAACTATTACAATCGCGTGGCTCGAACGCTTCGCGTCATGGACACGACAACATCTTGGCAATACACCACCGCGACGGTGCGGCAGATGCGAGGCAGTACGGCCAATCAGGTTGATGTCGTCATTGGTGTCGCGGAAGTGCCGGTGTCGCTGTCGCTGAGAATTGGCGCGGGGAATACAAACATCGGTGCCAATATGTGGGTTGGCATTGGACAAAGTGCGTCGGCTGCGCCATCAGCACTCTCGCAATCGAGCTATTCCACATCGCCCGTGGCGAACTACGTTCAGACACTCGGCGCTGGATTAACAGTCATGCCCGCTGCTGGTTTTAGTTGGTACACAATGCTGGAGTGGTCTGCTGCTGTTGGCACAACCACGTTCTATGGAAACGACACCGCCACAACGCCGACACGATCAGGCATGTCGGGATGGGTTGAAGGGTAAAAACATGAGAAAACGACTACGCAGTATCTTACTTGGACTGATCTTCACGGTTGGCCTTGCGGTTCCGGTCTCGGCGCAGGACACCGAGAACCGAAGCTGGACGGTGACATGGCTCGATGCGGTCAGCACCGATGAGACCACGTCAACGCCCATGCCCGTGAACTCTGCGATAGACCTTGGCGTGTATGTCGAGTGGAGTGCGGGAACGTCGGCGGGACAGCTTGTCGTGGAAGAGGCGTGGGACTCCAGCTACACGGGAACGTGGAGTACGATTGGGACGATTAACTGGTCAGCAGTGTCGTCAACTGACGTGTATCACCAGACCGGTTCGTTTCGTGCCTTGCGCGTTCGGGTAAACACGGCGATTGCTGGTGGCACGATTACAGTCAAGGGTATCGGCAGACCGGCGGCTCAGTGATGTCTACCAACGGCACGAACGGGGGTCCATGGTATACCAAATTTATCGCGCAGGTCGGAGTGCCTTCAGCCATCGCCCTCTTCTTGGTGTATTTTCTTTCGTCGCAAGTGATGATTGCGATTGAAGAACACGCATCAGCGAGTGATCGGCTGATGCAGGAGCTACTCTCCGTCTCACGCCAAATCTGCCTCAACACTTCAACAACGGATGTTGCGAGGTCTGGATGTATCGGCACGAGATGATTGCCGATGCAGAAGTCCAAGCGCAACCTCTGTCCCATTTGTAAAAAAAACACAGTCTCCACGTCGCTAGTTAAGCGTTGTAAGTTCTGCTACTACAAACGCAAGGGCATTGCGTCGATGGCGAAGGAGAACCATTGCGTTGATTGTGGCGCTCACATTGGCATCCATGCCAAGCGTTGCCGTGTCTGCTACTACAAAAAACAGGGTGCTCAGGGAAAAATTGCGAGTCGGGCGTTCAACGACGGCAAGGTATCTGCGGCATCTCACGTAACAGAATCTCTCGCCAGCTACGAAGAAGCGGAGAAGCAATGGGACCGTTCCATTGGTCGCATGAAAGCTCGACAGAAAAGCATCCCCAAAAAGCCCAAGGGACGTGAGCGCGTGGTTGTGGTTCCGGATATTCATGCGCCGTTCCACGAACCCGACATGCTGGCACACATCTGTGAGATTGAAGGACCGAAGTGTGCGAAGGCTGTGGCCGTGGGAGACATAAGCGATTCTTACGCCTTCAGTACGTTCACGCAGTATGAAAGAGTGAGTTTTAGCGAGGAATGGGCGTCTGTGACGCAGGTTATTGACGCGCTCAGTCGGAGCTTCCACGAAGTCGAAATTGTCATTGGGAATCACGATGCCCGTCTTGAAAAAAGACTTCGAGAACGACTGACCTCAGACATGGTTGATGCCATTCGGTATATGACTGGCGGGTTGCTGTGTCCACTAACTGCCCTCGCCAAGCAATACCCTAACGTCACCATTGCGCGACATGAAACGCCGTCCGGACACCAGATTGATTGGTTCACAACGGATGGCGATGTCTGGATCGGGCATCCGGAAAAGTTCAGCACGATTCCTGGCGGTGCGCTTCGCAAGCTCGAAGACTGGCTACTCGATAACGAAATCAGTCTTGGCCTTGAGACGTATAAGCTCATTGTTATGGGTCATACTCATCAACTCTCGAAGATCCCGTGGCGTGGGAACCAGTTGCTTGTTGAATGTGGATGTCTGTGTAAAACACAGGGGTATCAAACAAGGCCACGGATTGGGGGTCGGCCTCAAAAACGGGGGTATGTGTGGTATGAGAAGGATGATGGGAAGGTGGATCTGAATAGTGTGGGTATGCACTGGTTCGATGTCGAAACAACGTAATTAGCAACAAAAAAAGAAAGGTTCATGCGTGGCAAAGAGATTACTGGTGTTTCGGTTTGACTCTCCATCGGAACACATTGGATCTATCGTGAAGTGGCTCGGTCGTGTGATGACCGGGAAATATCATCGTGGTCAACAGGAACATGGGGGTGATCTCTGGTCTAAACCTGGAGCTCTCAAGAATCTTGAGGAGGAGATTACCGACCTTGGGATTTATTACAAAACCGCGAAGGATCAGCTTCGTCAGATGGCGAACGAGGGGCGCACCGCAGCAGAGGCGTATCAATTTTTGTATGACGAGGATCATTAATGACTTATGTCATTCTCTTCGGTCGAGGATTGATTATGGTGGGCCTTGTGAGCTGGCAGACCAGGGCTATTCAAATTGGAGAACTCAAGCGAATCGCACTCGGCAGTTTCCTTATCGGTTGCTTTTGGTATACCAATGTCATTGCGGCTGTTGAGCATGTGCCGTGGGGGTTTGTGCCCTATGCAACCGGCTCAATGGTTGGGGCTATTCTCGCGGTGCGCATGAGTCCAACAGTCTGATGGCGACAAAAACGCTCTATGATCTTCTCGAGAAGCACGAAGGGCTTCGACTCAAGCCCTACGACGACGCAACCGGAAAGCCTCCTGGTGATAAACCCATTCATGGCTTCCTGACCATTGGAGTGGGGCGCAATCTTACGAGCGTGGGCATTAGCCGCAATGAAGCGCGACTCCTTCTTAAGGCCGATATCGGAAAAGCCACGAGCCACGCAAAGCAGTATAAATGGTTTTCGACATTGAACCCCGCGCGCCAAGCCGTCGTTGTCTCAATGGTGTTTAACATGGGGTCGATTAACAGCTTCGTGAAAATGCGCGCGGCGATCGCCGTCAAAAACTGGACAGAGGTGGTGGCGCAGATGCAGGATTCCAAATGGGCGCGTCAGGTTGGATCGCGTCGACTGGAAGACTTGACAGTGATGATGCGCACGGGAAAATGGTTACAGTGACTGCGCTGATTCAGTGTGCGCTATGGGATTTGACAACCCCTCTGGCAGCGTATATAGTTCATACACATGCTAACCAAAACACATATACAAACCTTGTCCAGAATGCCAGACGGTCATAATCGAGTTGCGAAGGCCATTGAGCTTGGCGGTGTAACACAAACAGCCATTGCGCAAGACCTGGGACTCACGCAAGCCTACATCAGCGACGTCGTTCGAGAGCGATTTAAGACGATTACACTTCAGAAGGCATACGCTATTTGCACCTACTTCGGGTGCGCATTGGAAGTGCTGTTTCCTCCAACATGCAGACATGCGACAGGCAGTAAATAAATTGGCAAGGGGGTAAGTGTAACTAGAGGGAACCGTGTCGCACACTCCTCCTTAAGGGTCTCGCTGCCCGACGGGATGCCAAACAAATTCGGGCCTTACTTCTCATAAGGAGGGAAGATGACAGACGAAGAAAGTATGATATCAGATACCGATGTATTTACTCCATTTGTGAGAATGGGGGCGATTTCTATCTCCCACTCATTAAGCCAACTTGCACCAGCTCTTGCGAAGGCGCAGGGCGCGACGGTGCCGGTCAAGGCTGAGAAGAAGAGCGGCTTCTACGACTCCCAATATGGTGATCTCCTCGCCTACGTTGAAGGCATGAGAAAGTCGTTTTCAGCTAACGGTCTGTCCGTGGTTCAGTGCCCCAGCTTCGATCCCGACCGTGGCCCAAATGGAACCGTGGAAGTGACGACCATGCTTCTCCACGAGAGCGGAGAATTTATCCAGAGCTCCATGCAGATTCAGCCAGATAAACCTGGGCCGCAGGCGGTGGGTAGTGCCACGACCTATGCAAAACGGTATGCATTGGCGTCGATGACGAGGCAGGTGGCCTCTGAGACGGCCTCAGGCATCCCGGAAGACGACGATGCGGAGTCGGCGAATAAGAGTCCAAGAGATAATCCCAGTGGCATGAAGAAGCCGACTGCGAAGCCGAAGAAGGCGTCAAAGAAAAATGCGCCTACGAAGAAGGTTGCGAATGAGACATCAAAGCCAGCAGAGTCTGCGCCGCCGGTTGAATTGAAACCTGAGTCGAGCCAGCCACAGCCACCACTGACTGACGAGAGGGGCGAGGATGACTGGTAAGACTGCGCCGTCCTTAACGTTTCGAGAATCCGATCATACGTATTGGGAAGGTGAACCGGATACTGGGGTTCGCCTGTTTTCCACTACTCAGATTCTTTCGCTGAGTGGTCTCGTGGACACCACCTACTTTCAGCCAAAATATGCAGAGCGTGGGACATTCGTTCATCAGGCCACGGAATACTTCGATCGCCGGGACGTCGAACTTGACGAGGATGAGCTTGACCCCGGCATTGTGCCTTATCTTGAGGGGTATAAAAAGTTTGTTGCGGACTGGAAACCGCGTTGGGATGGCATCGAAGTCATGCTCCACGACCCGAATCTGCGGATCGCGGGCACGATCGACAGGTGGGGGACACTCAAGCCACCGAAGGGCAAGTCCCGGATCAAGGTGGTGGTCGACATTAAAAGTGGCAGCACTGCGCCTTCTCACGCTATTCAGCTTGCGTGTTATCAGCATCTAATCTCACGCCACCTGCAACTGTCTGGCGCCGCGAAACAGCACACGTCGAAACCGATGGTTGAGCGATACGTTGTCTACATTACAAAGCGTGGGACGTATAGCGTGAAGAAGTTTGAAGACGTCTCAGACATTGGTGTGTTTATGGCTGCGCGCACCATCGTCCTTTGGAAAGAGCAGCATAACGCAGCCAAAAAGCATAAGACCCTTAAACAATAACTAAGACAGGGAAGGTATATACCTTAAAAGTTACGGTACATACCTTCCTGCACCCCTTCATTAAAGGACAGGAGACAAGCAATGACCTACGACAACAGTAAGACTGGAAAAGTGACTGGATTGTGGAAGAAAGACACGCAAAGCGGCAAGGTGTATTACACCGCAACTATTACCGTTGCCCAGTTGCAGGAAGCGGTTAAAACGACGCAGGTAACGGTTGCCGGTGACGGTTCGAGAATTGCGCCTGATCAGGCAAAAATCACCCTGAAGGTGTGGGTTAATCAAGACAAAAACAATGAACGATCGCCCGACATGAATCTGACTGTTGCGCCTCCACCCACTCCGACAGATGCGCCAGCGCGTCCAGCGGAACTGACTGCGGACGATATCCCGTTTTAGAACCCCATGCGTTACGGAGAGGTTTTTCCCTGCTTTCTTCCCTCTCCATTAGCAGCTTTGCTGCGCGCACCTTGCCGTGTTGGCCCGAGCGGTGGGGATTCGGGCCTCTTTTAGAAAGGTGAGTCATGGCACGAGGAAGGATGGTTTCAAAAACGCTGGGAAGTAGTCGTCGGTTTCAGGCGATCGATGAGATCGCACCTTCCGCCGACAGCAGTTTCTATCAACTCATATTTGTCCTGATCGTCAGTCACGCTGATGACTTTGGTCGACTCGAAGGAGATGCCTTCACGATTAAACACCGTGTGTTTCCCGTGAGTCGCCGTCCAGAAAAGGACTTCGCCTCTGCGTTGTCTGCGCTACACGAGGTCGGTCTTATTGTCTGGTATCAAGTGCAGCAGAAGCAGATTATCGAGGTGGTGAACTTTTGCGATCACCAGCAGGGGTTGCATAAGCGTACGAAGAGCGTGTTTTCCGACCCTCCAAAGAAAAAGCGGCGGTCTACCACGATTGAGGAGCCACAGGCGGAAGGCGGTCTCACGTCTCGCGCACGGTTAACGGTCGAGTCTTACAAAGAGCAGTATTACATAGAGCGAAACAAGCCCTACCTGCAGCACCGTATACAGGAAGAAAAGGATTTCGATGCGGCGACGCAGCTATGCATGGCCTACCAGGACGAAGACGTCACACGGATCATCGCGCAGTATCTGCGTTTACCAAACGATCACCCCAAGATAAAGTTTCTCAAGGGGGGGCAACGCACCATTCCAGCCCTCCTGACGCAGGCGGCGGAGATTGCCGAAACCCTTGAGATTCAGGGGGCGGTTGCGTGAGCGTCGAACCTCACGACCTCGAGGCTGAACGGGCCGTATTGGGCGCAATTTTTGTGCGTCCTTCGGCCTTCAGGGAAGTCGCGGACCTGCTTGGGCCTGACGATTTCTTTCGCAGTGCTCATCAACTGGTGTATCGCGCAATGTGCGCCCTTGCCAAACGCCGCGTCGTTATTGACTTCATTACGATTAAAGACGGACTCGATCGTGACCATACGTTGGACGCTGTGGGTATCGCCTACTTATCCAGTCTTGCTGACGGCGTTCCCAAGAGCACGAACATTGCCGCGTATGCGCGGGTCGTCACGGATCACGCCGACCGGCGTGCGCTCATCGCGTTATGTCGGGACAGCATAGCGGCTCTTCCGGATGAGACACCTGAGGCAGTTGCGTCCAAAATGGTGGAGTCGATTCGCGCAGCAGTCCGTGTGCGTGGAGCCTCAGGCGACAGCTTGAGCGAGATCCTGACAGCGGCGATGGCCTCGCTCGACGATGAGGTCGCTGTCATTTCGACAGGAATTGATGCGCTGGATCGATTAGGGTGCGGCTTTAGAATGGGAGAGTTTGTCATCCTGGCAGGACGTCCGTCGCATGGAAAGACGGCGCTGGCGCTACATTTTGCGCGCACCGCTGCACGAAAAATTCCCGTGTATATTGCCAGTCTTGAAATGACGAAGGATGCGTTGGCCCTGCGGTGTCTATCTGCGGATGCGAAGGTGTCATTTGGCGCGTTGCGTGAGAATGCGCTGAGTCCGACTGAATACACGTCGGTCTCTCGGTCACTGGAGACCCTGAGCGACCTTCCGATTATGATCGACGACCATGCGTCGGTGAACCTTGCGGACCTGCGTCGAGCGATGGTTGCGCAGCCGGGTTTACTCATTGTCGACTACGTGCAACTGCTGCCACCTCCGCCTGGAACCGCGTCCCAGAATCGAGTGCAACAGGTGGGTGCGCTGTCCCGTGGCCTCAAGGCGATTGCGCATGACTTAAAATGCAGCGTCCTGGCGTTGAGTCAGTTGAATCGCCAAGTGGAGTATCGCGCTGGAGAACCGCAGAGCTCTGACCTGAAGGAGAGCGGAGACCTCGAACAGGACGCCGACCGGATTCTGTTAATTACCAGACCCTATCTATTTAATGATTCTGAACTCCCGGATCGGTGTGTGATAAAAGTCAGTAAACATCGCAACGGGCCGCTTGGTCGCGTGGAGTTGGTGTTTGACGTGAAGCGTCAACTGTTTCGCCCACGCCTGCCCAGTGATCCACAACCTGCGGCTGAGAACAGTGATGACCGAAAAATGAAATCTCGTTTCTAAGGAGGGTAATATGTTTGGCATACTCAGGTGGTTTATTCGACTCTTTCAACGCCGTGCGCCCCAACAACCCATACAGGTCTGTGATCCAATCACTGACGTGTCACCGGAGCCTGACTTTGAAACCTTGGAAGGCCCGATCGAAGACCCGGCGCCAGTCGCGAATGGTCTGCGCCACGATTGGCACACCGCGAGTGCAGCATGGCTCTATCCCGGAGATCCGGAGTATTGGATCGCCAGTCACCGGATGATGGCGTGGGCACCCGAAAAGATTGCGCGTTACCTTGAGCAACCGGAGCTCGACGGCACGACGCACATTATCATTTGCGCCAACACCGGCCATCGTTTATCCACATACGAAGAGCCATTCAATGCGCTCGGCAGCGACGCGAATAGTCGTCAGGCGCGCGCGGTGTTCGAGCAGGTGATTGCCGCTGACTTCGCGCCCATTCTCTGGTGTATGAGTCAGGAGTTTTTCATACAGCGACTGGGCCGGAATCATGGCCGTCTCATCGATCACCTCCTGGAAACGTGCGTGCTGTTGCGCGACCTCTGTCAGATGGCGGTGCCGTTTCGGGAAATCGGCGACATCTACGGGGGGTCTGAACTGTCGAAGCGGAATGACATGTTTCGCGCGATGCGCACGGGGGCTCCAGACCTTCCACTCGCCTGTCACGAACGCGCCATGGAACAGGTGCCCGTGGATGACTTTTCTGGGGTGAGCGGGGATGTGATTAGCCTGCTGCAGACCGGATTCGACACGCCGACCGGAGGCCGACACCGATCGGTGGATCGAGTAGAACACGGCGGACACACCTATGACGGAGCCGCTGGGTTTATTGAGCAGAGTGCCCGAAGAATGGCTAACTGGCAGGACAAGGGACGTATGGAACGCCACACCAATGCGGTTGGCGAACACAGTCTGCCGCAAGTCTATGAGGGGCAGACGTGGGAGCCGACGCGGACGATTATTGAAGCCATCGCCAGAGGGCACGTTCTGCTCGAGGCCGGTGCGGCGTTTGACTTGTCTTCCGGGGCAATGGTCGATGGGTGAGGTGCCTCCGTTTAATCCATCCGACGCCTTCGGGCGACCTGGGCAAGTCTATGATCACGAGGCTGGGGAATGGCGACTGAGAGATGGAACGGAGGGTGAATCGCCAGCGACATCGGAGCCTCCGTCGCCGGTTGCGTTTCGCGACATCCTCGCGACCTACTTCAAGCTGCATCCCAACACATGGATTGACGCGTCGGTGTTACAGGGCCTGGGTGGGCGATATGCGTGGCGTACGCGGGTGAGCGAATGTCGCACACAACTCGGAATGGAGATTGAGAACCGGCAGCACCGGAAGCGTCGGCGCACGGTCTCAGAGTATTGCTTTGTCACGCCAGACCATGTGTTTGAGTTAATCTCTCAACCAGATGCCACGTTTTCGAGCGAAGGTCGATCGGAATCAGAGTGAGATTATGAGTGTTTTGCGCTCAGTCGGCCCCCATGTCTCTGTCCGTTCGCTCGCTGGTCAAGGCCAGGGTATTCCGGATCTTCTGTGCGGAATTTCGGGCGTGACGTTTTTGATTGAAGTCAAGGACGGTGCGAAAGCGCCGTCGCGTCAGAAGCTCACCCCGGACCAGGAGTCATTTATCTCAAGCTGGACCGGGTCACCGGTTGTGATTTTACGAGACGAGAACGAGGCTCGTGAGTGGGCCATTGCCCAGACGGGCGTGGCGATTGACATTTCATGATCGAAAGGGAAGGTCGCATTTATGATTGATAAGAAGCCACGGTCAATGGCACTCGCCTACGGAGAACCGTCAGTGGATATGGATATGGGCGCGTATGCTCGACTCGCGACGGCTGTAGTCGTTCGGGCGATTCGTGATGTGCATGGGGTAGGTGGCGTGTCTGCGATGCAGCAGAGTTACTTTAAGAAGACCGCACGAGCGTTTCTTTCTGATCCATCCCATGGCAGTCTGCATCTCTGGTGCGCGTGGCTCAAGATGGATCCCATAAAAATGCAGGAGGCGTCGGTCTCTATCCTGAATGGAAAACCTGGAGATACTGACTATTTTCCTCGCCAGGGACAGGGATCAGTGAAGGAATGAAGGAAATTCACTCGCAATGATAAGGGAATTCCCTCATTTTTACCGTAGCTACGGAGCATTTGACCGTAGCTACGGAGCATTTGATCGCAACGAAGGAGGAGAAGCATGAGGATCACTCCGAACTATCTCTGGTGGATCAAACATGCGCACACGGACAGCGCCTTTCTCACACTCATGAATAGTCATGAATACTTTGTGCATCTGGTGGAGACCAAGGCGAAGAAGCTGGGGCGCACAGACGTACAAGACGCGGTGAATCAGGCCACCTACCGAGCCTGCTTCGAGCAGGATACATTCCCGTCTATGGGGGAGATTTTAACGGGCGTCACAGCGGTGCCTATTCCCGCCTATCGATCGATGAAGCGAGAGGACTGATGGTCCGACAGTTGTTTCCTGTAGACGTTGTTCGCCTGGTGGCCATGAAGGAACTTCTCCAGAAGGCGCAGTGGGAGCCAGCGCCTCCCGTGGTGACCCCATTGTCACTGGCCGATGCCGACCGCAAAAAAACTGAGCTCCAGGTGGCCTACCTCCAGCACCGGATGCTGCTGACCCGAGGCGACCTTTGACGAACGCACCGATTGTTCTGCGAAGTGGCGTCCGTGACGAGCAGGTGGGATGTGGACATTTACTGACTCCAAATTCAGGGGCGCATACAACGTCAGCCGTGGGCCAATGGGCGTGCGACAACGATTGCTTCAACGAATTTAATCCCACGTCGTATCTTAGAATGCTCAATGATGTGAAAGGTAGGGACGGTTGTCTGTTCGTCACCGCACCGGACGTGTTGGAGGATTGGGCGAAAACACGATCTCTGTTCAATACGTGGCAACCGATTATTGCGGCGCACCAATTGCCAGTGGCGATTGTGCTACAGGACGGCGTGACGCATCACGATATTCCGTGGGCCGACATCGACGGGGTCTTCATCGGAGGCAGCACGGACTTTAAATTGTCCCGGCACACCGCATCGCTTAGTGGGTATGCGCGTGCTTACGGAAAGTGGGTTCACATGGGACGGGTAAATTCGGCGCGACGATATCGCCACGCAAGGGACATCGGGTGCCAGAGTGTGGACGGATCCAAGTTTAGCTGGTTTCCAGATGAGGGTATGTATTTGCTTGCTAAATGGAAACAGCAAGGACGGTTTCACTTTGTCTGAGACCTATCCACTTGCACCCCACGGGGTCTATTGGACGGTCAATGGCGAAGGCGCACACACCGGCCAACCGATGGTGTTTTTGCGACTGGCTGGGTGCAGCGTCGGGTGTCTTGAATGTGACACTGATTACAGTGTGGCAGAACGTGTGACAGTGGACACGCTGGTAGAACGGGTCCGGTCGGCTGCGCCAGAGCGATTTCATAGCACCAAACCATGGGTGTGGATTACAGGTGGCGAACCGACCGATCACGACCTACAACCGCTGATGACCGCACTGCAACCGTGGCGGGTGGCACTTGCGGAGTCGGGTCACAACGGCCAACAACGGTACGACGAACTGTCGTGGAGATCGGTAAGCCCACATAGGAGGATAGAGGGATTATATGGGTCCGAAGTGAAATTGATTCCACGGCTGGGGGCATTAACGTGGTCGGACGTGGAAGACCACGCGATATGGACAGGAAATTTTGCCTACCGATGGATACAGCCACTCGCCGGATCTAGTGAAGAACAAGACCGGTGCATCAAATTTGTCCTGCGAACACCGGGTGTCCAAATGTCATCACAGTCGCACCTGGGATGGAATATCCCATGATGCGCGTCGGGTCGTTGTTTAGTGGTATTGGGGGCATGGATCTCGGGTTCGAGGTTGCTGGAGGCTATGAGATTGCGTGGCAAGTGGAGAAGGATGCGTGGTGTCGTCGCGTGTTGGCGAAGCACTGGCCCGACGTCCCACGCTACGAGGATGTGACCACCCTGACCGGCGAGGAACTGGAACCGGTCGATCTGATTTGTGGAGGATTTCCCTGCCAGCCGGTGAGTCATGCCGGCCAACAGAAAGGTACTGACGATGACCGATGGCTCTGGCCCCATTTTGCCCGACTCCTTGGCGTATTACGACCCCGCTACGCGCTCGTGGAAAACGTCCCAGGCCTGTTTACTGCCAATGATGGACGAGCCTTTGGAGAAGTGGTCGGCGATCTGGCCGCGCTCGGGTATGACTGTGAATGGCACGTTATATCCGCTGCCGACGTTGGTGCGCCCCACCTGCGCAAACGTGTCTGGATTGTGGCCCAGTCCAAACGCGCACGACCCAGGGTTCAATCCGGACACACTGAAGCCGGTGGACAGGGACGGCAATGCCCCGGAGCATCCGAATCAGCGGTGGTATCACCCGACGACGGGGAGACTCGTCCAGAAGGGATTGACACAGGTTGCGAAGATTTGGCCGACGCCGACCGCTCAGGACGCGAAGAACGACGGCGGTCCAAGTCAATGGGAGCGGAACTCCGACCCGCTGAACGTGGCGGTCAAGAAATGGCCGACGCCGGATGCCAGCCAGAGAGGCGCGAGGAAATTGGACTTGGTGGAGAGCGATTCCACGGTGAGGAGGAGGGGGGCTGGTCAAGTGAGAGGGATAGACCTCGAAACGGCGGCGCAACGCTTTCCGACGCCGACAGCGGGGGATGCGTCGAGAGCGGGGAACCGCAACAACCCCCACTCGAAGGCGCACGCTGGCGTCAGCTTAACGGATGCAGCCCTGACGGGCGATTCTTCGACGCCGAGATCGGCGGTGACTGGGAGCCTGAACCCTCAGTGGGTCGAGTGGCTCATGGGATACCCAAGCGGGTGGACCGACTTA
>TARA_R110002110_G_scaffold26871_11_pt1 | contig 14898 bp, 24 predicted proteins | sample TARA_R110002110 | Tara Oceans TARA_R110002110 (sample SAMEA4397330) | marine metagenome | biome: Polar Biome; feature: [SRF] surface water layer (ENVO:00010504); material: water (ENVO:00002006), including particulate matter (ENVO:01000060) such as... | depth 5 m
TCCATGTATGAATAGGATAGACCATTGTGATAATATTTTCTTTTTGTATTTTACTTCAAGTCCTATTACTCCACGACTTCCCATAAATGTAAATCCATTAGGATTACACATAGTATTTTCCAAATATGATCTGGTAATCTGTGGTATTTTATAATCGTGATTGCCGTGGAAGAATCCCCAAACCTTTTCATTTTTTTGGTTAGTATGAATGTCAACCAATGGCTGTGTCATCTCTTGCCACTTTTGTCTTTGATTGTCTATGTCATGTTCCAAACTCATATCTGGATTAAATCTTTTATCATAAGTTGTAATTGCATCTAGTGCATCTCCGCCAAAGAATGTATATCTATTATCATCTTTAGATATTGCATTTATTCTTGACTTGTATAACTCCTCATCAAATCCTGCATGACCAATATGAATATCACTGATTGGTTCTAAATGTATAATATCATCTTTTTTCTCAAGATTGATTGTGACTTTTTTTGAGAACAATTCTACTGTATAATAAAATTTACTATAATAAAAACTTATCTAATACATCTGAAAATATTCATTTGTTCTAGCCTCATCATTTGGATGATATTTTTTCTTATGTGTTTCATATTCCGACTTTAAACAATAACCAAAATCTGATTCCATACATAATGGGCATACTATATAATCTACTTTTGTTGTCTTTAATCCCTTAGGTACTATGATATTATTAACACACCAATCACCATCATCATTCTTATGGTTTGACAGTTTCCATTTTTTATCATGTTTAAACCATTCTTTATTCCAACTGAGGTCTGTCTTACCACACCTGTTACATTTAGTCATGGCTTTTGTACACTAGTGTATAATATTAATCTTATTACTCAAAGACACCATCACTACAATCCACTACTGCACCACAGTTGTCACATATCTGATGACACACTGTCATCTTATTCATCTCCTCATCACAACGTTGGCATTTCAATTATTGAACATACCCACATATCTCACAGATTAATATCTTACTTGATGATTCTGTCTCTATGACATTAGCTCCACATTTCATACAATCCATTATACACTCTCTACTACTTTAATGCTTTTAGATAAGTTTTGATTGATCCCCATGTAGTGGCACTTGAAGCAATGCTGGGAATCCCAACAATGTTTTCCTGTGCAACCACAAGATTTAAAAGTTTCATAACATAACTTGCATCTCATTATACACTGCCTGTTTGTTTATGACAACTACATTTACATGGTTCTAGTCCAGCATATTGAACAGGACATTGAAAATGTTTCTTGTCCTTACATGCAGGGTAAATCATTTCGTCCTCGAAATCATTCTATCACATGCTTCATATCTATATCTGTAGATGTCGTCATTTGTTTTTTCAAACAAACTCATATTAATATCTCTATTACGAGTCCATTCTTGAACATGAATTTTGGTTGCTTTATCCATAATATAAAAAAAGGATTGGTAGTATTTTAGTCTTTAGGAGGATAGAGGGATAATGATACCATCATTCTACCTGTTCCCTCTGCTTCTTTCTCGACTACATATACATCCAGACCATCTGATGCGTCTTTGTCAACACACTTGGCTACTGTCTCTTGCCACCATTTACTTTTGGCTTGACCTAATACGGCTTTACCAAATGAATGACGAAGACCTTCAGTAGTTTTTATCTCAGCTACATCTGAACCCACTTGCTCGACGTTCTTTACATGGAATCCTTGGATAACTATTTTTTCTCCAACGACCAATGCTCTTGATTTCTCAAATGAACTATCGATTTCTAATACTTTTGAAACATGCATTATGATAGGTAATTAAATTAGGGTAATAAAAAGGTTACTCTTTACTTAGAGCACATACTGTAAGTATCTTATCTACAAGATTACTACGTATCATGCTAAAAGTATGAGTGTTTTCATCCATTGATGGATAGAGAGATTTTGCCATATGATGTGCTGTGACGAATGATTGTAGAACTGTTTCGGCTGCAATTTTAATACCGTCAGGTACTTCAACGTCAGGTAAGTCCATTTTTAATGTAGGGTCACTTTGATTGAAACTTCCACCACTAGTGGTGAATCCTCCAGATGGTTTGCTGAAAGGTTTGTATTCAGATATGGTACCACCTTGTTCTTTATAACAAGCTTCTTCACTACATATAGCCTTGGGGTTCTTTTGGTATAGGATATCTACACCTACTTTCCATTCAGAACCACAAAACTGGCATTGTCCCTTATATTTTGATGTGAGTTTTCCTCCCATAAAATTGATATAGTATTACCCATTTATAAATCTATGGTTATTTCATTCTTTACAAAGAACATAAACGAAAAAACATATACTGATATTGTTGAACGAATCATTATGCTTAACGGTCATGATGGTAATCACAAAAGTAGTTTTGAAGCACTTCAAAGATTTAGAAAAGATTGGCAGTTAAACATTATACCTGTAACAGACCAAGAAGATTTTAAGGCATTTTATAGTCACCTGAATGTTGAAGTAAGTGACGGTATAGCATGGGGTGTGACCGGAAAAAAGGTCATATTCATGTTTGTAAATGACAGTAAGAATCCGTTTATATTAAGACAGAATGTAATGCCACTTGGACATGAACTGTTACATGCAGTATATCAAGATGCAGTTGGAACATATCATATCACCAGAAAGTATAACTCACCAGAAGGAAGAGCAGGAACCAAGGCAGCAGCTGCAACAGTCATTGTACATGACAACTGGTATGGTAGTAAAGAAACAATCAAGTTTTGGATAAGACATAGTTTTATGTGGCTCCCAGTAACAATACCTTTTATACCTATAAAAAAAGCAAAAGAGTTATATGCAATTAGGGATATTGAGTAATATGGCTAGAAGAAAACTAGGTACATCTAATACTACAATTAGTATATCTTGGGAAGATAAAGATGAGTTTAGAAAATTTGCAAAGTTTGTAAAGAAAACTAGGAATGGAAATATGTATGAAAGTGATGCAGTTTTATTTCATAAACTATTAACATCATTTAAAATAGATAATAATAGCACAGGTGAACCCAATTCAACATATCCTAAGATTCAAGTACATGACCAGCAAGGTTAAAATCTCTACTAATCCAAGATACAGAAATATTTTTTGTAAGTAATTTCATAGATCTTTCATGCAATGCTATAAGATGTTCAGTTGTCACCCTCCACTTACCATTGATCTGATTTGCCACAAGCAGTGAATCGACTTTGATCATTACTTTCTTCTTACTGTAAACATTTCTACAATACTCTAAAGAGTATATCAATGCAAGGTATTCAAGTTCATTATTTGTTAACGGTGTAGATCTGCTATCAGGACTATACCTATGTTTAACTATAGATTTTTCTAACTGTTTATCATACATACATATGCGTGAACCCCTGGTTCCGCCATCTGAATAAATAATATTCATTAATCTTTCTTAGGATGTTTATTGGTATAAATCTTTCTACAATTGGGTGAACAATATATTCTCTGTCTTCCTTTATAACGCCAAGGCAGCTGTGTATTACATTCAATACATCTGAATACATCTTGTTTCCTCATGTAAAATGTTTATATAATTAGTACTTAAGTGTTATCTTTTTTCTTACAGAGACCTTTTACACCATATTGCAATCCATATGTTTCTCCTACTTGTTCAGGGACACCTTTTTGTCTTCTTCCTTCTGCTACATCAGAGTATACTGCATTGACTCCATCAGTTGAAATACCATCATCATCTTTTGTTACAGGTGCATCTAAAGTTTCAGGTGCTTCTTCTTCTAATTCAAATTGTTCTTTCTTATCACCTTCAACATCTTCCTCATAATCATCATCAGCATCGAATCGTGTATTGGTTGGAATACCACCATATATTCCCTGTTCTACATCTGATTTATCTTGAAAGTTTCCCATTCGTTCATGGTCTTCAGTTTCTGCATCTCTTGTAACACCGTCTTCATATGTATATCCGGTTTTAGTTAAAACAGCTTGCAACTCTTTTGGTAATTGATTCCAGTCTTTAGCAACAAATCTTGGACTAGGTGCTTTGGCTTTCTGTAAAGCCAAGGTTCTTTCAGTTCCATCCATGTCATCCCAGGTCTTGTTTACGATTATGTTCTTTACAAAGAAAGTATCATTGATATGTATGCTATGTATATTACCATCATCTTTAACTATATCAATATAAGCACCACTCATTTTAACTACGACACCTGTATCATTAACACCGTTAACATAGAAGTTAATATGGTCACCAATGTGTGTGTCTTGGATTTTATTCATTTTCGTACGTTTTTCATTAGAAGGTAATCCTATATAAGTTTCATCGTCGATTGCATCATAATTGTCACCTGTACCTTGATTATGTTGATTACCCAAGTCACCAAATCCAGCTCCATCTTTTTCCTTATCCTCACTATCTTCAGGTTTTATTACCTCTTCATTAGGATTTTCATCTGGTTCTGACTCTGAACTACGGTTTGAAGGTGGTGGATGTTCCCATCTTTCTAGTTCTTTCTCGCCTACTTCGACTGGATCTTGTTCACTAGATGGTATAAATATGTCTCTACCATTCACGGCTGTCCATTTACCAGATTCACCAGTTACTGGGTGTCTAATACTAGGATGTTTCCAGGGTTTATTGACAATATCAACCATTATATATCATATTACCGCATTTATATTTAAAGATTAGCCAAAGAACATCTCTTTAATGCCCTTACCTACATCTAAAACATGCCATCCGTCTCCACCTGCTACAGCCCTACATGCAAGTACAAGGCTATCTGGGTAATCATCATGTTCATCTGATTTAATTTTCATTATACCTGTCTCTGTATATTCTCTTCTAAGATATGATAATTGATATACCATTTTATTTACATTCTTTAGTTTGATTCTATGGTTTTCAAACAGTAATCTGAGGTTCTTATACATCTCTGCTTTCTCTTGCAGTGTAAACATAACACCTCTACATGGCATACCTTGTTCCCTAGAGAGATCAAGTAACCCTCCACCAAGACCTGTCTCGTCTATATACACTGTTTGAACATTATATCTATGAACATAGTCTTTTAATCTACCTGCTACATCTACAACATTTGATTGTGATTCAGCTGCAACTTCCTCTAGGAATACATTATCTTTCTCATCTACTGCTACAATTGTATATACTGTTTCATCTCTACCAGTCCTGGCTACATCCACACCCATGAAATATTTAAGTCTTCCAACAGGTTTACCGTCCTGTAATGAATCTACTATCAATGAGTTTGGTATGAGTGCATCACCAATATCTAGGAATTCACCCTCTACTTCTTGTACATATTCCTCTCTAGTTAGTCTTTTAATCTCTTCAATAAATGTGGGATCTTCTTGTACAAGTGGGTTTTGTAATGATTTTACATGGAATTCTTTCCACATACCTTCAGGATTATTAGGTCGAGCGTTCTGACACGCTTCATAAAAGTATCCTGCTTTGGAGAATGGAGTACTTGTTAACCACACTTTTGCTTGTGTAGCCATACCAGATGGTAGGAATGCTCTAAGTATATCTGTTTTAATAAATGAACATTCGTCTGCTATGATTACATGTGGTGAATAACCTCTCAATGTTACACCAGTTTCACCTGTTGCTCTTGTGATAATTTTACTCATACCTGTGTTGTCTAGGAAGTTAACCCACATCTCTGTCTGTGTATTTCTTACAATGTAACCCTTTAAGAAGTCATTACTAATTAAAAGTGAACGTATTCTATCAAACATAATACCTGCCTGGTTTTGTGTAGGTGCGGCAATTACTATAGTACATTCGTTCTTAACTGTTTTATGTAATATAGGTGCAAAGAAAGCAAAGTGTATGGCTTTGACGGCAGTTGACATGGTTTTACCCACCTGTCTGCCGCTTCTATAAACTATGAATCGTTCCTTACAATTGACGTATTCTTGGTTGTATGGAAATAATTTATGATCTAAAAATATATCACTGAATTTTGCGGCATCTGTTGAACATTCCAGAATTGTCTGCATGAAATTTTGACGTTCTTCCAGAACATCTTTGTCAGGTCTAGCCACTTTGATCAGTCTTCTGTGCCTTTATCTGTCTAAATATATTAGCAATATCTCCACTCTTATCATACTCAGTTGTCTCTGTAATCTCTATCTTACTGTTAAGTTCATTTATTGATTTAACTATACCTAATAATGTATTGACTTCTGATTTTGTATTTCTGTCAGGAATATTACCATCCATCTTTGACTGAGTTAATGCCATGAGTACATTCTCAAATGATAATTTTGCTAACATATCCATCATTGCTTTTAGATCTTCAGGATTACGTGTATCTAATTCTCCTATGAATTTAACAAAGTCATCTCTTATAACACAAACTGATCCCTTTTCATACTTTGGACATTTACCATTACCACCGTCATCTATTGAACGATATACACATTGATCACAAAGTGCAGGTATGTTTGCAGTTTTTAAATGCTTAGCACTATTGAATGGTGACACAGTTTTACGTTTGTCCTCTTTTACTACATTTTTATTATCTATCTTTTTAATCTTAAAAATTTCATTATCAGACATTTATAAACCAATTATTAAATCAAACCATATTATATAAATATAATGTCCAATCGGGAGATAACGTATCTACGTTTTTTCTCCCCTAGGACGTTGGGTCTAAGAAGGCTACCGTTAAGGGTAATCCTTGAGCGACCACTAATACTAATATCACCCTATATATATACTTTAGGATGTAAAATTATCATCATAGAATCCATATGATTTTAGTTGTGGCATGTATAATAATGCGAATGTTATTTTAAGCAATGCTTTATAGTTACCTTCAATAACATCTTCCACTTTGACATTGATTTTTTCCAAATTATCCTTATATCTTTCACATGCATGACGTAACATTGGAACCATATCCCTGCCCTTATCACCAAAGAACATCGAATAAGTATCGTTACCATTCCATATTTCTGTCTTTTTTGACATGGCTGCTGATATCCATCCAGATGTATCCAGGCTTTTGAACATACGATTGGTAATGTATTTACCTTTTGCCAACCCATGATAATTGTAATTGAATGGAAGTTTTCTAATATTATCTTCCGTTTCAAGCCTGCCTTTAATCTCTCCCAGGCATAAATAGTCTCCTGGTTTTGGTTTAAGTATTGCTAAATGATTTAGAAAGTTCTCTTGAAGTACAGGTAAAGTCCAATCAATACCCATATCTCTTTCCTGTTTAAGATATTTCATTGTATCTTTCATATTATAGAATACATCAAACTGAGTAGCATACTCATAATACTCTCTTTTATCTTTTAGGAATTGGTGATATTTGTCAGGATCTCCCTTGGTTCCTGCTACCATAAACACACTATCAAATCTATCATAAAATTTTACAATGCTTGCATATGAATACCTATGAGATAACATTACATTCTTAACACCACACTCATTTAATGCTTCTATTGTGGCTTTGTTGTTTGCATTAAAGTATATTTTCAAGTTTCATCTCTCGATATACCTGTCTTGATTTATTGTTTCTTGGTGAAATTTTCAATCTTTGTCCACAACATGGACAATACAAACCTTCCCATTGAATGGAAACTGCACATTTACTGCATCTTTTGTATCCTTTTGCAGCTGCATGTCTAACAGTTTTTTTATGTGGCATTAATTTACATTGTCCTTTACAAACTAACATACGTCATTTACAACAACATGACATATAAACCTATTTAAAAATAATTTATTATTATATTGGATCTTAATTCTGCATCTGTACAAGTGGTAGAAGCATGTGGTTTACTTGTATCAAATATAATCATTTGATTTGCAATACTTTTATATTGTTTACCATCAAATATTGTATAACCATTATTTGTAGTTAGATTTAATAAAGCACCTTTATGAGGATAATTAAAGTCAGCATGTGAACCATGTTCTATTATGTCTTTTGTTCTATAAAACAAATTTGCCTTACATCTAAGTAACGATTTTACATCTAATTTTTTTATGATTGGTGATAATATTGTATAATTATCTGAAGTAGGAGCCTGATTCTTATAAAAATTATGACAAAAACAATAATGCATTTTATTTAATTCTGTAATATTGCTCTCTGTTACTCCATGATTTAGAAACCAAGGAAACCATTCATTATTTAAAATACTATCTGATACAAATTTAAATTCAGATTCTGGCAAAAAATTATCTATTATTTCTATATCATTCATAATATTTCTCTTCTACAAATAAGGTAATTAGTTTTGCTTTTTGTCTGCATCTTATACAATCTTCACTTAATAACATTCTAGTCATATAACTCTCCATCCAGATTTAATTCTCCTGATCCTTCGATTCTATAATGCATGAAACATGTGTCATAAAAATGTTCCTTACATATTTTACAATAATAATTAGGTTTAGGTTTTGACATATTTTCTATACACATACATCTGTTATAAATGTTTAGGTTATTCTATATGTGTTCTATTATCCTGGAAACACATTGAGGCATAAGGACACATTCCATCACATAGGAAGCATCTGGTTCTCTCTGGTAATGTTTTCAACATCAATGAGTTTTTAATAATCATTGCCTTCTCCTTCATATCCTTCAATGTCTCTTCTATTGGTGCAAGTTTGAATGATAATGGTCTAGGAATATCTCTCTTTTCTTTTTCAATTTTGTTTGAAATATAAATAACACAACCAAAGTCGGCAGTAATACCATAACATTTTTCTAATAAAACTCTATATCTATTGATTTGATCCTTATGTGAATCAGATGCTTTTGAGGAGGCTTTAGAGAAATAATCTATAGAACCTGTAGTCTTTTTATCACATATTACCCATTTGTCACCGACCTTTATGACATCATCTACACTGCCATATATTATATCAAGATGTCTCTCGTCATTATCTGGAATCTTTTTGGCTTGTGCATATGTTAATGGTTCATCTTTCACCCAGTCATACGCAAGGAACATCTCATGATATTTTTCTTCTGCTATATCTGTATGGGAGTGTACTATTTGTCCAAAATACAAGGATTTCATATCCTCAGTTGTCATACCTGTATCTGGTATGAATTTTTTATAGATTACATTTCTCATACATGGTTTAATGATATCTGATACGTGTATTTTACCCAGCCTCTCTGTTTCCATAGCCTCGGTTTGAGCACGTCTTAATTCAAAGTAAACATGGTTGTTTATATCCTCAAGTTTTAACATGGTTTCATATAAATAAAGTATAATATAAGTCTAACTAATAACTTTCTTCTATGACAAAATTGAATGTCTTGGTTTGCTCTGATATAACACCATCACTGTCATATATTTCAACCTCACCCTCCCAAATACCTGCGTTTGCTATAACTGTATTTGCTGGTACTAAAGTATATGATATCAATCCACTTGATCTGGTCGTAAATACTATTGCACTATTAATGAGTAGTGTTCCGTCTGGTTTCCATACCTTCCATACACCTGTTGAATATGTTACAGTGTTTGATAGATCTCTAACTGTTCCTACATCATCTGTTATTGTTAATGCTAGTGTGGCAGTGGATCCTACTTTTATCCTGAACTCTGTATTTCTGCCAGTTAAATTCATGCTCATAATATCTCATTGGTCTCCAAGGTTAAATAGTTTTTGACCTGTCGAATATGCCTATTGTTTTTGCTCTACTCACAAGTCCTGAAGCAATACTTCTTAATAGTCCTTCAACTGTTGTTTGTGTCTCATTAATCACTCTTGTTAAAGATTCTCTTCTATTAACAATTGAAGATATTGACAATGATTCATTAATATATATATGAAGAAGTTTTAATCTAGTTACATTTTCAGATTGCTGTACTGTTTCATTAATAATTTGTTTAATGAATTTAAAAACGTATACAAATTCAGGTAATGATAATGTTTCATTAACGGTTCTAAACATTGTTCGTATTGGTAATGATGCTGACTCTGACAAACTTATTGAACTTGATACATATCTACGCATATCCATCAATCTGTTGAATGATTCTGACGTACTGACGGTTTCATTAACCCATCTTAAATGTAATCTTAATCTGGAAACACTCTCAGATATTCTTAATACTTCATCTATGACTCTAAACATACTCATTGTATTTCCATCAAATTGAATTAACGATAAAGACTCATTCACATATCTGTATAGATGTTTTACTGGAACCGGGACAAATTCAGATATTGATAATGTCTCACTTATGTATCTACGTATATTCATTAATCTTGGTGTTGACTCTGACAACTGTTCAGTTTCAGTTAACAATCTAACCATATCTCTATACTTGTTGTGGCTTTCTCCTAATGACATTGTTTCTGCTATATATCTTGACATGTCCTTTAATCTGTTGAAAGCCTCTGATGATTGTTCAGTTTCGTTAATATGTTTAAGAAGACCTGTAATTGCAACTTGTGCTTCTGACATACTTTCTGTCTCTGTCATTATTCTGACCATTTCTCCAAGACGAGAAACATCTTCAGATGTACTTACATTTTCTGATAAAACTCTTGCCATCTCCATTAATCTTGGTGTTAATTCAGATAATGCTTCTGTTTCATTTACATATCTATTCAAATCTATGTTTCTACTTTGTGTTTCAGATGATCTTAATGTTTCATTGATTGCTAATAATATGGCTCTCAATAACCCATCAAATTCAATAAGAGATATTGACTCATTTACAGTAAATCTTCTATCTCTATAGTTTATGAGAGATTCTGTTTCACGTAAAATTTCATTTGTTACCCTTGTAATTCCTGGGCTTACATCAAATAATAAACCTATAGTACCAGTACCCCCAAGTATATTATCCTGAAATATGTTATCCTGAAATACTGCTGCAATTCTACCTATAGTACCAGTACCTCCAAGTATGTTATCCTGAAATAGGTTATCCTGAAATATATCGTGGGTTAATATTTGTTGTTGGAATACATTTCGTTGAAAAGGATACAATCCAAATTCTTTATCCTGGAATGCATTATCTTGGTATATATTATCCTGGAATACTGCTGAAACTCTAGCCATATGAATTAAACGTCGTTATATTATTTAAATATACTACCACATTTTACACACACAGCATGACTGTCATAGTCCTCGTCTACATAAAATTTCCAATGACAGCATGGACATTCCTTATTATAGTTCATTATACACCTCCTTTTTTAGATATTCATACAAACTAGGAGAATCTTTTACAGTATTATTCCATTTTTCTTTTCTTTTATCTAATAGATCAAAAAGTGGTATATACATGCTATAATCAAGGTCTATTTCTATATTTTCATATCTTAAAGTATTTTCTGTACATGGTAAATATCCATACTCAGAAGCAACATGAGATATACCTGCTCTTGGCTCATATTTATATGCATAACTTTTTTCCATCATAAGATTTCTAAATCCTTGTTTTTCTTCTGTGATTAAATCATGTATTGTTTTATCATATTCTCTATTCATATTAGCCTTCCAATAATCTGAATCGTCACGTTCAGATAAGGCATAGTGCATGGCAACAAATTCAGCCCACGAATTATATGTTGTTCTACAAGCTAAATTAAACACATCTTTATCCCATTGGGATATTGTTTCACGTTCAAAACACCTTGTTAAATTATGTAAAAATTCATGTACTGTATAAAGTCCATTAGATTCTAATGGTTCAATAAATCCAGCTGATAATCCTATTGCTACAACATTCTTAACAAAGAGTCTTTTATGAATACCTATTCTCATAGGTATATTTCTAAACTCATGTTTAGTTATATCAAAACCTTCATTTTTTAAATGCTCTTTAAATTCTTGTAATGCCTCATTATCTGTTGTATATTTATCTGAATAAACATAACCTGTTCCAATTCTTGACCATAATGGTATATTCCACACCCACCCATTTTTCAATGCTGTTGCATTAGTAATTCCAACTAATTGATTTTTTTTATCAGTATAATCTACTTGTGTAGCCCATGATTTATTGTTTGGCAATATGTGAGAATATGATAAAAATTCCTCATATAATGATTTTCCTAATAATAGAGATTTAAATCCTGTACAGTCTATGAATAAATCACCTGTTATTGATTGACCGTTTTCTAACTCTAATGATTTTATACCATCATCATTTAATTTCACTAGTTTTACTTCTGATTCAATATGATTGATATTTTGACAAATATTATTTTTTAACCAAGTGGCAAATTTTGTAGCGTCAAAATGAAATGCTGTGTCACGCTTAAATAAAAAATCATCCAAATCTTCTTTATGCACTTTATTGTTATTTACCAATGCCATTACTGGAAAATATGAATCATTATAATCTGTTAATGGTATTGATGGATCATATGCTTTTTTAAGATGCCATAAATTACCTTCTGGAACATGTGAAATAATATTATTAGGATATCCAAATGGATAATCAACTCTACTATCTGTTTTTTTATGAAAATTTGTGAATCTAATTGTAAATTTATAACTTGCGTCACATTCTTTCATAAAATCATAATCTTTTATTTTTACCAAAGCCAACCATTTTCTGAATTGTGCTATGGTAGATTCACCAACACCAATACTCTTAATATTTGGTGATTCAATTAACGTGATTTTTTTATCTGGGAATAATCTGACAAAAGTTGAAGCTGTCATCCAACCTGCCGTACCTCCACCAACTATTACTATATTATTAACTCTCATATGTGTATTCCTATGTTATATAATGCACGCCATTTCTTCCTATCTGTATCGGTTGGTATTAAACCTCTCAATATATTCCAGTATCCTTCTATTTGATAAGCATTTTCATCTGAACATAATTGTGCTAGGTATTTTAATTGAACCCCATTTATCAAATAATATTCTATGAATTTATATGCTATACTATCCCTTGTTATATCTAAGGCTAATTTTTTACAATCTTTCCAATAAGGAGTATCAAGTCTATCATTAAAACAGAAATGTAAGAATACAAAATCTCTTGTATTATCATAATAAGTATTTACAAATTTGTTATACCTGTCAATAAAATCTCCTTTTTTATCACCATATCTAATAATATCAAACACATCTTTTGAAGTTTTTAGAATAGCCATTATTGATGTTGACTCTAACGGTTCTATGAATCCATCTGAGTTACCGATTGTTATTACATTTCCTATCCAATGTTTTTCTAATCTACCTGTTTTAAATGGTATCACACGAGAGTCTTGAATCTTTATTTTTAATTTGTTTTGTACCTCTGTCAGTGCCTCATCATCTGTAATGTATTTTGACGAGTAAACATATCCATTTCCAGTGAACCCTGTAGAATGATCAATCCTCCATAACCATCCACAGTTCATTGTAGTTGCCTGTGTGTAAGGTTTCAGTGTGTCAGTTGTTTTGGTTCTAAAGAATAATGCCTTGTCATTTAATAATATGTTATCGTATGAGTGGAATTTTGCCTTACTTAATAATGGCTTAAACCCTGAACAGTCAATAAAGTAATCAGAAACATATTTCTCATTAAGTGAAGTGATGTTATCTCCTTCACGCTGAATTGATTCAATTTTGTCTGTAATAATATCGATACCTCTTTCATTACATAGTTTTGTCAAGTATGATAAAAAAAGTTTATTGTCTATATGAAATGCACCTGTGACTCTTCCTGCATGTGCATTGGTCTTATTTAACATATTCATTGAATGATTACTCTGCCCCCATACCCCACCGTCAAAGTAAAATCCTTGTGGTAATCCCTTGTTATCATATTGAAAATCATAAACTGTTTCAAATGCATAATGAAAGTCTTTTTTTCCAAAGTTGAGACGTAGACCGTATTTTACAATAGGTTTTACCTTTGCTATTAAATCATCAATATCAATTCCTGCATTAGACTCTAACATCTGACAGAAACTAGCTACCGTTCCTTCTCCAACACCTATCACTTTTGTATCTGGATCAGCAATAATTATAACCTCCGCCTTTGGCAGTTTGTTTTTTGCAACCAATGCAGATAATAATCCTGCTGTACCTGATCCGACAACAGTTATTTTCAATATTGATTAATAATTATACATTGTTATAAATCTTTACTAAGACATATCTAAAAATTCTTCTGTTCCTGCTGTGACTTTACTACCCATTAGATCACTTGGAGACAATGTTACTGCAATTAAAGCGATAAATCCATCATTTCCTACTGCTCCAGAAGCTCCACCACCACCTCCTCCACCTGATGCACCGTTACCTCCATAGTTTCCACTTCCTCCACTACCTGCTCCTCCATTCCAGAATGCTCCACCAGATCCTCCTGAAATATGAGCAGCACCACCGCCACCATTTCCATTTGCTCCATCTAATCCCAAAGCTGTAATTAATCCACTTCCTCCAATAGTAATTTCAGGTGCGACTAAAATAAGTGAACCACCACCATTTCCACCTCTACCACCTGATCCGCCACTTCCTCCTGCACAACTCCAAGAACCGTGTGAACCACCTGAGCCTCCTCCGCCTCCACCGGTTCCTCCTCCTCCGCCTGCACCCCAGTTTGAAGTTGCATTGAAAGCTGTTGAAATATCGTCAAAGTTAGATGTTACTGTATTTCCTAATGAAGCTCCACCGGCTCCTCCTGAAGAACCATCTGATCCTCCACCTCCACCACCGTGATGTGAACCATATCCTGATGTACCACCTGAACCACCGTTACCTCCATTAGTTGATCCTGCTCCAGCAGCACCATTATAACCAGTTCCTCCTGCACTTCCATTGCCTCCACCTCCACCAGAGTTTCCAGCTGAAGATACGACTCTAGAACCTCCACCGCCTCCGCCTCCTCCGCTTCCTCCATTAGA
>TARA_R110002110_G_scaffold354356_1_pt1 | contig 14880 bp, 14 predicted proteins | sample TARA_R110002110 | Tara Oceans TARA_R110002110 (sample SAMEA4397330) | marine metagenome | biome: Polar Biome; feature: [SRF] surface water layer (ENVO:00010504); material: water (ENVO:00002006), including particulate matter (ENVO:01000060) such as... | depth 5 m
AGCCTTTGCATGCCGACGCCCACATCCTGTAGCATGTGCTCACGCTCAACTAAGTGCCACTGGTCACGGTTGTTCACAGTTTGGGCCAGCGGTCCAGCAACCCTTGCAGTGACACACGCATCCTTGGCGCAGTAGATATGCAGCTCTTCATCAGACTTAGCATTCAGAGCAGTGTGGTTAGCCTTCCAAGCTTCTATGAAGTCTGTATAGAAAGACGAAACGAAGCCCAAGTTGTGGGGCATCTCGTTATCAGCCAGCAGGTGGAGAAGTAAAGTATCTGCTTTTAGGGCCGGTTTTATCCCTAACTCTTCTTCGCACACCAGACGGTCGTACTGCCCAGCATTGTGCCCCATGATGGGCACCGGGGCTTTTTCAAGAAAGAGTTTCAATAGAGTTTCTACTGAGTCGTCAGCAAAAAACTTCGTCTTTCCATCAATACTGAGGATGGGGACAACGATGCTCAGATGGGTATTGGAGATAGCTACGCAGCGCAGTCGTGCTTTCAGGGGGTTCTTAGCATCAGTCTCAACATCATATGCGACAGGTAGACCGTCTGTGATGAACCGGGCAAAATGCTTAGCCAGCTCCTGGACAGAGCTAACGATATGGATCTCGGGATCCTCCCAGGTCAGCTCATCGTTAAAGAATCTGATCGCACGCGCAACATCCCTATGGAATACGGGACGCCACTTAGGGGAGTGGAGCACAAAGCTGGGGTGAACAGTATATGCAACCTTCACCTTACCCCAAGGCATCTCACGCTCTTCACATGCGCCACGCAGACCCATGATAGAAGAGTGGCCACCACGAATGGCAGCAGCAGCGATGGAGCCCAGACAGATTATCTTGGTGTAACCCTCAATATCATCCATCAACCTGGGCCGACAGCACTCGATAGGATTACCTAAATCTTTCTTTCTGATCTGGGCCAGGAAGATATCCAGCTTGTTCTGGGGCGGGCGACATGCGATCACGTTGTTGATCTGACATTCGCTACGGTCAATACCGCAGGCGTCCAGAGCACCCTGCAACTCAGACCCACTTGGGCCAACAAAGGGGCGACCCTCGATGGCCTCATGACCACCCGGCGCCTCACCAATGATGACTATATGGTCATTCGGATGCGACTCTACAACTACAGGAGCGTGCATGTCCGGTAGCTTGCTCAGTGCACAGTTCTTACAGTCGGCCTTCAAGGCTCCCTCCTCCGTCTATGGCTGCATGATTGACTACAACCACAACACTCCCCACCCGTTTACACATTACGTTCGCATTTAAGCAGGCGACTCGGTGACAGCCACCCAGGAGGTACCGCATCATTGAAACAATCACTACACTGACAAAATGATGCGGCCATTGCATGTGCATAGCAAAAATGAAACATGTCAGTGCTTACTCAAGAAAAATAAAAGGGGTGAGACATCTATATGACCGCCGACATGCCTCCCTGCTCGGTCCCGTGAGCGTTAGCTCAAGGTCACTCCCACCTCAATCCAAGAGGAAATCAAAGTCATTCGAGCTGCTCTCTTCTTTCTTCGGAGGAGGAACAGGCTTCCCAGCGCCGTTCGACTCGACCTTTGGAGCGTTGGAGACTGCAGCCAGCTTGTCGTAGCGACCCTTCGTATAGAAGGTGTATTTTGGGTACGAACCCTGGACAGCCTTACCATTTGCGTCCAGCTCGGGCGGGACGTAGTTGAAGTAAACAGTCCTACCAACTGTCTTACTGAATGGGATCTTTGCCTTGCCGTTGAGCTTGGCATCAGGGACACCAGCTGAGAGAAGAAAAGCCATCAGGTGGGACTTGCTCCCATCACTGGTGAGGTTCCAAGACTGCCGATGGCGAAGACCATCAGTCACCATGTAGACATAGAGCTTGTTGCTGCCATTGTCGGTGAATCGGGCATACTCATCAATAGATGCGGTGTGGGTTCCGGGGGGGAGTACCGAGATTCCACCGGTAGCTGCGCTAATTCCAGTGAAATCAATTTCGAGGGTCAAATCATCAGACATCGTTTTCTCTTTTGGTTTTTGTTTTTTACCATTGCTCATCGCTGTTGAAAAAATCTTCAACAACACTACTCTTTGCATTCACAATGATTGCTCTATGCAAAGAATCCTGTAGAGCCCATCGGACATGGGGCTTCGCGTACTTCTCGCAAAGCTTCTCAGCCGCAGGCTTCAAAGTCGTTTTCCAGTTCTCGATTCCATCATCAAGAACGCTCTTAGACAAGGAGGCAACTGCCTTCTCCATCCATTCCATCCCCTTGGGCCGAGGCAAGTCATACCCAGCAGCCCGCAGAGCTTCCGCTAAGTTCATCGGGCTGGAGGGAGGGAAGATAGCCAGCCTGTCTCCACCGATATACTGTGGGTCAGATATAGTATTCAATACAAACTTCCAAGGGGCAGCAGTCTCGTCATACACCACACGGGCTACGACATCAGAGAAGGCTGAAAACTGCTCGGGCAACTGACCAGGGAGAGCAGGCCCACCGCGCACATACTTGCCCGATGATGTCTTGGGGGGAGACTCATGGCAGTTGAAGATTACATGGGTTCCCTTCTCGGTTGCCACACGGGCAGCATCTCTCATGCCCAGCACCTGGGCACGAAGAGCCCGCCACATCTCCCCGAATGAATGCTTCTTCTCAAGGAGAGCGATCGTCTGCTCAACGAGTATAGAGAAATCATCAATAACGATGGTTGGGTGCTTGCCTGCTTCCGCTTCAACAATCTTAGAAGCTGCAGCAACATCTTGTGCTGACTTAACTTTCAGGCCGTCAAGGCCAAGAAAGTTCTTGAGGGGTAGAAGACCACCCCCCTGGGCAATGAACAATCCAGCAGCGCCAGCAGCGCCAGTGCAAGTGCTCTTGCCCACCTTGGAAGGTCCATACATCGTTGCGAAGATTGCAGTCATACTATTTTTATTCCCTTCTTTCTATTGGCTGAACGGGAGACTACTCGCTGATTCGCTTTGCTGTTTGAGCCACCCTTGGAGAGAGGCACCTTGTGGTCAACCTCTTTCCCATCACCCTTGGTGCGGGCACCACTTGCCAAAGCTTGTCGAGTCGCCTTGTTACGCGCAGCCCTGCGCTTCTTCTGGATCGGGTTCGCGTGAAAATCTTGGTACTCTTTCCCATAATTGCGGGCCATTATTCTTTCCCCCAGCGGCATAGTTCAAATGCCTGACAAGGACCATACTTGCCATAGCAAATCTGATCACTGAATACAGGGGGATAGTCCATGGGGTCATCAAGATGATTCCACTGCTGAATCCTGTTCTCAGTCATCTGCAACATCTTAACAAATCCAGAGACAGCAGCAGGGGCAGGATCAATAGCAACCCTGTCAAAACCATAGGGCTCAGACAGCTTGATACGATTGAGAATCACACCACCGAACTTCTTTCCATAGAGCCTTCGACCTGAGACTTGGTACCCCAGGAACTGGCCAGAAAGAATGTACTGACGAAGCGTCTTCGAGGTGATGCGGTAACAAGACTTGTGGTCAACAATCCACTTGAATCCATGAGCATCCTCTACAATAAGGTCAGCTCGCTGGGTGAAGAGGAACCGGTCACTCTCCAGAGCCTTGCCACCTGAGTATCGAGCCTCTGACCTATCTCTTGGGATGTTGGCTCGGAGTTCTTGCTCAACTGCTATTGTCTTCCAGCTACAGGTTCTGTACCTCTGGATGTAAGCTGACATAGCATCTTGGATTCCGGCAACAGAAGATAGCCAGAGGTTTGCTTCATTGACATCTGATGTGCGAGCAGCTTCGTGCTCAGCAAGCATAGCGATAGAGTCATGGGGTGAGTAGTAGTCATCATCATCAAGGTAGTAGTGGGCGAGTCCCTGGTGGATGAGGCTACCCTTCACCAGTGGAGCGGTGACGGGGAACTTCATGTCAGTCTTTTGATTGAAAGCCCATAGCCTCATACAACGGGCAGCGTTCTCAAACTGGTGCCACCCACGCTCAGACGGTCCTGCATTCAGCAACTTCATAGTATCCTTCCTACTCATATGTTAACACCTGTAGAGCAGGTGTCAAGGAGAATCTTGACCGGCGACCCGTGCCAGGAGGTCTTCCTCGTTTGCGTCAAAAGCTTGTTCCAGCTCCTCCATCGTCTCGTCCTCAGCCACTTTCCCGACAGCGGGTAGCTTGTCCAATAGGATGTCAGCGACATGTTCATCTACTGTGCCCTTGGATATAATGTATGAGACAAGAACGGGCCTCTTCTGCCCCAAGCGGGAGAATCTACCTTCCCACTGCCTAATGGCTCGTGGGGTCCAGGGAAGCATTACGAACAGAGCAAGGTCAGTGTCTTGAAGATTGACGCTCTCTCCCCAAGCATCGCCTGTTCCAACCAGCACACCCACATCAGCCAGCATGTACTCGTGGCGAATATGGTCTCTCATATCAGTGGATGATCCACCATGGGCGCACCACACATCTACATCAGTAGCTTTAGAGATTGCTTCGCCCAGACGCTCGCAGTCCAGTCGCCTGCCAGTAAACACCACAACCTTCTGCCCACACTTCACTGCTTCCACTACCCGCTCGACTACATACTTCTTCTTACGGGAAGCTGCCTCTTGTAGCATCACCTCGAAAACAGATTCTCTATCACCGGTCTTTCCAGCTTGGGAGATGGCACGCTTGAATGCTGAGGGCCTGTTCTGCTCACTCCGCTCAAGGTAGATGATCTGTCTGCGCTTTGGTGGAAGGTTCAATGAGACAGCGGTCTGGTCTGTTTTAGTTCTGCACCAATCCAACCTGCGCAGAAGCTCGTCTTCATTTGAGAGCCCGTCATACTTCCAGCCATAAGCGTCCTTGAAACCATCGCAGTATCTCTCTCCAAACTTGTGGAACGTTCCCCACTGCCAGGGTTCTATTAAGTCCAGCTGCGCCCAGAGGTCGCGGGTACGGTTCGGGACGGGCGTAGCGGTCATTCCTAATCTGCGCGCAGCTACCTTGGATATCTCAGAGATCGCATAGGCTGTGTTGTCCAGAGGATCAAAGCGGCACTGACCACTCTCCTGCATGATGGGCTTCACCCGCTTGTGGTTCTTTGCCCAATGAATTTCATCCATCACCACACTGTGGGGGTCCAGGTTGATCAGAGCATCCTTCCAGGAAATCAGAGTCTCCCATGCTGTGATGTAGATGCACTTGGGATCATAGGGGATTCGACCCACTGCGGTCTTGCCAGACAATATCTGTGGGGTGAACCGTGTGTACTTTCTTATCTCTTCCTTCCATGTCCCTCGGGCAGCAGCTTTGGTGATCACCAGCTTTGGTCTGGAAGCAGCCTGTGCAATCCAGACGAGCCCACAAAGAGTCTTACCAGAACCAGGGGGTGCCCACGCATGGTAGCCATCCTTGGACAGCGCAGAAGATATGATCTCCTTCTGGTATGGGAGAAGCATGTCCCTGACCCAAGGGTAAAAGGCAATCGAGTTCAGAATGGAGTTCATCTCTATGAGTCTCCGGGCTGACCCACGACCATTATTGATACCCAGAATGGTTAGAGCATTCAGTGGAATGCGTCCACCGGAGCCTTTCCGGTTTCTCCAGACACCAGGAATCTCATCGGCGTACTCAGGGAGCGCCATCGCGTGTATAAATAGTTTGCTCATCTACTGTCCTGTCATTGGCACGACCGTGCCTTGTACCTCTTTCTTTGGTGATGGGATCCCGACATAGACTTCCATCTTCCTTCCAAGGAGTCGGGCTGTTTTGATTGTCACACCGGGCATGTCCCGTAGGGCAAGACGAACCATCGTCTCACTCCTCAGGTCTACCCTTCCCTTCCGCTGGCACCATTCGCGATAACATCCGTAGAGTGTCTCACATGGAACAGCGCGTGCAGCTATTGAATCGGTCACCCGTGCGTAGTTAGGCGGGGGTGGGTACTCACCCAGCAGGGTAGCTGGGCCTTCGCGTAGAAGATCACATACAAATGAGTCCACACTACCCATACTTGCAGATTGAAGTTCCTGCTTAATGGTGCTGCTGTAGGGCCTGGAGATCAAATCCCAATCCACTTTCCAGGCCATCATCTCGTCTGCGAATGCTTGGATCTCCTCGTAGAAGTCAGGTGCAAACTTAGATGTCTTTGAATCGAAGCAATCCCTAAGCATGCGCCGATACTGTGGGGGTGCTTTAGAAGGGGAGAAGATACTGAACCTACGGTCATCTGTCTCTACCAAGAAAGGACGCCGCTTATTGCTGGTCATCCACCATGTCATCCGATTAGTGACTGTGGTCCTTGCAGCATATGGAGCAGAGCAGTGGATTCGGTCATCGGTCACAGACGCTTTTATCTCCGCAACGATGTCGGAGGCGTTCCGGTCGATACCTACCTCGTCGGCCAAGACCAGGAGACTGGTGACGTAGTGAGAGTTAAAGTTATCGCGAAGGGCACGGTTGCTAATGACGACCGAGTTCGCCTTGCCGATGATCTCCGCAAGCAGTCTACCGTAAAGGCTCTTACCGATTCCCTGCTGAGGAGAAAGGACCAAGACTGCAACCATCGAGCGCCGGTCAGGATTCTGAATAACAGAAGCAGACCAGTTCATAAGCCAGCTGCGGCCAGAAGAATCCCCATCCACAAGTAGGTTAAGTAGCTGCTCAATCCGGGGCCAAGGACCAGTCTGTGGTGTCAGGTCAGGCCAAGCATAGAGGTTAAGCATAGAGACTTCATTGCGCCTGACGATACGGTCCTTCAAAGGCTGACAATCAAAGCCATACACCTGACGAGACAAGATGTGGTCAATGAGAGCAGCCGCGTGGTTCTTGTTACACCCCTTGGGCATCAAACCAATCAGGTGATCTTGTAGAGTCTCTTTCCTCATGGGCATAGAGATCTGCCAAGCACCATCAGCATGCCGGTAGAAGACACCTTGTAGAGCATTGTATCCAATGCGCTCCTCGGCATACTCCATGATTGAGTCTGGAACTTCAGAGAGTCGGTCGATCCGGTCCTCAACACTACGGGCAGAGAACCCGCCCTTCTTGTTAGAAAGCCAGAACTGAGAGCCGTCGTGGGTGTGGCGCTCGCTGGTGCATTGGAGGAAACAGCGCCCGTCCTTGGTCACCCTGAGGAAAGCACTCCCCTCAGCAGCATCAACCTGGAAGGGGCAAGCACACTTGTACTTGCCAGCACCGATCATTATCGCGTCTGCGACTGAACGCTCTTCACCATCGTCGAACTTAATCTTCGTGTCTCTCGTCAGTTGAGAGCTGGGAATCTTCTTCTTCGTCTCGACGGGCTTGCTTACCTTGTCTACATCCAATGGGGAACCTTCCAGGTGCATGACGCTGAGGTACTCTTCTCCTCGACAGTGAGCAGGCAGTGCATAGTGTCGGGAGATGTTCCTCGCTTGTCGATCTACCCCACCATCATAACCTATGAGGCGTATACCATTCTCCCAGGCAGTAGCATATTCTTTAGGTTCCAAGGGCCGAGACAGGAATAGGATGACCCGATACCTGGGCTCGCTTGGACGATGTGACCAAGTAGTGTGGAGCACGAAGGCTACGCCAAGCTTCTTAAGCTCGACTGCCACCTCCCCAGGCTGCTCCTTCACATGGTCAAAGTCGTAGACAAGAGATGTGACTGCTTTCACATTGTCGTTCGCTCTCTTGTCTCCCTCCTCATACAGAGCGGGCGACCAGCAAGGTAGCTCCTTCTTTATGAACTTAGCATCCCGAACTGGAGGAGAATCGAATAGACTTCTTATCTGATCCAGGGATTTGACCGTAGCAGGCTTTAACGATATGCTAAGCATACCTGCCGGGAATAGGCTCATCTTCCAGGGCAGACAAATGGTATGGTTCATCGCTATACTCACTATAAGGCCCTCCCTGACGATCCTTCCATGTCAGCGGAGGGTCTTTCTTTATTGGCACTCATGCTCATCGTCCTCATGATGGCTGTCCTGGCAGAGTGGGCAAAGCACATAATGATTGGGCTCCGTCGCCACCCTGGGCACCTCAGCAATGGAACCGAGAGCTTCACTCAAGAGAAACTCCACTGTGGATGTAGTGGTGACATACCTCTCGGGGAAAGCAAGAGCGAAGTGTTCAGCAGCGATCTTAACCCTATCCCACAAGTCGGGAGGAAGTCTAAGCGTAGTCCGCATGCGGTCACGCTGTCCTTGCCCCCCATTGCGGGCTGCATCAAGATTATCAAATGCCTGAGCGCGAAGAAGCGCAGACATTGAGGGTCGCATACTCATGAGTTCTCCTTGAACCATACGAGTGGTCGTGCCTTACCCCTGCGGACCTGCTTGCGGATAAACCCAGCAGTTGTCAGGAGTCGAGCGAGTTGTATCTTCAAGCTGTGAGGCTGAAAGACAGGTGAGTCCCGATAGGCTTGGTCGATTAGTTCATCCATCGTAAATGGAGATACCGCGACCAGCCGATGTGCAATGCGTAGAACTTCCAATGCAGGCACCTCTCCTCCCCCTCGGGCAGTAGAGAGGAGCAGCTTCAGCGCTCGGCGGGTAGCCTCCAGCTTGGTCGTGCCAAGCACAGCTGCCGCCTGTAGCGCCAAGGCGCTGACTTCATGTGTTCCTTCCATGCCTCCATTCTATCTGATTGGTGCTTAGGTGTCAAGGCTATTTCCCCTGACACCACCCTACGTAGAATGTCCTAAATAAAGTGTCAAGGAAGTTAGTAGTCAAAAGCCTTAAAATCTTGTGGCTGAAAGTGGGCGTTAAACCTGTAGAATCCAGACCCCCCTGTGACTAATGAGATGGTAGTACCTTATACCCCATACCCCATACTACCAACCACCCCCTGACACCATAGGGTTGTAGGTTCTTCTATATAATAGTTAGCAACGCTCGGTTTCGACGCGTTACCACGGAATCACCCATAAGTATAGGTACAAGCTGGATAATCCTCAGTGGCTAACATGTACTAATACCATGTCATGTGAGTTGTTAGTACACTTTGGAGGCGCGTTACCACTTAGACGCGTTACCGCTGGACCAGTGATAGTTTTGTGATACACTACCCACGGGCGTCCCAGGGAAAGCCTGGGCGGGTCCAATCCCATAAGAGTTCTGGAGAAGAACGATGCCACATATCAAACCCCGACACCTAAACTCCCAACAGGGCACCGGATACCATGCGTCTTTCGATGGCGTAGCTGCAGAAGCTATCTCAATCAACATGATTGTCATCGCTTGTGCTCGCGACGGAGAACGAGTGAAATGGCAGAAGGCAGATGCCAATGTCGCCGGAAGACACTTGGGTGTGCTTGGAATCGCTGACCACGCAGCCCCATCGGGTGGACGAATTCGAGTTGTCTCCCACAAAGTCGTTACGAGTGTAGACACCAGTGGTTCTACTGCTGCAGGCTACCCGGTTTACCTTTCAGACACTGCAGGTGGATGGAGTGTATCCGCTGGCTCTGCTTCAATGGTTGTCGGAAACGTGCTGGAAGATAGCGCGACCGGTTCCATTCTTCTTGCTCCTGCACATGCAGTTGGAATCGAATAGAACTGCAGACGCAGAAAGGCCCTGGAACCTTTACGGAACCAGGGCCTTGTTTTGTCTAAAGCTTTAGAAGTGTCTAAAGCATCTGAAGTGCAGCGAATGCTGCAGAAGTGCCAGCGTCATCTGCGATTGCGGTCAAGTCATCCAGAGTCACTTGGAACATGGACTCGTACTCTTTGATTAGACCTTTCAACTCGTCAGCCTCATTCTCCTTCGTAGCCAGAGCACGCTTCTTCAAGCCACCCTTCAACACCTTCTCTTTGATGACGCCAGCTTCATACTTAACGTGCTCTCTCAGAGCTTCAGTGTAGGCACGACAGGAATCCTTATCGATGACGGTCCGAATCTTGTGGACTCGGTTTGCCTTCGAAGCAGTCTCAATCACGATGCAGACTTGTTCCCACTTCGCGACGGACTTCTCAGGAATCCAATAGACCCCGCCATGGCTCTTCAAGCTCACACCACGAAGATGGGCAGCAATCAAAGTGAGAGCGCGAGCAACATTGTTCCGAGGAACCTTCTGGATGTTGCTATAGAACCCCTGTCGAACTTCATCTGCACCATCGGGCTCAACCTCATCACCGGTATCTGGATTCCAGAACGGGAAGTAGGTTGTGGTTGGAGGATGCACAGTGAAGCCGACATCATAGTTCAGAGTTTTGACGCCATTCTTCTCATCGCTCTCGACTACTGTTGCCGTATAGCCTTCGCGTCCACCCAGAGAATCGATTCGGTGAGTCTTTCCGTAGACCTTCTGAAGTGAAGCCTTTAGAGCATTCAAATCAGTGTAGGTCGCAGGAGTGAATCGTCCGAGGTCGATATGGTTAAGCCCTGCTTCGATGATAGAATGGACACTTTCGCCACTCAGCTCGAAATAGACAATGGCACCACCGATAAGGTCACGTTTGATTTCATTCATTTCATTTCTCCTTTAGTCTTCGACTCGGATTGAATCCATCCAGGCTGGTGAGTCGTCTCGGACAAAGGGTCCGACCAGAACCTGAACTACCCTCATCCCCGAAACTGGAGACTTGGGCCATGGAGTGTACCCGTCTGTAAGAACGAGCAAGATATTGGGTGAGTTCTTCATACTTTGAACAGCTTTGATGCCAACACGCATGTCAGTACCTCCACCACCACCCAGTTCGATGTCAGAGATTCTACGAACCTTCTGCATGCTATTGACCTCGGCATCACAAGACAGAACTGTTGCAGGTGCGCGAGTTGTAGACTTGAGAATCCCGTGAATCTCTGAACCAGCTGCATCCAGAATGGCGCCCGACATGGACCCAGAAGTATCCACAAGGATACCGATGTTTGGAATAGGACTGATGCGACCAGGAAGGACAACACCTTTCGGAGCACCTGCCTGCTTCAGACTCACAGAGCGGTAGCTGTATCGCTGATTGCCACGACACCAAATGATGGACTCTCGAAGCCACTTCTGAAGGAGCTGCTTCCAGTTCAGCTTTGGAGGTTCAAGGATGTCAGCGAAAGCGCGGAGGATTCCAGCGCCAACTTCTCCCCTCGCCTTGGACGAAGACATGACATCCTTTGCCGTTTGCCTTCTGAGCCGGTTCAGCTCAGACTTGCTAACGCCAGGAGAAGAGTCATCACTTGGAGGAGGGTCTTCCCAGTCACGCTTCTGACCATCGGCACCAGAGCCACAGTTACCAGCGGTAGGCTTACCCTTTCCAGGCTTACCCTTTCCAGGCTTGCCTTCGCCCTCTCCTTCAGAGTCTCCTTCAGAGTCCCCTTCAGAGTCCCCCTCTCCATCCTCATCTGTGGGGGCACCGGGAGAACCGCCCATCTGGTTCTCTTCTTCACCTTCTTCTACGCTCTCCTCATCGCCCTCTTCGTCGCCATCGTCTTCATCATTGTCTTCCAGAAGCTTGTTCAGATACCATTCAGCAGTCATGCCTTCTGGTAGAATCTTGTATTCATTGTCCCAAGGGAACACTGCGAAGTCAGGAAGCATCGTCCGCAGTTTGTGTCCATCGTTGATTTCCATATCAGCAGCGATGTTCCACATGTGAGGGTCAGCACCAATCCGCTTTGCTCTTTCATGGTGCAAGAGGAAAGGATGCAATGCCTCATGGACAATCACACCAATGGTGTGGTCAAGAGTCAGAGACTCTATAAACTCTCGGTTGTAGTACACCCGCAGATACTGGTCTACGGAAAGAGTAGGACAATCATCCTTCTCGATGAATGTGAGAGAATGCAGAATGCGAGAGAAGTATGGGAACTCCACTCGACATGCCTTCACACGGGCTGCTCTAAGTTTCTTGTCTTTCATCACTTACCTCCTACGGTATTGAGTTGCTCTCGGAATGAGAGTGTGTTCATTGCTGGTGATTTGACTGCCTCCAAGACACCCTTCTTGATTTGCGCTTCTCGAACACGCTTTATTTCCCACCCATCCACAGTCTGAAGAACATCAGGCTTGATGTATCGTTTCATGGCACGGTCAAAGAGTGCGCCACAATCCCAGGTCGCGTTGTACCTGACGTTCCGTCCAGTATTCATAATGTTGACGGAGGCTCTGCGAGCAAGACCGAACATGGATTCAGAACCACGCCCTCGATTCCTTCCATCTTGGAAAGACTGGTAGAGAACAAGGGCCTGTTCCAGCTTCCCATTCTCATCATACAGCTCTGTTGTTGGTATGATGCTGCTGACCAGACATCGGTGTCGGATGTTCAACTCGGGAGAGTATTCGATGGCATGGAAGAAGTCATTCTCGAACCATCCCTCCTCAAAGAAGTGATTCTCAGTTAGCCAAGCTGGAGCAGCAAGGCAATTCACAAGCTCATTCCAGACAGCAGCTCGGAAGGTACCCTTACGGCGTGAAGTATTCCCCTTCCTTGCAAGGGCATCCTCTTCTGCATGTGTTCTGCGAGTCTTTGTATCTGTGAAGAAAGCTCTTCGTGCTTTTGCCAGAGATTGAATCTCTTTGTTCATACCAGAATCCTTCAGCCTCCACTCAGAACCATCAGCTAAGAAGCGACGGTAATCATCGATGGTTTCTTGGCACCGACACGCTTCCACCTTCTGGGCCCCAAGACTCAGAAGAGCAGACATGGCTTGATTCGAAGTGACTCCCCCACCTTTCGGGAGTTCAGCTCCACACTCGCAAAGTCGAACACGAACCTTCTTTCCTGGCTTGGAATGGTGCTGGCGAAGACAGTTCATGCAGGTACAGCTTCGAATCTCTTCTGCATGGTTTGCTTGAATCACCTTCCCATTGGGCAAGAAGATAAGAGCATGAAGCTGGCCGCAGCATCGGATGCGAACTTCCCTGGGTGCAAAGACTGCATTGTAGTCCCAATGACTGAATGCAGTTGTGCGGTAGCGAAGAGGTACGAATCCTGTACGACCCGCAGACGCATCGTGTATCTCCACGAATATCTGAGCGCGCACTTTGGGCGATACCCGTTTGTCTTTCAGAAACCTGAACTTGTTATAGTTCGGAGGCATTTCCATTTAGAACTCCTAAGTAGTTCGAACAGCACTTGATTGTGCATCGAGACCCCCCACCCTTTCACAGGTGAGGAGCCCTGCATCCACAATCAGTTGCTCAGCATCTTCATCTCTTGGAGGAGTGGGATGAAAGCCTTCAGAGAATCAGGGAAACTTCCCATTCCAGTTGGGATGTTCTCTTTCTGAACCAGATTCCGCAAAGCGAGGCATGCCATGTCAGCACCAAACCCACGGTCCACAAGAGACTTGAAGAAGTCGCATGCTTGATTGAAGCGTTTGATACTGTTCTTCTGAACGACTGCGTGAGTCACAGAATGGCAGACAGCGAGAATCAGGTCATCTCTCTTGGGCAAAGAGATGAGAGGATTGGTGAGACAATCTTCTGGGTCTGGCAAGTCCAAGTCCCGTTCCCAGTTCAGGTACTCGTATGCAGTTCCCTCTCCAACGCAGCCCATCACGAGTAGTTCGCGAGCTTCACCATCAAAGTTGATGGAGTCGCATGCGGTCATGAATGCGATTGCGTTGCACCATGTACGACGAGAAGCACGAGGTGCAGCCTCACCCAGTCTCATGCCGACCAGGGTTTCCGATGCAGACGGAGTAGTCTCAAAGAGTGAAGGGCGCGATGATAGAAATGCACTTACGCGACCTGCCACAGTAGACCAGCCAGCCGACCAATCATTAGAAAGCCTTACCGGTTCCACTGGCGCAAAGCCACGATTGAGTGCATCGCAGAAGTCATCCACAGAGTCTTCGTACACAAGCTGGCAAACACGACCGGCCATCGGAATGGAAAGCTGACCACCAGTTGTAGAGATGTCTGGAGGGTTGCCAGCTGCAACGATTGCAGTGCGAGGCGGGCAAGTCACATTGCCGAAACGGCGGTGCGTCATGACTGCGTGCATTGCACTCTGAACCATCGGGTCTGCATCGGGAAGCTCATCCAGGAAGATGACTCCCTTTCCAGGGCCAGCCTTCAGAAGTGGTTCCACAGCATCACTGGGCATCATGCGCATCACACGCGCTTCAGTGTCACCGAATGGGAAACCACCAATCAGCTCTGGGCTGGTCTGTGAAGCAGAGAACTCTGCCATGACCTTTCCAGAAGCCTTGACGAAAGCTTCGACAGTGCGAGTCTTTCCAGTTCCGGCCTTTCCGATGATGAAGACGGGACAGGGCTGAAGTCCATCCTTTCCAGTCCAAGTGTTTTGTGCTTCGATTGCGAGTTGTAGTGCGAGTTTGGTTGCATTCATTTGAGGCTCCTAATAGCGATTGTCGAATTTGTTGAGAACGAAAAGTACGAGTGTAAGAAGTAGAATCACTTCCATCGGGTGTGGTGGGAACCACGCTTGTTCATTGAAGGTCATGCCTTCTCTCTTTTGCCATGCTCTTGCAGCCAGTCGTCACAGAACCCTTTCCGGCGCTCAGTCATCAGGTCTTCAACAGACCACATCACACCATCAAGTGCCTTCAGAACCAGAGTTCTGTCTTCCATTGCACCTTGGAAGAGTTCTGTTTCCCGTGTCCATTCTGCATTCTCTTTGACTGCGTGGGCGAGAATAGAAGCGAGAACGTACACTGATTCCCGTAGCTCCATCATGTCCAGAGAATGAATCTCGCGGTCGATTTGCTCGATTGAATCGAGAACACGATTCACAGAGAAGAGACGCAGTGTCTCATCCGGGGCTTCCAGTTCACGGTCCATGTCATCTTGCACATAGTCAGGCTCCATTTCTACGTTGATTTCTGCATCACAAACCATGTTTGGGTGCAAGCTGATGAGAGTCTCAAGACCCGCAAGATTCTTGGCGCATTGGTCGGCAAACTGGGTTGCCCTTTTAACTTTGTCTTTCATTTCATTCTCCATATAGTCGAAAGTACGACTGATTT
>TARA_R110002110_G_scaffold128938_2_pt1 | contig 14871 bp, 7 predicted proteins | sample TARA_R110002110 | Tara Oceans TARA_R110002110 (sample SAMEA4397330) | marine metagenome | biome: Polar Biome; feature: [SRF] surface water layer (ENVO:00010504); material: water (ENVO:00002006), including particulate matter (ENVO:01000060) such as... | depth 5 m
CATAACAAAGAATTGGTTTATTCAACAAACAAAAAAGGCAAAAAAGAATAAACAAAGAGAAGTTGAGCTAGGTCATCTTTCTGGCGAGATGCAACTAAAACATGTTTCTACTGTTAACCCTTACCAATCGGAACGGGAGCACAAAGAATTTGTTGAATCTTTAAAGCTTGAAATTTTCTCATGGGAGCGGGCTGATCTCAAGGATAATGAGGAAAAGGTCTTGAATGCTATTAAAATACTTTTCGAAAGTGCCGAAGACATAGAAATTTTTAATAAAAAAGCTATTTATATGTACATTAGGGAAATTACCGGCTTAAGTACAAAACAGGTTGTAAGCAATTTGAACAGGATGAAGGTCAAATATAGAGTGTTCCGCGAGAAGTGGAACGAAGGCGAGGTATGAAAAAACTAGATCATTATTTGGAAAGTGCAATTCAAAATATTGAAGAGGATCGCAAGGTAACTCGCGAGCTTCTGGATGATGTTATAGGTTATTTGAGCAAGTCAGAAGAAAGACATAGAGAAGTCGGCGCCGTCGCTGCCAAATATGTTGAGACTTTACAGCGATCCAACGAGCAACTAGTGAAGGTTTCGACCATTATTCATAAGCAGCAAATGGGGGACACTGGTCTTTCTGATGATGATAAAGCAGACATCTTTGATATGCTGCAAGAAGGAGAGGGGTCTAAGAGCGATGGGTAGACATTTTATTAATCCATTTCTAGATGAGATGAATTCCTTGAGTATTAATGATCCGGGTATTGTGGATCATCCTGAAGCTGGAGACAACCTTTATCGACTAAAAAGAGTAGTTGATGATTATTATAAAAAGGCTAGTGCCAGAACTAAAACTGGAACTTGGAAGGCTATATGTCTAGTTTCAACAGTTGAATATTATAAAGACGGAAAAGTCCCTGGCTTTTCTCTCTCACGGGACCTCTCTAGACCAACAGGAATGATCGCAGTGGTTGCAAGGATACCTGAAATCGATGCTTTGATACCGTGGCCTCAAACACTTGAAGTTCTGTCAGACGCGCATCCGTTGAGCGACATGTGGCTTTCGTTGTATGCTAGAAATAACAGAGTCTTTCGGTGCCCCCTTGAAGGCCGCCCAGGTGGTCTAACAGAGATTCCAGCAGCCGGCGACATTATTGAAGTTGATTTTGAAGATCGCAAGTCAAAAACCGGTGCCATGTATCTGGGAGTGGTCGAGCGTGGACTAGCCGTGATACCTGATCAGGATCCGTCAGAGACGGGAGAGCCCGGAGAAGCGCAGAGCGCATTTTCTTCAAATAGCTCTACAGCGTCCACCGTAGCAGATACCGCGGCATCTTCTCAGGGTCAGCAGATGGACGAGGAGGCTGACGACGCCATGAACGACATGGCAGCAGAGCTAGCAGCCTCTACGGGAATGTCAGAAGAAGCGGCCAAAGCATATGTAGAGGCGACCGTCGCAGGCGAACAGCCGCCAACAAATGCAGATCTAATTTCGAACTAGGAGAGGAAAATGGCAGAAGAAGATAACACACAAGCAGCGAACAGAGAAGGCCTTTCAGCTGAAGAGAGCGCCCAGATACCCGATGATCCGTCTATTGGAAAAGGAGGCAGAAGGCAGCCAGAACCAAAGATTGTATACAATCCGACCCAACGAGAAAAAATAATAACGCATGACGACTCACACATTATTCTTGGGGGAGACAGAATAAGCAGCGAAGCTTCTGGTTATGGAGGGAAGGGTCACACTGGTTCCCACATGATAGACTTGGTTGTAGGTAGAGATCCAAAACTAAGCGGAAACCCCAGCTTTAGTGGTGACGCAGCAAGAATATACATTTCTCAGAGATCCGACCTAGATAACGCATTTGGATTAGCGGCCGGACAGGTTGGCAACTTCAAGGGCCGCGCTGCTATCGGGGTAAAGGCCGATCATGTTCGGGTTGTTGCGAGAAGCGGAATAAAACTCATAACGATGCCCCGCGGGACAAAGAATTCTTTAGGAAAGAAGACACAAACAACTTTGGGTATTGATTTAATTGCTGGAAACGATGACGAAGGTTTGGAGCCGATAGCCAAAGCATACAAGGTGGCGGATACTTTTGAGGTTATAATCAAATCCATAGAGAAACTTTCCACTATGGTAGAACACTTTATAGATGCACAGGCAGACTACAACAGTGCGGTGTCAACACATACTCATCAAGCTGGCCCGTTCCCAGCCGCACCTTCGCCAGAGTTGGGAATAGAGTATCCATTATCAGGAATTAAAATAGATACACTTTCAAAACAGCCGATGAGATCTCATAGAGTAATGTTAGTTCAAGCAAGACTAAACAATTTAAAGCCAATGACAGATAGCTGGATTGGCAGCAGATATAACTATAGCAATTAGGAGTATAACATGGCTTCCGAATCCATTGATTTAAATATAAGAAAGACCGCGGGTTTCAAAATTTTAATGAATCACATTCTTGAAGAAATTCAGGATGATAGCGTGTTTGATGGTTTGTGGAAAAGCATCGAGGCATTTGAGAATTCATATAATAATGAAGATTATCCAATTGACAATGGTGCAATCGGTTACGGCAAGTATTCTGAGGTCGACTACATCGAGTGGTGGGCATACGAACAGGGTGGAATACCAGATAAATGGGCTTCCAAGTCAGAATATTTCTTTAGATTGGCCTCCAACCATGAGCGAATAGCGGCCGTCGAAACGACTCGTGTCGCTACTGATCATCCAGCTGCGGAGGGGGAGGAGATATCTAGCACCTCGTGGGAAGATCATTATGAGCCATCTGAAGTTGCTAATGTCGGCGGCACCGGCCACAGGCATTGGTTAGATGTTAATACACTTTATTCTGCCATGCAGTACGATGAAGCACCAACCGGAGAAACTAATGTTGCAACCGGAAAACAAGATGCAGCAAGAAGGATAGAATATTTATGTCAACTTACCAAGATGTGTATTTTGGCTGATGATAACGATTTTGATGTTGGAAATCCTGGCTTTAATGAGAGCCCTTCTGATGTAAGCAATACAATAACTGATTACGTTCTGTTATCCTCGTACCCCGGCTTCGCCCTCACAGCAGATCCTTCGAATTTTATGAAAGAACATGGATACATACAATTTAATTTTACATCTCCCCATCGACTGGGCAGACAAAGAGCATCTGAAGGTTTAGGTACTTCTCTCACCGCTCCTGATTACTTTTGGACCGAACCCACCTACCCAGAACCGGACGATTTTGACTGGCATGCCCCTCCCGGCGTTTTGGAAGATTCTGTTCACGCCTCTTCTTACTCACCCGGCCAACGCGGTCTCGGAAAAGATGTCGAAGAAGAATATCAAGATTATTTCAGATTCGTTGACAATGATCCGGACGGAGAAACTGCAAGGCCATTTTTAAATCATGTCGCCCAGATCTCTCATGAACACTTTGAAGAGGACATTATTTACTCTGATAATCCCAATGATAGATTACATAAAGTCAGCGCGTCTTTGAGGTGGGAGGAATGGCAGTGCCGAGCTAACTTCGAATCATTTCTTCTTTGGTCTTCTGATCTAATAGAACTTTTGAATGTTTATTACGCCGCAGCAGATTGGTCAGACCAGATTGCAGCTGGTACCAAGCCGGTATTTGCCGGCGGAAAAAGATACATGAGCTATCCAAAGTATGACTCTCCTGCTGAAAGCCTAGACATGCAAGACTTGAGAGACGGAAACGCCGGCTACCAAAACGTGTCGTTGGATCTTATCGCAGACATGGAAGAGGAAATAAGCAGAGAAGACTTGTTGATCCCAGATTCTCTCAGGGATTGGTGGCGTGAATTCTTAGGACTTTATAAGACATCTGCTGACGGATCTGGCAATCTGGCCAGCGGCGTTGGCGCAGAAGAAGATGAGAATCCAGCCCCAGAGGCAGGATCGACCATTGACATAACCGGCTGTACGCCGGAAGAGGCGCTCGAAGAAGAGGAGTGTCCAGACGAGTGTGTTGGAGATCCTAACGCCTTCGTGTTGGATTGGACTCTTCTAGACGCCGGCGCCACATTTTTTAACGAAAGAACATGTGAATATTCCGTGGTCGTTCGCCTAGAGCAGGACAATCCTTACTCAACAATTGTATCTGAGGATCTTACAGAGTTACTTAAAGATGGAACTCAGCAATTGCTGACGGCTTTCATGAAGGCAGAATATCTTTTAACAGAATACGAAGAAGGCATGTGGACACAGACTCTAACAGGCTATGATGGGCAAGAAGGTGTTGTGTCAACGATGGATGTGATTTTCGACACAACAGGTACCCTAATAAACAATCATTTAGGGTTCCTGCCAGAGGCAGATGACTTGCCAAAGATATCAGAGAATGGCGTTTATGTTCCAGAGAAGCCCTCTCTTAAACCTCGTGTTCTCGTAGCCGTACCGGCGAAACTTTTTGATAAAATTCCCGCTGATTATTCTTCTATAAGGGAAATAGAACCACCAGAGATTGGAACAAGAGTTCAATTCTTAGTGTCGGACATTGACAGCGGCTGGCTCTCCAACGACATGGTTGAAGATGTAACTAAAGCAATGAAGTATTATAATGTTGAGTACGCATCGTTTTGCCGAACCTCCACAGAGGTAGATTATGGAGATTTAAACTTAGAAGAAGAAGGAAAAAAGGTCAAATCTTTTATGGAAGATTTGAAAAAACTGGTTAGATCTTATGGATACTGGCCATACTCCCGCGTTGAACATGTAGAAATAGGTTTCAATGAAGATGTGACTGGCCTGACATACTTGAGAGTTAACGAGCATGGATGTCCGTGGGTTTATTTAAAGGGTACAGATCCGGACATAGAGTCGGCAAAGTCAATTTTATGGAACTTCACCGGAGATTCTTGGACTGACACCAGAACGCTTGCATACATTCAGCAATTGCCAAACATGTGGAATGATGTTACGGCTCGCGAGCCACTAGAGTGGAATGAATTTATTATAAAGTATACTGTTGATCTTAAAAATGCCTTGGCTATTGACGGCGGCATGCCTGAAAGCGCGTCGGAGTGTTTCGTTGACGATCTTGAGTCGATAGGATCTAAGATTCTGTCTGAGACTTTAGATGATATAGTCGACCTTCCTACGGCAATTCTTGATAAATGGAACAAAAAGGCCTGTTCTACTACCGACTACGAGCGCAACGATGAGGTCAATTATGCAGAAATGTGGTCAGACATCAAGGCGGCCGCTCTAGAGCGAGGCATGGAGGATTTCTTCGCCGGCGACGCTGCTGGAGAAATAATTATGAAGTTGATTGAAGACGGCGAGGATCTAGGTCCGATTAAGATCTGGAAGGTCGTGCTTGATAAATATGGTTGGTGTGGAGTCATGGCTCTAATTGACATGCTTCTAGGGTGTATGCTGCAAGGAATTCCGACTGCTGATGGATTAGCCCTTCTTACTGAAGCAGCCTTGAGATCTTTGGGTCCACTAGGGCTAGAAAAAGTTCTTCTGGGTCTATCACCTCAACAGCAAGATGCAATCGCCGCACAGGTTTCGGAGTCTCTTGGTGTTATAACAGGCGCCCCGCCATGGGAAAGCGACTACAAGTCAGGATCTTGGAATTCAAGTTCTCCATGGAATCCACAATCTAGTGCGTATGAGAGATCTATGGCCGCCGGAGAAGGATATTACAATGATTTGGAAAAAGATGGAGATGGAAATCTCAATCTTAATGACTCTCCTGAAAACGATGAATACATTAACAACCTCATAGCAGAAGAAGGCGGACAGGGGTATAAGGACTTGACGACATACATTGTCTCTGAAACACCTGAAGGAGTCAGCGCCGCAGAGATAGAGGTTTTACAAGAAATGGGCAGTGATGGAGAAATAGATTTAATTTGGCCAGCATCAGCCGGAGAGGGAACAATAGCAAAAGAGCTTGATGTCATAGGAGATGCAATAATAGATGCCTATATGGATGCCATTCTCGGCAGTCTAAGCCCAGAGCAACAATTAGCATCACTCAACGCACTTCCAGGCGCAGAGATCTATTCATCTGTGTTGAGTACCTTGGATTGCGCAGTGCCAGACGTTTTCGACCCGCCGCTTGGAGATTGGTTCAAATCTTTGGAACTTGATTTCTGTCGATCAATTAAGCCGCCAACTATGAAGGAGTTTGACTACGAATTCTCTCTTCCTGACTTGTGGGGAATGTTAATGGATGCCCTTCAAGAAATGGCGATCCAGCTTGTAACAACTGCTCTTCTGAAGTTACTGACTGCGCTTGTCGAGATGATTCTGAATTCTCTGTGTAATCTGATGGGATCCTTCGGCGCCGGCATAGCTGCTCTGGGCGAAGGAACCTTTAGGGACGCATTTCGCGATGTCTTTTGCGACTCAGAAATTTCAGACGAAGAACTTGATGACGCCGCGGCCCAACTTATTGCAAATCTTAATGGCTGCGATCCAGAGACTCTTAAACAATATGCATCTGGTTTCATAACAGATTTGTCTTTGGTTCTGACCGGACAAGAATTGGTCGACCTGTTTAACGGCGAAGCCAACAGCAATACATTGGCTGCAATTACAGAAATCGCCGGCCTGCTTTATGGAGACTCATTCGGAGACTGCCCAGGATTTTCATCGGCGTCCGGAGTAAAACAGACATTCTCTACTTTTGGTAAATTAGTTGATGACAAATACAAGAAAGTGCCCATGATGTCCGGCGCCGACAAGCCAATTGTTCCATCACTTTGTGACGAGGATGCACTAGAAGAGTTTGAATCTTTGCGTTGTGAGCTTTTTTCTCAAAGAGGGATGACGTCTGAACAATGTGCAGATGCGCTGGAACAACTTAGGAATAGAGCCAAGGATGACATTAAGTCTCTGGCAGCCATTAAACAAAATGGACTAGATGATCTGATCCCTCCTTTGATGTCTCCGGATCCTTGCGGTAATAGTATTTTTCCTGCTGTGGATCCAGTGTCGGCTGCATCAGCGTCAAAGACATCCAACTCCATGCTAAATCTCATTACGGCGCACCACAGAGAGGACTTGACGGCAAACCAGAACAACCCTTGGTACTGGGGCTCCGGAGGCCTTATAAATCTGATTATGAGTTCTAAGAGGGGGGTCGAATTTAGTAAACATCTTGATAAAATTCAAGATGGAGATATAAATGAATTTCCATCTGTAGTTGCAGGCCATCTTAAAGAAATATTGATTAATGGAGAGCACATTGATTCTGTTCAAACAACTACAGACACAACTGAATTTATCGGACAATTGGGGATCGACTATCCAATAGAATTTATTACTGACATAGGTTCTTGGTCTCAAGGGAAAGTCGCCTCAGCCGATGGCGATTATGAGAATAAGCAAGTGACACAAAAAGATCCGGACATTGTGTTGTCTTGGGAAGATTACAACACCGGTGACAATAAAGTAAATTATAAGATATCTTATACTGATTTTGAAATTGTCGACAATCGTTCGGTTATGAACGACTATTATCGATTAAAGAATGTCGACACTCCATTAACAGATTATGTTAGTGGCGAGATACCAATTTGGGGATTTGAAGGAGAACAAAGAACAGAAGATGGAGTAAAAGAGCTTGTTGGGCTTGCAGAAGCCATCGATCCCTATGTCGAGGAGCCTGTTGCTGTGTTGGACTTGGACATAAGCCAGCATTTGGATCTTAAAAAATCACCAAAACATTCATTATTTGCCCATTACATCACTGAGATGATGAAATACATGTCTCCCTCTGCTGCCATTGACGCAAACTATAGTACTATATTTGATGAGTATTATACTTCTTGTGATACCATAGTCGAGGCCTACCTTAAAAAATTCTCCGAAAGAATTGCTGATGATAGTAACCCTGCATTTATCCACGGATTTCCGACCACATATCAACAAAAGGATGATGGTACTTTTGATGGTAGTGAGGTGGGAGATTCGGGCGTGATATATCTGGATGCTACTTATGTTAATCCAAAAACAGGAATTTCAACTCCAATCACCCCAGAATCATATGGTGGGACAGCTGAGAATCCTGCATTTTATCTACCCATTCCCACATTCGATGGTTGGGGTCGTATTTTACAAACTTTCGCTCCCACCGTGGCCGGCTGTGAGCCGCAGGCAAAAGCTGCTTGTAATTTCGGACAGCTTTCTGAATATTATGATAATCTTTTTAATACAATTGTAGAAGATGCAAGGCTCCACCAGAATCCCGTGTGCACCGTCGAACCACCTTGGAACAAGATTCTAGATCGCGCCTCGACATGCGGGATTGAATCGTCACTTCTGGCCATAATAAGAATTTATGTGTCAGAACATTTTATTTCATCAATGCCTGTATTTTCTATATTTGAGGGAAAATTTCCTTCACTATTTGATGATACGGTCATAGATTACATAATTGATAAGATGGAAACAGGAATTATGAATCAGTGGGACCCAGGCTGGTTTGATGTCCCAAATGAGTACCTTTTCATGATTCTAGAGCAGGGAGTACAAACATTTGACAGGATGCATGCAAGAGGTGAAATAAAAGATGTTACAAGCGCTGAACGGGAAGCGATAGATCACCTGAACAAGTGGCAAGACAAATGGGAAAAAGAAGTAGCTCCGACTTTGGCTAGCTACCAGTTTGGGTCAACTGTATCTGCGGGAATAATGACTTCAATTGCCAGCCCGTTTGGCTCCACAATGCAAAACGCCTCAGCTGCCATTCTTGGTGGCTCTATTAACGCATTGTGGGCAAAGAGGCTTAAGAGGAAATATTGGACATCATATGTTGCAGAAGCTTCTAATGTGAAGTATGCAAAAGTTCTGATGCGTCGACTGGTAAAACAAGAAATAAATTTCATTTCTAAAACAGTGGCTGAAGACATCGAGCCTCCGATATCTGACATGCATAATCTTTTCTTGGTTAATGAAAAAATGATATTAGGTTCTCTCTCAGAGGGCGGACCATGGAATGTGGCGTCCTCCGGAGGGATAACTCTACAGCATGATCATTTGACAACAATCGAGTCTCCTGCTGGTGTCCGAGCGGCCGACACCCCTTTTATGTTAGAAAAATACATAAAAGTAACTGATTATGAATATGACGCCGATGGGAAACTGGCAGAAACAATTACTCTTACGGCTCTTGAAAATTTAACAGACGCAGAAAGAGACATAGTTAGAAGAGTTGGAGACCCAAACCTACAGGGAGTGGTTAGTCTAAGTGACTGGGAAGATTATCTTTCTGAAAATGTAGATTTATTTGGCGGATTGACCGTTGATCAGCTTTGGGCTTCCTGGGAGTTTGGAATAAGAATCACCCATGTTGTTACAACATCCACCGAGCCAAGCGGAGTTACTTCGGATGAAAGACTGGCGCACAAAGCATTTAGCGCCGGAGAGTTTCTTTTAATCCCACTGGTATCGGCAGAAAAAGAGAGCGCTTCGATAGCTGGAAACAACATAGAAGACATAATAGGTTCTTTAAATGCCGTCTATGAATCTGAGTTGGCATGCCTCATTTCTGATCTCGTGAAGTCGCCTAGGTATGAGATGTTATTTGAATATTGTATTTCTCTTCCAAGAATCCTTTCCTTGCTAACTATTTATGTTATGAAGACATTTTTATCATCAGTGGGAAGCGGTGAAGATTGGGATGGATCGTATCACACCCTAAGAACAGTCATCGGAGGCCTCCCTGCAATCCCCTTCGAGCCAGGTGGTAAAAAAACACTGTTCGGGACAACCAGATTTTCTGGGTGGAATAAAGATACTCTATTCGAAAGATCAAAAAAGGTATCCAGGTCAGTTTACTTGGGCTATTATAAGGCTACAGATCTTGATTGGCAAAGACCTCCACCTGATAAGTCAGGCGGTGGATGGGGAGGAATTTCCTGGAGCATGTTCTGGTGGCTGAGGAAACTACAAAAAAACAAGCCGTTTGATTCGGAAGGGAATCCTTGTCAATGATAAGGGAAAATTATATAGGAGAAAAAGATGTCACGATTATCTATTAAGACACCATTATCATATGATGATGTTTATGGGCCTTATACGCCATGTGAAAAAATGAAAGAAGTAGCATATCAGAATCTTAAAACGCTAGCTCTCACTAATCCGGGTGAAAGAATTTGGGATTCTAATTTCGGAATTGGATTGAGAAAAAGATTATTCGAAAATGATAGCGATCCTCTCAGGTCAAGCATAAAAATGTCTATAGCCAATCAAATTAATTCATACATTCCGTTTGTACAATTAATAGCGATAGACTTCAAGCCACAGAATGATGCAAATCAAACTCTGTCGATCAGTATTATTTATGCAATTGTATCAGGCGCGTATACCAGCGAAAAACAAAGAATAGTGTTTTCTCCCGACTTAGGTGAAGGAGTTCTTAACCAAATAGATGAGAGCACCCCCGCTGGAATTGCAATTAGGGCCATATGGGATGAGATGCATGAGCCAATTTACCTTGAAGATGGTTTTTCTGGAGAAGGCGATGGCGTATGGATTAAGCCATTATAGAGTTTAAAATTGATCATGTAAGATAATACATGTAAACACTATTTATAACAGTACAGGAACTTTTATTATGGCAACGAAGAAAACGACAACAAACTATACAGCCCGTGATTTTGACTCTATTAAACTAGAACTTGTAAAACACGCAAAAAGATATTATCCGGACACATACAAAGACTTTAGTGAGGCTTCTTTTGGATCACTAGTGTTAGATTCAGTAGCTTATGTTGGCGACATGCTGTCTTTTTATCTTGATTATCAGGTAAACGAGTTATTCCTTGACTCGGCTACAGAGCCGGATAATATTAAAAAGATCGGCGAACATCTTGGGTACAGAGGATCCCTTAACGCGACTACAACCTCTACAGGACAAGCAAATTTTTATGTAATAATTCCTGCAAATTCTAGCGGTATGGGCGTGGCCACCGAGTACTCACCAATCGTTAGCGCCGGCGCAACTTGTACATCAAATTCAGGCGCTTCCTTCTATGTTACAGAAGATATTCATTTTGATCACCCAAACAACCCTGTCGTCGTTGCCAGAGTTAACGAAGATACTGGTATACCGACACATTATGCAGTTCAGGCCACTGCAAATGTGGTTTCTGGCCAAATTAAGACATCAAAGATCTCTGTTGGGGCTTATAAGAAATTTAAGAAAATAAAGATATCAGGCCTGAATGTTTCTGAAATAGTTAGTGTAGTCGACTCATCCGGACGAGAATACTATGAGGTAGAATATCTATCTCAGGATACGATTTATAGGGATGTGTCTAACAGGGGGTCGGATTCTGATAATGCGCCCTCAATTCTTAGACCCTTTGCTGCTGCCCGTAGATTTGTAGTGGAAACAGATACTGCCGGAACTTATTTACAATTCGGCCACGGCTCAGAGTCAGAACTTTCACAAGCATCGGTGGTTATGCCTATTAATTCTGCTCTTGATTTCCATGGTAAAAATTATTCATCAGCCAGATCTTTTGACCCGTCTAAGTTAATGTCGACTGATAAGCTTGGTATTTCCCCTTCATCCACCACCCTCACTGTCAAATATAGATCTAATTCTTCTCAAAATTCTAATGTTCCCGTTAACGGCCTTAAGAATTTTGTAAACAAAAAAACATCTTTTAAAAATTCTAAGTCTTTATCTACTAGTAAAATGCGCGATGTTAATAACTCTATAGAGGTTTCAAACTCTTTGCCTATCGTTGGACAAGTTACAACATCTGGAAACGCTGAAATAAAAAGAAGAATGCAAGATTCCTATGCATCACAAAACCGTGCAGTCACCAGACAAGATCTTGAGTCCATGGCTTATGGAATGCCAGTAAAGTATGGCGCTATCAAGAGATGCAACATAAAAAAATCCCCATGTTCTATGGGAAGAAATCTTGATCTTTATGTCCTTTCGGAAGGGACAGATGGAAAGTTAATGGCCGCTACAGATACGCTCAAAAATAATCTTAAGACTTGGCTATCCGAAAGAAAGATGATTAGTGACACTATAGACATTATTGATGCAAAAATAATAAATTATGGAATAGAGTTTTCTATTATTGTTGACCCTTCAAAAAATAAATACGAAGTTTTAAATTCCGCCATGGAAACGCTTAAGTCCACGTTCTCTCAACCTCTTTACATTGGAGAACCACTATACATCACCGATATCTATAGTACACTGAATAAAGTTTCCGGGGTCGTCGACACTAAAAATGTAAAGATAGTTAATAGAACTGGAGTGGGCTATTCGGCAACATATGTTAATATCGATAATCTTTTGTCTGCTGACGGCCTAACGGTGATGTCTCCAGATAATGTAGCCTTGGAAATTAAGTTTCCTGGCTCTGACATTAACGGGAGCACTTTATAATGGCCATTAGAAGATTTATCGCATCAGAAGATACGACAATAACAAATGCTCTCTTGGAGGATCTTACGACAAGAGCTACATCCTCAAACATGGGAATGGCTGATTCACTAGAAGTGTTTTCTGTCTATGGTCAGGTGAGCGGCACCGCAGCATCGCTTTATCCAGGCGCAGAAGGTAGCTCTGGCTATTCTACGGAGCTTTCTAGGATCCTAGTTAAGTTTCCTGTTACTACTAGTGACGACAGCCAGAATTCAATTCAAGCAAAGAGAACCGCTGGCACCATTCCGACAGATGGAAATGTTAAATTCTTTTTGAGGCTGTACAATGTGGCTCATCATGAATCTCTTCCGGTCAATTTTAAGATGAATGTCTTTGCAGTGTCTTCTTCTTGGCAAGAGGGTCGCGGCGTAGACTTGGACACATACGAAGATAAGACAAACAACGGGGTTGGCGTAAATTGGATTGATGCAAATAATGCATTCGCTGCCGCAACTGCCACCATTAAAATTGTAGGGTCTAGCGCCTCCACTATCGACGATGGCTCGCCGCCTTCATTTACACTAACATCGCTAGATGGTACAGAGAGAACTTATGCCTTCCAAAACGGAGGCTCTTATGCCAACGGCGCCTCCGCCGGCGGCACTACAGTTCGTTGGTATGGCACCGATGGATCTGCATCCACGCAGGGCGGCATGGCTGCCTTGTTAAAAACTGCCATTGAGGGCAGTGCTGGTCACAGTGGGAAACTTACTGTTGCTCTAAGTACCGTCACGAACACAAATGACACTTTGACCATAACTCAGGCAACAAAGGGAGTCGGCGGCAACACTGCCATTCCAGCGGTAACAAATGGAAATGCATCAGACTTAACTGTCAATGGCGCCATTACTGCCACTAACTTCATTAATGGCAATGGCGCCTGGGCAAATGTCGGCGGAGATTATCATACTGGCTCATCAGCCGGCGTCGACAACTCAGCCGTTATGTATTCTTGTGCTTTTCCCAAGGGCAACGAAGATTTAGAGTTAGACATAACAACTTTGGTAGAGCAGTGGATCGCCGGCACAAAAAATAATTATGGCGTAGGCATATTCTTGACATCAAGCCAAGAGGGCTATTTTTCAAGCGCCACAGGAAAGAATTTACCAGCCGCATCAGGCGGGATTATGCACAATGTCACCGGCGCGCAGACCTCGTATTACACGAAAAAGTTTTCAGCAAGGGGCTCGGAATACTTTTTCAAGCGCCCCTGTCTCGAAGCTAGGTGGGATTCTGCCAAAAAGGATGATAGGGGAAACTTTTACTATAGCAGTTCTCTTGCCATGGCCGAAGAGAACTTAAATACACTCTATTTCTATAATTATTTTAGAGGAGGCCTCCGGAATATTCCTAGCTTAGAGAGTCCCTCCGACATATTCGTTAAGATTTACTCAGGATCGACTACATCTCCATCCGGCGATCCAGTATCATTGGTGGCAGATGGGGTTCATGTGAGATCGGTTTGCACTACTATTGTTTCAGGCGGATTTGTTTCGACTGGGATCTACAGCGCTTCGTTTGCTTTGACACCCGCGGCAACCCCCTTGACTACTCTATACGATGTCTGGTTTAGTGGCAGCAATATCTATCACACGGGAACGATCAAACCAAAGATCATTTCTGCTTCGCCCATAGCTCCAGATAATAGGTATGTATCAAAAATTACCAATCTTAGGAAGCAGTATAGGAGAAGCGAGGGGGACGCTAGATTTAGATTATATACTCGCTCAAAGAATTGGAACCCAACTATTTACACCAAAGCAACCGCACAAGCTCAAGTTGACATCATAGAAAGTGGATCATACGAAGTTTATAGAGTCATTGATGATTTGAAGGTTATTTCACATGGAACAGGCAGCACTCTACACACTCAAATGTCTTTCGATCTTTCCGGTAGTTATTTTGATTTAGACATGAGGTTGTTTGAATCTGGATACATGTATGGATTAAGATTGGCTTACTATAACGAATCTGTTGGGTCCTGGGTCCATCAGCCGGAGACATTTAAGTTTAGGGTAGAAGACTAATGTCGACAAAAGATCATTTCAAAAAAGGATCAGCCAAGGTGCTGCCATCTAAAAATCAGGCAGAATCTTTTAGCCTAGAGGGGACAGAGGTTGAGTCGGCTGATTATGCCCAACAAAGAGTCTATCAGAAAAATCGATTTATTCCTGACGTAGATTACACTACGGCATCTAACTTTGCTAGGTTTGGCTCCGCTAAAGAGTATTATGAGTCCTCATTTAGTAGAGTTTATTTACAATATCCATATGATGGCTCTAAAGCGGAAAAAGTAAAGTTTGAAAACGAGTCTTCATATTTTGATAAATACTTGTTTGATGAGGTCTTTCCGCGTTCAACGGGTCATGCAATTTTCTCACCTACTGGCTGGGGTACTCCTTCGAGCCCTGGTTCGGCCCTTACAGGCGGG
>TARA_R110002110_G_scaffold3104_3_pt1 | contig 14870 bp, 13 predicted proteins | sample TARA_R110002110 | Tara Oceans TARA_R110002110 (sample SAMEA4397330) | marine metagenome | biome: Polar Biome; feature: [SRF] surface water layer (ENVO:00010504); material: water (ENVO:00002006), including particulate matter (ENVO:01000060) such as... | depth 5 m
ATCGCAAACGAGAAGCTGGCGGCGATCACTGTTGCCTATTCGCGGGTGGCCAAGCAGCGAGATCTTGCCGCCTGAACCGGTTGGCGGCGCTTATCGGGCAAAGTTCTCTCCGGGTTCTTTCTGGTTTATTTTCCTTCCCTTCGCTCTAGGCGCGGCTTTCAGGCTGGGCTAACAACGGGGGTTCGGGCGCCACGGGGTGCCAGTCCGGCGGCATGGATTCGCGATGACCCCTCTCCATCTTGGCTTCATGGTTCTCATCAACTTCATCTGGGGGTTCGCGCTCGTTGCCGCGAAGGTTTCGCTCGACCATTTTCCGCCGCTGCTGTTTGCGGGGCTTCGCTTCACGCTGATCGTGATGGTGCTGTTCCCGTTCCTGAAGATCCATACCGGGCGGATGAGGGACGTCATCATTATCGCGCTCTGCGCCGGCCCCATCGGCTTCGGGTTCTTCTTTGTCGGCCTCGCGCTCTCCAATGCCTCGGTTGTTGCGGTGACGAGCCAGCTCGGTGTGCCTTTTGCCACCATCATGTCGGTCGTCTTCCTGAAGGAGCAGGTCCATTGGCGCCGCTGGCTCGGCATTTCGCTATCCTTCCTCGGCGTCATGGTGATCAGTTTCGATCCGGTGGTCTTCACCTATATCGACGGGCTGCTCTTTGTCGTCGCGTCCGCGCTGGTTGGTTCGGTCGGAACGATCTTTCAGCGGCAGATCAAAAACGTCGGTGTATTCGAGTTGCAGGCCTGGGTGGCAGCGGTTGCGGCACCGCTGATGCTTGGTATGTCCGTCCTTTTCGAGCGGAGCCAGTTCGATATTGTCATGAGCGCCAATCTTCTCGATTGGTCGGGCATTTTCTACGTCGCCTTCGCCTCCAGTCTTGTCGGCCATGCGGGCATCTACTACCTGCTGCAACGCTACGAGGTGACGCAGACGGCACCGCTCACGCTGCTTTCGCCGATCTTTACCGTCTTTTTCGCGGTTACTCTGCTTGGCGACGTTCTTACGACGCGTATGATTGCAGGTGCGCTGATCGCGCTCAGTGGCGTCTTCATCGTGGCGTTGCGCCAGAAACGGATCGTCAATACGGGGCCTTGATGTCGCTTTCCTGCACCAGCCGGCCATCGCCAAACTTCGATGCGCGTCCCGAGGACCGCGCGGTCGATATTCTCCTGCTGCATTATACCGGCATGGAAAGTGCGGCAGCCGCACTGTCGCGGCTATGCGACCCTATCGCGAAGGTCTCGGCGCATTATCTCGTCGACGAGGAGGGCGGCATTGTCCAAATGGTGAGCGAAGAAAGCCGTGCCTGGCATGCCGGTGCCGGCAGTTGGGCGGGCGCGAGCGATATTAACGGCTGCTCCATCGGTATCGAGATCGCCAATGGCGGCCACGACTTTGGATGCCCCGCCTATCCCGATGTCCAGATGCGCGCTGTCGAGGCACTTTGCCTCGATATTCTGTCGCGCTATCCCATTCCCGCCCGGCGTGTTCTCGCTCATTCCGATATCGCGCCGGCGCGGAAAGCCGACCCCGGCGAATGGTTCGATTGGGCGCGCCTTGCGCGGGCGGGGATCGGATTATGGGTGAAGCCGGAACCCGTTGCCGGCGGCCCGTCTTTGCGCGAAGGAGATCGCGGCGACGATGTTGCGGAGCTTCAATACATGCTTGCCGATTACGGCTATGGCCTTGAGGTGCTTGGCCGCTACGACGAGATGACGCGCGCCGTCGTCACAGGTTTTCAGCGCCATTTCCGTCCCCGGACGGTCGACGGGGTGGCGGATATTTCTACCATCGCCACCCTTCGCCGCCTTGCCGATGCCGTGAAGGCCGCCCCTTAGGGGATCAGCGTAACGCGGCCGAATGCCTTGCGGCTTTCTATATATTCATGTGCCGCGGCAGCATCTTTCAGCGCAAAGGACTTGTCGAGCACGACCTTCAACTCGCCTTTCGCAATATCTCCGATCAGCTTCTGGATGTTGTCATGAACGCGGTCGTTGAAAATCTCCGCACCCAGAAAGACGCCCGACAAGGACTGATTGCCACCCATCAGGCTTGAAACGTCGATCTTCATATCCTCGCGCCCGGCCATGCCGACCATCGACACGCGGCCGCGATAGGCGAGGGCAAGGATCGATTTCTGAAGCGTCGAGCCGCCGACCGGATCGACGACGAGGTTCACGCCCCGGTTGTCGGTCAGGCGTTTTGCCTCCGCGACCAGATCTTGCGTCTTGTAATTGATGCCGTGATCCATGCCGTATTCGCGCAGTTTTTCCAGCCGCTCGTCGCTCGATGCGGTGGCGATCACCGTTGCACCGGCCTGTTTGGCAAGCTGGATCGCGGCAAGCCCCACAGCGCCCGCACCTGCCTGCACAAGAACCGTTTCACCCTTCTGCAATTTTCCGAATTCGAACAGGCAGTCGTGAGCCGTACCGAAGGGAACGGGAATAGCGGCTGCCGTCTTGATGTCCATATTGTCCGGCACCACCCATGCGGTGCGTGCGAAGACGGAGCGGAGTTCGGCATGCGAGCCGTGGACATTCACGGTTGTCACGCGCTGACCGGCTTTCAGATGCGTCACTTCGGAGCCGACCTCGATGATCGTTCCAGCAGCCTGATAGCCCACAATATGCGGCACGGTGGCAAGCTCGCCGCGTCCCCGGTTCAGCGTGTCGCCGCCCTCGATGCTGACGGCCTCCACCTTGATGACAATGCCTTGCGCCATGCATTCGGGGTCGGGCACGTCTTCGTATTTCAACACGCTTGGCGGGCCATTCTCGTAATAGACAGCAGCTTTCATTGTCGTCCTCCCAGTCCTGAGTTTGTGTTTTGCTTATGTCGGTATGCGCGGCGCTATCTGCAAGCTACTTGACCTGTGCGTCAATCAGGCTCATCTCCAGTGGGTCAGATGGCCGGATGGCCGCTGTGCGAAAGCGCAGAGGAAAGTCCGGGCTCCACGGAGACACGGTGCCGGATAACGTCCGGCGGGGGCAACCCCAGGGAAAGTGCCACAGAGAGCAGACCGCCGGGCCTTCGGGCCCGGTAAGGGTGAAAGGGTGCGGTAAGAGCGCACCGCGCGGACGGTAACGGACGCGGCACGGCAAACCCCACCGGGAGCAAGACCAAATAGGGGCGGCATTTCAGGCCTCCGACCTGGAAAACCTGTTTCCGGGACGCCGCCCGGGTTGGTTGCTCGAGGCGTCCGGCAACGGGCGTCCCAGATGAATGGCCATCGCCCGAAAGGGTACAGAACCCGGCTTACAGGCCATCTGACACTTCTTGCACCGCCGAACCCTCGCCCCGATCATCCTTCGGAGCGGTCGAGGACGATTGTCCGCTGCTGTCGGCCGTCATGTCCCGGCCCGGCCCGGGATGTACTGGATCAATGCAAATGTTCCTCTTGTGTTCTCAATATATCGACAATTTTAATAAGCTGTTAAGCCTGTTGAATAGTCTGCAAAACCGTGGAATTACTAGGGTTTCCCGTTGACGACCATGTATTCCCATGTTATCCCATGATGTCCCGTAAACGGCCAAGCTGCCCCGTTTGGCGTCAGCCGGTCCGGAGGACGAGTGGCCCCCTCAGGCAGGACGGGGGGCCGGAAGAGGGAGTAGGTCGGACGATGGAGTCGTTCCGGGGGCGTTTCACGAACAAGATCGACTCGAAGGGACGGGTATCCGTTCCCGCGAAGTTTCGTGCCGTCTCCATCGCTCAGGGCATGAACGGCGTGGTCTGCTTTCCGCCGCTCAATGCGGGCGCCTTCATCGAAGGTTGCGGCCCGGCCTTCTCCGGCACAATCGACCAGATGCTCGACCGGCTTGACCCGTTCTCGCCCGAGCGCGACATGCTTGCCTCGGTGCTGGTGGGTGAAAGTGCGGAACTGACATTCGATGCGGATGGCCGCGTCGTCCTGCCCGAAACGCTTCGCAAGTATGCCGGTATCGGTGACGAGGCGACTTTCGTGGGCATGGGCCAGAAATTCCAGATCTGGGAACCCAGGGCCTATGAAGCCTATTACGCCAAGGCGCTCGAAGGCGCACAGGCGCATCGCGAATTGCTGCGCTCGCCATTCGCCGCGCCGCAGGGCGGAGGCAGCAGATGAGCCAGTCCGGCGGGAGCGACGTGCCCCATGTTCCGGTGATGCTGGCCGATGTCCTCGCCGTGCTGACGCCTCGTGATGGCGGCATCTATGTCGACGGCACGTTCGGGGCGGGCGGCTACACGCGCGCGATCCTCGGTTCGGCCGATTGTGCGGTGCTTGCGATTGATCGCGATCCGGGTGCGATTGTGCGTGGCCGCGAACTCGAACTCGAATTTGCCGGAAGGCTGACCCTGATCGAGGGCTGTTTCGGCGACATGGAAAAGCTCGTCCGTGCGCTTGGCCATGACTCGGTCGATGGTGTGGTGCTCGATGTCGGCGTCTCCTCCATGCAGATCGATCAGGCGGAACGCGGCTTTTCATTTCAGCACGACGGGCCGCTCGATATGCGGATGAGCGCGAGCGGGCCTTCGGCGGCGGATGTGGTCAATCATTTCGACGAGAGCGACCTCGCGCGTATCATCGCCGTTTATGGCGAGGAGAAGCGGGCGAGGGCGGTTGCGCGCGCCATCGTCGCGGCGCGGCAAAACGCCGAGCTTCACCGGACGCTTGACCTGGCCGAAGTCGTTGAGAGCGTTATTCACCGCAAGCCGCAGGACCGTATCCATCCTGCAACGCGGACCTTTCAGGCGCTGCGCATTTTCGTCAATGACGAGATCGGCGAACTCGCCCGCGGCCTTTCCGGCGCGGAAGCGCTGCTCCATGATGGCGGACGTCTCGCCGTCGTTTCCTTTCATTCGCTCGAAGACCGTATCGTGAAGCGCTTTCTCACGGCGCGGACGGGGCGCGCGGGCCGTGCCAACCGCCACATGCCGGAGCGTGACGAGGCGGTTCCGTCCTTTCGTGAAATTTCGCATAAGGCGCGAAAGGCATCCGATGCCGAAGTCGAGGCCAATGTGCGCGCCCGTTCGGCGAAACTGCGGGCGGCGGAGCGCACGGCTGCGCCGGTGCTGCCGTTCGATGCGGATGCGCTGGGTCTTCGTGCCGTACCCTCGTTTCTGGAGGGTGGCGCATGATCCGGGTCATTAATCTTTTGCTTGTCCTGGCGGTGATCGGCCTCTCGGTCGGTCTCTATGACATCAAGTATCGCGCCGAGCGGGCCAGCCGCGAAGCCCAGCAGCTCGAAGGGCGCATCGCCAAGGAGCAGGATGCAATCCGCGTGCTCCGCGCCGAATGGAGCTATCTGAACCAGCCGGAGCGCTTGCAGGAACTGGCCGCGCGCTACACGGCGTTGAAGCCGCTTGCCGCCGCGCAGATTGGGACGTTCGAGGACGTCCCCATGCCGCATATGACCGATGAGTTTTATGTCCCTTCAAGCCGTCAGCCACTTGGCGGCTATGCCGGTGTTTCGGCATCGGACCTCGGGGTTGGCGGGAGCACGATCCAATGATCGGCCGCCGCAACACTCCGGCCCGGCCGCACTTTTTCCCCGCCGGTTGCGATGCCATAGAAAAGCGCCGCCATCCCCGCATCGGCGAGGGCGGAAGCGGGCGGACGCCCTCGCAACGCCGTATCTTTCTTTCACTGGCGATTTTTGCAGCCTGCTTCTCGCTCATCGGTGCGCGGCTTGTCGATCTTGCCATCGTCGGGAGCGACGGGGAGGCACAGATCGTCGCGGCAAGCAAAACCGGGCCGGTTCATCGGCCCGATATTGTCGACCGGAACGGCGAAGTCATGGCGACCGATATTGCGACGGCCTCTCTTTTTGCCGATGCGCGCTATGTCATCGATCCGGTGGAAGCGGCGCGGCAGATTTCCGGCGTTCTGCCCGATCTGAATGTTGGCGATGTGGAAGAGAAGCTCTCGTCGGGCCGGGCTTTTATCTGGTTGAAGCGTGACCTTACGCCGAAGCAGCAATATGGCGTTCACTATCTTGGCCTGCCTGGGCTCGACTTTCGCAATGAGCAGAAGCGCGTCTATCCGAACGGCAAGACCGGTTCCAACGTGCTCGGCATGGTCGACATCGACAATCGCGGCATTGCCGGTATCGAGCGTTACATGGACCGCAAGCTCGGCCATGCGGACGGGCTTGCCGCGCCGAAGTTCGACCGCAACACCACGGTCATGCTGTCGATCGACCTTCATGTGCAACATGCACTGCGCGACGAACTCGAAAAAGCGCTCGAGGAATTTCGCGCGCTGGCGGCGGTTGGCATCGTGATGGATGTGCATACGGGTGAGGTTGTGGCGATGACGTCGCTGCCGGACTTCGATCCGAACGACCCGATGACCGTGCCTGAGAATGCGCGCTTCAACCGCGCGACGCTCGGCGTTTACGAGATGGGTTCGGTCTTCAAGGCGGTGACGCTGGCGGCGGCGATCGACAGCGGCAAGGTTCCCCTCGATGCAAAGTTCGATGCGACGAAGCCGCTGCGGGTTGCACGCTTCACGATCCATGATTATCACGCTGAAAACCGTGTGTTGAATGTGCCGGAGATCTTTATTCATTCATCGAACATCGGCACGGCGAAGATCGCGCTTCAGCTCGGCGGCGAGGAGCATCGCGACTATCTGCGCCGCTTCGGTCTTCTGGAGCGCGTCGATATCGAATTGCCGGAATCGGGTACGCCGCTGGTGCCGGCGCGATGGACGGAGCTTGCGAACATAACAACCTCTTATGGCCACGGCATCGCGGTGACGCCGCTCCAGGTGGTGAGCGCGGTTTCGACCATCGTCAATGGCGGCTTCAAGGTGCGGCCCACCTTCCTGCGCCAGAACGATATCCGCCTCGCGCAACGCATTATCTCGGCCGAGACGAGCGCGACCATGCGGGGTCTATTGCGGCTTGTGGTGCTGGAAGGCACGGGCCGAAACGCGGATGTGCCGGGCTATCCGGTTATGGGCAAGACGGGCACCGCCGAGAAGGCGGTCAATGGCGGATATGCGCGTGACAAGCTCATCACCTCCTTTATCAGCGCCTTCCCGGCGAACGATCCTCGTTACGCCATGATCGTGATGTTCGATGAGCCGAAGGCGACCAAGGAAACATTCGGCTATGCGACGGCGGGATGGAACGCGGCGCGCGTGACCTCGCGCGTGGTGGCGCGAGTGGCGCCGCTGCTGGGCTTGCGCCCGGCAACGAAGCCTTATGAAAACCAGATGATGCGGGAAGCCAGGCTTGTTTCCTACGAGACCGCCGACAAGCAGTGACGCTTGCCGGTGGTGTGAATTGAGTGGGACGAAGACGGGAATGTTGATCGATATGCGATTGGCGGCATTGATCGGGTCCGACCTTCAGCCGCTCCCGCAAGGGGGCGCAACGGAGATTGTCGGCCTGACGGCGGATAGCCGTGCCGTTCAGCCCGGCTATCTCTTCGCCGCGTTGCCCGGCACGAAGCTCGACGGCACCCGGTTCGTCGGACAGGCGCTCGAAAAGGGCGCGGCGGCATTGCTGGTCCCACAGGGCGTAGCGATCGAGGCGGACGTGCCCGTGATCGTGGACCGGAACCCGCGCCGCAGGCTCGCTGTGATGGCGGCACGCTTTTTCGGCGCACAACCCCGCACCATTGCCGCAGTGACGGGTACGAATGGCAAGACCTCGGTCGCGACCTTCGTGCGGCAGATCTGGGCGGCGCTCGGCGAGAACGCAGCGAGCCTCGGCACGCTCGGTATCGAAACCGCGAAGGGCGCGCGGCCGCTCGGTTATACGACGCCGGACCCTGTTGCCTTGCAGGCGGAACTTGCCGCACTGGCGCAAGAAGGCGCCACGCATCTGGCGATGGAAGCGTCGAGCCACGGTCTTGCACAATACCGTCTCGACGGCGCGACGCTGTGCGCGGCCGGCTTTACCAATATCACGCGCGACCACATGGATTATCACACCAGCTTTGACGACTATCTCTATGCGAAGCTGCGTCTCTTCGGCGAGGTGATGGGGCCGGGCGGTGTCGCCGTTCTCAATGCGGACAGCGCGCAATATGCCGAATTCGAGGCGGTGTGCTGGGCGCGCGGTCATCGCATTCTCTCGGTCGGGCGCAGGGGCCGGGATATCTGTCTCGCCGCGGCGCGGCCCACATCACGCGGGCAGACGCTGGAACTCGTGCATGACGGCAAGAATTATCAGGTAAAGCTGCCTCTCGCCGGTGGCTTCCAGGCATCCAACGCGCTTGTGGCGGCCGGGCTTGTTATCGGTTGCGGCGCGGCCGCGAGCAAGGCATTCGACGCGCTGGAAAAGCTGTCGGGCGCGCGCGGGCGCATGGAAGAGGTGGCGCATCTGAAGAATGGCGCCGCCATCTATATCGACTATGCGCATACACCCGATGCCCTCGAGAACGCGCTCGCTGCGATGCGTCCTCATGCGCAGAAGCGGCTTGTCGTCGTGTTCGGCTGCGGCGGTGACCGGGATACGGGCAAACGCGCGCCGATGGGCGAGATCGCGGCGCGTCTGGCAGACGCCGTTTATGTGACCGACGACAATCCGCGCAGCGAGGATGCGGGCGCCATTCGCGCCGACGTCATGAAGGGTTGCCCCGGCGCGACCGAGATCGGCGACCGTGCGGCAGCTATCGAAACGGCGATGCGGACGCTTGAAAAAGGCGATGTGCTGGTGGTCGCGGGCAAGGGCCATGAGACCGGGCAAATCATCGGCGCTCGCACGATCCATTTTTCCGACCATGAAGCGGTGGCCGGTGCGTTGGCGAAGATCGGCGGTGCTGCATGAGCGCGGCTCTGTGGACGCGGGAAGATGTGGTCGCGGCAACGGGCGGCAAGGCGGAAGGTGCCCATTGGGCCGCGAGCGGCGTTTCCATCGACAGCCGGACGCTTGAGGCCGGCGATCTTTTTGTCGCCATCATCGGTGAGAACGCCGACGGTCATGCTCATGTGGAGGGCGCGCTGGCGAAGGGTGCCGCCGCCGCTATCGTTTCCGATGCGACGGATGCAATGCGGCATGCCGGTCCGCTCGTCGTGGTGCCGGATACGCTTGACGCATTGAATGCGCTTGGTCGCGCGGCGCGGGCGCGCGCGAATGCGAAAATCGTCGCCGTCACGGGCAGCGTCGGCAAGACGGGCACCAAGGACGCGCTGCGGTTCATCCTTTCGGAGCAGGGTGCGACCCACGCCTCCGCCGCCTCCTACAACAATCTCTGGGGTGTGCCGCTTTCGCTGGCGCGGATGCCGGCGGATACGCGCTTCGGCATTTTTGAAGTCGGTATGAACCATCCGGGCGAAATCACGCCGCTGGCGAAACTGGTCGAACCATTCGTAGCGCTCATCACCACGGTCGAAGCGGTGCATATGGCCTTCTTCAATTCGGTCGAAGAGATTGCCGATGCGAAGGGTGAGATTTTCGATGGGCTGCAAATGGGCGGCGTCGCGATCCTCAACCGGGATAATCCACACTTTGAGCGGCTGCGTGCAAGGGCGGAGGCGAGCGGTGCGGGGCGCATCATTTCCTTTGGCGAACATCCGCAAGCCGACGCACATCTCGAAAAGCTGGCGCTGAAGGAGAATTGCTCCTGCGTGTCCGCCACGATCTGCGGCCAGGCCGTGACCTACAAGCTTGCCGTGCCGGGGCGCCATGTCGTGATGAACAGTCTTGCCATGCTTGCCGTCGTTCATGTGCTTGGCGCCGATCTCGCGCTGGCGGCGCTTGCAATGGCGAACCTCAAGGCACCGAAGGGACGCGGCGAACGGCATGCGGTGGCGGCGCCACACGGCGATTTCATCGTGATCGATGAAAGCTACAACGCCAATCCGGCGTCGATGCGCGCTGCAATCGAAGCGCTCGGTCAGGCGAAACCGGAGGGCGGAGGGCGGCGCATCGCCGTCATCGGGGACATGCTGGAAATCGGTGCGACGTCGATCGAGATGCATCGTGGCCTCGCCGCTTCGATCAAGGCGGCCGGTATCGATCTCGTTTTCGCCTGCGGGCCGCATATGCGCGAATTATTCAAGGCGTTGCCTGAGACCGCACAAGGGGCTTATGCGGAAAATTCCACTGAACTCGAGCCGGTGCTGCGCGAAGCCGTCAGGCCGGGTGACGTCGTGATGGTCAAGGGGTCGCTTGGTTCCCGCATGGGGCCGGTCGTGGAGATGCTCAAGGGGCTTGGCGACGAGGACGGCGCGAGTATCAGGCGCAACAGAGGGGGGAACTGATGCTCTACGACTATCTGGGAGGTATGGCCGATACCGTGCCTGCATTCAATGTGTTCCGCTACATCACGTTCCGCACCGGCGGAGCGATGGTAACGGCGCTTCTCATCAGCTTCCTTTTCGGGCCGCGCATCATCGCGCTTTTGCGTGCCCGCCAGCGGCACGGTCAGCCGATCCGTGAGGATGGGCCGCAGACCCATATCATCCAGAAGCAGGGCACTCCGACGATGGGTGGCTTTCTCATTCTGGTCGGGCTGGTGCCTTCCGTCGTGCTCTGGGCGGACTGGAGCAATCGTTATGTGTGGATCGTTCTCTTCGTGACGCTCGGCTTCGGGGCGGTCGGCTTCGCGGACGACTATCTTAAAGTGTCGAAGATCTCGCCGAAGGGCGTGCCCGGTCGCGTAAAGCTCATTCTCGAATTCATTATCGCTATTCTCGCAATGTGGGCGCTGGTGCTCTCGGCGAGCGAACCGCTGCAAACGGCGCTGACCGTTCCTTTCTTCAAGACGCTTCTGATCCAGCTTGGCGGCTTTTTCTTTCTCTTCGGTGCTCTTGTCATCGTGGGCTCGTCCAATGCCGTGAACTTGACGGATGGGCTTGACGGGCTCGCAATCGTGCCGGTCATGATCGCGGCGGCGAGCCTCGGTCTCATTGTCTATCTCGTCGGCAATGCGGTCTTTGCGGATTATCTGCAAATTCATTTCGTGCCGGGGACCGGTGAACTCGCGGTCTTTTGCGGCGCGCTGATCGGGGCGGGGCTTGGTTTCCTCTGGTACAATGCGCCGCCCGCAATGGTCTTCATGGGAGACACGGGCTCGCTTGCACTCGGTGCGGCGCTGGGTGCGATTTCGATCGCAGCAAAACACGAACTGGTCCTTGCAATCATTGGCGGGCTCTTCGTGCTCGAAGCCGTATCGGTCATCGTGCAGGTTGCGTCTTTCAAGCTCACAGGCAGGCGCGTCTTCCGGATGGCGCCGCTTCATCATCATTTCGAACAGAAGGGCTGGGCGGAACCGACCATCGTCGTGCGCTTCTGGATCATCTCGGTTGTGCTCGCGATGGCGGGCCTCGCAACGTTAAAATTGAGGTGAATGAATGATCGCGGTGACCGGTTTCAAAAGGCGTAACGTGGCGGTGCTGGGGCTCGGCAAGTCCGGCCTTGCGACCGTGCGCGCGCTCGAAGCCGGCGGCGCGACTGTCTTTGCCTGGGACGATGCGGATGCAAAGCGCGCTGAAGCGGAGAGGATGGGCGTGACGCTGACGGACGCGGAAGGCTGGGACTGGACGACCCTTGCCGCGCTGGTTCTCAGCCCCGGCATCCCGCTGACCCATCCAGAACCTCATCGAGCGGTAACGAAGGCCAGGGCGCATGATGTCGAGGTCATCGGCGATATCGAGATTTTTCAGCGCGCACTGGCCGCCAGCGGCACGGGCGCAAAACTCGTTGCGGTCACGGGCACGAACGGCAAATCGACGACAACGGCGCTGATCGGTCACATGGTGCGGCGCTGTGGCGGCGACGTACGGGTCGGCGGCAATATCGGCAAGGCGGTGCTTGAACTCGATGCGCCCACACCGGCGAGCATCTATGTGGTTGAGGTGTCGTCCTATCAGATCGACCTCGCGCCCGGCCTTGCGCCCGATGTTGGCATTCTGCTCAATATCACGCCCGACCATATCGACCGGCATGGCACCGTCGAACATTACGCGGAAGTGAAGGGGCGACTGCTTGCGCGGCAAGGGGAAAAAGATACGGCGGTGATCGGCGTCGATGAACCCCGCACGAGGGAAATCTGTATACGTGAATGCGGGCGCCGCATGGAGACGGTCATGCCGGTTTCGGTCGGCAAGACCATCAGCCGCGGCATCTATGCGCTTGACGGCGTCCTCTATGACAGCACGGGCATGAAAACCGTGAAGGCGGGCGATCTGCGTGAGATCAAGACGCTGGCGGGCGCGCATAACTGGCAGAATGCAGCAGCGGCTTATGCGACCGGCCGCGCGCTTGGCTATCCGCGCGAACGGATTTTCGCCGCCTTCGAAAGCTTTCCCGGCCTCGCGCATCGCATGGAAATCGTTGGCGAAGCAAATGGCGTTCGTTTCGTCAACGACAGCAAGGCGACGAATGCGGACGCCGCCTCGAAGGCTCTTGCGACCTTCAGCAATGTCTACTGGATTGCCGGCGGCAAGGCCAAGGAGGGCGGCATCGAGACCCTTGCGCCGTGGTTTTCTCATATTCGCCGTGCCTATCTCATCGGCGAAGCCGCGCATGATTTTGCCGCGACGCTCAAGGACAAGGTCGAAGCCATTCATTGCGGCACGCTCGACCGGGCCGTGGAGGCGGCGACGCGCGATGCGATGGCCGACGAAAGCGGGATGCGCGTTGTGCTGCTGTCGCCGGCATGTGCGTCCTTCGACCAGTTTGTAAATTTTGAGGAACGCGGTAATGCATTCCGCGCGGCCGTGCAGGAGCGGCTCGCGAACAAGGGGGGCGCAGCGGCATGATCCGTTTTGCCCGTACCAACCGCAGTCTCATCGGCGAATGGTGGTGGACCGTCGACAAATGGACGCTGTTCGGCCTTCTTTGCCTGATGCTGCTTGGTGGTGTGCTCGCGCTTGCGGCGAGCCCTGCGGTTGCCATACGTATCCATCTGCCGCCGTTTCATTTCGTCTACCGGCAGATGATATTTCTCATCCCTGCGATTGTGCTGATGCTCGGCGTGTCGCTGCTCACTGTGCGGCAGGTGCGGCGTCTCTCGGCGTTCGTCTTTGCGGCAGGCTACTGTCTTCTCATTCTCACGCTTCTCGTGGGGGCGGAGGTGAAGGGCGCGTCTCGCTGGCTTCACGTCGGTTCTCTCGCGATCCAGCCCTCCGAATTCGTGAAGCCCGCCTTCATCGTTCTCGTCGCCTGGCTCTTTGCCGAGGCGCAACGAACACCGGGCATTCCCGGCACGGCGCTCGGCCTCGTCCTTTATGGCATGTTCGTTTCGGTGCTGGCGCTCCAGCCGGATTTCGGCCAGATCATGCTGGTGACGGTGGTCTTCGGCGCATTGTTGTTCATGGCCGGGCTTTCATGGGGCTGGATCGGGTCGCTTGCGACCGTCGCACTTGCCGGCGCGCTCAGTGCCTATGCGCTGATGCCGCATGTCACGAGCCGCGTCGACCGCTTTCTCAGCCCTGAGTCGGGTGACACCTACCAGATCGACCGGGCGCTGGATGCGTTCCACGCCGGCGGCTTCTTCGGGCGAGGCCCCGGAGAGGGCGAAGTGAAGCGTATCCTGCCGGATGCGCATACCGATTTCATCTTTGCCGTGGCGGCGGAAGAATATGGCGTCCTTGCCGGGCTCATCATTATCGGGCTTTTCGCCTTCATCGTGATGCGCGCGCTGCGCCATGCGATGGACGAGCAGGATCTCTTCGTGCAGTTCGCAACATGCGGGCTGGTCGCGTTGTTTGGTTTGCAAGCGCTCACCAACATGGCGGTGAACGTCAATCTGATCCCCGCCAAGGGCATGACGCTTCCCTTCATCTCCTATGGCGGCTCGTCGCTCTTCGCACTCGCTTTTGCGATGGGCATGCTGCTTGCGCTGACGCGCCGCCGGGCCGGCAGTAACGTCACGCCGCCCAATGGACGGAGGGCACACGCATGACGCGCCATCCTCACGGTCCCATCGTCATCGCGGCGGGCGGCACGGGCGGGCATCTTTTTCCAGGCCAGGCGCTGGCGCAGGAATTGCGCCGCCGTGGACGCCGCATCGTGCTGATGACGGATGACCGGATGCAGGGCTTCGACCGTCTTTTCCCCGATGCGGACATCTATGCCGTTCCTTCGGCGACACCTTCAGGCGGAGGCATTGTCGGCCTGTTCCGGGCTGCGCTCTCCATTTTCGCGGGCGTTACCCGTTCCTACGCGATCCTGCTGCGCGTGAAACCGGCGGCGCTGATCGGCTTTGGCGGCTATCCCACGCTGCCGCCGGTCGCTGCCGCTCTCCTGCGCGGCATTCCAACTTGCGTGCATGAACAAAATGCGGTTCTGGGCCGTGTGAACCGTCTCGTCGCGCCGCATGTTCATGCCATCGCCTCGACGTTCGACAGACCAAAATTCCTGAAGGCGCGCGATGCCGGAAAACTGGCTCTCACGGGCAATCCGGTTCGCGATGCGGTGATCGGGCAGGCCTGCGCGCCTTACGACGCTCCGCGCGGCGACGGTTCGATCCGGCTTCTGGTGTTCGGCGGCAGCCAGGGTGCGCGCGTGTTGAGCGAGGTCGTGCCGGCTGCGCTGGCGCGTCTTCCCGAGGCGATGCGCCGCCGGCTTCTGGTTGTGCAGCAATGCCGGGTGGAGGACATCGATGATGTGCGTACCACCTATGCGGGGGCAGGGATCGCGGCGGATCTCAATTCCTTCTTCGATGACATGGCGGAGCGCATCGCGGCCGCGCATCTCGTTATCGGCCGCTCGGGCGCATCGACGATCAGTGAACTCGGTGTGATCGGGCGTCCGTCCATTCTGGTGCCGCTGCCGCAGTCGCTCGACAACGACCAGAAGGCAAATGCCGAAAAGCTGGCGCAAACGGGTGCCGGGTGGATGATCGAGCAGAAGGACTTTACCGCGACGGCGCTTGCCACACGTCTTGAAGCGCTCTTCACCGATCCGGCCGGTCTCGAAACGGCCGCCGGTGCGGCTC
>TARA_R110002110_G_scaffold288435_1_pt1 | contig 14867 bp, 10 predicted proteins | sample TARA_R110002110 | Tara Oceans TARA_R110002110 (sample SAMEA4397330) | marine metagenome | biome: Polar Biome; feature: [SRF] surface water layer (ENVO:00010504); material: water (ENVO:00002006), including particulate matter (ENVO:01000060) such as... | depth 5 m
AATCTGTCGATCTCACAACGCGTTTTTACACAGCCACTCCCGAAAGCGGACCTTAGCGCTTAGGCTCTAACAAATCCCATACGCGGAAGTGACCGGTCTGGAAGGAGTGCATCCAAACCCGGCTATAGTTCAATTTAGTGGCGCTTATTGTTTGCTTTCATTATCTGTGACGGATGAAACGCATTGAGGAAAAACCTGAAGCCTATCTCGCAACAGCGGCGAGGATGCTTGATGCAGAGGGTATGGCCGAGGCGGCAAGGGTGCTTCGTGCTTCAAAAGTGACTGTAACAGAAACCGGATATGACAACTGGAATGGTGGAACACGAATATGGACGATTTATCTAGAAATCGATCCTGCAGAATATGCACAGTTGGGTAGTGAAAGGGCCGCGCTGGAGGAACAGATAAAAAACCGGCTCGAGCCAATTGTGAATCAATTCAGCGATGACTGGTTTAGCGTTACCCTCACGCCTCACACCTCTATTGAGCCGGATTGGCGCGAACAGGCAGGTGAAATTTCAACGACTGCAAGACGCAATATTTTTGATGGCCTAAAACTGGATGGCGTTTCGTGGTCCGGCCGATTGAACGATGTCGAATTCCTTGGGCGCATATTCGATCTTCAGTCACTTCCTTCGGAGGACAGTCGATACGCAACCGCGTCAGCAGACATCTGGCAGCACAGGATCAACAACGACGACTGGGAAGACGATTGGATCTACTCCGACAAGAGGTTCAATTTGCTTGGCGGACCCACTGATACGTTTCTTCGATTTCTGTGTGAGATCGTCCATCCTGTCGTGCGACCGGACCGAAATGAGGCGCTTAAGCTTGTTAGAGAGTTCAATGATCAGTTGAGACGTGAGGGGTGGCAATTAGTTGAAAACGAGAAGATTGCTGGGCGCCCACGGTTCCTTCCGCGCTCAGTGAAAGATTCTAGTGCCCGGTCGGTCTCAAGAGCCAGAAGTGTTGCCGACGCATTGGATGCCGGTTGGATGCAAAAGGAAATTGAACGTCTTGAAAATGCGGTGGAAACCGATCCCGCATTAGCGATTGGCACAGCCAAAGAGCTTGTAGAGAGTTGTTGCAAAAGCATTTTGGATCGTCTCGGAGTGGTCGTGCCAAACGGAACAGACTTACCCAAGCTTACAAAGATGGTGACTACAGAATTACGGTTGGTTCCGGAAGGTATCTCGGATGAAGCAAAAGGCGCAAACAACATAAAACTCATACTTCGAAATCTCTCAGCACTAAGCTAATACCTTGCCGAACTTCGTGGTCTTTACGGATCAGGGCACGGACGAGATGGAAAGCACAGGGGTCTTGAACCGCGACACGCTCGTTTGGCCGTTGGAGCAGCAGTCACTTTCATAGACTTCGTCACTTCCACGTATCAGAAGCAAAGTGAGCTTGAGTGAACTGGATCGCTCGTTATGTCTCTTTTTGCGCTCAGTCGGGGACTTACAGTTTGGTACTTTCCAATGGCGATGACGCATCTTCGACCTCAACGGGCAAATAACGTCCAGTGCGACAGATTTTGGTGTACTCTAACAGCGATTGCACCACTCGTTAGTTGCCAGTCTTTTTGATAAGTCAATTCGGCGCGGGTATTTCTCACGGAGTGTGTCGCATATGAGGAATGAGTGAGGCTGATCGATTTTATCCAGCTTTTCGCCTCGCGACGGGGGGCCGTGTAGATAGATATTTGCCTCCTGCGCGTCGTAATTCAGGTGGTCGAAGGAAGGTATATGAAAGTAAAGCGTAACCGAGAACGCGTGTGTACGTTTATTGGATGGACCATTTGTTTTGACTTGGAGGTCACCAAGCCGCTGTCACATATTGCTCCCTACTATGAATTGACTTGGGATATGGAGGCTCAAAAATTCGAAGAAGAAGAATTGAGCTTCGCACCGGTTCTCAATTCCCTCATTGATGAATTGGCGAAAACGTCGAGCCACACTGATTATCACCAGTTTGTCGATGATGAGCTATTAGCTTCCAGATTTGCAAATGAAGTGATCTATCTTGAAGGCAAGCGCTGGAAAAATAATAGAACCAAGGAGCCCTTAAAGCCTGAAGATATAGGACATTACCTGGAGCAACATGCACTAGGTGGCTGTTCTCTCGTGAACTTGAAAAAGAGTGTCTCGTCGAGAATTAGGGCCGCTCAAAAAGCTGGGATTAAGAACTGGGATGAGTTGGATGATGGCCATCGAAAAATGCTAGCGGAGTTGATCGTTGTGATCTTGTACATTTCAAGTTCCGACCCGTTGCCAAACGGCCAGTATGTATGGGAATCGAACGACGACTTCCGTGAGCGAGTTCCGTCAGCTTAGCGCCAACGTCTCCAATGACGCCGACTGCAGTTACAATGCTAATGTCTGCTTTGCGCCCAAAGCTGAAGCCCGGATCATCCTGAAATCAGCCCGAAGGCGCCCCACGGTCACGTGTCTTTCGGAACCCTCGCGGGCCTACTTGAAAGCTGACGGTTGGCCCCCATTTGTTCTTAATCCATTATCGCCTTGGCGACGATCGGAACGTTTGAGCAATCGACGCGCCGTGAATGCCGGGGAGGTAACACCGAAGTTGCATTAGCGACCGAGGTGCCTGGTGTCACGACATTGTCGTGCGCAGTGGATGGTCTGAACCTGACCGTTGTTTGTTCGGCTGTGAGTACACCACCCAAGCGTGGCCCTTCGGCAGCTGACAGGCATTTCACGCGGCGGGCCGGGCCGGGCGGAAATGCGCTTGACGTTGCCAAAAACCTGTTAGGATGGAGGCTGAAGAAGTGTGTGAAGCTGCCCAGAAAAACTAGCCCGCGAGGGTTGGATTTCCGGCTTGGCGCAGGTCGTCATTGCCGCGGCATCCATTATCGCCTTGGCGACGATCGGAACGTTTGAGCAATCGACGCGCCGTGAATGCCGGGGAGGTAACACCGAAGTTGCATTAGCGACCGAGGTGCCTGGTGTCACGACATTGTCGTGCGCAGTGGATGGTCACCCGTCAACGGTCGGGGTTTGTGCTAACGAGGGGCCTCGAGCGGAGAAATGGGTACGCTTTACGAAGACGTTCGTTCATCGAATAATCTGCATGAGGCGTGGCGCCACGTGAAGAAAAGCGCGTTGACTTCCTCCAATGGCACCATCAGAGGTTCTGCCTCAGAATTCGAACACCAGCACCAGCGTCATCTCCGGACGATCCAGGATCAACTTCGGACTGGTCGATTCAGATTCGACGATGTCGAAGGCGTACTGAAGGACAAAAAGGAGCGACTGGCGAAGGGAAAAGATCCTAGACCAATCGCTATTGGGACGATGCGTAACCGTGTCGTTCAGCGAGCTGTTCTGCAGGTTCTGCAGCCTCGTAAAAGCCTAGATCCAAAGTCTCCCAACTCGCGCTACGAAGTTCGGCAGGACAGGCGGATTGGGAAGCTTAATGCAGTCAACCGCTCTCCATTCGGAGTTGGCGGGCTCCTTGCGCCATATGGCGGCGTCGAACCAGCAATCCGTCATGTTATGTCAGCAATGGAGGCTGGGGCGACGCACTACTTTCAGTCGGATATCAAAGCGTTCTTCACAAAGATTCCGACAAAAGACGTCATCGAAGTGATACGGACCGAGACCCAGGATAATCAGCTAACGGATTTGTTCGCTGCTGCTCTTGAGGTCAATCTGGCGAATGAGCAAGAACTTCAAACCTATGCGCGTCTTTTCCCGAAGGACGGAAAGGGCGTAGCTCAAGGATCATCATTGTCCGCGTTTGCTGGGAACGTCTTGCTGTACGACTTCGATCATGAGCTGAACGGCATGGGTGTAGCAGCCGTTCGCTACATCGACGACATATTTATACTGGGTGACGATCCCACAAAATTGGCAGTAGCTGTCGAGTTTGCGAGCGATTTTTTCAAACGGCTTAGCATGTCACTTTACCCCCCAGTGCCCAGTTCCGATAAAGCAGCTTCAGGTCTATGTCGCGACGCGTTCAACTTTCTAGGATGCACAATCCAGCCAAGGCGCTGCGTTCCAAGTTCGGCCTCTATTACGAAGATGTTGAGCGACGTTCGAGATAGCTTTTCGAGATCTAAAGGAGCGATCCGCGAACTCGTTTCCGGAGCGGATGCCTTCGATCCGCAACTGTCACGGTCTGCGACCCTCGACCGAATAGGGCGTAAGCTGTTTGGCTGGGAGAAGTCATTCTCCTTCGCAACTGATGCTCAAGCATTCAGCCATGTCGATGCTAAGGTTGCCGGATACGTGGAGAATTTTGAGCACGAAGTGAGTCGGATACTGCAACCGGCTTCATTGTCGGTGCGGATGCAAGCGCTTGGAATTCCATCAACGCAGCAACTGTACCAACGTGACCAGGCGAAGCGAAAGTAGCTGTTTCTTGCGGCAGCTCCTGCGCCCAAAGCTGAAGCCCGAATCATCCCGAAAGGAGACCTTAGCGGGCCGGATCCTCAAAGGTTATGTTCGCTTTTGTCCACGTGCATATCTGTCATATCAGACCACGCTTTCAGCCTCTTCAGCTAATCACCGGGTTTGGTGATTTTGGTGCTTTGCGTCGAAGTAAAGCGCCATTGGTACATTTTGAACGTGGTGCTCTGAACTCGACATCAACAATAGTCGCGTGATCGTGCTGTCATAGATCCCGCCATTCGGGAACGCGCATTGGATCCGCGCCTCTTGACGCATGAGGCCGGCTTTTGCAATTGCAGTCTCATATTCCTTGTGCGCCCGCGTGAATTGTATCGCCAATCTTTGCTCAAAGTTTGGCTTCACGCCCCTCGCATCCACTCGAGAAAGGTATCTGTAGGCATCTCGTAGAACGGGTACATGAGGTCTCGGCTGCTTTTCAAGCCACCACTCGAATATCTCACCACAATGTTGCGCCATCGAAAAGCTTGCAGATCTGATTGCCTGATCCAGACCGCGAAGATTGTGGACCAGGTCTCCGTTCCGCATCAGGATCGCAAATAGGATCTCCTTCCAGCGCAGAGGATGGTCGGTGATGATCGCCGCGCCCTTCGCTTGGGCCACGTACATCGCCATCTCGAAATTCGGCGCCAGCTTGAATGCTGCAAGCTGAGCGCCTTCCTCGCCGCTGTCGAGACAGGCGCCCTCCTGTAAAACAGCGAAAGGGTCTTCCTCTTTGAGCGCCCTCATCCCGTCCAACATCTTTTCGATCTCTTCCGGCCCCATCTGCGGTGCGCGCCTCTTGAACATGGCGCGCTGTCCCTTTTCGGAGAGCTGGTACAGCGTTCTGCGAAACTCCGCCGACGCCAATTCTTCAAATCCGCTATCCTCTTTGGAAATAAGCGGCTTGAGAACCCTCCAGCGTTCTTCGGCGAGGAGCAGGGTCCGCTGCCGCAGATGGTAGTCGAAATCCCACGGGTCCGGGAAAAGGTTGACTATCCCGGCTTCGACCAGAGGCATGACTTGCATGAAGAACAAAACGCTCTTCAAGACTTCCTGGCGGTAGGCTTTGGGGTTTTTGACCGGGTTGTACTCGCCCTTCATCACCCGTGGATTGACGAAGGGATGCTGGATTAACAGCTCTCCAAAGAGAAGCGATGCTCCCAAGCCGGTTTCGGTGATTTTGGTTGCGTCAAGCATGCCGGTGTAGACCGCTCGCGCTGTGCCGTCTGGTTTTGGTAGCAGAGCCAGCAAATCGGTTTCCAGCGGCCATAGAGCCTCGTACACCGAATAGATCTTGCTGATCTTTTCATCCGTGATCGATTTACGGACCTCGGTCCAATCCTGGTCCGGCCGAAAACTCAGGATGTTCTCGATGCCGCGAAACAGCGCCAGGTTTCGTTCCCGGATGCTGAGCTCACCCCAGGCGGGCCGTAAGTGTACGGGTTTCCGCTTGCAACAATCGGCATAGTCTTTGTCAGACCCGCATCCGCAGAGATCACGCGGTTTCAGCTCTTTTTCGATCGGCGGCTTTTTGAGAAATTCGCGCTCCTTCTCGGTGCGCCCGAAGGCGTCTTGGTAGTGCACATCGCCACTTTCATAGCGGACATACATTTCACCGCCGAAACCGAACAGCTGATCGGAAGGAGGTAGCAAGACCTCGCCAAGCGCTCTCCAATTCTTTGCATTCGTGACTGGTTCAGGCAGCCACGCCTCTTCTCCGGCGGCGACGAATTTATAGGCCCGGGTGCGAATGACCCGATTGACTGCCTCGACCTCCTCGGTCGTCAGTTTCCGACTCCGGATGAAGGCGTCGGTACGCACCATTGAAGTTCTGAAGCGGCGGGGAAAGGTCCGCTTGGCCAAAGGGTCAGTTGTCGGATCCTCTGCAAATTCGAGATTGGTCAGGATCAGGCAGTGATCGCGATCGAACGGGAAAAGTGTTTGGGTGCCCTTCAATTCGATGCCGGGTTCGTGGGGATAAGCGCAGGTCTTAGAGTCTGGCGGTGCGCTAGGATTAAACACCGTAACCGGGTGATCCGAGACTATGAATTTGACAGCTGACTCAGCGGCTGAAACGATCTCGCGCACGCCTTCTGTCCAGATCGTACAATGCATCATGCGAATGGCCTGCATCTCCATCATCAGCTCGTTCTGCGTCAGGGATGGATACTGAGCGTTAAGCCATGCCAGCCCTTTTGGAGTCCGCAACTTCTGGATGTCGATGTATTCGAAGAGGGTCTCAAAGTTTTGGTGGCACTCGACAGGGTCGACGCCGGCAAACGCCCGTACTGCGTTTGCGCCCCTCGTGTCGATGTCGCCGAACAATTTACGCTCGATCTCATCGACGACGGCTGTGCCGAAAAATGTCGAATACAAATCTCTTTGAACGAAGGCCCGCGCTGGCGGCGCTAGGTGAAGAGCGTGCTTCCGCCCGACCGATCCATCGGACCAGATAAATGTGTCTGGCTTGAGATTCAGATAGGCGAGCGTGGCCTTGCCAGGCTGCCAAAACCCCTTCTGATACCATTCCGGAACGTAGTGATTGTTTCTCGTCTTCGACATCCTACATTATATGAGAGCAAAACAATATCCGTGCAATGACCACCGGTCGGCGTAAGCCCCAAATCTTGCTGTTTGGTTGTGAGCCTGAAACACGCGTTCCCACTTTCACTCCCGATATTCAAAGCAAGCCAGATCTTTGTTCAACGCAGCTTCATTGAGTCTCGAATATCTTTGGCAATATTCTCAGGAATGAATTCAGAAACCAATTTCTCCATTTCTGACCGAATGTTCGCAAAGCTGACATTCGGGTCAGCAAAAGGCAAAATCCACCCACCGTGCTCGTGCGCAATTAAAATCATACCTCTCCCCCACAGAAGCCGTTCTACGTGCCCCTGAAGACGCTTTACGTCATCATAGCTGATTGGATGGTGAAAGTTGACGCGTAGACGCTGGAGGTCGAAATCCAAGCGGTGCATCCATTCGATTAGATGCCCCTGAGCCATCAGCGTTGTTAATTCAGCATCACCTTCTGGAACCGCTTCTATTCGTTTGGAATGACAGATTGCGATGTACCTGGCTGTGCAGCGCGCGAGCTCTTCGAGAGCGCTCGATATCGCACCACTTCGCTCATTGTTAGTGTCAGAATTGTCCGTATTCGGCAGCGGGAGGTCGTAGAAAAGCTGGAGTGCAGAAATTAGGCTAGACCGATATTCACTTAACTCAATTTCTCCATTTCCAGAAATTTGACAGCCAAAGAATGTATCCAGGAATGACGTTGCAATTCTAAGCGATATGTCTCGCATACGTTCACCGATATCTGGGTTGAGATATTCGGCTAAGTGTTCTTGTACGCTAAGACTGTCTGAAAAAAGAAGTGTTCGAGTATTGACGTGGCTCAGATTCTGGAGAAGCAAATTTATCGCAAAATCGAACGGCTCAGAATCCGGATCCGATAACGCCAAAGCAGCGCCATAACTCAGGTAAAGCGTGTAAATTGGTGGATCGTCAGTAGACGATGTCCACCAAACATGACGCCTTAGGTCTTCTTCAGAAAAATCAGGTACATCCGCTTCTTCTAAGTCACTATAGGCACCCGGAATATCCGGGGAAACGACAACCTTTTTGATGCGTGAAATGTCAAAATGTTCCCCGCCATAGCGCAAATATGAAAAGAGCTTTTCAGCCATCCCCTTGGCCTCATTCTCTTCGATTTCAACATTGCGAAATTGAAACTGCATGTCCGCGAGCTGCGGCAACGAGCGCTCCTCTCTTTGAGCTCGGAAACCGCTGAACTCATCGATTGCAGATTGTAAGTGCTGTCCCATGGTTCCCAGAGCAATCGTTCCAATGTGCTCCGACTTGGATTTGAGTTCCGTGCTTTCTTGGCTACTCAGGAAAAATTCAACCGAGCACGCGATAGCGCCGTCAGTAGCAGCGGACAAATCTAGCTCTTCAAGGTGTCCACTTGTCCCAATGAGTGCCTTTCTGGGTGTGATAGGCAACATGATTGCATGGCGACTCTCTTTATCTGCAAACAGAAAGGGCCCGTAATCCCCGTCTTCAGATAGCTGAAGAATTGCACAATCAGGCAAAACCCAATCATTTGCACCTGCGTTGTCGCACACAAACCAGTTTAGCCCGCAGAGATCGTCTCGAATGACCTTTTCATCGAGATAGCGATGAAGGGCTTTCTTGTGCATTGCCTCATGGTCCAATTCTCCACTTTCTACCGCCTCCTGCATGTAACGCTCGACATCTCGTAGGGATTTCGAAAGTGCGTGCCCAAAAACCTCCGCAACGGAGTACATGAGCATTCGTCTAACAGCTCTGAATTCCTGGCTATTTTCAATATCAGCTACGTTCGCTTGAGAATCTTGCGCCGCAAACATCAGAAGCTGGGAGGTCAAGACCTGATCTAATTCTGGGTGGCTTTCGATTTGCTGCATCAAAACGTCTGGGTCAGAAAACACCGCGCCGAATTTGGGAAGAGCGTCTTCAAACAATGACTTTAGAACGTGTCGGCTGGCCTTGGTTCGGATTCCAGTTAGGCCAACAAGGTTTGCCGCTCGTTCTGCTTCAATCTCGCTGCCATGGGGCAATGTTCGCCATTTTCGAAGATCGGATTGTACTTTCGCTTCCCATGATGTGATTTTGTCATCGAGCGTATTCGCAGTCCCATCAGATGTAAGAGAATAGAATTCGTTGTCCCCGCCGAATTTCGCAATTCTCTTCACGAACGGAGCTTGTCCTTTCGAATAGACCCAAATGCTAGGATGGTTCTTTCCTCCGTCGGGGCGCGTGAACCCCTTTTGGAGCATTTGCTGCAAGTAGTGCTGATACGTTCCGGCCATATTTGAATTGTCTCTAGAATTGAAATGTATTGAGAGCAGCAAGTCTTGGGCATTGAAGAACGCCGTTTCAGACGCAGGCTTTGGGGAGCATCCAATCCGAGCAAGATTGGTCGGGCTGATAGCATCTCCATCAAGTGGTCGGAGTTTCCGAAGGGACTTGAAGGTCGTTTTGGGGAAACTGTGCAAAGGAGAGCGAAGTCTCCGTGGGAGAATTAGGGCGCAGATGCGGTCAGTCGCAAGGAAAATCCGGCTCGCATAAGTAACAACCGATCTGGGTAGCGAAGCTAAGCACCACCTGTCGCGGGTTTAATTCGAGAAATTCCTCGAAAACTGAACGGCAAGTCCTTAGCGCTTGGACAGCGGAGAAGCTGCCAGATCATCAACTGGCAAAAGTACCATGACTGCTCTTGCGCCCGCTGCTGACTATAGCTCGATGCTCTCAGCAAGAGCTAACGCATCCTCAACTTCGACGCCCAGATATCGGACCGTGCTATCAATCTTGGTATGACCGAGCAGCAATTGCACGGCTCTCAGATTGCCAGTCTTCCGATAGATCAACGTCGCTTTTGTCCGGCGCATTGAGTGGGTGGCGTAGGACGATCGCGGCAGCCCAATCGACCGGATCCAGCTTTCGACCACGCGTCCATATTGCCGCGTGGAAAGATGCCGAGTTCGGTCCTTCCGGCTTGGGAACAACCAGTCATGATTGCTCAGAGACTTCGCTGCGCACCAGTCTACGATCGCGTCTCGGGTCTGCTTGGTCACTTCAAACTGAACGGCATTTCCTGTTTTACTTTGGATTATTTTTGCGCGGCTGCGGATCTCGGCGCCCATTCGAAGATCGGAGACGCGCAAGCTGAGCAAGTCGCAACCGCGTAGTTTGCTATCGATTGCAAGGTTGAACAGCGCGAGGTCTCGCTTCTTGCCCGCCAGCTGTAGCCGCACCCGGATTGCCCAGACCTGTTGAGGCTTCAGCGGTGATTTCTGTCCCACCAGTTTACCTTTGTTCCAAGGAATCCACTGTTCTGACGTCTTATCGAATGGCATTGATCTTCTCCCTTCAAGCTAGGGAAAGAGCGCTGCAATCGATTTGCCAAGGTGGTGCCAAGCTTGAAAACTTGGGCTGCTCCCGGCGTCAAAGCAGAATAGGCGATATCGAAAATAGGCTAACTGCGACTTTGAGTGTTGCTCCATCGTATGATTATATTCGCTTTGTCATTTTACGCTGCTTTGGAGAGTCATTTTGGTTAGAGCCCCGCTTTCTGCAATCGTGATTGCATGCCTGCTGCCTGTTTCGTGTACCTCAGCGAGTACACACGGCCTTCGCTCCAGCTCGTTCAATGCGTCCAACAAAAACGCTATAGTTGTTATTGCAAGTGAGGCGAGCCGACGCGAGTTTTATACCCTCTCATTCGATAGCTACAACGCGGAGAAAGAAGCGTTTGGTTCACAGCAATTCTCATTTAATTTCCTACAGGGAAACTCTGGATATTTGTTCGCAAACGCCGAACCTGGCGAGTATCTGCTGTCAAGCATTGTAGTCGATACGAACTGGAATCTGTGCCCCTACGAGCAAACCGTATCTGTCACTATCAAACCTGGTACAATTAATTTTTTAGGGTTCCACAACTCAACGATTCATCGAGCGCAAGCTGCGGAAATTGCTCGCTCGAAAGGTGACGAATCCCTCGATCAGTTCTCTTACGCTTATTATGTCGATCATCTGTTCCCGGCTACCATCCGACGGGGCACGCCGCAGGACGTTTATGAGCTTCAACAGTACATTAGTGAGACGTTTCCTGAAATTTCCGCTCCTATCATACAAAGCGATGTCACTGAGGCATCTTATCGTCGGCCAACAGAAAACAGATTGTTCGGTTTGACTTGTACAGGTGGCTAGGAAGCGCAATCTCCTAATGTCCGTTCCTGCGCCCACTCCTGCCGCTCGGCGCTGACGTGGTCTCCGGCAATTTTTCGCCGAAACCGGTCATTCTCTCCAAGGCGAAGGTCGCGCTACAAATTCAGTATCCAGTGATCTTTGGACCGAAGATGCTGAAGCAGGCCAAGAGAACCATTGGGGACAGGGGACGATCGCGACGAGCGACCTAAGTCGCCTGCCGACTTACACCGCGATATCGGTGTACAATGTGCCGAGGAAGCCGCGCGCGAAACTCAGCGCATCGCTGTCCTTTTGAAGTAAGTCGAGAACGTCTTCTTCGTATTCGTCCGTGTTTTTGAACCCGAGCTTGGTTGCGATATCGTTCAAGGCACCGGTGCTTCGAATCTTATAACGAGTGATAAGGGTTTTGACATCGTTGTTGGCGCAAGCTGCGGTAATCCGCGCTTTCTCGTCTGCTATGCGCTGCGTTGCGTCTTCGACAATATTCACGAGCGGATTCGCAGTCAACGACGGGACCGTGGGCAGCTGTTTTTGGATGCTTACGCGCACATCTTTCGTCACAAGGTTCAGTGCGAGTGCGTCAATGTGTTGTTGCACCTTGGCAATTGTCGCGACTGCCGCGGCATCAGTCAGCAACTTGGCCTTTGCGGGAGCTGCCGCTTGCTTTGTTGGGTCGATCGAATTGGCATCGCACTTTCGGAGTGCAACACGCTCCTGCATGGCGGGATGGTAATAAATCGACTCCACCGAATAAGCGTCAACCGCGTAAACCTTCCGCTGTTTCAGCGCAGCGATGTTTGCCGCCGTCCTGGAATCACCATCCACGATGCCATACGCGGTGACCCACGTTATGCCCTGGGCACCCGCGATACCGGCAACCGCCTTTTCAACATCGTTGCAGCTGTCCTTCGGTGAAAGAGATACCCCCGGAAAAAGTATCGAGTACATCGGCGTGTCGAGACTCGTTTTCGTTCCTTCCACAAAGAGCAAGTTTCGACGCGCTCCGAGAACGTCCTTCTTCAAACCTTCTTCTAAGGGTGTGTTCGCCGCCAAAATATCCGCCGACCACGCTTCGGGCGAATCTCCCGCATAGGTGCAACCCCGCACTAGGACTGCGCGTGCGTCAGGAAAGTCAGCGGGAAGTTCCAACTCATGTGTGGAGACGACGACTCCGCAATCAGCTCGCCTCTCAAACAATTGTCGTAGAAGTGGCGTCACGATTGATCGGTGCAGGTGCCGCTCGGGCTCATCTATGAGCAGCAGGGATTCTTGTGGTGCGGTGAGCACGGTCGCCGCTAGCACAAGGGCACCGCGTTCGCCATCTGATAGTTTCGGAACGGCGTATCGAGCACCGCCGTTGCGACTTGCCATTAGCTGGTCCCCGTCCGCATCAAACCAGACCGGCAAGTTCGATAGCCGGAAAATCTCGTTGAGCTGGGTCAGCGGCCCTTTCGCCAAAGCTAGCCGCTGAGCCGCGGTCAAGTTTCCTGCAATGACTTCATCCGCAATTGCCTTCTTATAGACTCCGTCTTGTGTATAGAGATCAAACACCGCCGCTGAAGCTTTTTGAACCCCGTAGTCATCCCTGTACCGGGCGTGAATCTGAGCGTCGGAATTGCGCGTGTTTGTTGCGATGTTCGCGCGCTCTACTGAAGACAATCCAACGCTGTCTCCCTGAAAGTGTGTTTGGCGGTGAGCCGTGACTCGTTGAGAACGGTCGCGGTTTTGGTTGTGAAAGTGGTGCATCAGCCCCGACTTGCCCGTCCCGTTCGGCCCCAACACGAACAGAAACTCACCAGGCTTCAGCGCAAGGGTCTGCTGCAGCGGTGCCGGCCCCTCGGTGTTTACGGCGGGAAAGTTCAGGTTGAAATCGGGCATTTGTGCTTCCTTACCGCTGAAAAGTCATTGATCCGGGCTTCTGCCGGATGGTCCTGACCGGATGTTTAGAGCCATGTCGGCGCTGATCGCAATTGTAGCCGGACGGCAAGGGCATCTCAGCCCCGTCATTCGACTGCTGATCTGAGCCACTCGAGTCCCTCATTCAATTCGAGAGTCTGAGCCTTTCTAGTTTAAGGATTGAGGTCTGGCGAGCGCGTCGGGAGTAGGGCTCCTGGCATGCACAAGCGACAGGCTCGAAAGAGCCAAGTGCCGTCATAGCCTTGGGCTCTTCGAATGGCACAGGCTTCCGGTTTCCCGACGTTCGCCCGCACCGACTGACAATTCTCATTCGAGCCAAAATCCCAACTATGAGTCTTGAGATGGAGCGGTCGTGATTGGCCCAATCGGGCCAGTCGTTAGACACACGCTCCGGTACCTGCCGTTGTATGAATATGCAGCCGCTACACGAAATGAAACCGAGCTCAGCATTGGAGATGTTATATCCCGGTTGGCGCGCCAGCTCGCAGCTGTTCGATCTTGTCGCGCGCCCGGGTTTCAACAAGAGTTCGCAGGATCTCCGCCCGCTCGCCCAGCCAGATGAGTTCTTCGGCGGTAATGGCATAATGCTCTGAATAGCGTGCATCCACGTAGGCGCGTTTCAGCAATTCGAACAGGCGCCGGTCATGCTTTGTCTCGCGTGGCCAGACAGCGATCAGCTCCGGGTCAATCTGCTCGGCCAGAGACCGCAGGAATTTTATGCTGTGGGTCGAGGGCGAGTAGTTCGTCTCTACAAGGAGGAGGCAGGCATACAGGCGTTCAACAGCCTGATGGAGCATGAAGGATGCATCATTGTAGAGTGCGCCATTCAGGCAAAATGAAAAAACTTCAAGAGCACTTCTTGCACCCTCCATACGCTGCTCAAAATGCTTTACGGCGGTCGCCAGAGCCTCGTCGGGCGTCTGCGGTTGAGGCGTGATGAAGGTTGTGCTGCCCTTAAGATCGTAGAGCGCAATGCCTTCCTTGATAATGTCGGAAAAGAAGTACTGACCCTCTCCCAGCGCGTTGTTCACCTCATCCATCGTGTGGACAATGAAATTGACCGGGGTTTTGATGCCCGCGTCACGCATCAGCCTGTCTTCGGCCCGGTACCAGTAGGTGGCAAAGTCGACGACGCTTTGCTGGTTCACCACGATCAGCAGGTCATAGTCGCTGAGGTATCCTTTGGCAGTATGTGGTTCGTCCACCCAGGTGCCGCGCGCATAGGACCCGAAGAGGACGATCTTGAGGATCCGGCCAGCTTTCTTCTTCGGAGAAGAGGCACTCTTCATCGCGTCGGTGAATTCTTCAAAAAGAATTTCCGTCACGCGCTGGAGTTCGCGCTGTTTGCCGTGGGGGAGATGATCAAGGTCGCTTCGCATGGCGCGCATATTAGGCAGGCTCGCACATTGTGCAAAGCGTCAATACTGTCTTCGGTTGAAGCATCTGATTGTAGTGAGTTGGGCATCGACGAGATCAGGCGAAGCGGGAGACGTCTCGATGACGCAATTGGTGTCCCGGTGCCGGTCGCCGACGGTGAGGATTGGAGCTATCCTGGCGAGTTCCTGCCGGCGCCTTGACGAGCTGCGAACGTCTGGAATCTGGAAGTACGATGACGGTGGCATCATTTGGTTCCGAGACCCACGCCGAAACCCGCCCTCCGAACTGGCTCGGCTACTCTGTAGCAGGTCACCAATATACGATGCGTGTGACTTGGAACCATTGACTTGATCTGACGACCATCCCGAAATAGAGTCTCCTAAGGGTCGAAAGACCCGAAAGCGC
>TARA_R110002110_G_C13468263_1_pt1 | contig 14865 bp, 29 predicted proteins | sample TARA_R110002110 | Tara Oceans TARA_R110002110 (sample SAMEA4397330) | marine metagenome | biome: Polar Biome; feature: [SRF] surface water layer (ENVO:00010504); material: water (ENVO:00002006), including particulate matter (ENVO:01000060) such as... | depth 5 m
GCTCGCACAAACAATCTGTCTTATGCTTCAATAATTTCCAAAGAACTATGTCACAAAAATCGTTTCTGCGACAGAAACCAAAGATAAGGGATGTTTAGATTTGATGCCAATTTTATTTAGAAAAACTTTCCTTTTTTTTGACATCTTGCGTTTCCTTATCAAATACAACGCATAAAAAAAGAAGTGTCGGTTATACTTAGCTGACACTTCTCAATATTTTAGAAATATCTTAGTTCTTTTCTTCTTCGATATTCTCTTCTGAAGAATCGTTTTCACTCTCTGTAGTTTCTTCAACTTCAGAAACTACCTCATCCTTTTTTGTTTCTTCTTCTACAACTTCAGCTTTTGTTTGTTCCGCTGCTGTTGTAGTCGGAGTATTGGATTTACCGGCTCTACGTGTTTTTTTCTTCTTAGAAGCCTCACCACCTTCCGGAGCAATATCATTAAAATCAACTAACTCAATGATTGCCATCTCAGCTGCATCACCTTGTCGGTAACCAGTCTTGATCACTCGTGTATAACCACCAGGACGATCTCCAACTTTAGGTCCAATTTCAGAAAACAACTTAGTTACAGCATCATTGTTCTGAAGAGAAGAAAAAACTTCTTTTCTGTTGTGATGAGAATCTACTTTAGCCCTTGTAATAAGAGGCTCAACAAATCCTCTAAGTTCTTTAGCTTTTGCTACAGTAGTAGTGATTCTATGCTCTTTAATAAGAGCCATAGACAAAGCACGCATTGTAGCTTTTCTATGAGCTGCCGTACGGCTTAATTTTCTACCTTTTACTCTATGGCGCATTTTTTAATCCTCTACCGCTTAGTCTAAAAATTTTGATACATCCATTCCGAACTGAAGGTTCTTCTCATCAATAACTTCCTGTAGTTCTGTGAGAGACTTTTTACCAAAGTTTCGGAATTTTAAAAGCTCTTGTTCATCACGTGCAACAAGTTCACCAATTGAATTGATGTTAGCTGACTTCAAACAGTTATATGCACGAACACTTAAATTCAAGTCTTCAATACTTGTACGAAGTAAGTTAGCAACACGCTGTTTTTCTGCATCCACTTCTTCTTCTTCTTGAGTGAATTGCTCTTCAATTTTTTCAGTAATGAATTTCTCAATGTGCTCTTTAAGAATCTTACCTGCAATAGTAAGAGCTTCTTTAGCATTCACTGATCCATCAGTTTCAACATCCATTACTAGTTTTTCGTAATCAGTTCTTTGGCCAACACGAACATTCTCAACATCAAATTTAACTGATTTGATTGGAGTGAAAATGGCATCGATAGGAATTATGTTTACATCATCATCCTCTACAGTCATTTCTTCTGCAGGTACGTAACCTCTTCCTCTTCCAACACGAAGTTCAATTTCTAGTTCTGCGTCATCAGCAAGATTAGCGATAACTAAATCAGGGTTTAGGACTTCGTACTCAGCAGTTGCATCAGCAATGTCTTTTGCAGTTAATGTAGATCCACTTTTTTTAGAAATATGAATAACACCACTACTTTGTTCTACTTGCTTGAAACGAACTTGCTTGAAGTTCAAAATGATTTCGTAAACGTCTTCCTTAACGCCTTTGATGCTTGAATACTCATGGTCAACACCATTAATTTTTACCGCAGTGATTGCGATACCCGGAAGTGATGAAAGAAGTACTCTTCTAAAAGAGTTACCAATTGTTACACCAAATCCTCTTTCAAGGGGTTGAAGTACAAACGTACCAAAGCTGTCGTCATCTTTAACGACATCTAAGCTGTCTGGCATTTGGATGCTGTAATTACTCATATCAAATATAAAATTTTAGTATTACTTAGAATAAAGCTCAACAATAAGCTGAACATTTATGTTTTCAGGTATTTCTTCCATTGTAGGAATATATAACATTTTACCTGTACGGGATTTAACGTCAGTTTCAACCCATTTGTATCTATTTTTAGATGCTCCGTCAAGAGCATCTTCCACAACCTCAAGATTTCTTGATTTAGGTCTCATAGAAATCACATCATTTGGCTTCACAGCGTAAGACGGAATATTCAAAACTCCACCGTTTACAACAATATGCTTATGAGAAACCAACTGACGAGCTTGTCTTCTGGTTTTTGCAAAACCCATTCTGAACACAGTGTTATCTAATCTACCTTCTAATAATTGAAGCAGTATTTCACCTGTTACACCATCTTTAGCACTAGCTGTTTCATACAGATTACGGAATTGCTTTTCTAGCAACCCATACGTGTATTTTGCTTTTTGCTTCTCTTCAAGCTGAATAGCATATTCAGATTTACGATTAAATCGAGATCTACCATGCTGTCCAGGACCGTATGGTTTACGCTCTAATGCTTTACTAGGGCCAAAGATTGCTTCTTTGAATCGTCTAGCTTTTTTCTGTTTTGGGCCTCTATATCTTGCCATTATAAATAGACTTACTAATTAAACTCTTCTACGTTTCGGTGGACGACATCCATTGTGTGGAATTGGAGTACGGTCTTTAATTGAAGACACATCCAAACCTGCACTTGACATCGCTCTAACAGCTGCTTCACGACCAGAACCTGGTCCTTTAACGAAAACTTCAACTTTACGAAGTCCCATTTCATAAGCGGCTTTTGCTGCCGTTTCAGCACTTAGCTGAGCGGCATAAGGCGTATTCTTTCTTGAGCCTCTAAAACCTTCTTTACCCGCTGATGACCATGACAGAACATTTCCGCCTGTATCAGTAATAGTAACAATTACATTATTGAAAGTAGCTTTAACAAAAGCCATTCCGTTGGGATCAGTGACCTGCTTCTTCTTTTTTCTTTTAGAAGCCGCCGCTGAAGTTTTTGATTGATTCTTAGCCATAATTAAACTCTGTTATTTACTTCGTTACTTTCTTTTTACCAGCAACTGTACGCTTTTTACCTTTTCGGGTACGCGCATTTGTTTGCGTGCGCTGCCCTCTTACCGGCAGACTCTTACGATGACGAACACCACGATAACTTCCGATTTCAATCAGACGTCTGATGTTGCCGTTTACTTCACTTCGTAACGCACCTTCAACCTTATATTCATCATCAAGAATTTGGCGTAACTCAACTACTTGAGCATCATCCCAATCCTGGACTTTTGTATCCGGATCAATCCCAACTCTTTCAAGCAATTGCTTTGAAGTAGTTAGCCCTATTCCATGAATATAAGTAAGGCCTATAACGCCTCGTTTTTGTTTTGGTAAGTCAATTCCAGCAATACGTGCCATATATAAATGCTCTTATATTAACCTTGACGCTGCTTATGGCGCGGGTTTTTCTTATTGATTACGTACAAACGACCTTTACGTCTAACGATCTTGTCGTCTGCACTTCTTTTCTTAACTGAAGATCTTGTTTTCATATCTACCTTTATTTGTATCTGTAAGTGATTCTACCCTTACTAAGATCATATGGTGACATTTCTACCGCCACACGATCGCCAGGTAATATTTTTATGTAATACATTCTCATTTTTCCTGAAACATGAGCGAGTAACTCGTGTCCATTATCTAACTCAACCCTGAATTGGGCATTAGGTAATGCTTCTAAAATTACTCCGTCTTGTTTAATGGGCTCTTGTTTAGCCATGTGTCATTATTTTTTCATGTTTCTGTGAGAGCTCAGCAATATAATCAAAAGTACTGAGAATTTCAGCTTTTCCTTCTCTCACTACAATATCGTGTTCAAAGTGAGCTGCTAAACTCCCATCGGCTGTACAAACTGTCCAACCATCGTTCAATGTTTTTACTCTCCATGAACCCATTGTTATCATCGGTTCAATTGCGAGAGTCATTCCTTCTCTTAGTCGTTCACCTTTTCCTTTTCTACCAAAATTTGGTACTGAAGGATCTTCGTGAAGGGACTTTCCAATTCCATGACCAACTAAATCTTTTACTACACCAAATCCATTACTTTCGTTATGAACTTGAATCGCATTTGCAACATCACCCATTTTATTACCGTGAGTTGCTTGCTCAATTCCTTTATATAGTGATTCGAGAGTAATTCTCAACAATCGAATCGCTTCATCATCACAATCACCAACTGCGAATGTAAAAGCATGATCACCAAAGTAACCATTAAGTTCAACTCCGCAATCCACAGAAACAATATCACCCTCTTCAAGTTTTCTGCTTCCCGGAATTCCATGAACAACTTCATCATTCACGGAGATACAAAGTGTTCCAGGGAATCTGTTCCCTTTTGGTCCGTATCCTTTGAATGCCGGTCGGGCATCATGCGTAGCAATATACTCTTCCGCAACCAAATCTAACTTTCCGGTTTCAACTCCCGGTTCAATTATTTTACCTACTTCAGCAAGTGTACGTGAAACGAGTAGCGCACTCTCACGCATCTTTTCTATTTCATTTTCACTTTTCAGGTAAATCATCGTTACGCTCTTCTTCGTCCTTTAATCTTTCCGGTCTTCATGAATCCGTCGTAATGACGCATCATTAAATGACTCTCAATTTGTTGCAGCGTATCTAATGCAACACCCACAATAATTAAAAGACTAGTTCCACCATAGAACAATGCAAAACCCGGTGTTACTCCAAGTACGTTTGTTGCTATAGCTGGGAGAATTGCTACCAATGATAAAAATATAGCACCTGGTAGTGTAATCTTTGTCAAAATATTATCAATGAACTCTACCGTTGCTTTACCCGGCCGTACACCTGGGATAAAACCACCTTGTCTTTTCATAGTATCTGCCATTTCCTTTGGGTTAATGGCGATAGCTGTATAGAAAAATGTGAAAAACACACAGATAAAGAAGAATATGATTGAGTATGTCCAACCTGTAAAGTCAGCGGACCAAGCAGTCAAAAATTGAACGGTCTCGTTATCCGGAAAAAACTGCCCGATTGTACTCGGAATAAACATGATTGATTGAGCGAAAATGATCGGCATTACACCTGCAGCATTAACCTTTAGAGGTAGATACTGAGTTGTGCCACCATATACTTTTCGGCCAACTACTCTTTTTGCGTATTGAACAGGAATCTTACGAACACCCTGTGTCAACATTACTACTGCTGCAATTACAACAATCAACGCAGCCAATTCAATAATTACCAATATCAAATTGCTCTTCGTGGTTACTTCATTATAGAAGTTAGCAGGAAGTATTGCGATGATACCAATCATAATTATCAATGAAATACCATTTCCAATACCGCGATCCGTAATTCTTTCACCCAGCCACATTACAAATACGGTTCCCGCAGTAAGTACGATCATTGCAGTAAGTGTAAATGCAAATTCGTTAACTACAATCGCTTGCGGTGCTGTTGCAATCAAATTGATTGAGAATGCAATCGCTTGAAACGCTGTAATCACTACTGTTCCATATCTAGTTAATTGAGTAATCTTCCTTCTACCTTCCTCTCCTTCGCGTTGAAGTTTTTGGAAGTAAGGCACGATTGCTCCGGCTAGCTGTATGATAATCGATGCAGTGATATAAGGCATGATTCCAAGAGCAAATACACCTGCTCGTGAGAACGCTCCTCCCACAAATAGATCAAAAAGACCTAATAAACTAGAAGCATCTCCTGCCCCGGCTATAAGCGCAGAGGCATCAACACCCGGAAGAGTGATATAACTACCAACTCTATAGACCATTAATATACCGACGGTGTAAAGAATTCTATTCTTTAGATCTTCGATTTTAAAAATATTGCGGAAGTTTTCTATAAGACTCATTAGCCCTTAGGTCCGATTGTTTATTTTAAATTACGTTTACTTTACCACCAGCTTTTTCAATCAACTCAACAGCTGATTTACTTGCTGCATGAACTTCGACTTCTACTTTAGCAGAGATCTCTCCTCTACCTAGAAGTTTGATGAAATCATTTTTGTGAGCTAAACCAGCTGCAATCAAATCCGAAACTGTTATTGTTGTTCCCAATTTACCGGCTTCAACAAATTCACCTATTGTTTGAACATTCAAAGGACGATTAACCTTTCTGTTTGGGTTTGTAAAACCAAACTTAGGAATTCTTCTTTGCAGGGGCATTTGACCACCTTCAAACCAAGGGCGTCTTTTGAAACCAGAGCGTGACTTTTGTCCGTTGTGTCCACGACCTGATTGTTCACCATGCCCAGAACCTTCACCGCGACCTACGCGCTTTCTGTTCTTATTATTCGGAGCCGGAGCTTTTAAATTATGTAGATCCATGATCAAAATTAGTTAGGTATTAACCTTCAAATACTTTGTTTAGTGAAACGCCTCTTCTTCTAGCAACTTCAACCGGATCGGTTAATTCGCTTAGAGCTTTAAAAGCAGCTTTTACCATGTTGTGTGGATTAGAAGAACCCTGAGATTTAGACAGGATGTTATGCACACCTGCAACATCTAATAAATTCTTTACAGCACCACCAGCAATTACCCCAGTACCATCAGATGCAGGACGTAATAATACTTTTCCGGCACCGGCTTTACCAATTACCGGATGATAAATACTTTTAGTTTTAGTTAAAGGTACACGGATTAAATTCTTTTTTGCATTGTCAAAGCCTTTTTGGATCGCATCTGAAACTTCATTTGCTTTTCCAAGACCATGACCGCACACACCGTTACCATCACCAACTACTACAATAGCATTAAAGCTAAATCTACGTCCACCTTTTACTACTTTAGATACACGGTTTACGTGAACTAACTTTTCTTCAAGATTGAGATTAGCAGCTGGTACAGATTGTTTTCTTCTTACTTTAGGCATTGTTTAATCCGTTCGATTATAACTGAAGACCACCATCGCGAGCGCCATCGGCAGCCGCTTTGATGATTCCATGATATTTGTATCCGCTTCTGTCGAATACTACTTTAGTAATTCCTTTTTCTTGAGCAAGTTTTGCAATATCCCCGCCCGCTTTCTTAGCATTTTCTACCCCTTTCTTAACTTCAGTAGCTACTAAAGTAGTACCTTCCATGTCGTTAATAATCTGTAGGTATGTATTGCTATTACTTTTGTACACACATAGTCTTGGACGTTCGGCAGTACCACGGATAGTGGAACTGATTCTGCGTCTTATTTTATTTCTACGTGCTGTTTTCTTTTGAGACTTATTCATATCAAAATTCCTTATTTAGCAGCTGATTTACCGGCTTTACGTCTGATCTGCTCACCATAGTAACGAATTCCTTTTCCTTTGTAAGGCTCCGGCTTTCTAAATGAGCGAATCTTGGCAGCAACCTGTCCAACTAATTCCTTTTCAATTCCTGAGATAACAAGAATTGGTTGTTTACTGGTTTTGGTATCAACTTCGATTGAAATTCCTTCTGGTGGTACAAAAAAGATCGGATGTGAATAACCTAAGTTTAACTCAAGTAAGTCGCCAGTAATTGCCGCTCTAAAACCCACACCGTAAATTTCTAATTTCTTTGTATAACCTTCTGTAACACCAACAACCATGTTATTGATTAAAGCACGATATAATCCATGAAGAGCTCTGTCTTCTTTTATATCACTTGATCTCTTTACAATAACTTCGTTTTCTTTTTTCTCAACTGAGATGTTAGGGTGAATTTTTAGCGTACTAGTTCCCTTATCACCTTTTACAGTAATTAAGTTATCAGCACCGATGCTAAAATCGACCTTATCAGTTAATGGTACAGGTAATTTTCCTATTCGAGACATAATCTAACTCTGTTTTAATAAATGGTGCAAAGTATCTCGCCGCCAACTTTCAGCTTGCGAGCTTCTTTATCTGTCATCACACCTTTCGAAGTAGAAAGTATCACTACTCCCAAGCCGTTTTGTGCACGAGGTACATTAGCTGAGCCTTTGTAAACTCGTAAACCAGGCTTTGAATAGCGCTTTAAATCGCGGATTACAGGATGTCCATAAGAATCGTACTTTAAGAACATTCTTATTACGCCTTGCTTACCGTCTTCAATATTGATGAATTTTGAGATAAAGCCTTTATCAACTAAGATCTTGGCCATGGCTCTTTTCAGCTTTGAAGCTGGTACATCAACTTTGCGATGCCCTGCAGTTTGGGCATTTCGAATACGTGTTAAAAAATCTGCTATTGGATCGTTCATTTCTCTTCAGATATAATGTTTACCAGCTGGCTTTTCTTACGCCTGGAATCTTACCAGCCAAAGCCAATTCACGGAATTTAATTCTAGATACTCCATAGCGACCTACGTAACCACGGCCACGACCGGTTATGCTACAGCGGTTTCTTACGCGAGTAGGGCTAGCGTTTCTGGGTAACTTTTGTAGCCCTTCATAATCACCAGCTTCTTTCAAAGCTTTCCTTTTCTCGGCGTATTTTTCTACCGTTTTTTTACGTTTTTCGTTACGTGCTATCCAAGCTTTCTTAGCCATAATAGAGTATCTCTTAATTTCTGTTTTTGAATGGCATACCGAAATGCTTAAGCAAAGCGTATGCTTCTTCGTCAGTTTCTGCGGAGGTTACAAAAGTCACGTCCATTCCGTGCATTTTTGAAACCTTGTCTGTATCAATTTCCGGGAAAATTGTGTGTTCTTTAATTCCCATAGTATAGTTACCACGTCCATCAAAGCTTTTATCAGGAACTCCTTGAAAGTCACGAGTTCTTGGCAAAGCTAAATTGATCAAACGATCGAGGAATTCAAACATAATGCGCCCTCGCAAAGTAACTTTGCAACCAATTGGCATTCCTTCTCTCAACTTAAAGTTAGAGATAGATTTCTTAGCCTTGGTTTTTACAGGCATTTGCCCGGTTATTTGCGCAATGTTTTCAACAACAGTATCAAGTACTTTTTTGTCTTGAATTGCTTCCCCAACTCCTACATTGATCACGATTTTCTGAAGTTTAGGAACACCCATTTTATTGGTGTAGCTAAATTCTTCGGTCAATTTAGAAGCTATTTCTTCTTTGTATTGTGTGTATAGTCTTGCTTCAGCCATGTTATTTCACACTAAATTATTTATCCAAAATTTCGCCACTGGCCTTTGCATAACGAACCCAACGGCCACCGCCATCTTCTTCAATTCGTTTGCGACCAATTCTTGTTGGTTCGTTTGTTGTAGGGTCAATCACCTGTACATTTGAAATATGTACCGGAGCTTCCCTTTTAAGACGACCACCTTGCTGGTTTTCTTGAGATGGTTTGTCATGGTGTGTCTTTATGTTTATACCTTCAACAAGAACTCTGTCTTTGTCTGGATATACCATTAGAACACGACCTGTTTCACCAATGTCTTTACCAGCGAGAATTTTAACATCGTCGCCTTTTTTTACGTGTAATTTCTTTTTTTTGTTAAACCTTCGTGGCATTACTCTAACCTCTTTAAAGTACTTCCGGAGCAAGTGATACGATCTTCATGAAACTCTTCTCGCGCAATTCGCGAGCAACAGGTCCAAAAATACGTGTACCAACCGGCTCTTGGTCTTTGTTAATTACTACCGCAGCGTTTTCATCAAATCTGATGTAACTACCATCTTTTCTGCGATACTCTTTTTTAGTTCTTACTATTACGGCTTTTACAACATCACCTTTCTTAACGTTGCCGCCCGGAATTGCAGTTTTAACTGAAGCTGAGATTAAATCTCCAACTCTTGCATATCTACGTCGGGAATCACCCAACACTTTGATACACATTATTTTTTTTGCTCCGCTGTTATCTGCAATTTGTAATACTGTTTGCGTTTGTACCATCGTTTCCTAAGTCCTTATTTAGCTTTTTCTACGATTGATACCAGGCGCCATGTCTTGCGCTTGGAAAGAGGTCGGGTTGACATAATGTGAACCGTATCCCCAATATTCGCTTCATTGTTTTCGTCATGTGCCATGTACTTCGTAGTCTTTGTGATAAACTTGCCGTAAATAGCATGCTTAATCTGTCGATCTACTGCAACTGTAATGCTTTTATCCATCTTGTTGCTAACAACTCGGCCTGTTCGTTCTCTTCGTTGTGCTCTTTCTAATTCTGCCATAATGATCTTAACGCTTATTCAGCACTATTTTTTTCATTAATAATGGTTCTCAATCGAGCAACTTCACGTCTGTGATTTGTGATACGAGCAGGATTTTCAAGCTGCCCAGTTACTGATTTTGAAAACTTTAATTTCTGAAGTGCTTCTGATTCGTCTTTCAATCGAGCACTTAATTCAGCCATAGATAAATCTCTTAATTCATGCGCTTTCATCTGATGACTCCTTATTTACCTACGTAGTCTCTACGAACTACGAATTTCGTTTTAATTGGAAGCTTGTGAGATGCACGACGCATAGCTTCACGAGCTCTTTCTTCAGTTACACCGGCAATTTCAAATAAAATTCTACCTGGTTTAACAACTGCAACCCAGTGATCCAAAGCACCTTTACCTTTACCCATACGAGTTTCAGCTGGTTTACTTGTCATTGGTTGATCCGGGAAAATACGTATGAACGTTTGCCCGTCACGCTGCAAAGAACGTGCAATAGCAATACGGCAAGCCTCGATTTGTCGAGACGTTATAAACTTAGGTTCCATAGCTTTTAGCGCAAAATCACCAAAATTAATTTGATGTCCACGGTTAGCATTTCCTTTAAGCTTAGCGCGATGTACTCTACGTCGTTTTACTCTTTTTGGCTCTAACATCGTTATCTATCTAGCTGTGTTAATTATTTTGTCTATTGCGGTTTCTGCTACGACGACGGTTATTTTTTCTTCCGCGATCGTCTCCACCTCTTCGGCCTCTTTTTGATGATTCTGCTTCCTTAGCCGCTTGCGCACCCGGAGTTAAATCAACATCCCCGATAATTTCACCTTTGAAGATCCAAACACTTACACCAATTGCACCATAAATAGTATTGGCTGTAGTATTACTGTAATCGATATCCGCACGTATTGTATGTAGCGGAACTTGACCTTCCTTGTACTGTTCGGTACGTGCCATTTCTGCACCACCTAAACGTCCGGCACATCTTACTTTAATTCCTTTAGCTCCCATTCTCATTGCAGAAGCAAGTGCTGTTTTCATTGCTCTTCTAAATGAAACACGACTTGTTAACTGCTGAGCTATGTTTTGAGCAACTAAACTTGCATCAAGCTCAGGTCTTTTAATTTCACTTACGTTAATCTGAACTTCTTTGCTTGTAATTTTCTTTAATTCTTCACGAAGTAATTCGATCTGCTCACCACCTTTACCGATGATTACACCCGGACGGCTTGTTCTTAAAGTTAAAAGAATACGCTTAGGAGTTCTTTCAATAATAACGTTTGATAAGCCACCATTACGAAGACGGGCACGTAAATACTCACGTAACTTTTCATCTTCCATGATCAACGCTGGCTGGTTATCCTCTGAATACCAATTAGAATCCCATCCTTTAATGATGCCTAATCTAAAACCTGTTGGATTTGTCTTTTGTCCCAAATTACTACCCGTTTAGTTTTTTACAGTTTCTTCGTCACGCTTTGCTACAACAACTGTGATGTGGCAACTACGTTTATTAATTGGATGAGCTCTTCCCATCGGAGCCGGCTGAATTCTCTTCAACGTTACTCCTTCATCTACAAAGATAGTTTTCACTACCAAGTTCTCATCATCAAAGCGTTCTTCCTGGAATTTATCACGTAAATTCGCTGCTGCTGATTTAATCACTTTCGCAACTTCAGCGGCAGAACCTTTTTTAGTGAATTCTAGTCTCTTAAGAGCTTTATCAACTTGAGATCCTCTTACTGCATCAGCAAGTAATCTTACTTTGCGAGGAGCTCTTCTTAAATGTCTTTGCACTGCGCGTGCTTCTAAAACTGGTGTATCCATTTCTAAATTACCTTATTTAGCCTTTTTCATTGGGTGTCCACGGAAAGTTCTTGTAGCCGCAAACTCGCCAAGCTTATGTCCTACCATTTCATCCGTAATAAATACAGGGATGAATTGCTTGCCATTATGTACTGCAAGTGTAAGACCAATAAAGTCTGGTGTTACTAAAGAAGATCTAGACCAAGTCTTGATCACTTTTTTACTACTAGCTTCTTTTGCAGCGTCAATTTTACGCTGAAGCTTGTAATCTACAAAAGGCCCTTTTTTTAATGAACGTGGCATACTTTATATCTTTATTTCTTAGCTTTTCTTCTTCTAATAATGTACTTAGAAGACAACTTCTTACGGTTTCTAGTTTTCTTACCTTTGGCCATTTGTCCCCAAGGCGAACGCGGATGCCCACCAGAAGACTTACCTTCACCACCACCCATTGGGTGATCAACCGGGTTCATTGCAACACCACGAGTTTGAGGGCGACGACCTAACCAACGGCTACGTCCTGCCTTACCTTTCGTTGTGTTCATATGATCAGGATTACTTGTAGTACCAATTGTGGCCATACATGTACCTAAGATTAATCTAACTTCACCGGATGGAAGTTTTATACTTACATATTTTTCTTGCTTACCAAGAAGCTGAGCAACTGTACCTGCTCCTCTACATAAAATTCCACCACTACCTGGAGATAATTCGATGTTATGAATAAAAGTACCTGGAGGCATAAATCTCAATTGAAGAGCATTACCCATATCCGGTTCAACTCTTTCACCTGAAATGATAGTGTCTCCTACTTTCAATCCGTTAGGTGCAATAATATATCTTTTCTCGCCATCAGCATACGCTAAAAGAGCGATACGAGCAGTTCTGTTTGGATCGTATTCGATCGTTTGAACTTTAGCCGGTATATCAAATTTATTTCTTTTGAAGTCGATAACGCGGTACTTACGCTTATGACCCCCACCTCTATGTCGAGATGTTTTTCTACCGTGATGATTACGTCCACCGGATTGATGTTTTCCAGCTGTCAAACTCTTTTGAGGAGATGATACTGTTACATCATCAAAAACTGGGGCAATTCTGTGCCTAGTTCCCGGAGTATTTGGTTTTAATTTCTTTGTAGCCATAACTATTCAGATCTATACTTCTTCAAAAAAGTCGATTTCGCCTTTTCTTAATGTTACGATTGCTTTCTTCCAGGTTTTAGTTCTTCCAGCCTGATAACCACCTTTTGTAAATCTGCCTTTTGGCTTAGATGGCATAATCATTGTGTTCACTTTAGCAACTTTAACACCTGGGTAAGTTGCTTCAATAGCAACCTTAATCTCAGGTTTGTTTGCCTTTTGGGCAACTTCAAAAGTTACTTTACCGCTTTCTTCCTGTATGCGGCTTAATTTCTCTGTAATTACCGGTCTGATTAGGATACTCATGCTGCAGCCTCTTCAGTTTTAGGTTGAATTGTTTCTTCCAGAATTGAAACCGCACTTTCTTGAATCACAATCCTATCTGCGTTCAAAATTTGGTATGTGTTAGGCTTTCTTGCCTCAATAACTGATACACCAAGAATGTTTCTGGCAGACTTAAATATATTCATGTCGGTTTCAGCTGTAAGAATTAAAACCTTCTTACCCTCTAATTTGAATGCTGAAAGTATGTTTGCTACTTCTGATGTTTTTGGTGCTTCAAAAGTGAAATCCTTTACTACAGTAATAGCTTCATTTGATGCTTTTACTGAAAGTGCAGACTTACGAGCTAACTGAATTACTTTTTTATTCAATTTGAAACTATAATCACGCGGCTGTGGTCCGAACATAGTTCCACCACCTCTTAAAATTGGAGACTTAACATCTCCACGGCGTGCATTTCCGGTTCCTTTTTGACGATACATTTTCTTAGTACTACCGGTTACTTCACTACGACCTTTAGTCTTGTGAGTACCTTGACGTTTGTTTGCCATGTGGCGACGAACATCTTCGTACAAAGCAGTTTCGTTAGGTTCAATCGCAAAGATTGAATCACTTAATTCAGCTTTCTTGCTCGTTTTACTTCCGTCTATGTTATAAATATCTAATTTCATGATCTTAGTATGCTGACGGTTTCGATAATAATTCTACGTATCCACCATTTGGTCCAGGAATAGCTCCGGTAATCAAAACTAAATTTGATTCTGCAATGATCTTAGCAACACTCAAGTTCTTTACCTTAACTCTTGCATTTCCATGTTGGCCACCCATTTTCATTCCTTTGAATACTCGTGCAGGATCGGATGCTCCACCAATAGAACCGGGAGCTCTTAATCGGTTATGCTGGCCGTGAGTTGCATCACCAACGCCACTAAAATTGTGGCGCTTAACAACACCAGTAAAACCTTTCCCTTTCGAAGTACCTGCAACGTCAATTACGTCACCAACTTGAAATACGTCTTCAGCATTCAACTCATCACCAATAGTAAGTCCTTCAGGCAGAAAATCTCTGAATTCTTTAACTACAGCTTTAGTTTCTGAACCTGCTTTTTCAAAATGTCCTCTTACAGACTTGGATACATTCTTTGCTTTTCTGCCAAAAGAAGAAAGTTGAACAGCATTGTAGCCATCTGTTTCTTCGGTTTTGATTTGGGTTATCACAGAGGCTGGAACTTCAACAACAGTAACGGGAATACTTCTTCCCCTGCCGTCAAAGACGCTTGTCATCCCAATTTTTTTTCCTACCAAACCACTCATCGTGTCTGATCCTTTCTGTTAAACTTTAATTTCTACATCTACACCTGATGGAAGCTCAAGCTTCATCAAAGCGTCTACTGTTTGTGAACCTGTTGAGAGAATATCGATCAAACGTTTGTGTGATCTGTATTCAAACTGCTCGCGAGACTTTTTATCTACGAACACAGACTTGTTAACAGTAATTATACTTTTACGCGTTGGAAGCGGGATAGGACCCGATACAACTGCACCTGTTGATTTCACAGTCTGAATTATTTTTTCAGCTGATTTGTCGATCAAATTATGATCGTATGATTTCAACTTTATTCTGATTTTTTGTTGTGTTGCCACGGATCAGAACCCCTTTAGTCTAAAATTTTAGTTACCACACCAGCACCTACAGTACGCCCAC
>TARA_R110002110_G_scaffold25726_1_pt1 | contig 14856 bp, 11 predicted proteins | sample TARA_R110002110 | Tara Oceans TARA_R110002110 (sample SAMEA4397330) | marine metagenome | biome: Polar Biome; feature: [SRF] surface water layer (ENVO:00010504); material: water (ENVO:00002006), including particulate matter (ENVO:01000060) such as... | depth 5 m
GTAATCTACGCTGCCGGCATAAAAAACATAGGATTCTGTGAATCTAATCCAGACACAGCTTTTGCGGTTAACTCTGAGGCTCTTAGTTTATTGTCTCTGTATCTTCCCACGACTATGAAGATGATCTACATCTCAACTGACTATGTATTCGACGGACACGCGAATAGCACAGGAAGCTATACAGAGACAGATCAGACATGTTCTACATCCGTCTATGGTAAATCTAAGATCGCGGGAGAACTAGTTGTTAAAAAGAGGTTTCCGGGATCTGTTATAGTGAGAACATCTGGCGTCTACGGTCCTCAATGCGGCTGGGTCGAATGGCTTGTATCAGCAGCCAGTGAACAAAAATCTGTGGAGTGTTATACTGACGCCACAAACAGTCCAACACACATAGACAGTCTGGCTCAGATGATAATTGATGTAATCTCTTCAAATTATGAAGGCGTAATTAATCTGGTGGATTCTTCAATAATGAATCGCCATGAACTTTATAGTTCAGCGCTTACTGCCGCCGGCCAACAAACTAATAAACTGATTGAATCTTCTCGCCCCACACAGACATGTCTGATTCCGGAGAATGTTTCTCTCTCAAATAAATACTTTTGTTCACTCCCGTCAGTAAAATTACCACTGCGCTCTCCAAAATTTGATTTCCTAAATCAGATGGATAAATCATGATAATCAATATAATCTCTCCCTCCGACAATTCTCTAAACACCACTAATGATGGAAAAAATGTTGAAGGTGACGAAATAGTGGCAAGAGCGTGGGTGAAAGAATTAAATAAAAGAGACGAAAAAATAACAGCTTTTCTGGGTCACAGCAAAATTCCACCAGATGTTACAATTTACTTCTCTCCATTACCTGAAACTAAAGAAGATAAAAGTATAAAAGTTTTATACTTACAAAACGTGTTTCCCAAGCCCAATTGGCCAGGTACCGTTGAAATGTTCCATATATTTAAGAATCAATACGACAATTTCATTTTCCCATCCCAAGGGCTTAAAGATAAAACTAAAGATAAGGATTCACTAGTTCTTCAATTCGCCGCAGATCATGAAATTTATAAACCTAACCCAATAACATACGACCTAGCACACAATCTATGCTTTGTGGGAAACAATTTCAGATCCCCGGATGTGACAGAACAATTCCTTATGTGCACCTCGGAAATGGGACTAGCCCTTTATGGTAACCCTGCGAGTTGGAACAACTTCCTTTGTCGCGGCAAGATCACACCAGAAGACGAATCGAAACTTTATTCTTCATCAAAGATCTGTTTAAATTTACACTTGAAAGAGCATTTAGAAAATGGTACTTTTAATCTTAGAATTTTTAACATCCTAGCCTCCGGAGGATTTGTTATCTCAGATCACTCTGAGAAGCTTGAGAAAGAATTTGGAGATTGTATTGTGTTCACCACTGGACATCAAGATCTAAAAGACAAATGTAACTTTTATTTAGATAATCCTAATGAAACAATACCCTATCGACAAGCCGGCCTTAAAAAAATAAACGATAGCCACACATTCCGTCATCGTATGGATAACTTATCTGAGTGGTTAAAGCTACTATTGGAAACAACAACATGAAAATCTTATTTGCAAACATTCCCTTTATCAAATTTTCGGATGGAGGGCTCCAAACCGGACCAAACGCCGGCTCAAGATGGCCATGGACAGCACCCGGCGCCAACTTTCATGGCTATGCTCCTTTCCCTTTCTGGCTAGCCTACGCAGCAAAATACGTTCAATCACACGGCTTCGAAGTCAAACTCTATGACGGAGTTGCTATGCGCCACAATAGCTTACAACAAACACTGCAGGAGTTTAAGAATTTCTCTCCGGACATCATTTTTTATGATATTTCAACCCCTACTTATGAAATTACTGATTCGGTAGCGCGCTGGGCGAAAGTTAACCTTGGTGCCCGCAATGTTTATTGTGGACCCCATATGAAAGTATACGCAGAAAAGTCAATTAAAGAATCACATGTCGACAATTGCGTTATTGGAGAGTTTGATATTCCTGCTCTAGAGATTTGTCAGAAACTAGACGAAGCTGATAAAATCTATAAGTTTAAGCACCTCAAAGACATCGACAACTTACCAGATGGAACCAACTTTACGCCTCTTCGTCCGATAGAGACAATGGAAAGGTACTATGATCCCTCAATGGATACTCCTCGATACCAGATTACCGTCAGCACTTCTCGTGGATGTCCGTTTAAATGCACTTATTGTCAATGGCCAAAGGTTATGAACAATGGACAGTATCGAGCACGTAAAGCTGAAAATGTAATAGCAGAGATTAAAGAGCTTCAAGAACTTTTAGGACCTAAATTCGGCAGTGTCTTCTTTGATGATGATACTTGGAATCTAGGAAAAAAGAGAATTGAGAAGATTTGCGCCGGATTAAAAGAGACCGGTGTCCCGTGGACAATGATGGGAAGGATAGATACAAGCACACCAGAGCTTTATCAAACCATGGTAGACTCCGGTTGCGTTGGGATGAGATTTGGAGTTGAAACATTTAACCAAGAACTATCAAACAATGTTAAAAAGAAGTTAGATACGACGAAGGCTCTAAAAAACTTAGAATTTATAGTAACTAAATTTAAAAACATGGAGTTCCATTTAACTACCATGAAGAATCTCCCGGGAGAAGTTGCCGGCAGTTGGGAGAATGACCAGATGATTTTAAAAGATCTGGCTTCGTTAGCCGCCAAAAACAATAATAAGGTTCACTGGCAGATAAGTGACTGCGTTCCTTTCCCCGGCACTGAACTGTGGGAAGAATTAGTAGCTGCTGGACATGAAGAGAACTTGATGGACTTTTCGCTATATGACGGAAACCCTAACAATTCAGCTAAATTAGCTGAGACAATTGGGTGGCTCGGCACAAATTATAAGCCAAAGTTTACTGAATACTCCGGCGAAGATGGAAAACTTACAAATTACCCCAATGAGGAGGAATAATGAAAAGAGTGTTACTAACAGGAGGCACCGGATTCGTCGGGCAAAACATTGTGGAGCGACTTAGTGGAGTTCATGAGGTAGTTTCAATAGGATCATCAGAATGGGACCTGAGAGAACAGTCCCAGTGTGAACAACTATTAGAATCTATTAAGCCAGATGTAATAGTCCACGCTGCCGGCGCAGTAGGGGGTATTGGCGCCAACAAGATCAACCCTGGCAAGTTTCTCTATGAAAACTTGGTTATGGGGACTAATCTGATCCACGCTTCAATGGCTAACGACATTTCAAAGTTTATCTTGTTAGGAACAGTGTGTTCTTATCCTAAGTTTTGTGATGTACCATTTAAAGAAGATGATCTGTGGAAGGGCTACCCCGAAGAAACTAATGCCCCATATGGTATCGCAAAGAAGACCTTAATGAAAATGATAGAAACATACCATAAACAGTATGGATTTAACGGAATTAACCTAATCCCCGCCAACATGTATGGTCCCTACGATCACTTTAATTTAACCAGTAGTCACGTCATACCAGCTTTGATAATGAAAGTCGACCAAGCAATAAGTAATAAACAGAACACAATAACACTGTGGGGTACGGGAACACCGTCCAGAGAGTTTTTATTTGCATCAGATTGTGCCGATGCCATCGCACTGGCAATCGAAAAAGAGGCACCACCTGCCCCCATTAACGTTGGAACCGGTCAAGAGACGAAGATTAGCGAGTTAGCATCGATGATAGGAGAGATGATGGGCTTTGAGGGAGAATTCATTTACGACACCTCTAAGCCAGATGGACAACCCAGAAGAAGCTTAGATGTCTCGAGATCTAAAGAAGTGTTAGGATTTGAAGCCCAAACTAGTTTAAGGTCAGGACTTAAGGTAACAATAGATTGGTATCTGCAAAACAAAGACGGAGAAGAAAATGAATAAAAAAGCATTAATCACAGGTGTAACGGGCCAAGACGGAAGTTATTTGGCTGATTTGTTGCTTCAGAAGGGATACCATGTTATAGGTATTAAGAGGAGAACCTCTTTGATTAACACCGATAGAATAAACCACTTAATGGATCATCCAAAATTCGAACTAATTTATGGAAACATGAATGACTCCGGTGCACTGCATCGAACGTTGATAAACTATCAGCCTGATGAAATTTATAATCTCGCTGCACAGTCACACGTCAGGGTTTCGTTTGACACCCCGGAAGAGACCGCTGACTGTGTTGGTATGGGTACTCTCCGTTTGCTCGAAGCAGTGAGAAATGTGTGCCCTTCTGCTAGGATCTATCAAGCGTCTTCATCGGAGATGTTCGGAGACAATCCTGAAGCACCACAGAGTGAGACAACAGCATTACAGCCGGCTTCTCCATATGCATGTGCTAAAGTTTTTGCTCACAATCTAATTAATAATTACCGTGAAAGCTACAATCTCCATGCTTCAAGCGGGATACTCTTTAATCATGAGTCACCGCGCAGAGGGGAAACGTTTGTTACTAGGAAAATTACTATGGCAGCCGCAAGAATAAAGCTAGGATTACAAGACAAGCTATACCTTGGCAACTTAGAGGCCAAGCGCGATTGGGGATTTGCAGGAGATTATGTGGAGGCAATGTGGCTAATGCTACAACAAGAATTACCAGGAGATTATGTAATAGCTACTGGAGAAACACACTCTGTACAAGAATTTTTAAGTGAGGTATTTAGTTACGCCGGCTTAGAAATCGATGAGTATGTAGAAATAGACCAGCGCCTGTATCGCCCTCACGAGGTACCACTACTTCTTGGGGATAACACTGTTGCGGAAGAGAAGTTAGGCTGGAGCCCAAAAGTAGGATTCAAGGGACTAGCTCGAATGATGTATGACGAAGATTTAAAAACACTAAAAAACAACCTATAAGGAAATAAAATGAATACCAATAACAAACTACAACTATCAAATCAAGCCCTTGGCGCGATTATGATGGCACTACAAGAATCACTAATGAATCAGACGGATCTAGTACCGATCCTCCAAGGTTTTGAATTACAATCGGGAGAGGGAGGACTTGTCGTAATGAACCCTCCTACAGTAAGGATAGACAACTCGCCGATTTCAGAAGATGAACTTACGGCATTTGTCAAGTAATGCCTAGATATTGTTATAAATGCAGTAAATGCGAGAAAGAACAGATGATTGTTCACTTAATTAAGCAAAAAATAGAGAACTGTCCTGTATGCGAAGGTACTAACTGCATGCAGAAACAACTCACAACCCCTAGCATCAAAACAACTTTAACCCAGGCAGAACCCTCTGTCGGAGAAGTAACCAAAGAATTTATTGAAGCAAATCGTGAAGTACTCAAAACTCAAAAAGAAGAAGCATTAAAGGAACAATATGGAACGTCTTGAAACAATACTCTCCGCCCTTCTAGCAATCTCAATTTTTTTAAATGTTGTTGGTGCTATCTACATCCGCGAAGCTGTCAAAAGATTATTATCTATCTCTTTAGAACTATCAGACCTTCAAAGAATGGTAGATTCTTTTACGAGACACCTTCAAACCGTATATGAATTGGAATCATTTTATGGTGATGAGACACTGAGAGGATTATTGGAGCATGCTAACTCCTTTAATGAACAAATGGATACTTTTGATTATTTTATCTCACTAACAGAAAAAGAAGAGAACAAACCAGATGACACCGAAGAAGACAGAGAAGAACCAAACTCCGCCGCCTCCGAGCCAGAAGCTCCGGAAGAAAAAGAATAAGAACCATTACTTTACCTCTGTACATGAGGATGCTATTGTTAGATACACTAAAACTGATTGCCAGCGAGAAAAGGCACTCCTGTACATAGAATACATTCAACCAGCTTTTAATGAGATGGTGGACAAGATAGTATTTACGTATAAGTTTACGAATCTGCCAAACATAGATCCTCTGAGAGACGAATGCAAGATTTGGCTTATGACGATTCTAGATAAGTACAACCAGGATAAGGGCTCAAAAGCTTTCTCTTATTTTTCCGTAATTACAAAAAATTGGTTTATAGGAAAAGTAAAGAAGCAACAAAAGCGAAACCGTCGTGAGATTGATTTAGATAACATCTCTAAGTCCTATGAAGAGGAATTCCTATCTACATCAAAGTCTTATTTAAGTGAGCGCATAGAAAAAGAGTTCTGGAATTCATTCTATAATGAATTAAATTCCTGGGACACTTCTGGTATGAAAGAGAACGATGTAAAAGTATACCAAGCTATCAACATTCTTTTTGACTCAAAAGAGGAGATAGACATATTTAATAAGAAGGCTATTTATTTATACTTGAGAGAAATAACTGGTTTGAATACTAAGCAGGTTGTAAATTCTCTCAAGAAATTCCGAAAGAGATACTATTATTTTAAAGATAATTGGGAAGAGGGAGAACTATAGTTGTGGCAAAGAAGATAGACAATCTTATTGATGAGGCTCTCGACAACATTCGAAATGATAGAATTTCGGCAAGAGAGTTTTTAAACGAGATCGCTAATCAAATAGCCACAGATCCAGAACAAAATAAGTACCTTAGCCCAGTTGCTGCCAAGCACGTGGAAACCATGCAGCGCTCAAATGAGCAGCTAGTCAAAATCATAGCAGTACTTCAGAAAAGTAAAAAAGAGAGCAACGTCCTATCAGAATCTGATAAGGAGGGGTTATTTGATTTGATTCAAGGGAAGGTTGATTAATGAGCAGATCTCTTGAAGCCGCCGGCGAACTTCTCTTAAGAGCTGGACGTGATGCTGAAAAAACTATCGGCAACTCGATTACAGTTCTTGCTAGAGTTGTGAGTGCACCGATACCGCTGAGCACCAAAGATGTAAATGTGTTGTACGGTCGCCCACCAACCGATCAGGAACGCCGCGCCATAGAAGCTCGATCCCAATTGGGGATCTCTGGTAATGATTCCAAGGCTATTTTTATGTTCAGAGGACGTATTGAAGATGGAGATTGGGAACAAAACCCACACCGATTCATTCCGGATCCCTGTGAAATGAGCCGCGCAAATCCCGGCAGTCTTGCAAAAATTCAGAAAACGATAGAACTCTGTACTAAGTTTACGTCAGAGGAGAATTATTCCGGCAAAACCCCCAAAGTTGGTGACTGGGTAAATGTTCGCATTAATAAAATCCGCCAACCTGGCTCCAATGCAGGAAGCTGGGATACAGCGAATGGAGATTTTGTGGGCATGGCGGTTGATTCCCGCGCCGCTAGCGAATCTGCAGGTGAGTGTAGGACATTGGTTAATTTGTTCCAAGGTGACGCTACACCTCTAGCTGCACCCGGAGGAGCCGGCACAAGTGACAGTCTATGGGAAGATTTAATAGCAACTCTCCCTTCGACAAACGGCTCACAAATTATAGATGGCCCCGGAAATGACGACCTATTTGCCGGCATTACTAATATAGTCAATGCAGAAAAGGCGTTTTGGGACGCCCTCCCTGGCAATAAGGAACGACAACCCGGAGCAAGACCTTATTTATTAAAGTATTGGAACATCTTTCCAGCCTCTTCTGGAATTAATGCAGAGTGGTCGGTACAACACGAAACATCTGCACACGGAGCTAGCGGAATCACTCATACCGGTGAACAAGGTGAAGTACATTGGTCTGCCGCGTTTATTTCATGGCTAATGCGCCAACACGATCCAGCGTTCCCAATCAGTTCTGGACACCTCTATTACGCCCAAGCTGCAGCCGCCGGAAGTGGAGGCTGGACTGCCTGGAAGCTTCACGGGTCGCATAAAATAAGAGCCCAATTGGGGGATATCATCTGTGAAGATAAAACCGGACCTAACAGTTATGGACCGCATGCTGGACACTGTGACGCGGTTTATAGAATCACCGGTGGCAAAGCATACGCAATCGGAGGAAACGTTGGTCAATCCGTTGGTTCCGTTGCGCCAGCAGGACATGCATTGACAAGCGAGGGGTATTATGACGAAAATCGTATACGCGCTAAATATAGCATAGTATTAAAAAAGAACGGTGTTGCTTCAATCCCGGTTGCTTCTAATTGAAATCTAATAGAGAGACAAGAAACTTATGACTGATCCATTTACCCATCTCTGGACAGACGAAAAACTATCCGATTATCAAAAGCAATACGGCGAATCAGCCGAACAGCTATTCGATAACGTTAATAGGCTAAACTTTGCACCACCAAACAGTGGACTTTTACATACAGAGACCTTATCTCCCCAAACAAACTTCATTGACGCTCCAGATCAACACAAGATTGAGTTTAAAAACAGCGCAATTGTGTTCGGAAAAGACCGCCCCGGGTGTTTACTAACTGGTTACGGCAGATCTGGCGCCCAGCGCTCAGAAACAATAGACATAGTAGTGGGAAGGCTTTCCGCCGCCGATGAAGGTCGAGGACCGGAAGAGAGCACTGAAGTTGATCCCTCATTCGGATTAGACGCAGCAAGAATTTACATAAGCCAGATGACTGACATTGACCTCAACTTGGGTTTAGTTAATGGTAACATAGGATCGGTAGCCGCTCATTCTGCAATCGGTATTAAAGCCGATGGTGTAAGGATTGTAGGGAGGGAAGGAGTAAAGATCGTAACAGGACGTGCACACAACTTCTCCGGCGCTTCAGCCGGAGGAGAAACCAATTCATTTGGAGGAGCACTAGAACCTGCACCGCCAATCGAGTTGATAGCAGGAAACACAGATTCTGTAAGGACTGTTGGCGGTGGACCTCTTCGTCTTCCGAAAACAACGATAAAAAACCTTCAACCATTAAGTAAAGGCGAGAATAACCGGGATGCAATACAAGAACTGGGAGATCTGGTCGAAGAATTGTTAGGAACTATCCAAAGCATGGCACTAATACAGATGACTGCCAATAGTGCGTTTGGTGTCGGACCAAACCCGGTTCATGCCACGGCAGCTAGTGTGGCGGGAATCCAGTACCTATCTAAAGTAATAAATCCTTTATGGCAAACCCGCATTAATAAAATAATGTGGAAGATCAACTATTTAGAGCCATACGGTTACAAATACATTTGCAGCAAAAACGTTTACGCAACATGAGAAATTAAGATGGCTAAATCAAAATTCCTAGAGTACCAAGATAAAAATAATGATAAACTTATTGACGTTTGTGGAACTCAAATTACTCCACCCGAAGAGCCGGAATGTCAAGAGTGTGTCCCAAACTCTTCGGCTGTAGTTCCCGACTGGAAGAACACAGAGGAACTGTATTGGTTCAATGGACAGGAATGTACCTATGAGGTCCCAGTTCAGACCTCAGAACAAAATTTGGTACCTTCACCGGATGCATCTGACGAGGAAGCTAACGACTTTATCTTATCGGTCTTTGAATCTCACAAAGATGAAGCCATAAGAGCTTTGCTAGAAGGCGCCAACAAACTAAATAATTCATCAACTCGAGAACAAGTTGAGAAATATCTAGAAGATGAGAGATACACTTTAGATAGTTATGAATCTTCAAGGGTCAGGCTCTTATATTCTATTCCTCATAAATACTTTGCACCGATAGTGGAAAATGGCGAGACTCTGGAGGACCCTGAACCAGAAGAAGAAGAATCTGAATCCACCTCTGCAGAGATATCATTTGAGATAGATAATTTAACATCGGTCAACCAGAAATTGCGGCAGATTAGATTTGCCATGTACTTGTACAGTGCTTACTACAACATTGATAAGGCACTGTACGCCAAAACCCTGATCTATGAAGACTCCGGCAAGCTATTCGACTTATCAATCTATGGTGATGCGACGATTTTTCCGAACTCAGCGTTTTCAAAGATCGTTCCAAAAATTGATAAGTTTCTGAACGACAGGAAGATGGATTTTCCTCAAGCAGGAATACCCGGTCCCGGCTGGTTCAAGGAAGATGCTGTTGCATTAAAGTTTTATTTCGAACCAGACTATGCTCGGTTAACAAGATTAGATGTAACCCTCGAGGGTTGTTCGGAGGCGAAGACTTATACGGGAGACTCTCTAAAGTCTCTCAATGCCTCATCCGGCTTTAGAGATCCTACGGCAGTACACTATTTTTCAAAAGTGCATGAGATGCACCAAAGCCTCACCTCCCGTTCTCCGATGGATTGGAAAGAATTCGTAATAAAATACACTAGTCCAGCTATAGTCGAGAAAGAAAATTATAAACAAGAAGTAGACGAATTTTCAGATACCGGCGAAACATGTATGACAGACGCTCTCAAAACCGAGGGCATCCAGCTAGGATTTGACGTTCTAAACGATGTATTCAGTCTCGCAGATGCAATAGCATACAAGTTTAATGAGAGCGCATGTAAAACAGCTACAGAAGCGGAAGAGCAGGCTATAGCGACCGGTCAAGTGGTTGATCCGGCACAGACAGCAGCCCCGACAAATCCTAATGCACCGGAAGAATTTACTCCACGATCGGCTAGTGTACTGTACGCCCTAGCACAAGAGAAGGCTTTTAAAAAGTTAGAGAAGGGCAACAACACATTCGAGCAGAAATGTGCCGCAACGATTGCAAGCTCTGGTGACGCGCCAAATTCGGAGGTCTGGGCAGAATTAGCTAGAAGCACTAAAGTATGCGGATTACAAGCCATGGCACTGGAAACCATGAAGTGCTTGATGCAGGGGCTAACTCTAGAAGAATCATTGTCATCAATTGTAAAGGCTGCACTTGAGGCAATGTCAATAGAAGACTTCGGAAAGCTTTTCGTAGGACTACCGGAAGATAAGCGCGCTCAGATAAGCTCTATCGCCATGAAACAAATAGAAAGCGATTTCTTTGCTGATAGCGGAAACAATCAAGACTTATCGAATGAGCTTGACACCCGCACCGCAATTGATCCTCCATGGACCCCTTCAGAAGCCAGCTCAAACTCAGGCGTAAAAACGATTATGGACCAAATCGATCCTTACGCATTTAAGAATGAGATAAGAGACGATACTTGGCTACAAGCGTACGCCAAAGCACTTATTGAAACTTATGATGATGATCTTTTACAGATAATCGATATTCTTAATACCTTTCCCGGCGCGCCACTTATAGCAACAACTATCTCTATTTTAGGCGCCTGCCCAGTTGGACCCATTTTTGACCCCTCGGTGGCAGATTTTATAAATAGCGCCGAGATACCACTTTGCCGCAGTGACAATTACGAACTAGCAGCACCGCAACTACAGAACCCGTTTAAAATCTACCCTAAGATGATGGACATTAGTAGTGCTCTTTTCGACGCCGCAAAGAAAGCCTTAGAAGAGGCGATAATAGATGTCATGATGAAGATGCTTGTTAAGATTTGCGAAGTCTTTGGTAGTGTTGCATGCAGCACACTGACCACTGCATCGGAAGCCGTCACTTCCATAGGCGGCACTCCGGATGAATTCGCTAACATAATCAAGGACGCTATTTGCGGTGATGACATCTCCGAAGAAGACCTTAACAATACAATCGAAGATTTGGTTACGACTCTCGGCACCGGAGATGTCTTCTCAACCCCAGAAGGCGCCCGAGAATTTACTGAAGTTTGCTCTTCAAATGTTACTCGACAAGAGATGTCTTTGGCTACATTGGGAGAATGTACGCCGACTTTCCTGAAGATAATTTCAACAATCATAAAATACGACTACCCAGAACTAACCTCAAGCCTTGGAACAGATGATAAAATTTGTAAGTTCTTTACTGACGTTGGAAATCTATTTCCACAACCGTTTAAAGAACAGATGAGAGCAATGATAGATAGTTCTGAAGATTCAGACCTTCCTGTTAACCCAAGCATGTGCGCAAGCCCACAAGCGTTAGAGAATTTCTGCGAAACACGAGCACAACTCCTACAAGGGCGAGCTACCCCAGAACAATCCCGCCAGATGTGTGAGAACGATCGCCAAGAGATGGCGGGAACGCTCGAAGACATTGCGGCAATAATGCAGAACCCGGAAGCGTATGTTGCAAATAACCTTCCCCCTATTGTGTCGGATCCGGGATGCGATGATGGTTTAATACCATACGAATCAGAGCAAGCCATAGCTGCGACGAATGTAGTCCTTTCGGACGATTTAGAACAGTTGCGACTTGAGTTTATTGAGGACATGATGGGTGATGGTGGCATGCCATTTACTGATGCAGACTTTGGGCTCCTTAACATGATTATGTCAGATACATCTGGCAACCCATTAACAATCCATAATAATAAAACAAAAAATCCATTTTTATTCACCACAAACTTCTCAACAAATTCAACGTTTGAATGGGACGGGTGGTTTCCATCTATCGGCGAAGTAGCTGGACTTCTTTTAGGTAAACCTAAACCTTCACCATTTCAAGATGATGCTCTACCGTCCAACATCGGCTTATGGATGTGCACGTCTTTGACGGGCAGCCATAATGATGCTATTTGGAAAAACTCAAGTAATGACTGGCAGCCTGCATCATCCTCCTATTTTCCTATTGAGGATTTAATGGCAGGTTCTGCTGGGTTGGACTCCAACATTGACCTGACTAAAATCGTCGACTTGGGCTACAATGTAGAAATGACAGTAGCATACCCAGACATAAACGAGATCCAGATAGTAGATACAGGTGAGCCGATAGCTGGTGAGATCAAAATTACGCATGCCGGCAGAAAAAGCACAGCAGATGCATCACTGGTGTATTACGACAATGCTAAGGGACAGAAAAAGTTTAGCTCCGACTCCGGAGAATCCAGCTCCTTTATTAATGGATTTCAAATTGAACTGTTTACAAATGAGTTACAGGACACCAATAATCAGGTGGCTAACATAAGAAGCAATAATGCCAGAGTCTTGATTGGGGACATTATAAATGAAACAGGCCCGGTTGCACCACAAGACCTGGGACTCTTTATAAGTGCCGAAGAACTAAAAGATTTTAAAGCAGGAAAATTCTCACCAGACGAAGCTAGTATTGAAACCAGATATGAGTTTTTTGCCATAGACGATACTTTAGACAGTCTTGAGAGATCAACATACCCAAACTTTGAACGCTGTTTCGACGAACACACAGACGACGCGCCACAACTAATCTTATTATCCGAGATGATGGACAAAAGCATAGAAACAATCAGCTCAGGGTTTGATAACATTAACCAGAAAATGCTGCAAACAATGCAAGAAGGCATCGCAGATCCCGACCGCAAAGCCTACAAATTCGGCGCCTCATTCGATGGTCTCCCAGAATCCGCTTTTGACTACATGGCACCAATGGAAATGCAAATTGTTGATGGAAATGCTGACGAAGATAAATATGACTTTACTGATGGGCTTTATGTTAATAAGGACACCGACGAAATTGGTCTCTTATATAGAGATGCCCGGACAGAGCGCACAGGCTTCACCTCATGGCCAGGTTGGTCTCTCGGTCTCGGCGATGGCAAACGAAGGCTTCGCAATAGCGATTTCGTCTTTGGCATGAGCCGCGATCAGTTTCAGAAAGAAGTATCCGGGCACTCAGAAACTGCACGCGTAATCATGTTACACCCATCAGAATACGGAGAATCTTACAAGAGGCCGGCTTTGGCAATTAAGCCAGCCCCAAGCGACGGCTGGGTGGGGTTTATTGAATCGATCTTTCCGGCTATCTCTGAGTGTACAAATGATGCAGCAACCGATTTGGTTGATTTTAAGCCAATCGAGAAAAGGGTTGCTGACAGCTACCCCTCAGTACCCGAAGACTCCAGAATAGGAAAGCCGGCCGGTTGCGAGCCTGTTGTACCTTATGAACAAATTCTAGACAGAGCATCAAAATCAGGACTAGAAGCTCTTATAACAGCTTCGATCCAAGTATTAGCATCCGCTAACTTTGTTAAATGCATGCCTGTATTCACTTACATCGCACCGAGCACAGAAAACTATAGTAACATCTTTAACAGTTACATAGTGGAAGTAATAGAAGAGTCTCTTTTAGACGCTCAGTCCGGATTCGGAGAATTCTTTAACTCGTTTAAAGACCATGAGTTCTGGTACGCTTTCCTAGAACAAACTGTTCAGTTATATGTAAGACTAGTCAAAACCGACGTTATTTTGGAAGTACCTGTGGCAGTTGGTGACGCTCTAACTCGCCTCGATGCGGCACAATTAAGTTATAACTATCCGTCAGAAGCAGATTATGCAAACGCTATAGACATCGGAGATCAACCCGGAATATCCCCGGGACCCTTTAACATTAGCTCCGGACTAGCAGCTTACAGACTAGAGAAGAACTTAGAAGCGGTTAGAGCCACGGAAGAAGACGCAAAGATAGTATTTGCTGAGTTGGTTAGAAGAGAGTTTGACTTATTATCCAAAAGAATGAACGCCAAGTTAGAAGCGATAAACCTAACACCAGATTATTCATCAGTAGACTATTGGTTTCTGCAGACCATGGTAGATGGCTCTTTAGCTCTTAAACTCAAAGGGACACTGAAAGACGTAATACAAGACATCCCGTCCGGACCTTCTCCTCATTATACCTCCGGCGGAGAGCTTTATGTATTTGAAGTAATAGATCCGCAAAGCTCTTTCACAACCGGCGACGATTATGTGGGATTCTATTATAAGGATCCTTCTGATGCGACAAAATTCATTGCCGGCAAAGAAGGCGCCGAAGAAGCAGACAGCCTTAAGGTATACCAAAACAAGATTATCGTTGTTGACTCTGATAGTGAACCTATAGGCTCTCTATCTCAGTATGGAGATACTGCCGTTCCAGCTACAGGGTTTGCAATCAGACAAGTGGTGGAAATTGACGGAATTAGTTACAGCCCATCTAACGCAGCCACAACCATAAGATCTAACACCAGCGGATTAAACATATCAGATGTTTACCCGGGAACCTTAGCCCAGGTTTTAAACGACTCTGGCACTGTGGTCGGATTAGAAGG
>TARA_R110002110_G_scaffold25211_2_pt1 | contig 14829 bp, 7 predicted proteins | sample TARA_R110002110 | Tara Oceans TARA_R110002110 (sample SAMEA4397330) | marine metagenome | biome: Polar Biome; feature: [SRF] surface water layer (ENVO:00010504); material: water (ENVO:00002006), including particulate matter (ENVO:01000060) such as... | depth 5 m
CCATTTATATTCCCTGGTGATTTTAAAGTCATCAGGGCAATGTAAGTAATAAAATTAAATCATGCAGAAAAACAATTTAAGAAATTACACTAAACAATCTAGAGGAATTGGAGATACTATAGCGAAGTTTACATCATTTACTGGTATAGATAAATTAGCTCATAAAGCAGCTACAACTATTGGTAAGAAAGATTGCGGGTGTGGCGCGAGAAAAGAGGCTTTAAATAAAGCCTTTCCTTATAAAAAATAAACAATAATGGTACCTATAGACACTGTATATCAAAGAGTTTTGGCGTTAGCCAATAAAGAGCAAAGAGGTTATATAACCCCGCTAGAATTCAACTTACTAGCGAACCAAGCTCAAATGCAGATATTTGAACAGTACTTCTACGACTTAGACAAAGTCAAGAGAACAGATTCAGAAGAAAGCAGTCTTTCTGACATGGAAGAGCTAATAAAAAACAAACTAACATTTTTTACTTCAATACAACCTATCAGTGGAGGAGTATTTCCCGCTAACTACAGGATAGGTAAAATATTTGTATCGCAACAAGAAGCGAAAAAAATTGATCAAATAGAATACACCAACATGTTGGCTTCTACATTCCACTCGCTAGGATTAGCAAACTTATCTGTATACGTAGATAGCACGGTGCCAGGGCAGGATATTATTCCCTACGGAGGAGCAGCTACATGTGAAGTTATAGTTAGACCGCGTAAGGTAGAATGGGGCTATGACGTTATTCAAGAAAAAGCCTTGTATCATGCTGGTAGGTCCACAAACTTCGAACTACACGACTCCGAAGAAATGGAGCTAGTTTACAAGATACTAACATTAGCTGGTGTTGTAATAGACAAGATACGGCTAGCGCAATCAGGCGGTGGATTAGAACGAGCACAAATACTACAAGAAAAACAATAAATAAATGGGATTACTAACAGGTTCGGAGCAGGCATATTACGATGGAGATGATTTTGGCGGGTATCAATTCACTTCTTTGGGTAATATCATAAACAACTTCATGGCAACTTATATTGGTGAAGACAGAATACTACCTACTACACGTAGGTCTGACGTAACGTTTCACGCTATGAGAGCAATGCAAGAATTAAGTTTTGATACTTTTAAATCTTGCAAGACTCAAGAGATAGAAGTGGCGCCACATTTAACTATGCCTCTGCCTAGAGACTATGTTAACTACGTTAAACTATCTTGGAGTGACGCTGCTGGTATAGAGCACATTATATACCCTACTAGTAAAACCTCAAACCCTAGAGCTTTAAATCAAAACACAGATAGCGATTATAATTTAACAGCAACAGGAACTATGGTTGAAAACACTGATTCTATAACTTTAGATTCAGAATACACAAATGTTTGGGTTGGAATGTTGGTTGCGTCCACTAATATAGCGGGTGGATCAACAGTTACAGCAACTTCAACGGTGAGCGGTATAACAACTATAACCATTAGTAGTAACACCACATATACTGGAGCTGAAACCCTAACTTTTACAGCGCCAAATGGCAACTTGATCGAACAATCAACTTCACTTGTTTTGAGTGGTTTATCTTGGGCTAGTGGTGAGGATAAAATAACAGCTGCAACTAGTGTTGGGGCTGTTACCGTTGGTATGGTGGTTTCACACGAAGATTTTCCAGTGGGCACAGAGATAGTTGGTATTAATGGATTAGTTATTACAACATCAGCAAACTCAACTGCTCTAGGAGCTGCTGAGAACGCTAATTTTGTCTCTTACACAGGTGTTTCAGACACTTGGTCTAAGTATAAGTCAGCTACTCCTTCTGAAAATGATACCGATGATTATCAAGATGATACTTATTGGCCAATGGATGGACAAAGGTATGGGCTTGATCCTCAACACGCTCAAGTTAACGGATCTTATTTTATTGATTGTGCCGCGGGAAAAATTCACTTTAGCTCTAATTTAGCCGGTAAAACTGTGATATTAAAGTACATCAGCGATGGACTTGGAACAGATGAAGAAATGATAGTGCATAAGTTTGCTGAGGAAGCAATGTACAAGTGGATAATGTATGGTTGCTTATCAGCTAGAATAGATATACCAGAATATGTTATAAAAAGATACAAGAAAGAAAGATTTGCAGAGACAAGGAAAGCAAAATTAAGATTATCAAATATTAAGTTAGAGGAAATTACCCAGATTTTAAGGGGTAAATCGAAACAAATAAAACACTAATTAAATGCCAGAATTAAATCATAAGTTCACCTTAGGTAGGATGAATAAAGACGCCGATGAGCGTCTAGTTGGTAACGGTGAATATAGAGATGCGTTGAATGTCCAGGTAGCAACTTCAGATGGAAGTGATATGGGCACGTTACAGAATTTATTAGGTAACACTGACGTTTCCGCTGATTTCATAAACTTTGATACCACTGGAGCGCAACTAGGTGACTTTGAGTATCAATGTGTTGGTAGTATTGTAGATGGGAAGACGGATAGAATTTACTGGTTACTAGCGGGTACAGGTAAGGATGTCATAGCTGAGTATGACTATAATACTGGGGTAGTTTCACCAGTAGTTATTGATATATTCAATAGTAATATAGTTGCTGAAGCTGGTAGTGGAAGAGTTTTAAATTTTGACAAAAACTTTCTTATAACAGGTATAAACATTGTTGAAGATTTTTTGTTTTGGACAGACAACAACACAGAACCAAAACAACTAAGTATCAAAAGATCTAAGTTAGGCTGCATTGACCCGGCTGTGAATGCTCCAAGTTTCAGTTATGCTTCAGATCTTTACGTTAAAACCAGAGACCAACAACACCCAACGCCACCATTCATAAACGTAGGTAAACTAAAAGAAGAGCACATAACTGTAGTAAAAAAATCACCAAAAACAGCGCCTAGATTGGAAATGAAAAACACCACTAGAGCCGATGTAGATAGTGATGGTGTTGTTGGTAACATAATTTCAACCCTAACGATTGACGATCCAGTTGAAATGCTACTAGATTCTGATGGTAACTGGTTGGATGGTGCGGTAGATTTCGCGACTGACAGCTTAGTCGATTTCACGAAGGGAGATTTTTTGGTCTTGGAGTTAAACCAAGAGGCGGTTCCACTGCAAGAGGTTAGTGAAATAGTGTTAGAAATAACAGGATCCGTAAGGTACCACACTGACGCAAGCAACATACCTGTCAGCTTGTCTACCATGCCAACTACCGCGGTTCCAGGAGTAAGTGTTGGGGTTTGGTTTCGAGCTAGCATAGTTAGTGGTAATTTACACGTAAGTTCCACTACCAACCTTTTCACGGTTAAGCTAAAACAAAAACAGTCATTATTTAAGTTTAAATTCCCTAGGTTCGCTTATAGATACAAGTACACAGATGGACAGCACTCTACGTTTTCTCCATTTTCAGAAGTTGCTTTTCTACCTAGTGAGTTTGACTACCTACCTAAAGAGGGTTATAACTTGGGTATGGTTAATTCGGTTAGAAAGTTAGCGGTAAAAGATTTTGTGAATAAAAAATTGATTCCAGATGATGTTGTTGAAATCGATATTCTCTATAAAGAATCAAACTCCCCAGTAGTATACACTGTTGACACCATAAAAAGAGTTGTTGTTGAAAGTGGCACGTGGGATGTTTGGAATGGGGTAGACGTCAACAATACTAGTACCCAAAATACAACTGGGTTTTTAAACATAACGTCTGAGGTTATACACGCCGTGGTCCCCGCAAATCAAATGCTTAGAGGTTGGGACAACGTACCGAGAAAAGCTTTAGCACAAGAAATAGTTGGAAACAGAATAGTTTACGGTAATTACCTACAGAACTATAACCTTTACAACAACAACCGAGTTAGGGCAACTGCACTTCTTCCTTACGGCCCATCAGCAGCTATACTACCAAGAAGTTCAAATATTAGCGTAGACGTAAAGCTCTCTCACAAGTCAAACCCCATATCCACCTCCTCTGCGATGGTTCCAGAGCTTTTAAACCCATTCACAGCGAACTTTTATAGCCCAGCAAAATCAATTAAATCACTCAGAACATATCAAGTAGGGGTGTCTTATATTGATGAGTTTGGTAGAGAAACACCTGTTTTCTCCAGCGCGAAAGGTGGTGGAAGTTCGTTACAAATAGATAAATCAACAGCTCACGAGGCTGGTAAGTTAAAAGCACAGCTGTTTAGTACTCCACCGCAGTGGGCTAAAAACTTTAAGTTTTTAATAAAAGAATCTTCAAATGAGTACTACAATCTAGCTATGGACAGGTGGTATCCAGCGCAAGATGGTAACATTTGGTTATCCTTCCCTTCCGCTGAGAGAAACAAAGTAAACGACGAGACTTTTTTAATACTTAAAAAAAGACACGATAGTGATATCCACGTTTCTGATAATACGAAATACAAAATACTTGCTATTGAAAATGAAGCTCCTTTGTTTATAAAGACAAAAAGAGTTCTCCAGAAAACTATTTTTGACACACAGCTATCGATCCCTTATAATGGGACTATGACTAATGTGATAGGTACAGCGGCTGCAGGTTCGAACGATAAATTCACCGGCTTCCCACAGCCTACAGGTACTAATATTATTTTTGACGAAACCACCGTTGCATCACTCACAACTGCTATCGAAGACAAAGGCATGACTAACTGGGAGTTTAGAGTTCGACATGCTATTGGGGGCACTAGTAATTGGTATGGAATACAATCCTATGAGTTAGACCCAATTACAGAGAACATAAAGTTAGTTTCAAAGAAAATCTTTGGGATTGATATGAGCGTTACAAGTCCAGTTTCATGGGATGACCTAGCGTCAGCAAAAGCAGCGGCTTTTGGGGACATACAAGTTGAATTTGCAAGAAGAGAAGTTGAAGATTTACCAGAGTTTGATGGTAGATTTTTTGTAAAAGTACTATCTGATAGCGCTATTCAAAAAGCTATTGTTGGGGCAACGGTAACTGGATCAACGGAGTGGCAGGTGACAAATGCCATTAGATCACAGTATATAAATGCTGAACCACAATACGGGGCGCGAGATGTTAATGATTGGGAGGATGACAACAGTGGCAGCAGCAAGTTTTTTGGAGAAAATGAAGATTACATTTCTATATCCGAACATGCTTTAGGTGGCCATAGTAGTGCAGTTAAATACCACGATATCCACAATGTAACGGGAGGAGGATCAGGTGCTGGGGGTGGTCAAAGTTATTGGGGCATGGCTGCAAATACCACGAACACTAGTTCAAGCTCGAGTGGATGGTTTATAGATAAAATCGAAGCGTTTAGACCTTGGAAAAGCACGGGTACTATGGGGTGGAATTACGGCGGAAACATGGACAACTCTTACACCTTAAACTATGCGACAGGGGACTACACGATGTGGATGAAGGGGGCTGCTGGCACAGCCACTAGTGGGCATCAAAAACAATTAAAATTAACTGGTACAGGTACTCACTCTACTATCACCTCTGCACAGAACTACCTAAACATAGACGCTAACAGTGCGCAGAAGGCAGTTCCTCCTTCAAGCGGGGGAGTGCCTCACTTGCAGTCAAGAACCACTTATGATTACGGCGGTATAACGCCATCAAAAGGTATAGACAAAACAGATAATATAATACATTTGTCTTATGCTGGGGTTGGTAACGATCACTCCCCAACGGGATCGCAGGGACTAAATAGTTTATCCCAACTAAAAACTCATTTTGATGATGCGGCGTGGGCTAATAGCTATGTTGATGAAATTGATTTTGTAACAAAAATAACAACGCCAGGATCTCTGTGGAGGTGGGGAGAAGATCCTGATCAAATTGTTTATAGAACAACAGGATGGGACGCAAGTATGGCCATGACTCAAGCTGAGTGGAATAGAAATTATGAGGATTCCGTTGATCACTTTCGTGGGGTTTCTCTTTATAACTATACTCAATTTTCAGACTATTTGGTTAAGTATACAAAAAAGTACGAGGCTTGGACTATATTTAACGGTTACTACACATGTAATCCTGGTGTTCACCACTCTCACTTTGTTTCGGCTGGTAAAGCGAATCCACCTCTTAATAGTAATCAATATGGGGGATTTGGTATTTTTCTTCTCAATTCGACTCCTCCCGCACGACTAGCTGAGGCGGTAAGTCAGTTGGGTCAGATTAGCACATGTCATGGCGAAGGATTGGGAGCACCCCAACCACATTGGAAGTGGCCTCAATTTACTGAAGATTATAGTAAAGCTAAAAATAAACGTAGAAGATATCAGTTTGCCGCTGCTCCTTTTATAGATGGGAACGGGGAAATTGTAGACGATGCCGCTAGTGGTTACTCAAGCACACTTGGCCGGGTATGGAACAATGATGGTACTAACACAGGGAATTACCTACCAACAAACGATCCAAATCTTGAGTCTCATTTTAACGCAGCTACAAGCAAAAGATTAACCGCTTTATCCACCACCACTCCAGACTACAACGATGCCGTAGATTCAACGCCTCCACGACCTGCGACGGATGCCCCTGGTATTAGGCCAGACGGCGTTTACACTGGTTACAAAACTGTAAGTGGCGACATACCGGCTCTAAAAACAGTAGATGACACACTTGTGCAATCCATGGCTTCTGGCTCTTGTACTTTTCAAATTCTCGAGCCATACGTTGAATCAGGTGATGAGGATGGTTTTACAACTACAAACCCCGCTATATGGGAGACTGAACCGCGGGAAGATTTAGATTTAGATTTATATCATGAAGTTGGACAAATATACCCTGTAGAGCTTAATGAAACTAATATGGAGCAGTTCACTGGTCCAATAAGAGACAATAAAGACTTAAACACAAAGGTCACCTGTTTAATGCCACCTTGGGGTGGTAATCCCCCAGCGATAATCAATCTAACTACTGGGATAACATATACCGTGTCACAAGCTACTGCCCTTGGAGATCCTACTTTAGCAGGGTCAATCATACCTGGGTCAGATGATATTAGAGTTGTTTCTCACGAGCAGCCTGAGATTGATTTTAAATGCTTCGACCCCGGTGGGCTTGCAACAGGTCACGGGAATGAGGCAAACTGCAGGTTTGTAATGGACGTTGTAACTGGTCTCCCTACCACTACTACGACAGGTAACACTTGGGAGAGTACTGATTTAGGGTCAACCCATAGCGTCTGGCTTGAAGACATAAATGGAGTGCCGTTAGTCGGTGATACAGCTACAATGTCTAATTGGCCGCTGCAAGTTGCTCCACCTTACAAGTCTACATTAATATTCACTAGAGAAGACGGTAGCACGACACAGTCTTCGGTAGGCATTCAAGCCCAGGAAGTTGGATGGGGCCAGGTTATTAGCTCGAGTGGAACTTTAGTCAACGTTTCTCCAGTGCTACTTAACTCCTACGAGATAGAAGAGGATGTTCATAACTACGAGGTTGGACTACCTTGGCATAATTGTTATTCTTTTGGGAATGGAGTTGAATCTAATAGAATTAGAGACGATTATAACCAAGTATTCATTGACAAAGGGGCGAAAGTATCCACCGTATTAAGCGAACCTTATTTGGAAGATAGAAGATCGTCAGGTCTTATATACTCTGGTATATACAACTCCATGAGTAATGTGAATAATTTAAACCAGTTCATACAAGCTGAAAAAATTACGAAAGATTTAAACCCTGATGGTGGTAGTATACAAAAACTACACACTAGGAATACTAATTTAATAACTATCTGCGAAGACAAGGTGTTTAAGATACTAGCTAATAAAGATGCTTTATACAACGCTGATGGCCGTCCACAATTAATAGCTACAGACAGGGTTCTTGGAGAGGCCACTGCGTTTGCTGGTAATTATGGTATATCAACTAATCCAGAGTCTTTTGCGGTAGATTCATTTAGAATGTACTTTACCGATAGGGTTAGAGGAGCGGTTATAAGGTTATCTCAAGACGGCATAACACCTATATCGTCTATCGGTATGACTGATTGGTTTGACAACAACTTGGTTCAAGCCAAAAGGTTGGTGGGTAGTTTTGACGAGAAGAAAAAAGAATACAACCTAAACCTAGGTTACTTCGATTATACCACGTACTCTGTTGGTATATTGGTTTCCAAAGCAGGTCAGGCTCCAACACTATCAGGGATGGGAGGCAGTGGTGGTCCCCCTCCCCCGGTAGTACCACCTGTATATACGGTTGTACCCCCGGGAATATTAATAATAAACGGTGCTGACGCTAGTAACTTTTCCATTGGAGACATAGTTAAGGGACAAGGGATACCTCTAGGCTCTGTTATTACAGCTATAGATTACCAAGGCGGGGGAGAGTGGATAATAAAACTAAATAAAACACCAGATATTAATGACTTATGGGCGTTGCTGCCAGTTGGTGAGACACGACCATACTCATATGGAGAAACTGCCCAAGTCGGGCAACAAGGAGCGCCAACAAACCATACTTTTCCGACTAGGATTACTGCTTCTAAAGAAACTCAACCATCTAATACAATATCTTTCTCAGAAAAAAACAAAGGATGGGTTAGTTTTAAATCGTTTTTAAAGGAAGATGGGGTGAGTTTAAACAATGAGTACTTCACGTTTAAATATGGCATGCTCCATCAGCATCATGAGAACCCTATATTCAATAATTTTTACGGGCAACAGTTTGACTCCAGCGTAGAGGTGTTGTTTAACGAGCTCCCTGGATCTGTAAAAAGCTTTGGAAGTTTAAGTTACGAAGGATCACAATCGCACATAACTCAAGACCTTCAAAATTCCAGTGAGTACTGGGATAATAAAAACAAATTAGGCTGGTATGTGAATGAAATGCATACCAACCTGCAACAAGGTGATCTACACGAGTTCAAGGATAAGGAGGACAAGTGGTTTTCTCAAATAAAAGGAACAACAACAAAGTGGCTTGATGATGGGATGGGTGGAAATATTGATACAAACGAATTTTCCTATCAAGGTATAGACGATAACAGCGGTGTCAGCATTATTAAAGGCGGATACACTTCTTGGGATTGTGGGTTAGCTGGTAGTCAATACGCATATCCTTGTTGTGATGGCCGAGCTGATATTATAGACCCTAGCACTGGTATGATACTACAAGGGCAAGACCTTTTTTGGGATAATCCAAGCTTACCGCTAACGGGGATTTATAACGATATAAATGGAAATCCAGGCACGAATTGTACTGGCCATCAGGGTCACTTGCAGGGTCTTGGAGCAAATTTTGGTAATGGTAATAATACTAATAATTGGATTGGATTTAATGATGTTAATTCTTTTGGGGGAGTTGTTACAGGGGCAGTAGACAGAATAGAGAGTTCTACCTCGCCAGGTGCAGAGGCTTTTTACAACACTGTGGGAACATATGTTGATGACAATGGGTTTACTGGGCGTGTATTTTATGCAGATGTCACTGACATAAACAGCTATGTGCAATGGTACCACGATAACGTTGATGATAGTGGTGTCTTTTATCTAGGCATGTCGCGCTCTGATTTTGGTTCTGCATTGCTAGCGCCATCAATTGGAGTTCCTTTTACTGATTATGTCCCTATGTTGCATAACCCCTCTTCCTACGATGCCTGTGGTCCTATAATACGAAATCCTCTACTAAAACACACTTGTATTGAGGTACCTGGTTTAAGTGGTGCTTATGCTACCGAGTCGATGTGTTTAGCCGACGCGGGATCACCCTGCGGTAGCCTGTGCGATTACAAGATGAGTTTTTCGCATACAGTTATGGCAGCCACAGACTTAGATTGCACTAATGGCTCCGTACATGTTAGTGTGCCTACACTGGGTACTTCTGCGGCTTTTTGGAATGTAAGTTATACGGCTATAGCGGCACCTCCACTTACGGCGGGAACAACTCTTGCTGACCCTGTGGCATATTTATTTGCTGGAGATTCTAATAGCTACACATTGCCGTCAGGGAAGTGGCTGGCGACTGTAACCGACGCTAATGGTTGTGATAGTACTGGGTTTCTTGACGTAGATTGTAACTACATTGCACCAGTAAATTGCGCGAGCAGCTTCAACTCTACAATCAATGTGTCTGACGCTACGGAAGATGGCGTTGGGAATTGCCCCGCGACTTTAGCTGATGGAAGCATAGATATTGCTATCACCTCTATAAGCCCCGGCGCTTCAACTTGGTCTGTAGAGTACTTTCAACTTGTAAGTGGTATATTAACTTCAGTATTTATTGATGATAATCTTGGTAACGGCTACTACACGACCGACTCGTCTAATCTAGGCTCTTTGACTTCTGGTGATTACGTGTTGCGCATCTCTGATAACGCTGGCTGTGTATTGGATTATTCCGTGGCAGTTCTATGCGTTAGTCCACCGGTTGTTGTTTGCATCCCGCAAGATAGATATGACTTTACTAATCCAGTCAGCGTGCAACCTACCTCACCCAATTGTAATAACGGGGTAATATCTTGGGATCTTGCTATAAGTCCAATTTACTCATCGCTTGGAGCTCCTCTTCCAACAACCGTTACTGTTACTTTTCACGAATCATCCACGCCTAACATACCAATAACAACTACGAGCTACGCATATGCTCAACTACCGCTAACCATCACAAACACAGGTCTTAGTGCTGGTGTTGGATATGGGTATACTATCAATGACGACAACAATTGTAGCACGGGCCGCTCTTGGTCTGCTTACACTTGTTATACCCCACAGTCTTGGGATTGTGACGGACAAGGTAATTGTTCAGATCCTGGCACTGGCCTAGGGCAATACTCAACACTCTCCAGTTGCACGGCCGCTTGTCCTGCCTGGTGGGCGGGGTGCGCTTGTGATGTAGCAGCACTTGCAATACCAGTTAGTTATAATAACGAAGTCCAGTGGGCTAGGAAACTAATGCAGCACGCTCCAATCGTATACGATCAGCATTGGGGTGTTGGTAATCCTGTTACGACGGGGGGTAATTACAGTCAATCCGGAATAACTGGGGATGTAATGAATCCAAATTGGCAGTCAATGGGTAATCTCCCTAGCTGCTACACTACGGAATGGAGCAACGTCTACCTAGCGTGGGCGAATTTTTACGCACATAACATTACAGGTTTTCCAATAACAACAATGCCAGAAATTGCTGAGATGAGAAAGCTCGAACAGTTGGTATTAAATAATCAACCAGTAGCATCGCTAGATTTAAGGTGTCAGAATTATAAGTTTAGAACCCTTTATGCTGAGGACACTGAAATAATAGAGATTTGGATGCCTTGGAACCTGGGGTATAATACTTGTGGAATATGTGGTATAGTGCAAATGCAGATTGGCCATACAGCGACTTATGCCTCGGCTAACCCGGGTGCGGTTTTAGTGATTCACTGTGCCCACCCCGCACCAGATCCGTTTAATCCGACCACAGCAGATCGAACAGCGAGAGTCCAAGCCTTAATTGATGCTTCACCAGGGGCCAACCCAGGGATGGGAAGTGCCCAACTAAACGCAATGTACCCTAACGAATACCCTAGCAAGATCGACGTTGGTGGGGGGCAGTGGGCTGCCATAGCTTACACGCTTGTACCTTAACTTGTAGTTTAAAAATAAAATATGACAAAAGAAGAAATAGCTAAGCTAACACTAGAAGATGTAGAAACTATATTTGGACCAGCAATCCCCAAACCTGGGATGGGAGAAAGAGATTCCGCTGGCGTATTATTTGAAGATATAGTGGATTTAAGTGACCCGCGGATTAACCCTAACAACTTAACGAGAGAAGATACTGAGGCTATAGTAGAGCATATACAGAAGAATCTCGTTGGAGGTTTGACTATACAAGAGCTTTTAATAGAAAACGAAGACACCTACATAGCTACCAACGGGGATAGTAGGAGAGTAACAATCAAAGGTACTCCTGGAGTAAAGTTTACTATCACCATAAAAGATAGTTCAGACTGCAGTATATTGGAGGATGAGCTTGAGCACGTTGAAATACCTAACACTGGTCGATATGTTTTCAAGCAAGAGTTTCCTGCTATAGCTAGCGGTAAAAAATATGAGTTTTATGAAATAAAACTAACACCACAAGCTACGGTTAAATACAATTACGCTGAAGACTTGAGGGTTGACCAATACTCATCAAAAACATTAACCTTTAAAGCCTCGTTAGAATCAATTCAAAAAGTTTTCAGCTATGCAACACTTACGGGTGACATCGACTCTGTCTCATCCCAAAGTGGATCGCCCACCACCTCTAATGGTGACGGACGTACTACGCAGTGGAAGACCGGTGTTTTAGAATCAGTAAGTAGATCGGGACTATATTATGTGAAAAACCTTAGTTTCAAAGAAGCGGTTACTAAAAGCACTGCCATTAAAAAAGTAGTTTACAAACCTAATGGCGGTTCAATTGAAAAAACAATAAATCTTAAGCCATTAACAACTGGAGTTAGGGATGGTATTATATCTGGAGAACTAAAGGTTGGAATGCTTTTTAGAGGTAGTGTAGAGAAAACCAAGACAGTGTTTAAAAGCTTAGAAGTACCGAGTTGCGAGCGTAAAACAGATAAATTTGAATTAGAGAGTACAATTGATTTATTTAAAGGGATGTCTGTCCGTATAAATAATACTGTTGTCGCCGAGGTTCTATCTGTTGATTGTGAAAAAAACATTACAATCTCTAAAAAGCTAGTTATAAGAAGTGGTGATAAGGTGAAGTTTACCTATGTTTCCGGGGGAGTGGTCGGGAGTATCGTTACTCAGTTAGATGAGAACGGCAATGCATGTATAACTATAGGTAAAGAAACTTATATGCCAAATGGCTTAGAACTGAGTTTTGATGATGATAAATCTACTGTTATTGGGAAAATAACAGCAGGAGGAAGTGGCACAGGCACAGTACAACTAGTTAACAGCATGAGAGTTAAAAGTATTGGTACGCAAGACGTTACATATGAAATAGATCTCTCTAAAATTATAACTAGAAAGCCTAATGCAAAAAATTTTTCTGTCGAAACGCTTGTGAACAAAACGGTTATCGTTAACCTCAGTGCCGGTGACTCTGATAATAATAAACTAACAAAACAACACACTATAACTAAAGCGCCCTCTCACGGTGTGGCTGGCGTTAATATAAAGGCGGGCGCAGTATATTTCCCCAACATTACTTATACCCCAAACCCAGGTTTTATAGGCGAGGATATCATAAAGTATAGAGTTAGCCACGATGGGACAGGTGCTCTGGTTGATGACGACACTGCCGATAACCCAATGAGTGATGAAAAGACAATAAGAATAACAGTAAAATAATAAGTATGCCAATAATACAACTCAGTTTTGACAATCCTTTAAACACATCTGTTCAGGTTGGTGATAATGCTTACTTCAGCAACCCAGTGCCTGTTAGCACACCTGGAAATCCGTTTGGTGGGCAGTGGACTTCTACAACCACCCCTCACGTGACAAATGACATAGATGGCGTGGTTGATCTTGGTGAAATCTTAACTATAACACCTTGGGATGGAACTAATAGCTTTATAACTTGTGATATGGATCAAGTTTTGTTTAACAAGTATTTCTCGAGTATTATCGCGGGACATTGTGTTACGACCATAAGCCCAACTGGAGCGACCGGTGAATGTGCTAACTACCTGCCGGCATATGGGAGCCCTAATATTACAATCCCGCAACCGTGGCCTACAGGGGCATACAATAGTGCTTTGCACGGTAATAACGCTACAACAGGCTATTTTCAAATGGATTTTTTTACTAATAACCCATCGCTATCAGTTCACGACTACATGACACACGACACAATGTCTGAAAACGCGCAGATGATTGCCACCTCCATAAGCAGTGACTGGTGCTTAATCGATGGCAGTAGCCCTATGTACGAAGCTGGTTACATAAACTATTGGCAGAGGACTAGCCCTTTCGTGTGGAGTTCTAATGGGTTTATGAGTGGTGTGTTGAGCCCTAGCTTCCCAACGGTAAACGGTTTAATAAGTTATTTAGCTGCGACTTATCCTAATTCCGGGGTGATTCCGGGGACGCCATGGGGCCAAATTGATGTCAGTAATGTACCTGGCTCATTAGTAGGTATTGGAGGAGGTCCACTGACCGGCACTTACACTGGTGCTACCACTACCACGTGCTCTCCTGGGAGTTATATCATGTTTAGTAAAGATAACAAAGCAAATATGTCTAGTATACTGGGTTATTACGCATCTGTAGAATACAGAAATAGCTCACAGATTAAATCAGAGTTGTTTAATGTTGGTGTTGACTTTTTCGAGAGTAGTAAATAGAGAGCAAAAAGTGTGACTATTATAGATATAAATTAAATTAAATTATGTCTAAAAATGAATTACAAACTCTGTTTGATAATACACTTGCAAAATCATACAAAGATAAAATAACTCAAATAGAGGAGTACCTTACCAACGTGGCGGATGGAGTGAACGTAGTTGTTGGTGATGGAAATGAGTTGATATATCCAGAGATGTGGGAGTACAAACACTCTTTTGCTGATGGGATTTATATTAGAGAAATGAAAATGAAGCAGGGTCAACTAGGGTTTTCAGCAATACACAAACATAGTTATGGATTCTTCTTATTATCCGGTGTGCTAGCGTCCTCAAAAGAAGAGGGTGTTGAAGAGTTTATAGCTCCTTGTTATATAGTATCACCAAGAGGGGCGAAAAGAGTAGTGTATGCCATTGAAGATTGTGTTATAACAACGGTGCATGCTAATCCCACTAATACTCAGGATTTAAAAAAGATCGAGGAAATAAACGTGGTATTTAACTGGAAAGATTACGAGGAATATTTAAAAGAAAATAAATTATGATAAATTTAAACGGTATAATG
>TARA_R110002110_G_scaffold319885_2_pt1 | contig 14829 bp, 3 predicted proteins | sample TARA_R110002110 | Tara Oceans TARA_R110002110 (sample SAMEA4397330) | marine metagenome | biome: Polar Biome; feature: [SRF] surface water layer (ENVO:00010504); material: water (ENVO:00002006), including particulate matter (ENVO:01000060) such as... | depth 5 m
TTTCGACTGGTATTTACAAGGCAAAGTTCGCACTTACGTCTGCCAAAACTCCCGTTGGGACGGTCTATGATGTTTGGCATAACTCTCACTCATCGGACGGAGGCGGTGCTGACCATTTGGATTTTGGTGAAATTCAATTTAAGACTGGCTCTTTTAAGCCGAGACGTATAGATAGCTACGATATTGCCCCGACAGATACATATGTAACCAGCATCACGAACCTCAGAAAATCCTATGCGACAGACGAAACGGCCAGGTTTAGGCTTTACGTGCGCCCAAAAGATTGGAACCCCACAGCATACTCGGTAGCAAGCTCTGAGGCAGAAAACACTACTATTGATTCTGGATCGTTTAGAGTCTTTAGGGTAATTGATGATTACGAGGCGGTTGCGTATGGGACTGGGAGCGATTTGCACACAATGATGTCTCACGACCTTTCTGGGAACTATTTCGATTTAGACATGAGTCTACTGGAGCCTGACTATATGTATGGGGTTAGGTTTGCCTATTACAATGGCTCTGTTGGCGATTGGATGGAGCAGCCAGAAGTTTTCAAGTTTAGGGTTGAATAATGAGTAGCAAGAAGCTTTTTGATAAGGGAAAATCGTACAAAGTACTTTCCTCTGTAGATCCGGATTCGCTAAGCCTCGATGCGGAATCGTATAGAAACATTAAGGCAATTGTCCAAGAAAAGAACAGGTTTGTTCCTAATGTAGACTTTTCTGATTTAGCGAATTACGCAAGATACGGATCTGCTAAAAAATACTATGAATCTTCGTTTAACAGAGTTTCTAACGAATATCCCTACGACGGTTCTAGCGCAGAGGTAGTTGAATTTTATAACAGTTCTTCTTATTTGGATCTGTACATATTAGAAAATGAATACCCACGAACTACTGGGTATGTCAACCTCTCCTCCGAAGGGTGGGGCAGTCTAGATGGCACATTCAATGGAGGTGACAAGGCTTTGGGGTGGGGTAAGCCAGCCACCCTGGAATATATAAAATTAATCGGTGGCCCACACACGGCGTCCGGCGGAACTACAAACAAGCCGGTTCACTCGTATTTCACTTCCTCTAACATATATGACTCTGATATTTACGATACCGAGGGCTCCTTGTCTATGGGTCGCAAGGGGACAAGGGAATCTAATCTTAAGTTTGATTTGTCTAGGGGCTTAACAACAGAGTTTTGGATTAAGAAGGAAGACTGGAATACAAGCCTGACAGAGAAAGAAGTTATTTTTGACTTGTGGAACAATAAGGCTACGTCGAGCGCCGCGCAGGCTTATGGACGCTTACTTATCTACATGACGGGAAGCGGAAACCACGATCTTGGCGGCGGTGGCAGCGATCCGTTTAGGGTGCATCTTGCATCTGGATCTCATGTGTGGGACATGCAGTTCGGCAAAACAACTGTAACCACAGCTTCTTTGACTGATTGGAACCACGTTGCCTTTTCTTTCTACTCAAGTTCCGTCAACGAAAGGGTCGAGGCAAGCTTTTATTTTAATGGCTCTCTCTCAGAGACTACGGCATCTAGTAATTTTGGAGATTTAAGCGGAACCCCGCGCCGTGGGTTTGAGGAAGTCACCGGGTCTCTCATGGCGACGATAGGAGCCCTCCAGACGGCTCCCTCCGGCAACGCGTATACCGATGGTGCCCTAACCGACTGGCTAGGCGCAGGGAAGCTCTCAGCGTCTCTAGACGAGTTTAGATACTGGAAGTCACTCAGAACACACGCACAAATCGGAAAAAACTATTTCAGACAAGTATACGGCGGCACAAATACTGATATTTCAAATACAGAGCTAGGATTCTACTACAAGTTTAATGAGGGCGTTACAGGAACGTCTTCTTTAGATTCGGTTGTTCTTGACTATTCTGGTAGGATAACGAACGGGAAGTGGCAGGGCTATCCAGCCGGGATAGCCAGGAACACTGGGTCTGCTATTGTCTCTGCCAGCGCGGCACCTTTTGAGGCCGAGGACCCCATAATTTACACTAGCCACCCAGAAGTGGTGGGGAAAAGAGATACGTTAGTAACAAGCGGATCAGCTTATGATTATCAAAATAATTCTTCGATTTATTATACTTTACCATCTTGGATTATAGAAGAAGATGATGACAACGGAGAGTTGATCAACCTAACTCAAATTATTGGTAGCTATTTTGACACCCTACATTCTCAAATAGCGGAGCTTCCAAAACTAAAAGATGTCTCTTATGCCAGTGCCAGCCAGAAGCCTTATCCGTTTTCAGGCCGAGCGCTAGAGTCTATGGGCATAGCCGCCCCAGAGATACTTGTAGATTCAAGCATCCTTGAGCAGATTAAAAAACAAAGTGAGTCGGAGCCCTATAGGAGAGACTTGACAGAAGTAAAGAATTTAATATACCAAAATATTTATAACAATTTAGTTTACATTTTCAAGTCGAAGGGGACAGAGAAGGCGTTCAGAAATGTCGTTCGCTGTTATGGCGTCGATGACGAATTAATTAAAATCAATTTATATGGCAATAATGTCAAGCACAAAATTAGAGAAAATGCTAAGGCGACCGTTGTTAAGAAAAAGTATGCCGATTTCAACAACCCTAAGCGATTTGACGCAACAATCACACATGCCCCGATATCCAACGTTAGTGAGACAGAGGATGTTACATATGTTTCTGGAACAATACCTGGGGGCCTTAATTGGGGAAAATACCTCCCTAGCACGGCGGAGATCGATGTTATTTTTCCAAAGAAATTTAGCATTGATGATGCGTCTTACTTCGCAACACATTTTGTCACCTCTTCTATTTTTGGCTGTCATAAAGCCGCACTTACTGGCACCGACACTGGGGATTACAAATGGTCTTCTGAATCGGAGGATCGAAATTTTGAAATCTACACAGTAAGGCCGTTTCCTGAGTCTAGGGATGCGTATTTTCTCTTCAGAGACAGGGCTGGTAACTTTTCCCTAACGAGCAGTATGTACCAGAACATCTACGACAATCAAAGATGGAATCTAGCTGTCAGGGTGAAGCACGAAAAATATCCACAATCTGATTATGTAAGTGGTTCTTGGGAGGACCACTCAAATGTTGATGATAAATTTGTTTTGGAGCTTTACGGAGTAAACTCAGACCTGGGCCAAATAAACAATGAGTTTCTGCTCACAGCCTCTCTTAGCACCGCCACACTTTCCACTGGCCATCTCGCATCCGATTACGCAGGCAACGCTCGTCGCTACTATCTTGGGGCCCATAGGCTGAACTTCACTGGCGCTGTCCAGCAACGCTCTGATGTGAAGATAGGTTCATTTCGCCACTGGGGAAGTTATCTAAATAACACAGAAATAAAATCGCACGCCAAAGATGTTGAAAATTATGGAGTTGTACATCCGTATAGGAGCACCTACCTGAATCAGAACTATGTGACAGGGACTCACATTCCAAAGATAGAAACGCTTGCCCTGCATTGGGGGTTCAACAACATTAACAGTTCGGATGCCGCAGGCAATTTCACCGTACATGACCTTTCGTCTGGGTCGATTAAAAAGATAACCTTGGAAGATGATGCTGGAACAATTACCGAGATACACAGGTATCCCAAGAAGTTTGGGGAGGTCATTGGAAATCAATATGGGGGCAAAGGATATAACTTCCAAGTAAACGATTCTTCATCCATATCAGTGGAGTACGTCCAAAGCCTCAAGCAGGTTCCGCCAGAGGTAGTTACAAGCTACGATATGACGAACATAGTCGATTTTGATGATGAAATATTTGAAAGAGACAGCCGCTCAATCAACCATTTCTTTGCTATCGAAAAGAGCATGTACCAGACAGTCTCCGAGGAGATGCTCAATATGTTCGGCACCATTGCTGGGTTTAACAATCTAATTGGTGAGCCCGTGAACAGGTATAGACAAGAGTACAAGGACTTAGGCAAGCTAAGAAATCTATTTTTCGACAAAGTCCAGAACACGCCGGATCTAGACAAATATGTAGATTATTATAAGTGGATTGATTCTTCTTTATCGATTTTACTTAAACAATTAATCCCTGCGTCGGCTAATACGTCTGACGACATCAGAACTATGGTTGAAAGCCATGTTTTGGAAAGGCACAAATACCACAGTAAGTTCCCAACTTTAGAATTAAAGCCGGGTGAACTAATAACCGGAATAAGCGGAATAAATAAATTTGATCCCTACGACTTGCCAAACTGGAGATTTGCTCACGCGCCCGTTAGAGATACACCAATTGCTGCGGTAAACGCTACGGCAACAATAACTGTAGCAGATGGGGATGCGGCAAGCGGCATGGCAGAGAAGGAAAGTATCGTAATTACTTCTGAGGATGGGACAGAAAAAACTTATGTAGTTGTTGACGATAACGCAACTACGGTAGCTACGGGAGACATTTTAGCTGCGGATTCCGACACCGGGGCCTCGACTGCCGGTTCAGCCCTTGCTGGGGGCATCGCGGTTGCGATTAACCTAACGGGCTCAGCCTCTACACAGAATGCATTCTTGGTCCAATTAAAGGCCGCGATAGAGCACGAGAACGGACATAACGGAAAAATTATTGTTAGTGCTGTCCCCACGGAGGCGAATGGGGCTCAACTGATTACCTTAACGCAGGATACAGTGGGAGTCGATGGAAACAGGGTGATCGCAGACGACATCTCACAAACTACAATTGTGGGGTTCAGCGGAGGTGTTGACGCAAAAGCAGTAAGAGATCAAAATTCCAACACTCTTTGGTGGGCGGAGTACGCAGAGAGAACCCACCCTTCCTTAAAACAAGCAAGCTCGGGGGTAAATAATAGTAGGTCAGCCATATTTGAGGCTAAAAGATCATCTAGAATAAGAAGAGAAACTACTCCGTATAAATTCACTATCGAGTCAGACCCAGTCGATCACACTGCCAAAATGCATCGAGGAAGGAAGGTAGTCCACAAAGGGATAAATTACCCCCATAATAAGGACCTTAGGTTCTATAGGGCCTTTATAGATGGCAACCCAGTGTCAGGTAAGGTTGACTGGAGAAACTTTAAGGAAGTGCCTTATACCTCAGATGTCATTAACCCGAATAACAAGGTATATTTACCATTTGGAGAGAGTAGCAAAGGGTTTAAGGGTTCTACTTTTGCACCATTCAATATTTTAAGTGGGACTCTGTCTACCGGGTACAATAATTTTATTTCTAAGGCGGCCAGGAGAGTCGGGTTTCAGATTGTAAACATTCATTCTGATGCTTACCTCCCTGGTGGCGAGGAGCCGATGCAGGGTCCGTTTACAGAAAAGCATGTTGGTGGCTATCAACATAGACACATTTCTCTAAATACTGGGTCTGATGACAAAACTAACAGGCCAGAGGCATGGGTGATAACGGACGCCTTCGCAGATAACGATTCTATTATCCTTAAGCACCCCCAGTTTGCCTATGGGAGTGCCACGCCCACGGCTATGAGGTCTAGAGCTTCTCTTGCGAAGAGCCCCGTTAATATTAGAAATATTCAGATAACAGGGAGCGAAAATTTAGGAAATTATACCAACATTCGCGAAGTGGTGCAAACTTCTGGGAGAAGGAATAATAATAGGCAGTTTGTGAGGTCAGAGGGCACGTCATCAAATAGTATAGTTTCAACCACTATTGCTTCGGTAGTCGATACAAAACTCCTACAGTTCACTAGTTCCAATCATGTTATAAGTGAAAGGTTTTCAGCGCCGGGCGGGCCAGAAACATCTCACGGAGGTCTTGATGCTGAATCCGGAGAGTACAGCGTTTACAACTCTCTTACATATCGAAATCTATCTGTTAGGGTTCCACTTAGAACAATGTTGAGTGGCGTTACGGCACAGTTCGGCTTCAGGGAAGACTCGGCAGTTTCTCCTACCGACTACTCTGGGATAGGCAATTTTCACAAAGTACACAGGAATACCTCTAGAAGGATAGAGTATAGCAATGCGTTTACTTATGAAAATGGCCTGGTGGCTACTGGCTCTGTTCGGGATAATGCATTTGTCACTAGGCCGATACCACAAAGCGATTTACAGTACTCCTGGACAACAGGATCGTATGAGTTTACTGAGCCTGGGGGCTCTAGAAGAAGTGGTGGAAAGATGCATGGATATGCGCCTACAAACTTTAAAGTTAAAATGCGGAGCGGGTATGACACAGAGAGATCTGACGGCCTTGTAAATGCGATCACGTTTGTAAGCCGGAGTCACGTTGCCAGTACCGGGGAGACCGCAACATTTAAGGATTTTGTGGGCCTAAACACAACAATATTGGAGCCAATAAGCTCATCGCAACAGACACTCGGGTATCCCCTGTCCAACAGGACTTCTGATTATATAAGTTCCACTAGCAACTTTGGCACTCTCGCTGCTGGCCACGCCCTGACTGCTTTATTGGCGCACAGGGGAGATGCTTATGGATTTAATACTTGGAACCAAGTTAGAACAGGTGAGCACCCAGTAGCTAGGGCTTTGCGAGAAAAGCATATTTTATCTGTTGAAAATGGTGATAAGCAGACGTTCACAGGCGGAAGAGTTTTGCCTGCTCAAAGGTACGGAGGCTTTACTCAGTACAGGGAAGCTCCCGTTACACTTAGGCACAAGCCTATAGTACAATCAATAGACAATATAGTGGTTGAGTCTTCCTACGGAAATAGTATATCACACTTTTCCAATAAGGACTTGGATGACTTCGCGTCACCGGATTCTGGGGAGCAAATGTACGATAGAGTGAAGGATGTTTACTCTGAGGATCCCAGCAGATTTAATTATTTAAGATATTCGGAAACTGTGTACCCGGCAGAAAAAAATGTTTTTGACAACAGGATAAGAAAGAGACAAGATTATCAAATAAACTTCTGGAATTCTAGCAGGACGGCCAGATCATCAAGTATAGCGTCCAAAACTAGTTTCGGTGGTCGCAGCATTTATAGTATTTGGGCACTCGATGCTCCCTCACAGTTTTCCACAATGACAATACCGAATGCTACAAACGAAGTTAATGATACTCCCGGAGAGTTACAGAACAAAAGAAGCCAAGTCCACAACGGCACCAAGACAGCTATTACGGCTTCCGCGTTATATAGCTTACCGCATATGATGGCCACAACGGCGTCAGTTGTTAGTCCATCGGGAATATTAATAACTGAAACAGGATCGATATCTGATACTGATTTTGGAGCGCCGGACGGATCTGATCCAACTAATGTCAATATTTTTGGAAACATGTCCGTAGGCGCGGGCGCAGCCTTATGGGAGGCCAGCACGCAGGCAGGCAGAATTGAAAATGGGGCCTTTGTCTCAAGTGACGCGGACAGAAAGGTTCCGGCGTATAACAGTTACGAGGATTACTCTGAGGAATTGCGGTTAAGGGCAAAAGATTTCTCTATTGTCCCTGAATTTAGAATTAGCGATCACATGAAACATTACATAAAGAGAAATCATGGGGACTTCTTAGCTAAAAATACTGGCTCTTTTGGGATATTCGGAGCAACCGGGTCATCCGAATACCCGACAAACAGTGGAGAGTCTGATTTTTACGATGTCTATACTAATTCTGACTTTTTAAAATACTTTGAAGTTGTTAGGGCAGACCACGAAGGGATAGCCAAGGAACACTCCATCACTCTGAAATGCAAGGCAGCAATGAAATTCCTACCTTACAACGGGTTTTATCCTGCGGAAAGAACGTTACAACTAGCAACTCAATATTCTGCTTCTTACGCCTCTCATGTTAATTATTCTGGGGGTGATTCTACCCTCGAAAATGCCAAGATACGGCCATTTTTGGAGCCCTTGTTTGCTCCCGGTATCGTTTACAATTCTGTCAAATCTGGAATTGGTATGCCATACCCGGTCTTAACCGGCAGCTACCAGGTCCAGAGGCTTGCGGATTATTATGCGATAAGCGGAAGCGCAGCCACCGCTATGGACTTTAGAATTATAGATTTCGAGGCAGCAGTGGAGCCTGAAAAGTATTTGTCTGATGTTAGTCTGGTGGACATGCAACCACACCCGAGCGCCTCTCTCAATATTACTGCCTCTTGGAATGGCCAGGGCGACCCGCTTTACAGCATGATGGCTCACAACTTCTTCGGAGAAGTACCCGAGTTTTTCTTACCAGACGGAAATATGACCACAATAACGTCTTTACCTGAGAGTGATCCAAGATTTGGGAATGCAGTAAGTGGAACTCTGTACGGAATGAGAGTCAAAATGTACAGAAGCATGAACAAATCTAGGACTTTTGGGTCTCTTGATTATACTTATCCCCAAGACAACCCAACAGATGAAACCCTTCACGAAACATTTACAATGTACAGCAGAACATCTGCGTTCTACCACAATGTTACTGGAAGAAATTTGCTGCTAAGAAGCCAGAACGAATCAGCAACATATGGTGACAGGATATTGGACAGCTACAATGGGTACAACTGGGTTGCTACTCCCCCCTACTACCATGGGCAGGCCTGGGTGGATATTCTGTTTAGAGCAAGCAGCACTAAGAAATATAAATTATCTGAGATTCTTAGTGATATTGCCGCGACCCACAAACTAAGATTTGATAATAATAATATATCGATAGGCAACGACGCGGGCTTCTATTCAAACAATATGTTAAGAGACAACATATTGGATCTAGATAAAACAATAATACTAGACGGGAAGACTAGAAGGAAGTCTGTTGAGTATGACCCAGCAACCGGTAAGCCTATAGTGATTAAGGACGACCCGACAGCAGACCACGTTTCTTACGTCATACAACCAAAATGGGAAACGCCAATGTTTGATTTTGGCGACACCGGAATTCGACCGATTACTGACGCGGCAGGAAACCTAACCATACCAACGAACGGTTCCGAGGCTGTGCCAAGGGGCATGTGGCATCAGTTTGGTTTGCCACCCGATAGCGCGGAAAAGGGAATCTTTTTGCAAGTAACAGATATACCGCAGGACTGGCTCCAAAAACACCCAGGAGTTAGTGCTGACGCATACAATAACGGTAATGTTACGTCCCTTGTTGACTTGCTGGGGATAGACCAAGACCCGCACAGGCTTGGTGAAGTTTCGTCTAAAAAGTTGGTTAGCGAGGCTGTTATCGCGGTTCCTTTTGTCGAGGAAGGGGCGAAAAAGAAATTCTTTATGATACAAGATGGCATGTTCAGTGACGCAGTAAACAAAAAGCTCGGCATGGAAAATTCTGTTCAACAAATGGTCGAAAAACTCCAGAATTATGTGTTACCACCAAGAATGGATTTTATAACGAACAAGAGTATTCGTCCGTTTGCAATGTATGTTTTCGAGTTTGAGCACGAATTTGACAAAGACGATTTAACTCACATATGGCAAAATCTACCCCCGAAATCCGTTTCTAGAATGGAGGAGAAAGAGTCCACGGTTGCTCACGAGCTTTTAGCAAATGAACTTTTGGGAGAAGAGGGTATGCCAAGCGACATTAGGTGGATGGTTTTCAAAGTTAAGAGGAAGGCTGTGAAGAATTACTTCTCTAAAACCGCTTCTAGGCGCGGCGATAATTTAGATGACAATAGGTTTAAATTTGAATTTGAAATAGCGGGGAGGAAAAAAGAAACAAGTTACAGCTATAATTGGCCATATGATTTCTTCTCTTTAGTAGAGATGGTGAAAATAGATGCAGAAGTTGAATTCGCACCGGATAATAATGGTGGTATGAAATATTCTGGCACTACCTCGAAAAACGCTGGGCACATTCACGAATATGAAGTGGATTCTAATGGCAATGGTTACGCCCTAGAGGCAGTACACCCAGACGAACCAAGAATAAGGCACAAGCATAGAATAAGAAACTTTGTGGTAGAAGAGCAAAAAAGTGATTGCTATCCTAATTGCGAAAATATTTATGGAGTAGCCGGCGTTGGCCCGCATGATCATAAAATAAAGAGGGAGACTTAATAAATGAAGTTTATGGACAAAAAGGAACAGGTTTTTGATATCCAGCTAACGCCCTATGGCGAGGGCCTCCTTTCACAGGGGAAGTTTAAGCCGGAGTACTACTCCTTTTTTGACGACAATGTTCTCTACGATTCTAGATACGCAGGCTTCACGAGTTCGCAAAATAGTATAGAACCAAGAATTCAAGAAGACACGCCACAGATAGCTACGCAATGTATTTATTCTAATCGAGATGTTCATGTCAACAAAGGAATTGCTTGGAGGGAAGTCATTTATACCGGCCCAGGCATAGGCGGGGCAGTGAGTGATGGCGGTGGGATCGATACCACCGCAGTGGCGGGCTCCGGCGTCGTCGATACTTTGATGGGAGAGGTGCCCTTCGTCTTTGGTGACCGGCCTATGTCCCTCTACACCATTAAAGAGGGGGTCGACCTCGTGATGGAGATTAAAAAATCATACGAACAAACTCCGGACGTGATATCCGATAACATATACGAGAGGCCCCACTATGGTCTTAAACATCCACTAGGCCGCTCAGATATACTAACACAAGACGCACCTGCATGGTCTATTAGTATGTTGAGGGGGAAGATAGACAGTTCAGCCAGGGTCATTACTGGCTCAAATGTCCCGACAATAAACATACCTCAAATAAATACAAAAATTTCATTTAAAACTTCTGTGGTTAAGGACGAGAGGTTCATTTCGGATTACGAATTGGCAATCGAATACCCTAATGGGCAGTTTTTAGACGTAAGGCCAGACTATGTTCTTGCACAGATTATTGAAAGAAACGCGGAGTTTACAAAAGATAACTTTGATATTGAGGTGTTCGAAGTTACCTCTGGTTCTTTCGGCAATAATCTACTGTTTGGCACGATAGAGACCCTTAGGCCACTAAAGTTTAGAAAACAGATTGATTTAGTTCAAAACAATATACTCTACGATGAGGACGAGATAAACGTTGATTACCAACCGCTTACAAAAGATTATGTTGAATATTACTTTGATATTAAAGTGGACAACGAAATAGACAAACAAATAATTTGTTCATCTGTCGATGAATTGAAGTCTAAGGGCAGACACGTTGATGTTGAAATTGAATGCGAAGATGTTAAAAATATTAGCTTAGTCGATATTTATAGTACGGACGCTTTGTCAGATCCTTGCCCGGATGTCGAAGATCCTTGTGAAGATAAACCGGGGACGATTTACTGATGCCTGCAACCTTGCAAAATATACAAAGCTTAGTCGGCACTCCGTTGCCGTATGTCTTTATTAAAAAAGTAAAGTTGTCAAGTGCGACAGCGAGAGCCGATGATATTGAATTTATTACCAATGAGTTAAAATTTACAAAAAACAAATATGGTTCCAATAAAACCTTTGTCGACATAGTTGAATCAAATAAAGATTTTTTTTCCAATGATAACGTTTATTTATCTGAAATACACATGGCATTAAACGAATTTTTTCTAAAAAATGTTTGGTATGGCAAACACTCTGTCAAAAATTTAAAGGTCAAGGTAATTCAAAGCTCACACCCGGAAGTGACCAAGTTAATTAAAAAAAGCAATATTACTGATGTGAGCGACGTTGAAGAGAAATATAGAATTTTTATTAAACAAGAGGTCATGGAAGTTCCCATTGACAAACTGTTGTCAGACTACAGAACAAGAAACCTGGAGGACGTAGGAGATGTTTTGTGTTCAATTCCATTGCGTACAAGGTTCGTGTCAAATTCGCATCATCTCACTTATTTCGCCTTCTCTTACATCGAGGGGAGGCAGGGTGTTGGCCAAAGAACAATAGAAAAGGTTCTTGCAAAGAATAGAAAAAATAAAAATTCTCACACTTTTTACCTGTCAGGGGGAGCAGTTTGGGCTGGACCTGTGCATTACGAGGGGTCAAAGGGGTGGATGACCGGCAAAACGACTGGTCGAAGATCGAAGCCACTTAGGCGGGAGAAGCACCTTAATGTGAAAGTACAAGACCATAGAGTTTTCGAAATTTTGAGGAAGGAACACAATTTTATTAACCTTTCCCACGAAAATACGCAGAACAAAAAGGTGTTCTCTGAACTTCTTCTGTCAAGAGACAGGAACCGCGCAGCTAGAGGCTTGTTTGTGTTTGATGTTACTGAGTATTTAAGACAAAATAGTAGATATAACGCATTTTTTAAAAATGTGAATACTTCTAGATTGTTGGGGCATGGCGGAATTAAGAACCTTCGAATCATTCGAAGAAAAAAAGAACACAAAAATACCAATGATTATGATTTTGAAATACAAGAGGATGCCTACGAGCTTGTAGCAGAAACTTCACGAGTTGGTAACCAAGCATTTTTAAAGAAAAAATCTCACTTTTTAGACGCAAACAAGGACGGCAAGCTCGATACTTTTGTTGGCTCGGTGAGGGAGGCAAGCTTAGCCGGCCTTGCTGAAAGGAAGGCGTTTACTTTTTATGATTCTGAGATAAGAGAATTTGATTCTGGAATATATAACTACGGCGTAGAGATGCTTATTGAGGATCCGACCTTGCCGTTTTTGGAAAGCCAGGTGGCGCTTCTTCGTAAAGCCCACTCGATGCTTGGAAAATATTATAATTTTGCGAATAAGAAACAATTTTACAACAAGCACACAGGCCACTTTAATATGCAAGCTTTGGGGCTTTTAGGAAAATACTATAATATTGGGGGAGAAATTCGAGCACGCGATACGCAAGCAGGCAGGGTTCCCTGGAGAAGAGCGGCGAGGATATATTTAAATGTTTTGAAGAATTTAACCGGCACGTCCATGGCTGGCACGAATTTAAAATCTAATTTATATGCTGTTTTGGCACCTATGTCTGGAGACCTTAGCGGAGTTGAAGTTTTTTTAAAGCTTATAGATTCTCTAATCCTGCGGTTATCTGAGAAGAGGAATATTCACGCGTCCAAGCTTGGGTCAGACGTTCGATCTCGTGGCGCTGGCATGGTTGGTGTGCTAAGGGTAGAGCACTATTTTGAAAAAGATTTTAATGCAAACCTGCTGAGGGGACACGGAATTGATTACTACGGAAGATATTTGAGGTACAATACAAGTGGGTTAGCGGGGATGACAGTTCGGGATCTGCTGGAAAGATTCCGCAAAGAATCTGAAAGAACAGGCACACAGATACCCTCAAGAAATAATATTGATGAGGCTAGGCTGTTTTACTCACGCCTGACTCCCATAAGGCTGGACTTTTCTGGAAAGTCCATAAATATAGAAAGTCATAGCTCGGAGAATGCACCTTCGGATCTATACTTGGCTCATTCAAATATTTTAAATGTAAAGAGCAATAGTGCTGGCTCGAACACCATGCAGGAATATGTTGGAGACGACGCAGGTAAAAAAGACATTATAGAATCTTATTTTAGAAATATCGCAAAAAACTTTGGAGCTTCTATATCGCCACTCGCAAATGATACTAAAGTGCGAACAGGGGACGCGTCCAGCGTGATGCCAGGCGGGGAAATGGATAGGTTCATAAAAAGCAAAAAAGAAATCGATCGCAGAAGCTCTAGGAAAAGTAATGATAAAATAATCGATAAGCTTTCTAAGCAAATTGATCTTGAGACTTTATCTAAATTGTCCGGTGGGGACAGCGCTATTTCTGATCTAATGATAGATAGCGCAGCAAAAATACACTATGTTTATGGTTTTGATAATAACCTAGACGTAATACTCTCTGATGTCCCCGTGGAGTCTAACGAAGCCTATTTGGTTTACATCAAAAACAATGGAAGAGGGACTGTAAGTGAGGAGGAGTCGTATGATGAATGGGTCCTGGTGGACAGTAGGAGCGGCGGAGATAACCCAAGTAGGGATGATAACACAACGGAGAGGGCCAATCCGGACGACCCAACAAAAGAAAACCCACCTGACGAAACCCAGCCACCCAGCGGTGACGACAGCACACCGCCAGAGGACGACCAAGATGATCCTGGGGATCCGAACGATCCTGACGATCCTGACGAGCCGGGAGATTCTTCGGATTCCAACCCGGACGCTGAACTGAACACTGGTGCTGATGAAGACATCATAGAATCGGATCCCCCAAGAGAGGTGATATCTAGAACTGTTACACCACCGGTTAGATTTGTCACGGAGCAGCAGCAAACATATCCCGTTGGGATAAGCCCCGATACCACAGGCACAGGAGGAGGCTCAAGTGGCTATTAAAAGATATATAAGTCCAGATTCTTTCAAAGAAACCATCAAAGATGGGTTTCGGAAACTTATGGGTCAATATTGGTATAAAGATGTTAGTGGAAATCTCGTGTACGGAGAGGACTTAAAGACTTTAAACAACCCCCCGATAGGGACAGATCCGGCAGATGTTACGCCGACAGTTGTCACTTTTGTTCCAGAAAATCCATACGAAAAAACTAGAGACATAAACATAAAAAGGAGACAAAATCCAGGGGAGCCTGACGATGGTGGGTGGCTTGAGTATGGCCTGACAACAACTGGGGATCCAACGAATAATGTCTTTTTGCACTTTAAAGTCTCAGGAGATATCGATAATTACCCGACGCTACAGAAATTCTCGGACGATTTAGCGGGGATATTTAAGAACCCTACCGTTGACGGGATAGAGGACTGGTTTTACGAAGATAGTTTTCAGCACTTTGTGCCTTTAGGGGGACAGTATAACGTTTCATCAAAATACATTTTTTTTGATGAAGACTACGAAAATTTAGTTTCTTCTGTTAACGAGGCAGTAGTCCCAAATGGTTACATTGTTAGTTTAATAGAATACGACACGGACAATGAAGGCCGAGGCGTGACCCCACTGGAGCTTTACGACTATGTGAATGACCACGTTCTATTATATGGAGCGATAGACCCCGCGACCACGCTACAGGCGGG
>TARA_R110002110_G_scaffold412440_1_pt1 | contig 14827 bp, 9 predicted proteins | sample TARA_R110002110 | Tara Oceans TARA_R110002110 (sample SAMEA4397330) | marine metagenome | biome: Polar Biome; feature: [SRF] surface water layer (ENVO:00010504); material: water (ENVO:00002006), including particulate matter (ENVO:01000060) such as... | depth 5 m
GTCAGCTTATCCCAGGAACAAGTAGGTAGATTTAACGCCGCTTACGCAAAACACGCTGACCGTCAGCGTGTTTGCGTGATTGAAGAAACAGTGGCTGGCCGAGGACAAGGGCCCCCGACAGCAACTGCGGCGTTTGAAGAAATCCCTGGAAGCGGGATGGATTGGAAGGGGCGGTGGCCCAGGCGATGGGGCACCGTGGTGGTTCGAAGATGGACCTGGTCATCACTGACCTTTGCGTCGAGGAAGGTCCTGACTGACGCGTTCAGCAAATTCCGATACCACAGAAATCTGCCTGCCCCGTTTGCGAATGCAAGGTGGGGTCTTCCTTGCCACTTTTCCGTAGTGGCCACGGGTAAATTCCGTTGCTGGGGGTACTATAGAACAACAGATAATGCGGCTGCCACAAGAAACCCGGTCAAGTTGCGGCGGGGTTTTTTTCCGCCGCGCCTCGATGGGGCTTATGGTGCCAGTGGCACCACCCGCACCAAGTCCTGCCGGGTTACGGGTTGCGTGGGAGTGAGACAGGTCTGGACGCTCTTTCGGTGGTTTCCGCAGAAACCAGGCGGTTCTGAGTGAGTGCTTGTTGCGGCATGGGCGGGGCACAGCGCCCACGTCACTACCCGCTGCGCTTGGCAGTGACGTGGGCTTGGCACTGGCGCGCAGGCAGCGACTCGGATAACGGAAACCCCGTCACCGCCGGTCGGGGTTTGTGGTGCCACGATAACCACTTGGGGTTAACGACGCGACCTGCGAATAATTCAATCGCCCGAGACCCCATTCGCTTCCGTCGGGACCAGTGGTGCCACTGGCACGGGTTATAGCAAGCGAACGAAGTGCCAGCAAGCCTTATAACGCGCAGGTGACGGTGCGCCCGCGACTGAATGTCCGCGCTCACCAACTGGGCCATCGCCTGATGCTGCCAAAGTAATGGTCGTTTATACGTTGCGTACTGTGATTGATTAATACAGTGCAAAGCATTCCTGTTGGATCCAAAAGGTTGACAAAGCTACTGCGGCAAAGTGGCGGTAAATGTGGTTATACCGTGTTGGGAGCTCGCTTCAATGTGGCCACCGTGAGATTCAATGACAGACTTGGCGATGGCAAGCCCAAGTCCAGCACCTTCGCTGTGCCGTTGGCGTGAGGGATCTACGCGATAGAATCGATCAAAAATCCTGTGAAGAGCCTTGACAGGAATTGTGTCCCCAGGATTGATGACTGAAACGCTAACATAATTATCCTCTTCCGCCAGACGAACCCGAATGATTTCTCCCCGGGGCGTGTGGCGGATCGCATTGGACATGAGGTTTGACAGAGCGCGACGGATCAGCGCGCGATCGCCATGTATAGTTGACGCTTTTCCTTCCAGCACCAATTCTAGATTGTTCTCGGTTGCCAGAGCCTCGAAATAATCGAACAGCTCGCGGATTTCGCACGCCAGGTCCAGCGGCGACAACTCGGGATTCATTAGGTCGTTCTCGCTCTTGGCCAGCCACAGCATATCGGCAACCATTTTGGCCAGTCGCTCCTGCTCCTCCAGGCTGGAATAAAGCAGTTCCCGGTATTCCTGCGGGTCCCTGGGCTTCGAAAGGCCTACCTGAGTTTGGGTAATGAGGTTTGTCAGCGGGGTGCGCAGTTCATGAGCGATATCGGATGAAAAGTGGGAAAGTCGCTCAAAGCCCCCTTCCAGGCGACCGATCATTCGGTTAAAGGATTCCACCAGCTCTCGCAGTTCGACAGGTACATCGCTCGGGTCAAGGCGAACATTGAGCCGATTAGCCTGAATCTGCTGCATACCTTTGCTGAGGCTGCGCAGTGGCAGATGCCCTTGATGGATACCGAACCATGCCGCGAATAGCGTAACGACACCTGTGCCCAACATGATTAGCCATAGGCTACGGCGGAAACTGTTCAAGAACTGAACATGAAACTCCATATCAATGACTGCAGTGACGCGGTATTCCTCCTGGCTTGTCGCCAGTTTGGTCACTACAGCGCGATAGTGGTTTCTGCCAATTTCCCAGACGACGAGGTCCTCGGCATCAATGGATGATGAAACCGCTATCGTCTCAGGGCTGCGGGAAAACTCCAGCCCCGGTGTACGAAACAGCAATCGTCCCTGGCTGTCTTCGACCTGATAATAAACGCCATGATGTCCTGAAACTGCGGTGGCCAAGGTGTCTCCGAAGGGCGGTTCATCATGCTCCGCAGTTGGCAATGTAGCCTCTATCGAGGCGGTGATGACCCTTAGTTCATCGGCATCCTGCTCGATGAAATGGTGCTTGATAGAGGTAAGAATCAAGCCGCTGGTGAGTATTAAGCTCACCGCGATGGCAAGCGCTACAAACAGTAATACCCTGAGTGTCAACGGTAGCGGCCAGAACCTATATTGAGGCATCGTCGTTGTCCACATCAAGCTTATAGCCCATGCCTCGCACCGTTTGGATCAGCTTTGGTTCAAAATTATCATCGACCTTGGCACGCAGCCGCCGTATCGCCACGTCGATGACATTGGTGTCGCAGTCAAAATTCATGTCCCAGACCTGGGATGCTATCAGGGAGCGCGGCAGTACCTCCCCTTGGCGGCGCATCAAAAGCTCCAAGAGACTGAACTCTTTCTGGCTGAGTGCAATTTTTCTCCCGTCACGGGTAGCCCTGCGCCGAGGCAGATCGAGTACAAGATCTGCCACCTTGAGCTGATCCATCACTACCGGTGTTGCTCCCCTGCGCAGCAGGGTGCGCACTCGTGCCAGCAGTTCAGCAAACGCAAAGGGTTTGACCAGATAATCGTCGGCGCCCAGCTCCAGTCCTTTTACGCGGTCGTTCACACTGTCACGGGCAGTCAGGAACAGTACGGGTGTCTGGTTGCCAGCCTGGCGTAGTGCCTGAACTATCCGCCAGCCGTCCACATCAGGTAGCATCACGTCGAGAATGATCAACTCGAAGGTCTCTGTCATTGCCATATGATGACCGTCGAGGCCGTTGCGCAACAACGTAACCAGAAACCCAGCCTCGGTTAGACCCTGGCGCAAGTAGTCGCCCGTCTTGATTTCGTCCTCGACTACCAGCAAGCGCACTGTTTAAGTCCTCCGTCATGCTCAAACGCAAAGTCTAGCTGGGATAACCCCACGAGAAGATGACGCCAACATTACATCAATGTCATCTTTGGGTCATGTGGGTGACAGAGGAAATTGGCTAACCTGCAATGGATGAGGTGATGGAAATCCGTTTTGCGTAAAGTTCCATCGTCATACTTCCTTTCAAAACGAACCATGGCATAAGCCTGGTTTCGGGACGTAGCCAAATTTTTGCATGAGCAGTTGTCAAGATGAGGAATACAAGGAACACTAGCTATGTGCCCGCGCTTCGGTTCCATTTTTTAACACCCGCATACGATGCGGTCGTTCGTGGGACTACCCGAGAAAGCCGCTTCAAAAACGCGCTTATCGAGCAGGCCACTATTCAACGAAGCCACAGAGTGCTTGATTTGGCTTGCGGTACCGGCACCATGTCTATATGGGTAAAGCAGCGATACCCCGACACAGACGTTGTCGGCTTGGATGGCGACCCGAACATTTTGGCGATAGCCACGCGTAAGGCGAAGGCGGCCGATGTCGACGTTGCCTTCGACGAGGGATTGTCCTGCGCACTGCCGTATCCAGATGCACATTTCGATCGCGTACTGACCAGCTTGTTCTTCCACCATTTGGGCTGGGAAGACAAGCAACGAACAGCGTGTGAGCTACTGCGCGTGCTTAAGCCGGGCGGTGAATTGCATGTGGCCGACTGGGGTAAGCCGAGTAATATCCTGATGAGGGTACTGTATCGTCCTGTGCAGTGGTTGGATGGTCTGCCCAACACCCAGGACAACGCAGATGGAAAACTGATACCGCTGTTCCGCGACTGTGGTTTTGTCAACCTGTGCGAACATCGCCATTTCAACACAGTGTTTGGGACGCTCCGCTTGTTCAGCGCTACCGCTCCGCAAGACGGTTCCGCCCAACCAATAGCACGGTAGGATCTCTTCCGATGAAAAGACACACGTCGGCGCCCAGACTACACTTGATTTGCGCCCGCCACCGCCGTATGCCAATCTTGGCGACAGGTAGTTTGCTCGACGGCATGCGCTGTCGCTTCGGCGCAGGCTTGCTGATTGTTGCCTCTGCCGTTGCAGCAGGGTGCACGGTGCCTGACGCCTACAGCGGACGGAAAGGCTGGGCGCCAATGGACTACTCTCCTCTGCGCCCGGCCGCGAGCCCTGAGACTGACTCGTCGCGATCGAATGGGCCGGCCCGCCAGATACCGCAGTCTTTGCCGGACGACGCAACGCTCGACGACTACATCCGCTACGCCATGCAGAACAGCCCCTCGCTTGAAGCCGCGTTTTATCGCTGGCGTGCCGCAGTGGAACGCGTGCCACAGGTGACAAGCTTGCCCGACCCGCAAGTGGGGTTTGCAGTCATTCTCGATCAGGTAGAACAGGATGCCGAGCATATGGGAGAGCGCTATTCCATCTCGCAGATGTTTCCCTGGTTCGGTAAGCTGGCGCTACGCGGAGACATGGCAGCTGAAGACGCTCGCGCCGAGGCGCAGCGCTTCGAAGCAGCGCGGCTGGAGCTGGTGGAACGGGTCACACGCGCCTGGTTCGAGTACGCCTGGCTGCAGGAGGCCGGAGCGACCGCACGCAAGAATCTGGATCTGTTGGCCCGGCTCGAGTCTGTCACCAGGTCGCTGTACCGCGCCGGGACCGTGAGCCAGGCGGACGTCAATCGCGCCCAGATCGAGCTGGGGCGCCTGGACGATCAGGTCCGATCCCTAGCAGACATGCAGGGTCCCGCAGCGGCAGACTTGAATGCCGCGCTGGGCCGCCCTGCCTTGGCCCCAATACCGGCTCCGCTACCGCCCTCCCGACAGACGCTTACAGATCTGCCGGAGCGCTCCGACCAGGACTGGCTGGCAATGGCCCGTCGGGACAATCCCAGGCTAACCGCGTCACGGCACGAGATCACACGAGTGCAACACTCGATCGCCCTGGCGCGCAAAGATTACTACCCCGACGTTCGGCTGGGTGTTGAGTATGCCCGCGATGGCAGCGCACGCATGGCCATGATGGACGGCGGCGGCGCGGACATGGTAGCCGGCATGATCTCCTTCACCATCCCCCTCCAACGGGGCCGGATCGATGCTGGAGTCCGGGAAGCGGAGGCGCGCCATCATGCTGCCAACCGCGACGTTCTGGACCAGGAGCTCGCCCTGGATGCCAGCTTGAAGGGCGCTCTCTTCACCTACCGTGACAGCAGTCGCCGACTGCAACTCTATGGCGACACGCTGGTACCAAAAGCCCGCCAGTCAATGGTTGTGACAGAAATGGCCTATCGCGCCAGCGATGCCGCGTTTTCTGACCTGATCGATGCGCAGCGCGTACTGCTGGAGTTCGAGCTGGCCCATGAGCGGGCCGCAGCGGATCGTGCTATCGCACTGGCGCAGATTCGAACCCTTGTTGGCACAAGCCACGACCGCGGGGCTTTTCGCGTAGGTGAGACAGCATTGGACGCCGAGGCAAAACCACACACTGCCGACCCGAAAGAACCGCAGCAGGGACCAACGCCATGAGCCTATTCTCGGGTCTTCTCCCGTTTCGTTTTTCCTGGATCGCGATGATTGCGGTTGGCTTTATTGCAGGCTACGGTCTTGCAGCCACAGCCTCGGGGGGCGAGCCCCACCTGCATGGTGCAGAGCAGCCTGCCTCCACGGACGCTCTGTTCCCCACCAATGCAAAGCAATTGTATACCTGCTCCATGCACCCCCACATACGATCCAGCGATCCCACTGACACGTGTCCGATCTGCGGCATGAACCTTATTCCGGTGCCCCGCAGCGAAGGCAATGAACCTGAGGAGGCTGGAAGGCCTCCGCAGTTACAAATGACGCCCCGCTCGGCGGCGCTGATGCAGGTCGCAGTGCATAGGGCAGAACGCCTGGCGCTGCAGATCCCGGTGACGCTTTTCGGTCTGCTGCAGCCCGATGAGACACGGCTGCGGACCATCGCGGCCTGGATACCGGGCCGGCTGGACTGGTTGTACGCAGACTTCACCGGTGTACAGATCCGTGAGGGCCAGCCGCTGGTGAAAATCTACAGTCCCAAGTTGATCGCAGCGCAGGAGGAACTGCTACAGGCAATTCAGGCCAATCGGGAGCTGACTGGCGCAGGTGCAAGCATTGTGCAGGAGACGACACGTCTGACGGTTGACGCCACGCGTGACCGCTTGCGACTGCTTGGTTTGAGCGCCAGCCAGATTCAGAATATCGAACGGCGCGGCCAGGCCGACGATCTGGTCACCATTCCTGCACCGGTGAGCGGTGTGGTGATAGAGCGTCTCGCCGCGCGTGGCGATTACGTCGAGACCGGGCAGCCGATCTATCGCATTGCTGACCTGTCGCGCCTGTGGGCCCAGATGGAGGTTTACGAATCTGACCTGCAGTGGCTCGCAATGGGGCAACAGGCCCGCTTGAGTACCCAGAGTTATCCGGGCGTACAGTTCGAGGGTACTGTTGCTTTCATTGATCCCGCGCTGGATGAACGTAAGCGCACTGCCCGCGTGCGAGTCGACATAGCGAACCCGGAAGGGCAGCTTAAACCCGGCATGTTCGTACGAGGTACAGTCGCAACCGCTGCGGGGCGGCCGCCGACCCAAGACCCGCACGCCGGTCACCTGGGGATCGATGACACCGGTGACCAGATGGCGGAGAAAGCGGAGGCTGACCTGCCACTGGTGATTCCTGCATCGGCACCGCTCATCACCGGCCGTCGGGCGGTGGTGTATGTGCAGGTGCCGGATGCGGATAGACCGACCTTCGAGCCGCGCGACGTGGTGCTCGGTCCCCGTGCTCACGACTGGTACATCGTGCTGGAAGGCCTGGCGGAGGGTGAGCTAGTCGTTGCAAGGGGAGCCTTCAAGATAGACTCCGAACTGCAGATCCGTGGCCAGCCAAGCATGATGCAGCCCGAGGGCGGACCGCCACCTGTACATGATCACGGCGGCCAGGATGAAGAAGACACGCAGGCTGGGAACAGGCCATGAGTGGCGAGCGCTCCCTGCTTGATGGCGTGATTCGCTTCTTTCTGGAACAGAAACTCGTTGTGGCCTTGCTGGTGCTGATGGTGACCGGCTGGGGCGTGGCTGTCGCCCCGTTCGACTGGGAGATCGACTGGCTGCCCCGGGACCCGGTGCCGGTCGACGCCATTCCCAATCTCGGCGAGAATCAACAGATCGTGTTCACCGAGTGGCCGGGGCGGTCGCCGCAGGATGTCGAAGACCAGATCACCTATCCATTGACGGTTTCCCTGCTGGGCGTTCCCGGCGTGCGCGCAGTGCGCAGTAGCTCGGCCTTCGGTTTCTCCGTGATCTTTCTGGTCTTCAGCGAGGATACCGAGTTCTACTGGTCTCGTTCAAGGATCCTCGAGAAACTCAACAGCCTGCCCGCGGGTCTACTGCCTGATGATGTCACGCCCGCACTGGGTCCCGATGCCACAGCGCTGGGGCAGATCTACTGGTACACACTTGAAGGCCGCGATCCGGACGGCAGACCCGCCGGTGGCTGGGACCTGGATGAATTGCGCAGCGTTCAGGACTGGTACGTGCGCTACGGTCTGCTGGCCGCGGAAGGAATCAGTGAAGTCGCCTCAATCGGAGGCTACGTCCGCGAATACCAGGTAGACGTGAACCCGGACGCGCTGCGTGCGCATGGGGTGACCCTGCAGCAGGTCTTTGCTGCCGTTCGCAACAGTAATCTTGACGTCGGGGCGCGGGTGGTCGAAATTAACCGCGTCGAGTACTTGGTACGCGGACTCGGCTTCATCGACAGCCTGTCGGATCTGGAGCATGCCGTGGTGCGGGCGGGCCCGGATCACGTGCCTATCAGGATAAGTGACGTCGCTGTCGTCAATTTCGGGCCGGCCCAGCGCCGCGGCGCACTGACCATTGGTGGCGCCGAGGCGGTAGGCGGTGTCGCCATTGTGCGGGACGGGTTCAACCCGCTGCGCGCCATCCAGAACGTGAAAGAGAAGATCGGAGAGATTGCGCCGGGACTGCCAGCAAAGGCCGTCATCGACTGGGCGCGAGTCGGTCGCAGCCAGGTAAACGCATTCGCCGACACCGCTGGCTTCCGGGCTTTCGGTGTAGCCGGGCCAGACGCCATCAACGCCGCAGCCAGCAGCTCCCCGGAACTGAACCAAGAGGCATGGCTGCAGTGGCTTCGCGCCACCCCGCGCGATGCCTGGCCGGACTGGCTCACACTCAGCCAACTTGAGGTCGTAGCGTTCTATGACCGCAGCGGATTGATCGCAGAGACGCTGGGCACGCTTGACGACGCCCTGCTGCAGCAGATTCTCGTGACGATCCTTGTTGTGATCCTGATGGTGTTGCACCTGCGAACCGCGCTGGTCATCAGCGCGACGGTGCCGCTGGCGGTCCTTATCGGTTTCATCCTGATGAAGCTGGCCGGTGTTGATGCGAATGTGGTGGCGCTGGCAGGCATTGCGATAGCGATTGGCACCATCGTCGACATGAGCGTGATCGTGACCGAGAACGTGCTCAAGCACCTCAAGGAAGCCGCGGCGGATGAACCACGGCTGGAAGTGGTTTATCGCGGCGCCAGCGAAGTGGCATCGGCGATCCTGGCCGCGATCAGCACCACCATTATCAGTTTCCTGCCGGTATTCACCATGACCGGCGCGGAAGGCAAAATGTTCATTCCGCTGGCCTTCACCAAAACCTTCGTCCTGATCGGGGCCATCCTGATAACGCTGACCGTGGTGCCTGCGGCTGCGCATCTGTTCATTGCCGGGAGAGACCGCGGCAGCGTTGCCCCCGGACTGCGGCAGAGCCTGATTTTCGGCCTCGGTATTGCCGCCGTGATCCTCGCAGTTGCTGGTATTGCTGCCGGCTGGCCCGCGGTTACCATCGCAGCGCTGGTCCTGGTTGCGATTGTGGCACATCGGCTGTGGTCACCCCGGCTCGAAAGCTGGCTCGAGCCGCGAGCGCCACGGCTTGCGGCAGCGTTGCAACGCGCACAAACGATCATCGCCCGCGGCGGACCGTGGCTGGCCAGCCTGCTCGCCGCACTCGTTGTTTGGTGGGTGCTGGGGGAAGTCTGGGAGCCTCTTGGACCCGAGGTCGGCGTAGTGCGCAACTTTGTGTTCGTCGGGCTGGTTATCGGTAGCGTACTCGGGCTGTTCTGGCTGTTGATGCTGGCATACTCGCCCCTGCTGGGCTGGTGCCTGGAGCACAAACTGGCGTTCCTCAGCCTGCCCGTGCTGCTGGTGGTCATGGGCGGATCAATCTGGCTGGGCTTTGATCGGGTCTTCGGTTTCATCCCGGCGGCCGCACAGCGGGTGGGCCTTGACCCACAGACAGTGCGCGGCAGCGGGTCGTGGAAATGGGCGTCACGCCAACTTCCGGGTCTCGGACGGGAGTTCATGCCACCACTTGATGAAGGCGCCTTCCTATGGATGCCGGCCACCATGCCGCACGCCTCGATGGGCGAAGCCCTGGAAATCCTGCAGCACCAGGACCTCGCCATCATGTCGGTACCCGAGGTCGAGCTGGTGGCGGGCAAGCTGGGACGAGCAGAAACCGCGCTCGACCCTGCGCCGATTTCGATGCTCGAATCCGTCGTTCATTACAAATCCGAGTACATTGCGGACGAAGCCGGTCGACGCGTCAATTTCAAGTACGATCGACGACGTGCCGAGTTCCTGCGCGACGGCGACGGCGACTTGATCCCCGATCCACGCGGCCGACCCTATCGCCAATGGCGGGAGCACATACGCAGTCCACAGGATATTTGGGATGAGATCGTCAAGGCAGCCGCGCTGCCCGGCACGACATCCGCGCCAAAGCTGCAACCCATTGAGACCCGGCTGGTCATGCTGCAAACCGGTATGCGTGCTCCCATGGGCCTCAAGGTACGCGCCCCGGACCTGGCGACGCTCGATCAGATTGCCGTCGTCCTGGAACGCGAGCTGCGACAGATTCCCGCCATCAGGCCCGATACCGTCAATGCAGACCGCGTCGTGGGCAAGCCCTACCTTGAGATCGACATCGACCGCGAGGCGATCGCGCGCTACGGCCTCAATATTGCTGATGTACAGCACCTGATCACGGTCGCCATCGGCGGCCGGACTGTTACCACCACCGTCGAAGGTCGCGAGCGCTACCCGGTACGCGTGCGCTACCAGCGCGAGTTGCGCACTGAGATTGAGGATCTCGAGGGCGTGCTGATCTCGGCGCCGGACGGCACTCATGTTCCACTGAACGAGCTGGCGACAGTCACCTATACCCGCGGACCGCAGATGATTCGCAGCGAGGATACCTTCCTGACTGCGTACGTCACTTTCGGCGGTCAGCCGGGAATTGCCGAAGTCGAGGTAGTGGAGCAGGCGCAAGCTTTTCTGCAGAACAGGATTGCAACCGGTGAGCTCCTGGTACCGGCTGGCGTCAACTGGAAATTCTCAGGTAACTACGAGCACCAGCTGCGCGCCGCCAGAACCCTGAGCATCGTGTTGCCAGTCGCGCTGCTGGGCATTTTCCTTATTCTGTATTTCCAGTTCCGCTCGGTGGGGACGACGTTGATCGTTTTCAGCGGCATTGCCGTGGCCTGGGCGGGTGGCTTTATGTTGATCTGGCTGTACGGAGAGCCATGGTTCGCCAACTTCCGTATTTTCGGCACCAACATGCGCGACCTGTTCCAGATGGGGCCGATCAACATGAGCGTCGCCGTCTGGGTTGGTTTCCTGGCGCTGTTTGGCATCGCGGTGGACAACGGCGTCGTGCTGGCCACCTATTTGCGGCAGAGTTTCGACAAGCACCGCACCGGGAGCGTGCCGGAACTCCGCGCAGCCACCGTGGTGGCGGGCCAGCGCCGCGTGCGGCCTTGCCTGATGACCTCAGCGACCACATTGTTGGCGCTACTGCCGGTATTGACCTCTACCGGCCGGGGTGCCGACATCATGATCCCAATGGCCATTCCCAGCGTCGGCGGAATGGCATTTGTGCTGCTGACAATGTTTACTGTGCCGGTGCTTTACTGCCTGGTCGAGGAAATCAAGCTCAAAGCGCGCGTCGGAGAATATCGTGAACTGGAGTGGCAATCTTGAAAAACGGGAAGGAACAATGAGTACTGAATCACAGCATACGACAGCTCTGGCAAGACTGACTGTGCCAGGTATGGGCTCAGACCATTGCGCTGGTATCGTGAAAACCTCACTGAAGCGCTTGGATGGCGTGGTTGAGATTACAACCAATATCGCCGCTCACCGGGTGGAGGTCAACTATGATTCCGGCAAACTGAAGCTGGCCGATATCCGCACTGCCATTGAAAAGGCTGGCTACGATGTCGCTCAAGCCTCTTTGCAGGGAGACGATCAAGATGCCGGCAAGGACGCCGCTATCGAAGGCGTCTACCTGAGTCAGGCGCTGAAGCGCCTCTGGATAGCGGGCGCACCCACAACCCTGATCATGCTGTTGATGATCCCCCATATGTTCTGGCGGCCGATTCCCGGCTATCTGCTGATCGTGGCGGTGTTGGCGTTTCCGGTAGTCTTTCTTTACGGCGGCGCAGCGACTCACAAGTCGACTTGGCGCTCGCTCACCAACCGCACCTTCAACATGGATGTGCTCATCTCCATGGGCAGCGTGCCTCCTTATCTGATAGGCATTGCTGGCTTTTTTGTCACCATGACCTCGTTTATGGAAATGGCCGCCACCATCATGACCTTTCACTTATTGGGGCGCTATCTTGAGGCCAAGGCCAAGGGCAGAGCTTCGCAGGCGATCCGTAAGTTGTTGACCCTTGGCGCTAAAACCGCCCGGGTCGAACGGGATGGTCTGGAACAGGAAGTCCCCATCAAGGAACTTAGGCCAGGGGATATCATGGTCGTCCGTCCGGGTGACAAGGTACCCACCGACGGCGAGGTAGTCGAAGGAGAAAGCCATCTGGATGAATCCATTGCCACCGGCGAATCGGTGCCGGTATACAAAGCGCCGGGCGATACCGTCATTGGCGCGACGATCAACAAAGAGGGGCGTTTGCGAGTAAAGGCCACCAAAGTGGGTGACGATACCTTTTTGTCCCAGGTGATCAAACTGGTGGAACAGGCACAGGGGTCGCGAGTACCCATACAGGAATTCGCCGATCGCATGACCGGGCGTTTTGTCCCTGTCGTCATCCTGATTGCCCTGGCGAGCTTTGTGGTGTGGTTCGTCGCCGCCGACGGTCTGCGTCCGATACTGGTGTGGGGCGCAGGATTCCTGCCCTGGGTTGACCCCACAGCGACCACCCCGGTGCTGGCTATTCTCGCCGCTATCGCGGTGCTGGTTATCGCCTGCCCCTGTGCTTTGGGCCTGGCGACGCCAACCGCACTGATGGTGGGTTCTGGCATTGGTGCCGAGCGAGGCATATTGATTCGCTCCGGCGAGGCCATTCAAACGTTTAAAGACGTCAAGGTGATGGTGCTCGACAAAACTGGCACCATCACTCGGGGCGAACCCAAACTGACCGAAGTGGTCGTAGCCGACGGCGTGACCGAGCAACAATTATTGCAGTGGGCTGCAACGGTGGAAAATGCCTCTGAGCACCCGATCGCGCGTGCCATTGTGGAGGGTGCTGGTGAGCGCCAGGTGATACCGGGTGAGGTAACAGAATTTAGCTCCACCGGCGCGCGCGGTGTTTCCGGCAAGGTCGATGGTGCTTTGGTGCTGATCGGCAACCGTAAATTGCTGGACGAAGTTGGCGTAACCGGTCTGCAGTCGCTGGATAAGGATCTGGATAATCTGGAGGGACGCGGCCGCACCGCCGTGCTGGTCGCTGTAGACGGTAAAGCGTGCGGAATTGTCGCAGTGGCCGATACCATCAAGGAGGAATCGGTAGCGGCGATTCGCGGCATGCACGAGCTGGGCCTTTATGTGGTGATGATCACCGGCGACAACGAACGCGCTGCGCGCGCTGTTGCCGAGGAAGTGGGCATCGACGAAGTGCAAGCCGGTGTGCTCCCGGAAGGCAAGGTGGATGCGATCCGTGCGTTGCAGAAGCAGCACGGCGACCATGTCGCCATGGTGGGCGATGGCATCAATGATGCGCCAGCGCTGAAACAGGCCAATGTGGGGATTGCCATCGGCGCCGGGGCCGATGTGGCCATCGAGGCTGCGGACGTCACTTTGGTGCGGGGAGAGTTGACCGGCGTGGTAGAAGCCATGTATCTCTCTCGCGCCACCTTCGGGAAGATTGTGCAAAACCTGATCTGGGCCAGTGCCTACAATGTGGCCGCCATACCCATCGCCGCTATCGGTTTATTGCACCCCATGATTGGGGTTATTGCCATGACCGCGAGTTCGCTATCGGTGATTGGTAATTCACTATTGCTCAAGCGGGTGAAGCTGACTGCGGAAAGATGACCTGGATCCAACTCAACAACACTGCCGCAAAGTCGGCACAGGAGAAACCACCGTGGCAACCAAACCTGGATACTGGACTAGCCTCCATGGGCTGGCCACTCTCACACTTATCGGCGCCGCGCTCTATTTCCTCATTGTGGAGCACGGCGCTCATGTTCTTCCGTACCTCCCCTTTTTGATTATCCTGCTGTGTCCATTGATGCATGTTTTTATGCATAAGGGTCACGGTGGGCACGATCATCGGACAGACAAGCATGCGGATGCGGAAGAAGCCTATCGGCGTGGACTGGAAGATGGTCGAAAGGAGTCCACCAAACGCCCTTAGCTTCTCGCAAGGGGAAGATGAGAGTGCAACCCGGCGCTTCCGGGAAACCCGTGTCGATTGTTCGACACCCATACCAGGAGATATGGCCATGAAACATAGATGAGGTTCTTACCATCACGGCAATCTTCGCCTCCTTGACCCGCGCCGATCGCCGGAGCAGGACGGCGCTGACACCAAACGTGGCGTATACACAAGGGATGCCGTGGATTCACCAAAATCTGATACCAAACCAGTCACTGGAGAGTATTTATGAAAACTTTTAAAGCAACCTGGATCATTTTGCTGGGCGCGATTCTCGCCATGTCCATTCCTGTGTACGCTCAACCCGAAGAAGCACCTTTTGTCAAGCTGCTCAACGAAATGACGGAAAAGCCTGAGCATCATCTGGCTATTGCTGTCTACTACCGCACGCTGGCAAGTGAGGCGCGAGCAGAAGTCGAAAAGCACGAAGCCATGACGAACACCTACCGGCATGATCACCAACGGTTCAAAGCTGGTCGAGGCACTGGACAGTCAATGTCCAAGCATTGCGACCGATTGATCCAGCTCTATCAATCCACCGCTGAAGAGTATGAGGCACTGGCGGCATTGCACGAAGCTGAAGCGGAAAACGAGTAACAGCCTGATGGGCATACGCTATCCCTGTCGCAAATCAGCGGCTAGCGTAGTCACAATCCGATTCTAGCGATGCGGACGGGTCAGTAAACGACTATGCCGTTCAACGGGAGCTGCCGCGGCCTAGCCGCGGTGGAGCGCATTCGTGTTTGGCTCGGTAGCGAAAGGCGAGGACCGGAGATCCCGGGGTGTTGGCAAAGGCCAATGCTATGTGCTGAGGAACGTGATGCATCGACGAATCGATAACGTGACGTGCTCCTAATCAGGGTGGAACTTGTAAGAATTTTTCCAAGGGTGTGGCGTGAAATTCTGGTGTCCGCACAATGCTCGTTCTGGGACCTGCGTGTGGCCACTCAGGATGCCACGGGCTGGTTGGACTGTCACCTCCCAGCCTTGTCCAACATGAAGTGAGTCTGAAGGCCTGGGGTGTTTCCAA
>TARA_R110002110_G_scaffold38465_15_pt1 | contig 14822 bp, 12 predicted proteins | sample TARA_R110002110 | Tara Oceans TARA_R110002110 (sample SAMEA4397330) | marine metagenome | biome: Polar Biome; feature: [SRF] surface water layer (ENVO:00010504); material: water (ENVO:00002006), including particulate matter (ENVO:01000060) such as... | depth 5 m
CTGCCAGAATCAGCACGTATTTCGGCCCGTACCCTTTGATGATCTCGATGTTCTGGGTCACGGCATCTGCGGTGCCCTTGTACCAGTTGTCCTCGTTCAGCTGTTGCGAGGCAGGCAGGATATCAAGCGATTCATTGCGCTCTGCGCGGAAAAAGCTCCAACCTCGTTGCATGTGGCGGATCAGGCTGTGGGCCTTGTATTGCGTCGCGACACCAATTCGCCGGATGCCGGAATTGACAGCATTGGAAAGGGCAAAGTCGATGATGCGGGTTTTGCCGCCAAAATAGACCGCCGGCTTGGCGCGGATGTCCGTCATTTCCTTGAGCCTGCTGCCGCGCCCCCCGGCCAAAATAAAGGCCATTGATTGCTGGGCCAGACTGAACCTGTCGTCTTTCATCTTATCCTCCCTCTTCAAAATTTTCACCCCTGTCCAAGCTGAAAGAACACTGCAGCCAGGGGCGGGAGCGTTATTTCAATGGATTGATCGCAGCCGTGCATGGCTTTGCCCTCGGACACAGCGCCTTGTGGTGTGCCCGTCCCGGTGCCGCCATAGATGGCTGCATCCGAATTAAGCTTTTCAACCCATGTGCCCGGTGCTGGGACCCCAACGCGGAAATCAGTGCGCGGCACCGGGGTCATGTTGACCACGACCAGCACAGGCAATGTGCCCGCGTCACCGAACCGGACCCAGGAAAACACGGAATCCGCAGCATTTCCGCCATCAATCCACTGAAATCCGTCCGGCGTGCTGTCGCGTTGATAAAGCGCAGGGGTCGCCGCGTAAAAATGGTTCAGATCGCGCACGAGCTGTTGCATGCCCGCGTGCGGGGCGTGATCCAGCAAATGCCAATCCAGACTGGACTCATTATTCCATTCCTGCGCTTGCGCAAATTCGCAGCCCATGAACAGCAGCTTTTTGCCCGGATGGCCCCACATATAGCCAAAATAGGCACGCAGGTTGGCAAACCTTTGCCAGTCATCCCCCGGCATCCGCGCCAGCAAAGAACCCTTTCCATGCACAACCTCATCATGGCTGAGCGGCAGGATGAAGTTTTCGGAAAACGCGTAATGCAGCCCGAACGTCATCTTGTCATGGTGGTATTTGCGGTTGATCGGGTCCTGACCCATGTAGCGCAGCGTGTCGTTCATCCAGCCCATGTTCCATTTGAACCCGAACCCGAGACCGCCCGAAGATGTCGGTGCGCTGACACCCGGAAACGCGGTCGATTCCTCGGCGGCAGTCATGATGCTGTCGTCCGCGCCATAAACCGTTTCATTCATCTGTTGCATGAATGCGATCGCCTCAAGGTTCTCGCGCCCGCCATCCTTGTTCGGGATCCATTCGCCCTCTTTGCGCGAATAATCGCGGTAAAGCATGGAAGCCACGGCATCGACGCGCAGCCCGTCGATGTGATATTCCTCAAACCAGAACCGCGCGTTGGCGATCAGGAAATTCAGAACTTCGGTGCGGCCATAGTTATAGACCAGCGTGTTCCAATCGGGGTGAAAACCTTCTTTTGGATCGGCATGTTCATAAAGCGGGCTGCCGTCAAACTGGCCCAACCCGTGTTCATCCGACGGAAAATGCCCCGGCACCCAGTCGATAATCAGGCCCAGCCCGGCCTTGTGACAGGCCTCCACAAAGGCGCGAAAATCTGTCGGCGTGCCAAACCGTGACGTGGGCGCAAACAGCCCCACGGGCTGATAGCCCCACGACCCGCCAAAGGGATATTCCGACACCGGCGTCAGTTCGATGTGCGTGAACCCCATGTCGCGCGCATAATCGACCAGCGTCTGGGCGTGTTCGAGATAAGTCAGCGGGCGGTTGCCCTCTTCGGGGACGCGCCGCCAGCTTTCCAGATGTACTTCGTAAATTGACACCGGCTGGTCGAATCGCTGTTTTGCGCCGCGTTTTTGCAACCAGCCCGCGTCGGACCATTTGTAGCCGGTCAGATCGCGCACCACGGATGCGGTTTTGGGGGGCAATTCAGCGCCAAAGCCCACCGGGTCCGCCTTGAGCGGCAGAAGGTTCTGATGGGCGTCCAGCAGTTCGTATTTATATGCCGCCCCATCGCCGATATCGGGCAGAAAAATCTCGTGGACACCTGTGGCGCCGCGGCGGCGCATCACATGGCGGCGGCCGTCCCAGCTGTTGAAATCGCCCACAACCGAAACCCGCGATGCATTGGGCGCCCAGACGGCAAAATGCGTCCCTTTCACACCCTCGTGCGTTGCGACATGCGCGCCCAGCGCATGCCACAGCTTTGCATGGGTGCCTTCGCCCAGCAGATATTCATCCAGATCGCCCAGTTTGGGGCCAAAGGCATAGGCGTCGCGTTCGATCCAGACATCGCTGCCGCGTGTCATCCGCAATTTGTAGTCAAACCGCTTTTTGCGGCGCGGAATTACAGCGGCAAACAGCCCTTCGGCCCCTGCAACCGGATCAAGCGTTGCAATCTTGCGGTCGGTTTTCGCATCCAGCACGTCGACCTTGCTGGCCTCTGGCCGCAAGGCACGCAAGATCAGTTTGCCGTCCGCCTCGTGCAGGCCCAATACCGAAAACGGGTCACTGCAATGGCCGGCCACCAGGGCCTTTGCGATGTCCATATCTGTCAGGTCTGCAACTTTTTTCATGCGGATTTCTCCAGTTTGGCGCGGGGTGCCGAGGCGTTCCAGATCTCGCGTGCGTACCCTTTGATGGTACGGTCTGACGAAAACCAACCCATGCTTGCGGTGTTCACCAGCGCCATGGCAGACCAGTTCGCCGGGTTCTGATAGGCGATATCGGCGCGCCGTTGGGTATCATAGTAGCTGTCGAAATCGCAGGTGACGAGAAAATAGTCATGGTCGTAAAGCATGCCGACCAGCCCATGATACCGCCCGTGATCTTGCGGTGAAAAACGCCCTTCAGCGATTTGGCCCAGAACGCGCGTCAAACGCGGGCTTGCCTCGATTGCGGCGCGGGCATAGCCGTTTTGCTGGCGCCGCTCGACAACCTGTGCGGCGGTCAGGCCGAACAAAAAGAAATTCTCTGACCCGACATGATCGCGGATTTCCACATTGGCCCCGTCCAGCGTGCCGATGGTCAAGGCGCCGTTCAGCGCGAATTTCATGTTGCCTGTGCCGGATGCTTCTTTGCCTGCGGTTGATATCTGTTCAGACAGGTCCGAGGCAGGGATCAGCCGTTCGGCCATGGTGACGTTGTAATTGGGCGGGAACACGATCTTGAGACGGCCATTGATGACCGGATCGTTGTTGATCACCTGTGCAACGTCATTGATCAGGTGGATGATGTCCTTGGCCATGTAATAGCCCGGTGCCGCCTTGCCGCCGAAAATCTTGACGCGCGGGGTCCAGTCCTGATCGGGGTGATCGCGCATTTCGTTCCACAGGGCGACGGTTTCCAGTAGGTTCATCAACTGGCGCTTGTATTCGTGGATGCGCTTGATCTGAACGTCGAACATCGCATCAGGGTCCAGCGCGATGCCGCAGGTCTGTGAAATCCAGTTTGACAGAGCGACCTTGTTTTCCCGCTTTGCGGCCTGAAAGGCGGTCAGGAATGTCCTGTCGTCGGCTTTCGACTTCAACGCGCTGAGTTGCTCCAGATCGTCGACCCATCCGGTGCCGATTTCGCCATTGATCAACCCGCGCAGCGCCGGGTTGCAATTATACAGCCAGCGGCGCGGGGTGATGCCGTTGGTCTGGTTGATGATCCGTTTGGGATGAATGCGGTGCAGATCGGAAAACACTGTCTGCTTGACCAGATCGGTGTGCAGCGCCGACACGCCGTTGACCTTGTGCGCCATGACAAAGGCAAGTTCGCCCATGCGCACGTCCCCGTGTTCAAGGATGCGAGGGCTGTCAGGGTGTGCGCTTTGCTGGTTGTCTTCAATGGCGCGGATGATTTCAATATGGCGGGGCAGGGTGCGGCCTAGCAGATGCTCGCTCCAACGTTCCAGCGCTTCGGGCAGCAGGGTGTGGTTGGTGTAGCCCAGACATGCGCGCGCAAGTTTGATGGCCTGCCCCATGTCCAGCTGGTGATCGTCCACCAGAATGCGCACCAGTTCGGGCCCGGCAATCGCGGGGTGGGTATCGTTCAACTGAATCGCGACATGGTCGGGCAGGGTCATGATGTCGTCATGATCGCGCAAGAACCGGCGCATGAGGTCCTGAATAGACGCGGCGGTAAAGAAATATTCCTGCCTGAGCCGCAATTCCTTGCCGCTGTCCGTGGTGTCGTCAGGATAAAGCACGCGGCTGATGGTCCGGGCCAGCGCCTCTGACCGGCCAGCGGCCAGATAATCGCCCCGGTTAAAGCTGGCCAGATCGAACTGGGTCGCGGGCTTGGCCCCCCACAGGCGCAGGGTGTTGCCCCATGCGCCCTTCCAGCCGACAATGGGCGTATCATAGGCGGTGGCCAGCACCCGATCACCCGGATGCCAATAGGCGCGGCCCTCGTGGTGGTCGACATGGCCACCAAAGCAAATTTGGTATTGCACTTCGGGGCGTTCAAATTCCCAAGCGTGTCGCTGGCTCAGCCACGATTCGGGTTTTTCGACCTGCTCGCCTTCGGCGAAACTCTGCTCGAACATGCCCAGCTCATAGCGGATGCCATAGCCGAACGCGGGAATGCCCAGGGTCGCCAGCGAATCCATGAAACACGCCGCCAGACGACCCAGCCCGCCGTTGCCCAGCGCCGCATCGGGTTCGTCATGCACGATTTCGTCATAGTCCTGACCCAGATCGGCCATGGCGGCGCGCGCCTTGTCCTCCAGCCCCAGGTTGAGGATCATATCCTCGATCAGGCGGCCAATCAGAAATTCCATCGACAGGTAGTAAACCCGTTTTGCATCAGCAGCATAGGTTTCCTTGGTGCTTTGAAACCAGGTGTCCACCATGGTGTCGCGCAGGGTCAGCGACAGCGCCATGCGCCAGTCATAGGTGGAGGCATGTTCGGCGTCCTTGCCAAGCGAATAGCGCAGGCGGTCGAGGATATCGTTTTTCATTCGAATTCCGTTCTAGCAGGCAATAGGTCAATTTGTTTAGGTTAGCGCTAACATGGTTCGCACGCAGATGCGAGTATTTAAGAACACGCCCACCACGCAAGGCGGCAGCCTCTGAGTATTGTTGAATTCGTATCACACCTTTTTGGGGCGCGTTAAGCCAGACCATACCCCGGCGCAGGGTGCTGCGGATTGCCTGCGTATCCGGGGGGTTCATTATTCTTGACATCTGATGGCTGCGCTCCCATCCCACTGCAAACCAAAAAACGCGTGCCTTGGCCCGCTGATTCCGTGCAAAGTGGTCGTACAAGGATGACCGATCAGTTGAGGGAGAAACCACTATGATTCTGTGTTCAGGCGAGGCTTTGATCGATATGCTTCCTGTGCGCACGCCAGACGGCGGCAGCGGTTTTCAACCCCATGTGGGCGGGGCGGTTTTCAACACGGCCATCGCGCTTGGCAGGTTGGGCGCGGATGTCGGCATGTTGACGGGCCTCTCGAACGACACGTTCGGGACGTCACTAGCGGCAGCATTGAGCGCCAACAAAGTCACCACAAGTCATGTGGTTTTTGCGGACCGGCCTACAACCCTGGCATTTGTTGAGCTGAAGCACGGCCACGCCAGCTATTTGTTTTATGACGAAAATTCCGCCGGGCGCATGCTGACGGTTGATGAAACACCCAAGATCGGCCCCGAGGTGACGGCGCTTTATTTCGGTGGGATCAGTCTGGCGTGCGAGCCTTGCGCAGATACCTACGCTGCCATTTTGGCAAACAATGGGGCGGGCCGTGCGGTGATGATAGATCCCAACATCCGGCCCGGTTTTATCCGCGATGCGGCGCGGTTTCGCGCCCGGTTGCAGTCGATGCTGAAGCTGACCGACATCGTCAAGGTTTCAGACGAGGATCTGGCGTGGTTGCACCCTGATCCGATGCCTGTCGATCAGAAAATTCAGGCGGTTCTGGATCAGGGGCCTGCGATTGTGATTGTCACCCGCGGCGAATCCGGTGCCACGGCTTATCTGGCGGACGGCGCGCAACTGACCGTGCCTGCGCAGCGGGCAAAGGTGGTCGATACCGTCGGCGCGGGCGACACGTTTAACGCGGGCGTTCTGGCCAAGCTTGAAGAACACGGTCTGCTGACCAAAGACACAGTACGCAATCTGCCCCATCAGGCGATCAAGGATGCGCTTGGCTTTGGCGCGCAGGTGGCTGCGGTCACCGTGTCGCGCGCCGGGGCAAACCCGCCGTGGGCGCAAGAGCTGTGATTGGCCCTATGGGGGCGTAACCGATCGCCCGCACCGTGCTGCGCGGCCAGTTGCGGCGCAAGGGTCAACCCGCAGGGCCGCAGCCCAGGATCAGCACATCAACCTGACCGGGCGCGGCAGGCCGCGCTGTTGTGCGCGCCGCCGGATCGCCCGGTGTGAACCCATGCAGATGATATTGCATCGCGCGCGCCTTTTGCTGCGGGGAAAAACGCCATGGTATGGCGTGATCTGCGTATGCAGGCACCGCGCGATGCAGCGGCGTCCCGGCTGCGGCATCTGCGCCGATCTCAGCTGGCGACGGCTTTCATAAACCGGTCGCGGATCACCACCGGATCCATGGTGATCACCGGCAGCTTGATGTTGCCGCTGTCGCATTTGCACACGATGATGGTCATCGTGTCGCTGTCAATGGCATCTTGCAGAACCGGGCCCAGGTCCTTGTCCTGCACTTCGATTACATTGTCGCACCCGCAGGCGCGCGCCACGGCTGTCAGCGATGTTTTCTTGCCCGCATAGGTCGGCTGATCTCCGGTAGAGCCATAAGACCCGTTGTCGATGATCAACAGCGTGTAGTTGCCGGTGGCATTGTTGGCGATGGTGGGCAGCGTGCCAAGGTTGGTCAGAACCGACCCGTCACCGTCGATGGAAATGACCGGTTTGTCCTGCGCCAGCGCCAGACCAAAACCAATGGACGACGACAGGCCCATCGTGCCCAACATGTAAAAATTTGTCGGCTGATCGTCGATCATGTGCAGTTCTTGACTGGGCAGTCCGATGTTGCAGACCACAAGGTGATCACGAATGATCGGTGCAATTTCTTTCAGAATTTCTGAACGGATCATTGGTCGCCATAGCCTCCCCAAAAGTTGGCGTCGGTCAGGATCGCCACGGGTTTGTTGCACATAAAGGTATATTTCAGGATGTTGTCGAATTCCCCGACATCCTTTTGCCAGTGGAAATGATAGGTCGGGATGTTCATCTGCGCCAGCAGCGCCTTGGTATGCAGGGCCATTTCGACCTGACAGGCAACGGGTTCGCGCAATTCACCACGGTACGAAATGATCATCGGCAGCGGCATGCGGTAATACTGGATCAGCGTCGCCAGCGTGTTGATCGTGACCCCGATGGCGGTGTTTTGCATGATGATGGCGGGGCGTTTGCCGCCCATAAAGGCACCGGCACACAGGCCCATGCCTTCGTCCTCTTTGTTGGAGGGGATGTGAAAAATTCCTTCGCGGTTTTCTACTTCTTCAATCACCCCGGCCAGCTGTTTGCACGGCACGGTGGTGACAAAGGAAATGTCGTTGGCGACAAGATCGTCAACGATCTTTTTGTCGATGTTCATTGGTTTTTCTGCCTTTCGGTGGGCACGCCGGGGCGCGCGTTTTCAGATTTGGAATTTACGGTAGACATGCCCGGCGCAAGGCCCACGCCACGCGCGGAGGCCTGCGGCCAGTGGCCGCGCCGCCTGCCGCCCAAGAGCCGGGCTGGGGCCTTCCCCCGGTGCCACCCGGCCCGTAAGATCACAAAGGGCGCGTGGATCAGGCATCTGGCGACAGATCAAAGTTTTCGCCGGGGAAATATTTGGCAAGCCGCACGTCCGCGGCCCGCGCATGGCCTTCCATCCCTTCCAGCCGGGAAATGCGCGCGGTGGCGACTGCAACTGATTTGGACCCTTCGCGGGTGGACCGTTGCCAGGTCACCAACTTCATGTATTTGTGCACCGAAAGGCCGCCCGTATAGCTGGCCGCCCCAGAGGTCGGCAGCACATGGTTGGTCCCGGTTGCCTTGTCGCCATAAGATACGGTGGTTTCCTCGCCCAGAAACAACGACCCATAAGATGTCAGACGGTCAAGCCACCAATCCAGATCTTCGGCCTGCACGGTCAAATGCTCGGGGGCGTATTGATCGGAACAGGCGGCCATTTCCTCGCGGTCGGCGCACAAGACGACCTCGGCATAGTCGCGCCAGGCGGCAAAGGCGTTTTCGCGGTTCATATCGGGCAGATCTTCGATCAGTTGGGGTACCAGTTCCATCACCTTTTCCGCCAGCGCGCGGTCATCCGTGACCAGCCAGACGGGTGAATTGTAACCGTGTTCGGCCTGGCTGACCAAATCGGTGGCCACCACCACCGGGTCGGCCTGTGCGTCGGCAAGGATCAGACTGTCGGTGGGGCCTGCGATCATGTCGATGCCCACGCGGCCAAACAGGATGCGCTTGGCCTCTGCCACGAACTGGTTGCCGGGGCCTACCAGAATATTGGCCCTGGGCAGGCCAAACAGGCCAAAGGCCATCGCCGCCACGCCCTGTACGCCGCCCATCGCCAAAATCTGATCTGCGCCGCTGATGTGGGCGGCATACACGATGGCGGGGGCCACGCCGACATCGGGCCGGGGCGGGGAACAGGCCGTGATGTGCCGGCATCCGGCAACCTTGGCTGTGGTCACTGTCATGATGGCCGATGCGATGTGGCTGTAACGCCCGCCCGGCACATAGCAGCCCGCCGCATCCACCGGAATCGCCTTTTGTCCCGCGATCAGGCCCGGCACCACTTCGGTTTCCATATCTGTCACTGTGCCCCTTTGCTTTTCTGCAAAGTGTTTCACGTTGCCATGGGCAAACCGGATATCCGCCTTGAGCTTCTCAGGCACCAATGCACAAGCGGCCTCGATCTCTTTTGCGGTCATCAGGATGTTGCCGTCGAAGCGGTCAAGCTTGAGCGCATATTCCCTGGCCTTGTCATCGCCACCAACCTCGATCTCGTCCAGGATGATCTTGACCGTATCATGAACCTCGGTTGCATCTGACTTCGCGGTCAACGTGGCTTTTTTCAGATAGTCGCGGGCCATTGGCAGTTCCTATTTGTAGGTTTCAAGGGGTGTCGTCAAAGGCAACGCCGGCACATCAGCGATGCACAAGACCACCACGCGCGTACACCGTACAAACGGTATGGTCCTTTCGGCAATCATCAGAATGGACTCACCTGTAATGCCAGATGCTGTGACCCGTCTGACGCCGCTTTGCGGCGCGCGCGTTGGATCGGACAGCCGATTGCCAAACGTCGTTACGTCGCCGTCTTTTCCTTAGTCATCTCAGAGCGTGTCGGGGCTTAATCGGTTTCGCATCCTGCGGCTTTGAAGAAGTTGCCGCACGCCGCTTTGGTTGACACGTCGCAGACGTGGCCTACCGCCTGCCAGTGTTCATCCCAAGTCCGCGCAGCCGCTTTTCGGATCAAGGTTTTCGATTTGGGAAAGGCCATGTTCATCGCCCCTGAAATCACTCAAGGGGCGTCCAGCCTGGCATGCCGCAGGGCACCGATGAAGCCAATAACCGAACGGCGCATGAGTGACCAGGCGCTGCCCACGCGGCGCCCGGTTGGTGGTCATCGGAATCCAGAACCCGTCTTGAACCGACACGCTCTGGATTTAATATCGTGGTGAATTTAGAAAATGATCCTCGTGGGGCCAGGGGGATCATTCGGCGGGGTGAAGTACCTTGCCCCGTGCGCGGACAGAATCTGCCGACCCGACCTCGGCGCCCTCTGCGTACAAAATGTGGGGTGACGAAAATGAGATCTGAAAGAGCACTTCTTTGCGTTTTCCCGTCATTTCGACAAAGATATCGTCCACAAGCGATTTGGCCGCAACCAATGCGCGCTCTGCTGCAAAGATTTCTCGTGCCCTCCAATTGCGGACAAGTACCATCTGATCGTGGGGCAGCAACAGTTCAGCAACCGGACTTGCTTCATCCAAGGCATGTGGCTTTAACTTGATGAAATTTGTCTCTACTACCGTCCGATTTATCTCCGTAACGCGCACCATTCCGGCATCGCGGGAAATGACCCGCTCACCGATTCCGATAAACTCAACTGGGATCATCCCATCGCTGCAAAGCAACCGTGTTCCGGCAACGAAGCCTCCGACTTTCTTGTTCATCTCAACTCTCCACTACGTTGTTCTATGATTATCAGATGTCTTCGTCCGGGATCAAAACAGCCAGGTCAGCAGAAAATACCAACCGAGCGCGCCAAAAATAACCGATGGCACTATCCACCAACCACTCACCATGGAGCGTCGGCTGACCTTTTCATCATTACGGTGCGACGAAACGTCAAATACCATCGAATGCGGGCTGAATATCTTGGACATTGATACCTCCAATCTGCGACTCAGCATTTACTTAAGTGAGCGCAACAAAATCGAAACGGATACTACTTCACCACTCAGGCTTTCATTGAACAGGTGAAAGGATACATCCTCAGGTTGATAGCTTCTTAAGATCGGTAATAGGTGTGACGTTAAGTAAGACTATGTTTACTCTACCTATAAGTGCAAATTTTTACCATAGAACAATCTTTTTCCAATAGAGAAACAATGTATTTAATTTAAATAACAGTGCTCTAACGGAATATTTTGCGGTTTCTGTGGTGGATTGTGACGATAATGCCACTCAGAAAGCACTGCAACCACTGGGAGAATCACCCCGCCCTCTTAGAGCTCGATACCATGTCCTCGGTCGCGGTGGGCTTCTGGCTCAATCTCCAGGCGAGGCTCCAGTTCCTTAACCCGATCCTGCACACACGCCGCCGTGCGCAGACGTGCCGCCAAATCCCGCGGGTTTTGCGAAACCTCCGACACCTCTCGCTCCGGCACATCAATGTACCGCATGCCTTTCAGACCCGCAGATCGCTTTCGTGCTGCTCAAACACGCTTTTGATATCGTAAAATACATGCGTGGATCGCCCCAGCCCGTGCAATTGCGCCGCGCCGGATTGTTTGAATTCGCTGTGCGCCACCGCCAGAACCACGGCATCATAGGTGCCTTTTGTGGGGGCTTTCACCATATTCAGGTCAAATTCACGCAGCGCCTCGTCGGGATCCACCCAAGGGTCATGCACATCGACGTCAGCCCCGTATTCACGCAATTCGCGGATCAGGTCGATCACCCGCGTGTTGCGCAGGTCGGGACAGTTTTCCTTGAACGTCAGGCCCAGCACCAGCACCTTTGACCCGCCAATCTGGATGCGCCGCTTGATCATCGCTTTGATCAACTGGCCCGCCATATAGGCGCCCATTCCGTCGTTCAACCGCCGCCCCGCCAGAATGATCTGCGGATAATAGCCCAGCTTTTCTGCCTTGTGGGTCAGATAATAGGGATCAACCCCGATGCAGTGCCCCCCGACCAGTCCGGGCTTGAAGGGCAAAAAATTCCATTTTGTGCCCGCCGCACGCAGCACCGCGTCGGTGTCGATGCCCATCCGGTCAAATATCATCGCCAGTTCGTTCATCAATGCGATGTTCAGGTCGCGCTGGGTGTTCTCGATCACTTTTGCGGCCTCTGCCACGCGGATGCTTTCGGCCTTGTAGGTTCCGGCCGTGATGATCTGGGCATATAGTGCGTCAATGCGATCAGCAGCCTGCGGGGTTGATCCTGCGGTCACTTTGCGGATGTTGGGCAGGCGGTGTTCCTTGTCGCCCGGATTGATCCGCTCGGGGCTATAGCCGCAATAGAAATCGCGGTTAAAGCTCAGTCCAGATCCGTGCTCAAGGATCGGCACGCAGTCTTCTTCGGTGGCGCCGGGGTAAACGGTGCTTTCAAAAATGACGATGTCGCCTTTTTTGAGCACCGTGCTGACAGTCCGGGCCGCCGACAGCAAGGGATCAAGATTGGGGCGCTTGTGCAGGTCAATCGGGGTTGGCACAGTCACGATATAGATCTGGCAATCCGCTATGTCGCGGATGTCGCTGGCAAATGTCAGATGCGCCGCATCGGCCAATTCCTGTGGTGTCGTTTCGCGTGTCCGGTCGTGGCCAGCCTGCAAGGCGGCGATCCGGCCTGCGTCTATGTCAAAACCAACAACTCTCCGCTTTTTGCCAAACTCAACCGCCAGCGGTAGGCCCACATAGCCAAGGCCAATGATGGCGATTTTTTCAATGCCTGTAGCTTCGGCGCCGGAATCTGTTGTGCCTGTGGTCATGCCGGCGGCCTTATCTGTCATAGTATTCTCGAAACCACGACACGAACTGCGCAATCCCGTCGCGGAAATCGGTTTTGGGCTGATAGCCGGTCAGATTGCGCAGCAGGTCCGCGTTGGCCCAGGTGGCAGGCACATCACCCGTCTGCATCGGCATGTAGTTGCGCTTGGCCTTGATGCCAAGCTGATCCTCGATCGCATCCACAAAATCCAGCAGCCGCACCTTTTCGGAATTGCCGATGTTCACCACGCGAAAGGGCGCGACCGGCGACAGACTGTCCCACCGCGGGATGTCTTGTTTGCTGGCGGGGCGCTGCGGCACCGCGTCCATCAACAGCATGATGCCCCGTACCAGATCATCGACAAAGGTAAAGTCGCGGAACATGTCGCCATGATTGTAGATGTCAATCGGACGTCCATCAAGGATCGCATCCACGAACTTGTAAAGCGCCAGATCAGGCCGCCCCCAGGTGCCGTAAACGGTGAAAAACCGGAACATCGTGGTGGGCAGGTCATGCAGATGGGCATAGGCGTGCCCCATGTTTTCATTGGCCTTCTTGGTCGCGGCATAGATCGTCAGCTGGGTTTCGGTCCGGTCATTTTCGGCAAAGGGCAGGGCATCATTGGCACCATAAACGGAGGACGTGGACGCCATCAGCAGATGTTTGACCTTCAGCTTGCGCGCGGCTTCCATCACGTTGAACGTGCCGATCACATTGCTGTCCAGATAGGCGCGCGGGTTTTCCAGCGAATACCGCACCCCGGCCTGCCCGGCGAGGTGGACGATGATCTCGGGCTGAAACTCATCCGCGACCGACCACAAAAGCGCCTCGTCTTCCAGTTTGCCCACCGTCATGGAAAACGCATCATTCTGCGCCAGCATCTGGTGGCGCTTTTGCTTGAGCGTGACATCGTAGTAATCGGTCAGCCCGTCATAGCCGTGCACACGAAACCCCTGGGCCAACAGATGTTTGGCAAGATGGAAACCGATAAATCCGGCGGTCCCGGTGATCAGAACTTTGGTCATTTATGTGCTTTCGTGCGGCCGTGCGGTGTCTGCATCCCAACCTTCATGGCGGTCTGGCCCAAAAAGATGTGCTGAGGGGAATGGATCAAGAAGACACCTGCCACGTGGTAAATCAAAACTGTGCCATGGCTGCTGAGACGCCCGTCTGGTCACACTCAGGTAAATAGGCAGTTGCGCGGTCCTTACACCCCTCAACGCAAAAAACACAAGGGCAGGGCGCGCAGTAACGTCAAAGCGATGGCGTATTCCCGCCCACCCCTGCCGCGCTGGGCCATGCGATCCATGCGCCGTCCGGGGCCGGGCGCGGGGGATGTTTTGTTTGACACTGGTAAACCTGCGCAGTCTAAAGTCACCACCAATTCCCCTGAAACACACCGTGTTTTTGAGGGCCCCCATACCGGCGGGCGATAAATGCCAGCACCGCAAAAAGGGCACCATCGGGTGCGATAGCACAGGGACAAACAGGCACGGATACAGGTGCCAGACATAAACGATGATCAAAAGGGAGGACACCATGGTCAATTTCAACAGGCGTCAGACGCTTGGGATGCTCGGCGCGGCGACAGCCACCGGGCTTGCCGCACCGGCGTTGGCGCAAAACAAGAAAATCGTCGTCGGCGCGTTACGCTTTACGTCACATTCCGGCAGTTTCATTGCGCTTGAACGCGATTACTTTGCCCAAGCCGGTCTGGATGTTGAACTGCGCTTTTTCCAAGCCGCACAGCCGATGGCGGTGGCCATTGCCTCTGGCGATGTGGATTACGCGGTGACAGCGGTTTCAGGGGGTCTGATTTCGCTTGCTGACAAAGGTGCGATCAAGGTGATCGGCGGCGGGCTGATCGAAGAACCCGGCATCGACGGGCAGAAGATTCTGGCCTCGGACGCTGCGTTTCAGGCGGGCATGACGTCAGCGGCCGACATGGGCGGCAAGAAATTCGGCATTTCGACGGCGGGATCTTCGTTCCACTACATGGGGTCAAAAATCGCCCAGGCCGAAGGCATTGATCTGTCTTTTGTGCCGCTGCAAAAGGTCGGCGCCATCATTGGCGCGCTCAAGTCCGGTCAGATTGACGCGTGGTCCATCGTGCCGCACATCGCCAAACCGCTGGCCGGTTCGGGCGCGGTGCACATCATCGGCAACGTGTCGGATTACCTGCCGAACTATCAGGTCACAACGGTGTTCACATCCACCGCCAATGCCGATAACGAACGCGCGCAGACGGCGGATTTCATCGCCGGGTTCAGCAAAGGGGTCGCTGATTACAACGCGACCATGATCGACCGGGCAGATGGCGAAGACGGGGTCAACGAAATGGTCGATCTGATCCACAAATATGTCTACACCGACCGTCCCCGTGAAAAGGCGGCACCCTCCATCATCAACGGGACCATGCGCCTGAACGCGGGCGCGAAACTGAACGTCGCATCGGTGCAGGACCAGCTGACCTGGTTCCAGTCCGAAGGTCTGGTGGATGGCGACATCACGTTGGATACCTTTGTCGATACCAGCTATGTCGACACCTTCAAAGCATAGCGCCATCCCGGCTGGC
>TARA_R110002110_G_scaffold391169_1_pt1 | contig 14787 bp, 13 predicted proteins | sample TARA_R110002110 | Tara Oceans TARA_R110002110 (sample SAMEA4397330) | marine metagenome | biome: Polar Biome; feature: [SRF] surface water layer (ENVO:00010504); material: water (ENVO:00002006), including particulate matter (ENVO:01000060) such as... | depth 5 m
CAGATTCGTTACGCGCAAGCGTACCTGGAAGACCCGGTACCGATTGCCGAACTCTATGCGCGGATTCAGTCCGGATCGCCGTTGGGAGAGGGCAGGGCGGTACCGCGCAAAAAAGCAGCGTCAGAGCAGCTCCCGGGAGAAAAGGCCTTTACGGCCACCATGGAATCAGCTCTTGGCGTGCCGGTGGCTTTAATACCGCGGCTAGACGGTGATGGCCGCTCGGAATTGCGATTGCGCTACGACTCTGCAGAACAACTGGCCGCCCTCGCCACACAACTCGGGCAATTGATGGCCAGTGCAGAAGGCGTGCAGGGCGAGTTGGTGCTGGACCCGGAGACCGTCTCTCAACTTTTGACGTTAACGGCTCCTGAGTGAAGTGCGGAGGAGGGCGCTAAAAAACAAGGAGCCTAGAGGCTCCTTGTCGGGTCGGCTGGCAGCCGGGAGGCTCAGCTGAATATCAACTGGCTAAGCAGGACGATGGTCGTCGCCACACTGATCGCAACAGCAAGAATGCCCAGGCAGGTACCTGGGGTTAAAAGCCGAGTGTCGCGCTCGTGGTTGTCTGACATCGTTCTACCCTCCACAGCTGAATACCTGTTGGCATAGCCAGGCGATGATGGCGCCGAAGAAAGAGCCCAAAAGGGCTCCGGCTTTGAGGATAAACTCCATCCTCCAGCGCCGCTCGCTGTTCCTGATCTCCAGTCTTATCCTATCGATCTCACAGCGCAACTTCTCGTTTTCTAGTGCCAGGCGTTCTTCCTCCGGGCCTTGTCGTTCAGTGCTGGACATAGTATGTCCTCGCACGGTTCGACGACCACGGCGGGGGATTGAGCGGTGCGATCTTCACGCACTTGCATGCCTCCTCCCAGGATACCCGCACGGTCAGTGCGACCGGACCTTTCGAGCTGGTCACGAGGATTGCGAAATCCGCGTGTTCGACCCCGCTGGGAAACATTTCCACCGCTTCCGCGGCTTTGCTCACCAGTGAGGCCAGGCTCGGGTTGTCCGGGTTCTGTGCCAGTTCCCACAACTCATCGTCGATGAGAATGGGGTTCAGGAACCCCAAAACCGGGAACCGGGCATCGCCACATTCCGGGCGGACCAGGCCGACCGCGGTGCTGATATTGCTCATGATTAGTGCTCCTTTCGGATAGACACCGAGCAACATCGCCTATCGGGTGAATTACCCGATGGGATGGTTAGTAATGCGGACTGGCCGCAACCTACATGCTACTGTCAGTAGCCACGAGGTTCGTTAAACATGGCAAGGGACACGAAAAGCGTCAATGGAAGCTTTCGGATGGTGTATTGAATGATCCCAAGGCAATCCTTCTCGCTGATCTAGTTTGCAGCCCCGCAATCGCAAAAAAGTCAGGCGTCAACGCTGCTTTCACTTTTGGCGCAGCTTGATTTGTTGCCTTTACATTTCGCAATGGCCAGTTGTGTTTCGATCAGGTAAATTGCGTAGAGATCAATTGTTGTGGGAGTGAAAGAATGTTGGTGAGAGCCTGTAATGTACTAACTTTCATCGGCTGGATCGGATTAATCATTGGCATGCCTTGGGGGCTTGCGGTTGCCGTTCTCGATGGAGGAAGCGACTGGGTGGCGATACCAATTGGGTTTGCGTCTGGTTTTTTCACTTGGTTAGTCGCCATCTGTATAGATTATATTTTGACATCTAGACTACCGCTTTCTCCACCTTGGCGCGGCTGGTCTCTGAATAAATAAGGAGTTAACTACAAATTTTTACGCCCGCCAATATTTTCGGTTGTCTATAAGGATCATCTGAATAATTCCCGATGGGGAGCAGGCCGATCCAATTTCTTCCACTTTCCATCATTTCTGCGGCGTTTCCGCGGAAACCACAACATTATTATTCGCTGTCTTAGTGGTGCTGGCGCCAAGCAACACGTTGATGATAACCTCCTGTAAGAGGTGTTACATTAATCACATGAAAAAAATAGATCGTAGACTCGAGTACGTTCAGCGTACCTGGAATATTGAATTACCCGAGAACTTAGAATCTGCCTTGGAAGAAGACTACATTTTGAATAGTCAATATTACACTGATGATGTTATTTCCAAGATAAAACTTCTAGAAATTATTGTTCATCCACATATAGAGCCGGGTGCTTTCGTTAAGGCTGTGCGGTCAATGGATGTAGAAAAAAAATAAATCGATGCACGCCGATATAACAAAGCAATATGCGATTAAACAAAATTTGTTGGGAAAATTATCTTGTGGTGTAATCCCCCATTTTTAACCGCCTGTTTGAGTAGAGGATAATGCTGCCTGTAGCAGCCAGTTTGGATCTCCCGTTCAGGCAGGTGTCCATTGCGCACTGCAGCTGCTCTGCCATCTTCCAGCCGCCTCCCCGACCGGAATGCGTCGAGAGCTGTTCTTGTACCTCAACCTCAATGGCCTGCTGGAAATGCTATCTCACGCCTGAACGCAGCATCTCGGTCAAGGGATCGGAGAGTTCTCTTCTCGACCTTCAAATTCAATGACGTTACTCTTGCGGTGGCGTATCCTTCTTGTTTGATGCGTTGTTTGGCGATAACAAATCAACCAGATACGCCGCTTTTTTAAACCCTCAAATACCAGATTCAGTTATGACTCTTGTTCGTGGGCAGGACCTCTCAGCTTTAATTCGTGATCGGAGAAGCAGAAGAAAGCTGCGCGATTATCTAACGTACAGGAGCAACTGGGAAGTGGATCAGGTGTTGACATCAGCAGACTCCAAATATGAATAAGGCACCAAGATTATTGAGGATAAAGTTTGAAAAAGAATTTTCATGGTAAGAAAAATACTGCGGTTTCACACATCTAGAACTCTCACTGCAAGGATTGTTCCTTTGAAATTTATAGTGGCTCTGGCCTTGGCGATTCCGACTTATGGAATCTCTATTGTTGTACTAATTGTATATCTGATCTTACAAACGGGGAGATTTAAGAGAAACTTCGAAAAATCCGTGGCTCTATTGGCCGAAGAACAGCATTTTCAGGGGACGGCGATTCGAGGGATCAGTTACACGCAGGTGATTGCATATGCATCGGAACGTGGCGAACTAATTGAACAAATTGGTACGAATGTCAGGTTTTTACTGAACTTGAATGGCCACATTTACTCGGTGTCTGCTAGCCCCGAACCCGGTAGTACTGATGCCATACTCCATGCACGTGACGTTTCTTGGCTAAATGACCTTTCCGCGTGGCTTCGCGCACACGGTTTCGCTGATGATTATCGAAGCTATTCAGAAGTATACAAGATCGAGGAGTTCATTTGTAACGCATGCAATTTAGATTATGGGTATGAACAGCCGGAGAAGGATGTAAGCCGAATTCCTGCGCAGTTGTGCTTCTTGCCTAATCTCAATAGTCTTTGTTTCAGCGTTAACAATTTGATCGAAATTCCTCCGGAGATTGGCCAATTGTCAAGGCTTAGAAGGCTGTATCTAGATTGCAACAGCTTGCGATCTATACCACCGCAGATCGGGAACTTAGCCTGCTTGGAAGTACTACATGTCAACGATAATCAGCTTACACATGTACCAAATGAAGTGGGGGAAACATCAAATCTATCGTCTCTCAACCTAGCTCGCAACAAATTAAAGTGCTTACCGAAAGAAATTGGTAATCTTGCTAGTCTTAAGTATCTCCATCTTGAAAGTAATGAGTTAACGGCTCTTCCGGATAGTTTTATTGGGCTAAAAAAAGTCCTGTATATGCATTTACAGGATAATAAGCTTCGGCGTTTACCGGATAGATTAGGTGAAAGCGGCTCAATCATGCAGCTTTACTTGCATGACAATTTGCTAGAAGAAGTTCCAGAGCAGTTGGCTAATATTAAGAGCTTTTTTGAGCTTACCTTACATGGCAATCCACTCAAATCATTGCCATCAAAAGTAGTGGATCTGCAGGTCCACACGTTGCTAACTATTGGGCATCAGCCGGGCTTAAAACTAACTTCCGGGCAAAAAGAATGGCTCCTGGGTCTGGAATCAAAGGGATGCAAGGTGTGGGTTGAGGCTGATGGTCTACATTTAGGGGAGGCTAGCTACTGGAAGGGTAATATTAATCTCAATTCTTCTGAGGTAGCACACGACAGTAACTTGGAAGAGGTGCTGTTGTAGCTCCTGAATGGCGCGATGGCTCTTCGTCTGCACATTGATGCATAGGAATAAGAAGGTGCACGAATAACAATAATCCGTTAAAATAACATTATTACGGATTATCAAAGGGCCCTTCTCATGCCGAAATCAGGCCAGGCACGCGTCCCTACTCCCGAGGAATGGCAACGCGTCTTCGAGGTTATTCGGGACCACCGTCATCCAGAAAAGAATTCTGCGATCATGCAGATCAGCGCGAAACTCGGCCTGCGCGCCCAGGAGATCGCCCTGCTCCAGATCAAGGAGGTCGCCCGCCTGAAGAAATCGCCGCCCGGGTTTACGCTGTACAAGGTGATGTCACTGCCCGCTGCCTATACCAAGGGCGCCAATGCCATGGGTCGATCGGCACCCCAATACACCCGGCGAACAGTGAGTTTCTCCGTCGAAGCCTTTGACCAGGTCGTCGCGCAGATCGTCGATCTGGCAAATGCTGGTGTTGAAGTTGACCCCAAGCGCTTTTATCCCGCCGTTAAGAAACGATCCGGGAAATCCAGAGATCTACCGCTCGTAGACGAGGCGCTAAGAGACGCTTTGACGGCCTACTTAGCAGTACGACTCGAAAAACATCCTGATGCAAAACCAACGGATCCGCTTTTTATTACCCAGAAGGGCGTCGCCTACTCCCCGAATACGCTGCAAGAACACATGGCACTGATCTTGAGAGGCTGGGCCGGCATCGAGAAGGCCAGTTCCCATAGCGGCCGACGCTCCGTGATCACGGACATCATCCACAAACAGAAGAAGTCGCTGAAGGTGGCTCAGAAGGTCGCTGGTCATAAATCAGCCAGTACAACTGTGATCTACGATGAGCCCCCGGAAGAAGCTATCAGCGATGCGTTGAAGAATCTTTCGTAGGTGGTGTCATGTGAAATCCCGAGGGCGGCAATTCGCGCCACTCTGGATGTCCCCGCTGTCAAATTGGAGGCTGAGTTTCCATTTCTTGCCACATGCTATATATTGACACGTATGAACTTTTTCGCCAATTACGAGATTCCTCGTCATGAGTGACCAGGTATTGACCATTAAAGACGTGGCCGACTATCTCAAGGTCAATGAACGCACCATCTACCGTCTCGCTGCCAGTGGTGAGTTGCCAGGCTTCAAGGTGGGTAACTCTTGGCGATTCAAACAGAGTGAGCTGGAGCAATACATCACCGCCCAACACAATCGCAATACACCGCACAAATCCAGTGCAGACAAGGAATAACGGCTCCATGGCACAGCTAGAAGACATCAAAGCGCTCGACAAACTCCTATGGAATCCAGCCGATAATCCGGGTAGCACAGTAGCCAAAGCCAGCGACCTGTTACTACTCAAACTCATGAATGGCTAAATGGCGGTGTAAGACTATGTACCCAAGCCAGACCCAAGAACATTTGACGACAGCACTGGTTATACCAGTTGAGATTCCCGACAAAGGCACGTGCGTATGGCTGATCTAAACCAGAGTCACACATATACCAAAGCACGGTTCTTCAAATGTGCCTTGCAGGTTAACCCAGCGGGCTACATACAATACCGTGGCCAGGAGCAAGCGCTTTCCGAGGATGAATATAACCAACAATTACTAGGTGCCGCATTGGAAGCGAGTATTGAAGTGATTGGTTTGGCTGATCATGGCTCAGTGAATGGCTTTGAGAAGATCAAAAGCTTGTTTAACCAGAACGACATTGTTGTATTTCCCGGTTTTGAGGTTGCCTCCAGCGAGAAAATACATTTTGTCTGTTTGTTTGATGAATCATCCTCTTCTGATCAGCTAAAGATGCACTTGGGGGCCTTGGATGTGGATACAACCCAGCCTCAAGCACCAGTGCAAAAATCTGCGGCCGATATTGTCAACTATGTGAATGATAAGGGCGGGTTTATTTTTGCGGCCCATAGTACGAATGATGATGGTGTGCTAAAGCGACGGATGAACCATGTCTGGCAACACAAAGGACTATTGGCGGCTCAAATCCCTGGATCAATTGAAGACTTAAAGGGTGTAGATGACGACTTTTATCGCAAGGTTTTCCTGAACAAGAATGCCGATTATCGTCGGGAGCGGGAGATGGCGGCCATCAATGCTTCGGATGTGGCAAGCCCGGATGAGATCAAACGTGATGCCGCTTCCTGCCTAATTAAAATGACCAGGCCCTGCTTTGCCTCATTCAAACAAGCTTTTCTTGATGCAGGTTCGAGAGTGCGCCTAAATTCTGACAAACCAGAAAGCTACGCCTCTGCCATTGAGAATATTCGTTTCACAGGCGGGTATCTGGATGGCATAGATATCGAACTGTCCGAACATCTGAATGCCGTCATTGGTGGGCGAGGTACAGGTAAGTCCACCTTGTTGGAGTGTATTCGCTATGCGTTTGAATTACAGCCTTTTGGTAAGACAGCAAAAGCTCAGCATGAATCCATATTGAAAAATAACCTCGGCAGAGAAAAAGGCATGATCGAAGTAGTGGTTCGCTCTGCGGTTATGCATGGCCGGAAATTTACCGTGAGCCGAAAATATGGCAACCAGCCTACAGTAGTTGATGCTGGCGGCAATATTTCTCCCTATCAGCCCACGGATTTGCTACCCAGCCTAGAGCTCTATGGCCAGAACGAAATTTATGAGATGACCCGTGATGAGCAAAGCCGGAACCAGCTGATTGAACGTTTTCTGGAGGGCGATCACGATAACTTTGATGCCGCCATAGAACAAGTCATATCAAAGCTCAAAGAAAATCGCGAATCCATCCGTCGTGCCCTCGGCCAGAAGAGCGATATGGAAGAAGAAGTTGAGCGTTTACCCAAGTTGCTGGATCAGGCCAAACAGTTTCAGGAATTGGGTATTGATGAGAAGCTAAGAATCATACCAAAACTGGAAAAGGAAAAGCAGCTAAATGGGCGTGTTAATGAAGAACTGACTCGAGTCAAAGACGCAGTTGATACCCTCAAGGACAGCTTGCCAGATACCGTTTTCTTAAGTGATGCGAGTCTTGATGGTTTGCCACATAGCGATCTGCTAAAACAGCAGCGTGACGTATTGGATGTACTCAAAGCCTCATTGACTCAAGCTGCTGCACAATTGGAAAAACAAGTTTCTGCATCGGAAGAAAAGCTACTGCCTGTTCAGCAGAAGCTAGCGGAAAAATTGCGCTCGGAAGAGCAGCTATTGGAGAGTGCATTTAAAGAGATACCGACCAGCCAGGGTAAAACCGGACGGCAGATTGGCGCTGAATACCAGACCCTACTCAAACAAATTGCACAGATTCGACCGAAACAAACCACACTGCAACACCGACACGCACAGATCGATGAACTCTACAAGCAACGAAGAAAACTATTATTGGAGCTAGACCAACAAACCAGTGGCCGTGCCAGTGCCATGCAGAAATCGGTAAAGCGTCTGAATCGTAAGCTCGATGAGAAGGTCAGGTTAAGTTTGAAATCCGAAGGCAACCGCCAGCAATTGGTCGATTTTCTGACCGCATGCAATCTGGAGGGCGTGGGTGCTAAGCGCCTTGCCTGGGTACTTGAGGGCGATTTCTCGCCTGCCAATCTTGCCTCTACTATTCGGCAAGGAGAGGTCGATTTAACCATTAGTTTTGGTATTACAGACACCGTAGTGAGGGCGCTAACCCGATTGCCAGAACACAAGTTACTGGAGCTGGAGGAGCTTGTTATCCCCGACACCATGGCTATTGAGCTTAATGTCACCCACGGTGACCAAGCACCCTTGTTCCGGCCGATCGAGGATTTGTCCACCGGTCAGCAATGCACGGCCGTATTGCACTTGTTGTTATTGGATAACCAGGACCCTCTTATTCTCGATCAGCCTGAAGACAACCTGGACAATGCCTTTATTGCAGATCGCATTGTCTCCGAGCTGCGGAGAGCAAAGTTAAGCCGCCAGTTCCTGTTTGCCACCCATAACGCCAATATTCCTGTGTTTGGCGATGCTGAGTGGATTGGCGTGCTCAGTGCTGAGGACAACAGGGGATGCATCATTCCTGATCAACAAGGCGCTATTGATATGCCTGAAGTGCAAAAACTGGCGGCAGATATTTTGGAAGGCGGTAAGAGCGCGTTTAATCAGCGGCGCGAGAAATACGGTTTTAGTTGAGTGCCCTACTAATCGCATGAAAGAGGGCCTCGGGAGAACACCATGTTAAAGACGGAATTACTTGAGATAATCGCCAACGGTGAAAACTCAGGTGTCGAGTTCAAGCGCGATGACATACGTCCGGAACAACTCGCGAAAGAAGTGGCCGCTATGGCCAACTTTCAGGGGGGCCGGTTGCTGTTGGGTGTGGAAGACGATGGCACGATAACCGGCATCCAACGGGATAATCTTGAAGAATGGGTGATGAACGTATTTCAAGAGAAGATTCATCCGATGATTTTACCTTTCTACGAAGAGGTTCGGCTGGATAATGGAAAGGCAGTCGCTATCATCGGCTTTCCCATGGGTATCTCCAAGCCTTATGTAGTGCGTGATCGTGGCCGGGAGGAAGTTTATGTGCGGGTAGGCTCAACTTCACGACAGGCTACGAGAGAACAACAAATGCGACTGTTCGAGTTAGGAGGTTTGTTACATACCGAAGTCATGCCGGTGCCCCGGACTGACTTAAACAGCCTGGATGACGCGCGGTTAACCAACTACATCAAAGACATTCTTCGCGACCCTGACGTGCCCCAAACTCTCGATGAATGGCAAGCTAGGCTATTAGGTTTGAGCTTTCTCACTGAGGCAGCGGGCACAGTCTGTTGCACCATCGCTGGATTAGTATTGTTCGGAAAAAACCCTCGTCGCTACCTTAAGCAGGCTGGCCTGAGAGTGTTGGCTTTCAGCAGTACTGACAAGCAATACCAAGCTGCATTGGACGATATTATCGACGGCCCTATGGTAGGTCGCTGGGATACTGATAACGGAGAACGGCGGTTGGTTGATGGCGGCATTATAGAGCGGTTTATGGATGCCATGGAGCCGTTTATTTCTCAGGAGGGCAGTTCGATTGATGCGGGGCTACGGCGCCAGACCCAATGGTTTTATCCACTTGAAGCCGTTCGAGAATCTTTGGTCAATGCCCTCGCCCACCGTGATTGGACGAGTTTCGTAGAAATTGAGGTCGCCAGCTATGCTGACAGGTTTGAAGTGATTAGCCCTGGCGCCCTACCGAACTCAATGACCGTCGAAAAAATGAAAGCGGGACAACGCTCTCCAAGAAATACCATCGTGATGGAGGTACTACGAGACTATGGCTACGTTGATTATCGGGGAATGGGGGTCAGAACTAAGATTGTCCCACTGACACGTGAGCTGACTGGGAAAGACCCCGAGTTCGTCGTAACAGATGACTACCTGAGGACTATATTGTATAGGTGAATTTCATCTCCACCAATTTCTCAGGTGTAATAAACACTTTCCAGCCTGCCTACTTTGCGACTTCGCGCCGCTGTTTTTTTTCCGGATCCACCTGCGGGAGTAGTGAAGTCAATTTCTGATGTAACTCAAACAGGAAGGCCACTCGCTCTGCTTCAGTTGCCCAGGTACGTTTCCCACCACTTGGGACGTAAGCCGCATCGACTGCGCGATCTAAAGCTCGGTGGGCATTCACCAGATCGGATGGCATACTCAGTGGATCGTAAAGTTCAGCTAGCGTGGCATCTGGAAATTTTTCCCGGGCATCCAGTACAGCCTGAGCTGTCGTTGAAATCTTTTCCTTATGCTTCTCTATAGCGTTGATTGGCCAGGGGAAGTTGTTGTAGACGATCTCGTTTGTATAACGGTAATCGCTCTTTAAGCGTCCCGCCACTGTCCTCACCCAGGCCATGTGCATTGTTGAGGAGAGAACCCCATGGTGGAATAACGCAGCATCTGGAATCACTAAGCACAAGTTGCTGGCGACCACTTCTGGCGGCATCATCCCCACCGGAATGAATGGACGACGTTCTGATGATACGCTCGGCACAATGAGATAATCGGAACTTGGTTGCCGAATTTCTCCAAACAGGGCTGGCGTGCTGGAGAGCTTTCGCGTTGCTGCGCGCTTGCTGGATTCTCGAGTTGCACGCACTGAATCCACCCTCGAACGGATCATTGGCGAGCCTTTCAACTCGCCCGGGGGAAGTTCGGTTAACCAAAGACACCAGCGAGAGCTATTGTTCAGGAACTCCCTAGCGCCCATAAACGGTCGAATCCATTTGCTTGACGCTGGCTCACGAGTCAGCAACTCGTTACGTTCATCGTCTGTCAGCAAAAGGTGGCCTCCATCGTTCGGCATTGAGCCAAAAATAATCGGTGGGACACGGCAAATTGGTGTTCGGCGACTTTTTATAAGCGTATCCGGGCCATCAACAAGATACGGGGTTATAGCCTTGACAGTGACTTCATGTGGCTCGCCAGAAATATCGTCATAGTCGAAAAGAATGGCTTTCACCGGATCACGCTTGCCGAACCCGATGATTACACAGTGAACTGCGGCGACGCCTTTAGCTTCATTCCTCCACCGGAAGGTGCGGTGAGCAAAGTGGATATGTATTCCGAGAGGTTTTAGCTGCTGCCAGAGTAAGCTTACCTGCTCACCTTGGGCAATAGAGTTTGTAGAAACAAATGCGCAGCGCGTATTAATGTCAATATACTGCGCTGCTTTGACATACCAGGCTGCAACGAAATCGAGTTCTTTAGCCCCTTTGGTATCGCCATAGATTTCCGCTAGATCGGACTTCTGTTCAGCTGTCTGGAACTGCTTACCTAGAAACGGGGGGTTACCGAATACATACGAGCATGTCTTGGCAGGAAAGACTGCTTCCCAATTTATCCGTAATGCGTTTCCATGAACGATGTTGGCCGATTTCACCAAAGGAATACGAACCAGAGCCTGGCCGAAGGTTCTTCCGACCAAAAGATTCATCTGGTGGTCAATCAACCACATCGCCACGCGAGCGATCTGTGAGGGCCACTCCTCGATCTCGATACCGTGAAACTGATCCACATCTACTTTCACGTACTGATCAACTGCGTCCATTGCTAGTTGTTGCTGATCAACAGCGTACAACCGCTTAATGACCTCGAGCTCTAGAAGGCGAAGCTCGCGGTAGCTGATTACCAGGAAGTTCCCGCAGCCGCAGGCCGGGTCAAAGAAATTTAGGTTTCCCAGTTTCTCGTGGAAAGCTATCAGCTTCGCCTTCTGGGTCTTGATTCGCTCGAATTCGTCCCATAATTCATCCATGAATAGGGGGCCAATAACCTTCTGAATATTCTTTTCGCTGGTGTAGTGTGCCCCGAGATTACGGCGGATTTCAGTGTCCATAATCCCCTGAAACAGCGAGCCAAAAATCGCGGGGCTGATGCCTCCCCAGTCGAGCTCGCAACATTCCAATAACGTTTCGCGCATAGCCCGATCAAAGCCGGCTTGGGGAAGATGTTCCTCGAATAACCGTCCATTCACATAGGGGAATGCTGCTATCTGGTCATCTAGATTTTTCAGGCGTTTTTCCGGCCTCGTATTCAAGGTTTGAAAGATCTGGTTCAGACGCGGAGCCAAATCGGAGCCATCTTCAGAGGTACGGATACGGATGAAGTCCTCGAAGGCACTGCGCGGCATGAAAATTCCGGTATCGTCCGCGAACAGACAGAACAGGATACGTACTAGGTAGACTTCGAGCTCATGTCCTTCATAGCCGACTTCCTTGAGCGAGTCGTGAAGTTCCGCTAGCTTCTGGGCGGCCTTGATGTTGACCGGGTCCTGCTCCTTGTACTCTCGCGTTTCATAGCCGGCGATAAATCCAAACAGGGAAAGGTTCTTCGGGAGGTCCGCCAGTGGAAACTCAATACTGTTGCCGGTATCCAGATTGCGAATGCGGAATCTAGCAAAGTCGGAAACGATGATATAGCGAGGAAGATCTTTGTCGCTCAGGCCGGGAAAGTAATCCGTTGCTTGGTCGTAGGCGGAATCGAGATTTTTCCCGAGGGACTTGTGCTCGGCCAGAAGCATGCCGGGCCAGAAAAGATCAATGAAACCATCTTTGCCATCTGCTTTTTTAACGTGCTTTTCAAAGGCAGCCAGCCGCCTCCGACTGACCCCAAAGACTTGAAAGAATTGGTCCCAGAACGTCTTGGCTTCCGCGTGTTCCGAAGTCTCATCTTCCCATTCGCGTACGAATGTGACAGAGCGGTCTCGGATCTCGTTCCATGAAAGCGGCATTCGGTGTCCCCTGAATAGTCCGGGGCAAACACCCCTTTTAGAAATCGAAGGGAATTTTACACGACCTACGGCTGCTGTGGTAAACGCGCTATCTTGACAGGTAGTATCCCCAGCGATCCCGGATCTCATGCTCCGAGGGACTTTCTCCTATCTGAAATTCTGGCAAGCGCCCATCAGTGTAGACGTAGAGATAACCCCAGTCGTATTCCTCCAGCTTCGAGTCTTCCCGGATCCCTGTCGCCGGCCATGCGCACTTCTCGTAATTTGAGGTCTTATTGATCAAATCAACTCCCTCCCAAGGCATTAAGCCTTAGCTGAGGCCCTGGTCGGCTTTCCCCGACTATCTTTACGAGTCTCTCGGCAGCCTTCCCGATAGTTAGAGCATCCCCAGAAAAATCCGTGCTTGCCTTTGATCCGGCGAAGCTGTCCATCGCAGCCATCCCCAGTACAGCGGTACATATTTGGCTTCGCTTTACCTTTGCCTGATGTACGCGACTTACGACCGTGTTTTGCCTTTGGGGCGGGTTTGCCAATGCCCTTCAGACCCGCCGGTATGGACAGGCCACCGGCACCCTCTCCCACCAGATGTTCCACATGGCCCTGGATGCTGCTCATAAAGTGGTCAAGCGTCTCGTCACCCTCGACGATCTGGCCCAGGTTGAGTTCCCAGAGAGCTGTCATATCCGGCAGAGTCACAAACTCCGGCAGCGCATCGATCAGGGCTTTGCCGAGATCCGTGGAGGTCACGGTCTTGCGGTGCTTCTCGAGGTAATCACGCTTGAACAGCGTATCCAGGATCGTTGCCTGTGTAGCCGGTGTGCCGAGGCCATCGGTCTCCTTCAGCACCTTGCGGATCAGGGGATCTTCCACAAAGCGTGCTACGCCGGTCATTGCATCGAGCAACGAGGCCTCGGTAAAGTGTTTCGGTGGCGTGGTGGTCTTTTCCTGCACGGCCGCTTCTAGCACCGACACAGCATCGCCGGCGGTGAGGGTCGGCAATGGCGACCCGCCCTGTTCTTTTTGGTCCTGGTCTTTCGGGTCAGGCTTAGGTGGGACCGCATAGCGCCAGGCATACCAGCCGGCGGCGGTTTCCAAATCTTGCTTGGCGCGGAGCAATTCATTGCCAGCAGGGGTGGCAACCACGATGTCCAAGCGGGTTTTCTTCAGCTCTCTCGGCGGCAGGAACTGCAGCAGGTAGCGGTGGGCCACCAGGCTGTAGATGAATTGTTCATCACTGGTCAGGCTGGCGGCAGACTGGCTTTTGGTGGTGGGGATGATCGCATGGTGCGCCGTGACCTTCTTATCATTCCAGCACGGCCCATAGCGAGTCAGGTCCACTGCATCCGTCAGGGGCGCCAGGTAATGGTCACGCCCAAGCGACTGGCCGATCGCTTCGCGTACCTCACTAGCTTGTCCGTGATGCTCCTGAGGCAGGTAGGCGCAATCTGAGCGTGGGTAGGTCAGCAGCTTGTGTTTCTCATACAGGGCCTGGGCCACATCGAGGGTGCGGCGGGGCGTCAGGCCGCGCAGCTTCGCCGCGGTTTTTTGCAGTTCCGGCAGCGAGAAGGGTAGCGGTGCATTGACCTTAGCGGGCTTGCATTCGAAGACCGACACTTCGCCAGGCTGGCCACTGATTGCCTTCGCCACCGCTTCCGCGAAAGCCTTATCGATCACCCTGCCCTCCGGATCCAGACAGGCCTCGGCCCGCTCGCCTGGTACCCATTGCGCGGTGAAGTCGGTGCCTTTGGCGCTGACCGTGGCCTGCACGGTATAGAAGGGGTGCGCCTCAAAGTTCGCGATCTCCCGGTCACGGCGCACCACCAGGCCCAGCACCGGGGTCTGTACCCGGCCCACGCTCAGCACACCGGAAAGACCGGCCTGGCGCCCGGCCAGAGTATAGAGCCGGGTCAGGTTCAGGCCGTAGAGCCAGTCCGCGCGGGTGCGCCCAATAGCTGCATCGCGCAGTCCCCGGTAATCCTGATTGTCATGAAGGGCCCTGAGGGCGCGGCGTACTGCCGGCGGGTTGAGGTCACTGATCATTGCTCGCTGTACTGGCGTATTGCCAATGCCGATGTTCTGCAGCACAGCATCGACCAGCCACTGGCCTTCCCGGTCGGGATCACCGGCATGCACAATCACCGTGGCCTGCTTGGCGTATCGCTTGATCGTGTTGTAGAGCTCGCGGGCCTTCGGGGCGAGTTTCAGGCGCCATTGATCGGGCACTATCGGCAGGTGATCCAGCGCCCACTTCTCATAGGCGGGATTATAGTCCTCCGGCATGCACTGACTGAGCAGGTGGCCGGCACACCAGACCACGACGTTGCCGTCACCAGACACAATGTGTGTCTTGTAGCGCTGCTGGGGGCCCGGCAATACTGCCGCGATGGCATGGCCCAGGGAGGGCTTTTCTGCGACGAAGACTCTCATCGCGGTTGA
>TARA_R110002110_G_scaffold389709_1_pt1 | contig 14771 bp, 10 predicted proteins | sample TARA_R110002110 | Tara Oceans TARA_R110002110 (sample SAMEA4397330) | marine metagenome | biome: Polar Biome; feature: [SRF] surface water layer (ENVO:00010504); material: water (ENVO:00002006), including particulate matter (ENVO:01000060) such as... | depth 5 m
AACGTGATCCTCGACTACCCGAACGGCGATTTCATCCTCGATACCACTGAGCAGACCGAGTTTGGTATTTACGAACTGCTGGTTGCTCGCATCGACGATGAGGGCGAGTACGTCTTCGGCAACGACGAGATTGAGTTGCAGCCGGACAACACCCTGTACGTGAACTTCTTCGAGTGGGAGGGTGATGGAAGCCCGATGTATCTGGACTTCGATTTCGGCTCCGACGGCTCGATCGATGACACACTCGTCCTTGAAGATGAGGCCGGACTCGCCGAAGACTTCTTCGAGGAGTGACGCAGGGCTGAGGCTGAGCCGCCTGGCGCGCCGAGTAGGCGTGAGTTAGCTGACCTGCCTCCGGACAAGATCGGCGAAGAAACCCTGCGAGCTCATGAGCTCATCGAACTTGCCTGACTCGACGACGACACCGTTGTCGAGAACAACGATCCGATCTGCCGACCTCACTGTCGAAAGCCGATGCGCAATGACAAGTCTGGTTGCCTTCATATTTGCAAGCGCCTCAGTGACCTGCTCCTGCGCAACGTTGTCCAAGGCGCTCGTCGCTTCGTCCATGATCATGATCTTCGGTCGTGTGACGAGCGCCCGCGCAATGAGAAGTCGTTGTGCCTGTCCACCTGAGATATTGCCCGGGTCGACCAGGGTATGCATCCCCATGGGCATCGCCCTGATGTCATCGGCGACCGCGGCGCCCTCAGCTGCTGCCCAGGCGGTGTCCTCATCTTCAGACCCGGCACCAAGGATATTCTTTAACACGGTGCCTCGACTGATTCGACCGCTTTGGGTCACAACCCCCATCTGATGTCGGACCGCTCTCGGATCAAGGGTGGACAGATCCCTACCGTCCAGCAGGACCTGCCCCTCCTCTGGCTGTTCGAAAGCGAGAAGGAGTCGGGTGAGGGTCGACTTGCCAGCCCCAGTTGTGCCGACGATCGCAACAAGTTCAGCGGGTTCGACGACCAACGAGAGACCCTTGAGCACGAGTGGGCTGCCCGGTGCATATCGGAACCGCACGTCGCGGAACTCGATTTTTCCTGAGAGGTTGCCCGGATCGAGGAGGTTTGGATTTGACTCCGGCAGCTCGGTCATGACCGGCTCCAACAAGCGGTACATCGGAGCGACGACGGCGAGCGAGGAGAGCGGTACAGCAAGCCCCGAAATCGAGCCAAAGGCGATTGTGAAAGCGACGTAGAAGGCCAAGAAGGTCGCGGTTGTCAGCGGAGCCGCATCACCGTTCCAGCGGAGCAGCACCACGGCGTAGAAGACCGCGGGTGCTCCCGTTGTCACCAGGGCGAACCATGCCGAGAGACGACCATTCACCAAGGTTGCCCTCGATTGCGCCATGATCGATCGCCCAAGAAACTCGAAATATCGAGCGCTCATGCGATCCTCAGCATGTGCAATCCGAAGCTTCGGTAGGGCCGTGAGCATCTGAACTAGCCACCCGTTCGCCGCCATTTGGGCATCGAGCTGATTCGTCTGCTCCCGACTCGAGGCAACAAAGGTCAGATAGAGCACAAGAACTGTTGCTGAGATGATGAATGATCCAGCCAGACCGAGCATGACGTCGTACAGCATCATCTGGACCAAGAAGATGAAACCGAACATCGCAGTAAGCAGGGAGCTCACGACCTGCACGCTCAGGGTTTGCGACAGGTTGTCGATTGCCAGGGCGCGAACCGCGAGCTCACCGGAGTTGAAGCGCCGGAAGAACGACACTGGAAGTGACAGCAACCGATCCCAGAAAGCGGCCTGAAGGTTCCGTGTGGCCAGCTGCGAAATGCGGCCGACCGCAAGGTTCTGGACGACTGAGACCACGAACAGCAGGACCGCCGCCATCGCGAGGGCGCCGCCCGCGGCCCAGAGCAAACCACCGAGACCGTCCGGAATGAGTCGACTGATCACGATCTGGGTGAGGATCGGGGTGAGGAGGCCGAGCAGCGCGCCGAAGGAGGCCAGCAGCAGAACCGTCATCCACGACCAACTCGTGTTCAGAAACGACACTCGGAGGATGTCGCGCAACACGGTCGGCCGATCAGGGTCGAACGGTGTGTAGAACTCGTAGACCTCGTGGTCGATTCGGTCGAGTTCATCGTTGGTGACGGGCCGCGGCAACAGGTCGTCGGCTCCCTGCACTGTGTACCTGTTGCCTCTGCGGATGAGAGCTACCGGCTCAGAGCCACCCGAGGACGTTTGATACGACCCGAGATACGAGGAGACATCGCTCTTGTTCCAAGCGTCATCAAGCTGGACGGTTCGGAAACGAAGGTTGGACCGGTGGGCAACGGCTTGAACCTTGTCCTGGGCGCTTTCGTACTCACCCTGGCTCGGCACCACAACCGAGAAGTTCTGGACCGCGCCCAACAGTTGCATGACTGCGACAACCGGGGCCGACCCCGACTCGTCCGCTGGAAGCGCTAATTCGGAGGCCTCGAACTGGGCCCGATTCAATGAGCGTTCTCGGACCCGACCGGACTCCTCCAGCGTTGTCTCGACCGCCCGAATTACCTGTTCTTCTCTGAGTTCGGCAGCAGCATGGATCGCTGCAGCGAACAGCTGAGGGAATGCCGAGGGCGCAACACCCACGAGTGCCTCGACGCCACTTCCAAGACCGTCGCCAAGTTGTCCGACGAACGTCTGGACAGCTACGTCATCCGGATCGTCGACCTGTGAGACCGACGCAGTCGCGTGTGCGATCAAAAGCAGCCCAGCCCCTGAATCAGGCGGCACGATCACCGAGCCTTCGGAGCATGTTGCCAGAGGAAGCAGACGCCGCTGCTCAACCTCCGCGAACACTTCGACAGTGCCTGAGACCACTTGGATCGCAGGAGAGGCCGTCTTGACCCGCAGTCGGGAGAAGGACCCGCCGTGTTCTTCAGCTTCCGACATCGCCACCATCCCCTGCCTCAGTCACCATACGTCTGTAAGCCCCATCTGCTATACCCATGAGTTCCGCATGGCTGCCCCGCTCGAGCACCTTCCCGCCTCGTCCAAGGACAATGATTTCGTCTGCATCGCGGATCGTGCTGAGCCGGTGGGCGACGATGAGCGATGAGATCCCTCGGCGTCTGATCGAGTCCATGACACGGGCTTCGGTGACGTCATCGAGGGCGCTGGTCGCCTCATCGAGAATGAGCAGGGAGGGCTGACGAACGATTGCGCGTGCGATCTCAATTCGCTGGGCTTGGCCTCCGCTGAAATTCCGTCCGTCTTCTTCAACGACCGCATCCAAGCCACCGTTTCGCAGCAGGACGTCGCCAAGGACCTGGGCGTCGGCGAGCGCCCGAGAGATCTGTTCGCGATCGATGGTTGGATCCCACAGCGTCACGTTCTCGGCGACCGTTCCTGAGAACAGGACGACGTCCTGATCGACTTTTGCGAGTCCGTTCTCGATCACGCCTTCAGCGAAGTCGGAGAGCAGGACGCTGTCGAACAGCACCCGGCCTCCGGTCGCCTCCAGCAAGCCTGCAGCAAGGTTGCCAATCGTCGTCTTGCCGGCCCCGGATACACCCACCAGAGCCGTGGAACTTCCTGGCATCAGGGAAAAGCTCAGATGGTCGATGAGATCTGGAGCCTTCTCGTTGTACTTGAACTGAACTTCGTCGAAGTCAAGTCGTCCAGTGAACGGCTTGGTCCTCAACCCCTGGTCGGTAGCGGTTCGGGTAAATCTGCCAGCAGTTTCGTTGACGAGCACGTCGTCGAGGGCTTGAAGGCTCGTCGTAATCACCTGGAGTTGGCTACCCGCGCTCATGAGTTGCTGGACTGGATGACTCAGGCTGACCGCAAGAGCCTGCACAGCGAGCAGCGCGCCGAACGACATTGAGCCGGCCAAGATTTCCCTTCCCCCCATGAAGAGGATGGCGGCGGTTGTCAGGGCGCTGATCGCCGGGGGTGCGGCAGCGAGCACAGCCGATGTCGGTACCAGTTGTCCCGAAGCAGACACGAAGTCGGTCTGGAGATCAGCCAGATCGGTGAAGGTGTCGTCCTCCTTGCCGGTTGCCTTGAGAGTCTCAACGTTCCGGATCGAAGCCTGCGACAGTCCTCGGAGGTCGTTTTGCTGCCGGATGATGCGCGATTGAAGGGTGTTCCTGCGGTCCGACACGGCCTTCAGAATCGCGACATTGACCGCTGTCAGGCCGATAACGACCATTCCGATCGGCAGGCTGTAGAAGATGAGCAGTGCTGCGTAACCCGCGACCGCCAGGAGCGCAATTGCAGAGCTCGCCAGCTGGTTCGCGACGAGCATCGCGACCCGTGAGTTATAGGCGGCCCGTTGGCTCAAATCGCCGACTGAACGTTCCATGAAGAAGATCATCGGGAGGCGGAGCAGCCGGTCGGTGAGCCCGACCGAGCCAACCAGGCTGACCTTCGATTGGATGCGGGCGATCACCCCATACTGGAGAAGGGTCAGGCCGGAACGAAAGAGTCCGATGACTGCCATTGCGGCGATGACCCCGGGCAAGACACCGCGAATAGATCCCCCCAGGCCATCGTCAACAAACGTCTGGCTCAGCGGTGCGGCGAGTAGCCCGAGGAACATGGTCAAAAGGCCAGCGAGGACAACGAACCACACTCCCGATTTCGACGAGCGGAGTCGCACAGCGAGTGATCTGCGAGTGGAAAACGGGCTCCCACCCTCTTCGAACTGATCAGTTCGCTCAAACTCAAGGACGATGCCGGAATACCCGGACTTGAAATCCTCCCAGAGCATGGAAACTGGCCCGCGCGCCGGATCGTTGACGTGCACCAGCCCTCGGGACGCGCCCTCTAGAACCATGAAGTGGCGATGCTTCCACCAGATGATTGCTGGGACGCTCACGCTGCTGATCTTCCTCGGTGCAACCCTCCGGCCCTTTCCTTTCAGGCCCAGCGCCTGTGCACCGTCGACGATTGCTTGAGCGTTGGCCCCGTCGCGGCCGACACCGAGTCGATCCCTCAGGTCATCGAGCCGCAACCACCTTCCGTAGTGTGCGAGCACCATTCCGAGCGAGGCGGCACCGCACTCAGTCGCCGCCTGCTGCAACACTGTGGGTACCTTGACCCGCCGGGGGCTTGTCGTCACCGGCGCTTTGGTCGGCGACACTTTCGCGGTCCGCCGCAGAACTGACCCGAGGAACACTTCTCAGCCTTTTCCGAAGAGCCGAGAAATCGGGCGAACGGAGGTGTACACCCTCTCGATGTTGACAATCTGGCCCCCGCGGGGGACGAATCCGCTGTCGCCCGTTGGCCAGTCATCGCTGGCTATGAAGATAGCGAAGGGGTAACCGTCGCTGGCTGTCATCCAGTCATCGGTCAAGCTCTGACTCTGAGCGCTGACGCTCAACATGGTGGCGTCGGTCGCGGGAAGTTCAGTCTCACCCTGAATTGTTCCGGTCGCATGAATACGCGTGCCGGAGGCCACGTCGACCGCAGAGAGTTGGACAACTCCGCCGATAGGAAAGAAATCCATGTCGCTCTCACCGACAAAAGCGATGAGCTCGATTGGTTCATTGAGGGCTGGCTGGAAGGAGATGCTTGCGATGGGGTCGCCAAGTTCGACGTACTCGTTCTGCGCGACAAAAAGAGAGACAATTTCTCCGGCGCGGAGCGACATCAAAGGCACCGAGTCCCCGCTTTCGGAGGTGACCGTTCCAACCTGCTGGTTTTCCTTGACGACTCCGTTCTGAATTCCGGTCATCTCCACGAATCCGGCCGCGGGTGCCGTCAAGCTGTAGCCGTACCGCATGTTGTTCAGCACACCAGTCGCAGTGCTTTTCATGGGGATGGTTGCCACCACCGACCAGGTCAGGGCAACGACAAGCGCAACGGCTATCGCAGTGACAGCGACCCAAGTCTGTGGCTTCGTTGTCTTGAGGGAAGAATCCAAATCACGGTGGCTTGTCTTCTGCTGGGCCGCGTTGGGTGTTTGGTCGTCAGTCACGTTGTCTGCTCCTCATAGTGGCTGCCGGTTATCCGGTCGTCCGATTGCGAACTCGGCAACACTTGACTCGACATACGGGTCGAGCCCTGCGACTCGCGCAAAGCCCTCTGAGTCGCCAGCGCCGAGCGGGCAACCGCCCAGGCCGAGCGCCTCAACCGCAAGCGACCAGCTTTGCATCAGCACGCCGGTGTTCTTCAGCATGACGGCATAGGCCATACCTTCGTACTTCCACATGACGCGATCAAACCGACTCGCGATGACGAGAACTGCCTGCGGTTGCGTTGATGGTTCCGGCCAGGGCGGAACGCTGTGGAACCAGGTCCAGAACTCCCGTGATTCTGGGTGGACGAGGACGAGCAAGTGATCGACCGGGTCGTATCGGTAGAGGCCGGGCGCGAGACCGTCGACGGTGCGAACAGCGATATACGTGTCGAGCTCGTGCACAGCGCCGCCTGAGGGGAACGGGCGATCGACGATTTCTCCGTATTCGGTCTCGCGAACATCGCGCACACGGGTGGTCCTCCACAGCAACTCAGCCAAGTCGCCGAGACTGACAGGGCGCCCGTCATCAAACTCGCGCTGTGATCTGCGCTGGTTCAGGAGTCCGAAGTAGTTCTCTGCGACCTCACCACAGTCCGTGGAGGAGGGCAGCTCGATCTTCGGCTGGTCGTCAACCGGACGCCTGTACCTCGGCGGAGGCACCTCAGTGCCAACGAACCGGTACGTACCGCCGAACGGTTGCCTGCTCCTACCGACGCGACTGCGTTGGTGGAAGAGTAGATCGTGGGCTGACCAGACCCTCAAGGATGGGTCGAGTGATTCTTCCGACGCCTCGGTCGGGCTCGCGTGATTGGTCAGCATCCCCGCGCGGCCAAGTGCACTGAGCAGGCGCCGCTCGATCTCTTGATTGTCACCTTCTTGCGGGACGACCCGCTCCAGGTGCTCTTTGACCGTTGCGGGCGATGCCAACTGGCCAATGACGGTCATCAGAGTCGGATCATGGATCTCAATGATCCAGCCAGAACGGGGGGTCTCGAGAAGAATTTTCGTCTTGTCGACGCGCAGGAACACGAAACGCGACAACGACACGACTGTCGACGGCGTGCACTCGAGTGAGTCGCTGATGGCAGGAAGGGCATCGGGGATGATGGAGAACTGGGCTTCACCCGCGAACGAAATTGTTCTCCCCACCAATCCGGACAGAGTCAACCGGCCGAGCAGTTTTCCAAGCCCGAGCACGGAGGTCTCATTTCCGAACTCGGTTGCCAAGTTTTCCAGTTCGGATGTCGTCGGGGCGAGTTCGGACGGCCCGTTGGTTGTTCCGAGACGCGACATCGCCGTGGCGACACCATCGTCGGCCAACTTGAAGCTGAACCGGTGGAGGAAGGCCGAAATAGTCATGGAGCCATTCAGCAACTCGAACTCGGCTGAGTCCCTCAGCCTGATCCGCTCCTCCAAACCGGTGACCACCATTAGAAGAAGATGCTCCGGGGGTTGAGCGCTGCCTCGTCGACAGCGTCGCGAAGCAGTCCGAGTTCGACAGGCACGTTGTAGAGCCGGCCCTTTCCGAGTCGCCGCCAGAAGTGCCGGAGATTCGGAACGATGACCTTGGCAACCTTGACATCAAGATCCGGTCTGCTCTGATCGAGGACGAACACCTCAAGGCCTCGGCTCCTCAGAACCTCGACACAGAGCCGAATCTCTTCCGATATGTCGTCGGAGGTCAGGCCGTCCATTTTCGAGATATCGACGGTCGGCCGTTGCGGATCCGGAACGAGATACGACTCGCTGGAGGTCGTGGCAGTGGTGAACCAGTCGAGCATCTCAGGGTCATCGAAGAGATAGCGGGTGGCACCTGCGGCATCGCGCTGGCTGACGCTCGGCAGGAACTGATTGCATTCAGTGAGCGCCCGGAGCGCTCCCAACCTTGGCTCGACGTGCGAGCCGAACCCGATCAGTGGATCCTGGACTGGATGGTCGAACCGGTGAGACATAGCCACGAATGACGGAATACCGAGATCGAAGGTCACGTCCAGCAGTTGCAGACTGCGACCCATCGAGGTGTAAAAGCGCTTCAGTTGCTCAATGTAGGGGTCGTCGATCGTTTCAAGTTCAACTCCGGGCACCCTCAGCCGGTTGTACCACCAAAGAGCGACGGAATCCCGTTCGACCAGTTCGAGAAGGCCCTGGAGAATCGCCTCCTCGAGGGTGTTGCCCGCGGCGTTTCCATTTGCGTCACTGAAGCAAAAGGGGTCTTCGAAGGCGTCAGGGTGGCCGAAGTAGCAGTACGAAGTTGGGACCCAGGCGGGCTTGGACTCGGTGAGAGACCACACTGAGGTCCAGTCCACCTTGCGATCAGCATCGAGTCGGAAGGGCACCAGATGGATACCGCTGGTCTGGTGGGAATTCCACTCGACGCGGTTTTCATACTGGTGATCTGAGAAGCCGAGGAGCTCATCGAAGTCGAGTGCGTCGGCACCCAGCTCGGATGCGCTTGCACGCCGAACATGCTCATCCCCACGCCACACACCGGAATACCGCTCGAGTGCCTCACACATGGCACTCGCCTTCGCCTGAACGTCGCTTCGACCCTTCCCGCCGCTCAGACCTCGTATGTTCTTCCTCAACAAGTAGGTCGAGTTCGACATCATCGCGAAGTTGTGGCCCGCTGACCAGTTGTGAGAGACCTCGGAGTCTCCTTCTTCGAACCGGTGCAGGCGAGTGATCGCGCCGAGTATCGGGCTGACGTGGTGCTCGAGCCGCGCAATGGTCTCGGCCGGAGGGATCACTCGATGACCACTGTCCACACCGTCGACCTTGGCCTGCTTGGACAGTTCGATCGGCGAATCATTCGTGGCAATGCTTGCGTCCCCGCAGGCTCGACATTGGGGTTGACGAACCAGTACGTGCGTCTCGGATTCCCAGGTCAGGAGATCCAGAGTGACGAGACGGCCGAGGAGGCCCGGGTGGTGGACGGCCCCAACCGCGAATCGTTCCACTTCAGTTGTCAGCATGGAGGCTGCGGCCAATGCGACCGCTGGGGTCGATGCTGGCACCATCGAGAGGTCGTACTCGGCTCCGCGAACTCGCTGCAGGTAGCGCTCCATCTGCCGATTACCTGCGAGCCGCTGCCTGAGGCACTCCCAGCAACCAGTCGCACCAGGTTCGAACAACGGTCCAAGCCACAGTTCAGCCCGAACCGGTGATGCAAGAAGCCATGGACGACCGTCGGCAAGGGCAGATCGGTTGAATGCGTCGAGGTCATCGTTGAGGTAGTCATCGCAGAGGGCGACGTCAATCGTCGCCGTCGAGTCCACAACAACAGTGATGTTCCGAGACGCCAGAGCAGCGAGCAGGGGTCCCGTGTCGACATCGCCGAACCCATGCACGCGGACTCTGGCACCCGAAAGAGCTGAGAGCCCCTCAGCAGATCCCGTTCCGAGTGCATCGAGCCAGGCCGTCTCGTCCTGTGTCCCGACGACCGGCCCGTCTACAACAAGCCCCGGAACGACGAGCGACGCAATTGCTCGCGCAATTTGCCTTGGAGCAAACCGATCGCTCAGTTCCGTCGCAATGTCGGCTACTTCACGTGTTCCATCCAGGAGTGGCAGACATGCGACCGTCGCAGCAGAGTCAAAGATGTAACGATCGGCACCAGACATAACCAGCACCTCGTGATCACTGACTATCTCGGCTCGAATGTCGGTCCTGAGGCGCGGTCGAGCAGGGCCCATTTTTGTCACCTAATTGCCTTAAACGATGCCCGGTTGGCGTCGTATGTAATGGTATACCGTCACTGGTGGCACCCTACGGATCGAGGTAACCGGTGTCGCGTTACGGCGTATTCGGGCTCAGGTGCAGGTGCAGCAAGGGCAGCAGCTACAGCAGTAGGTGCCAGCGCCCGAAACCTCTTCAAGGTTCACAGATTCGATGTCATCGTCGTGAATCACGTAGATGGTGTACAAGCCACCGTTGATGCCCTTCTCCCACAGTTCGACCGCTTGATCAAGGCTCTCCCCGCCGTCACCCTGGGTACGGATCTCAATAGCGGCATCAGTCGGCATCGGCAATCCGTAACCGGCCAGCGTGCCTGATGCATCAGCTGAGATAGATGCGACGAATGCGTCGAAATCGTCTGCACTCCACGCTGCGGTCAACAACTTGGTGTATCCGCCGATGAAATCCTTGCGTTGTTCGCTGGTAAGTGTTGTCATTTCGGTACTTACTTTCTGATAGGTCAATGCGATAAAAGCAGAATGTAGTCTCCCTTTCAGATGATGAAAAGCGTTTCACCACCAAATTTCAAAAACTTGGCCAATGCGCACGGCACAACGTCAGATGCCGGTTATGGCCGCACACGCGAGGGCCGCTAGATGTTTCCACCAGGCCCAAGCCAGCCAGTCACTGCAGAACACATCCGGCTCGACCCGCTCGGGTTTCTCGAGAGTCAGCGGGCCGAATTCGGACCGGTCTCCACGCACCTGACCGAACACGGCCAACGAGTGTTCCTGATCTCTTCACCAGACATCGCCCGGGAGGTACTCCTCGCACCCGAGGAGCGCTATACCAAACAGGGCACGCCCGACGATTCGATGCTGACGCCGCTGCTCGGAGAAGGATTGCTGACGTCGCATGGCGACTCGTGGCGTGCCCAGCGTGAGTACACCAACCCGATGTTCCAACGGCGCCGGGTGGAGCAGTTTGGTGGCGCCATCCAACGGCAGGCCGCTCAACTCGTCGCCGACTGGACTTCACGAGACGAGACACAGCCGATTCGTGTGGACCACGACCTGACAGGACTCACGCTCCAAGTCGTCGTGACTGCGATTCTCGGCGGCGAACTTGGAGATATCGGTGAAGGATTCGGCCGCGCCGTCGATGCGGTGAATGCAGCGGTTTCTCACGGCGACCCTCGAGACACGCCCGATACCGACGTGGTGCGAGCAGACTTTGCCTCCTTCGTGACGGCGCGCCAGACGATCGATCGAATTGTTCGGTTGCTCATCAGGGCACGTCGCTTTGTCGGAACCGACGACTCAGGCCTCCCCGACCTTCTTGGGGTTCTCCTGGAGCACCGGACCCCAGCAGGAGAAGCGCTGAGTGACCGCGAGCTTCGCGACCAGGTCATGACAATGGTGATGGCTGGGCACGAGACGACTGCGAAAGCTCTGACATGGTCGTTGTACCTCCTCTCCCAGCACCCATCGATTGCGGCGGACGTGCGGATCGAGGTCAACCGGGTTTGCGGCGATTCCCCGCCGACCGTGGCTCAACTGCCCGAACTCGCCATGACGAGAGCCGTCATCAACGAAGCCATGCGGTTGTACCCACCGATCTGGGTGATCTCGCGCCGGGCGGTCTCCGACGACCAACTCTCCGACTTTGATGTCCCAGCAGATTCACTGGTGTGCGTGAGCCCCTGGTTGATTCATCGTGAGGCGGATCTGTGGCCTGACCCGACTGAATTCAAACCTCGGAGGTTCGTCGATATCGAAAGCCCCGACCCGTTCACCTTCCTGCCATTTGGCGGAGGCCCCCGATTGTGCATCGGACGAGGATTTGCGCTCATGGAGGCCCAACTCGTCCTCGCTACTTTGTGCCGCGACGTCGACTTCGAGCTGTGGCCGGGCCACGAAGTTCTCCCCGAAGCGCTGGTCACGCTGAAGCCGGCAGAAGGCATGCCCATGCGGGTTCGGCGGCCGTGAGCGCAGGGGATGGCTCCTACGAGCCGGACCGGATGGCGGGCGGCGCCGAAGGCGAGATGCAGCGACTTGAGGCGCAGGCAGGGCTGACCGGGGCGAAAGAACTCTTCCTCTTGGAGGCTCTCGGTGTGGGAGCGGACGATCACATTGTGGAGGTCGGGGCTGGCTCAGGGGCATTCTCGCGCATGCTCGTTGATCGCTTCCCCGCTGCTGACTTCACACTCATCGAGCCAGATACGCAGATGCGTGAGCTACTCAGGCGAGACCTCACACCACGTGCTGCAATCTCGACCGGGTCGGCCGAGGCGATCCCTCTTGAGTCGAACTGTGCCGACGTCGTCATCGCTCGATTCGTCTATCAGCACCTGCGACGGCCTGTCGAGGCCGCGCGCGAAGCGCTCCGCGTACTCCGACCGGGTGGTCGGCTCATCGTGATCGACTTCGACGGCCAACTGTGGGGTTTGAGCGAGCCCTACAACGACGCGAACTCGGGTATCCACTCGCGCGTGTTCGAGTCACAGGCCGAACGAGGTGGGGACCGCTTCATTGGTAGGAAGCTGACGCGAATTCTCGCCGAGGCCGGCTGCGAAAGTGTTGAACTGTTCCCGTTCGCGTCCTCGAGTGACGAAGTCGGCGTTGAAGCCTTCATGGCTCTCACAAAACCAGACAACCTGCTTCCCCACTTGGAGACAGGGCTCATCTCTATTCAGGAATATGCGCGGGTGGTCTCTGATCATGAGCGGCTGCTCGAGGACCCGGACGCACTCATGATCGCGCTCGGCTTCCTCTGTACCGGCACCGCCCCGGGCTCGGCTCATTCGCTTTCTGGCTAGGCGCGCAATGCCCGTTTCACCAGGTAGCGGAACTGCGCAAAGTCCTTCCACCATTGGATGTTCTCAAGGTCTCTGCCGAGTAGCGAGCCGAATCGCTCCAAGGTCTCGCCTTCCGAGGGGAAGCCGGGGATCGGCTGAAGTCCCAGACCCTGAGTCATCATTTCGTCTCGGAAGAGCAGCGAGCCGACGTCAGCTTCGGGAGCGCCTAACTTGACGTCCTCGAAGTCGAGGAGGGCGCCCACCGTGCAGTCGGTGAAGATCATGTTGGCAAGTCGAGCCTCGCCCCAGCAGATCGACCGGGATGGGGGATCGTCTCGGCGACCATCGAGAAGCCGTGGCCACATCGATCGGGCCGCCTTGGCTGCTCGACCGTCGTCGCACCTGTCGAGCAGCAACCGCCATCTGGCGAGTGCGGAGTCGGTCCCAATCGTGGTTCGACCGTCTTGCAGAAAGGCGAACGACGCCTGCCGTGTATCGACGAGATGCAGATTGGCAACAGTGTCAATCACCGAGTTTGCAACTCGACGCTGCTCCTCAACTGAGGCCTCCCACAACCAACCCGCGAACGCATACGGAGGGTGATCCGCAACTTCTCGGCCACGAACCCGCTCGGTGATGAAGAACGGAGCACCAAAGTACTCCGACGACAACTCAAGGGCGATCGATCGCGGCACAGGGACGTCGCTGAAGTTCGACAGCGCTGAGAACACCTCAAAGGGAAGACCGAAATCAACTCCGAGATCGACTGAGGTTGGGTTCTCTATTCGAAGAACCCACTCCCGTACCGACGCGGCCACTTCGGCCCTGTCACGAACCGACACGAACCAGTTCTGATCTCCGTGTCCGGACCAGGTGGGAACGGAGAGCGCCTGGATTTCTGCGTCGAGATCGAGAACCTCAATCAGCCACCGCTCCAGTTGATGCTTGACAACGGACGGATCCACACCATCAGTCGGCCGTCCACGCTGCGTCATCGCAGAGGCCGCGTCAGCGAAAAGCGCAGGATCGTGAACTTGCGCCACCACTCAAGGTCCCGGATTTCGTGGCCCGAGAGTTCGGCGTACCGTTCGATCGTTTCGGCATGAGATGGGAACCCGGGGAGCCTTGGCAGCCCGAGCCCCTTCGAGTACCACTCGTCCTGCAGCAGCCAGGTCGCGAGGTCCGACATCGGGTCGTCGACGCCGACATCTTCGAAATCGAGCAACCCCACGACGGAGTCTCCCTCAACCACCATGTTGGGTAGTCGGCAGTCGCCCCAACTCAGCCAATGCCGAGTCGGTGCTTCAGGAAGGCGGTCCGTCAACTCCGTCATGAGTCGAAGGATCTTCTTTCTGCGGACGCCATCGGGGAGGTCGCCAGCGAGCGGTGCCAGTCGGGACAGCGCGTCGTCGCAACCGACCGCTGCGCGACCGTCGAACAGATACGCAAAGTTCGGCATTCGTATGTCAATACGATGAAGACGAGAGATCTGCTCGATGGCGCTCCACCAGATCGACTCCTGTTCCTCCACCGGGGAGTCCCGCAGCCAGCCGTGGAACGTGTAGGGAGGGTGGTCGGGGGCGACTCGGCCGCGAAGTCTTTCGGTCACGACAAACTCTGATCCGAGGTGAGTGGGGTCGGACTCAATGGCGAGCACGCGGGGAACCCCGATCAGGCCTGCGAGCGCCGACATTGTTTCAACAGCCAGACTCGGGGAACGAAGGCCGCTGCTTTTCCGAGTCAGTCGGAGTACCCATTCACTGCGAGAGACACCCGCATTCGTGTTGGCGGTCTCCACGGTGACAAACCAGATGATGTCTCCGCTTCCCGTTGATTGCGGTGTCCGGAAATCGACGACGCGGGCGTGGGGCGAGAATCCTGAAGCGCTCAACCACTGTTCGAACGCTGTGCTGACGCGGTCACCGTCAATTGAGGCGGCTGGTGCCGTGATCCGCATCAGGTGATTGTCGCATATCTCGCGCGCTTTTGGTTTCTGATGAGTCCGTTTTCCGAAGATCCCGTCGCGGAAGGTCCCCTCGACCCGGAGCGCACAGACAACCTGCTCATGGTCGATGTGGTGACGCTCCAGGTGGTCCCGCCCACACTCACGATCTCTCCGTCGAGGTCGTGCATGACGTCACGGTAGAGCATTGCTGGGCTTGGTTCGAGGTGAAACCCGATGCGTCGAGAAGACGTGTCTGGAGCTATTTCATTTATCACGTATGAAATGCCGGGAAACCGTTGTCCCGACCAGCCGGGTGCTCAGGTGCCGCATTCCATCGGGCAGGTGCCGTCGGGGTTGAGGATGTTGAAGCAGTCGGT
>TARA_R110002110_G_scaffold315828_1_pt1 | contig 14757 bp, 19 predicted proteins | sample TARA_R110002110 | Tara Oceans TARA_R110002110 (sample SAMEA4397330) | marine metagenome | biome: Polar Biome; feature: [SRF] surface water layer (ENVO:00010504); material: water (ENVO:00002006), including particulate matter (ENVO:01000060) such as... | depth 5 m
TTCAAATAAAATAAATCGTAGGTCACATTGCGTAGAACCAAACCGGCAACAATATATTACATAATCCTAATTATCAGTTCACGTATCGCTCGCAGGTGGATTCACAAACAAAGTGTAAATTCTGTATAAATACAGAGAGTTGCATGGAATATGAAGAATGGGAACCCACTACTGTCACCTGAAGCTGGACGAACGTCGCAAGCTAGCAAAGTGGATTGAAGCCAAAATGCCGATTTCAGAGATCGCGGATCGACTGGGTCGTGACCCGTCCACGATCTACCGAGACATTAAGCGTAATCGGTACACGGACGGCGAACTGCCTGGGCTGAACGGGTATCACGCGCTCGTCGCTCCAGGACAAATATGAGCAGCGCCGCGCGATCCATCGCAATATGATCATTCACCCTGATTTGAAAGCCGCCATCGAAGACCGCCTGAAGGCTGGCTGGTCGCCCGAACAGATAGCCGGCAGGATGCGGCTTGAACGGCACCCGATCCGCGTGAGCCACGAGACGATTTATCGCTTTGCATATTCCAAAGACGGTCGCGAGGAACAGTTCTACCGCCATCTCCCTGAGCATAGTCGCCGCCGTCGGCCGCGTGATTACCGCAGGCATAACAGAACCCACATATTCGACAATCAAAGCCTAACCCACAGGCCCGAGTGTGTCTCAGAACGCTTAAAATTTGGCCATTGGGAGCATGTTCCGCAAGGAGCATGGGAAGGTAAAGATGACGTCGCTAGTCGAGCGCGTCAGCCGCTATGCCGTCGTGATGCGCAACGAGGACCGCCAGTCCAAGCCATTCATGGAGGCGCTGATTCAGGGTCTGGCTCCCCTACCCGCTAATGCGCGCCGGTCTATCACTTTTGATCGCGGCACCGAGTTCTCGGCCTGGGAGCATCTCAAGGCCGGTCTCGGCACGGATGCCTGGTTCTGTGACCCGCAAGCGCCCTACCAAAAGGGCACCGTCGAGAATACGAACAACAGGTTGAGGAATTACCTGCCCCGCTCAACCGAACCGACGGCGGCGACAAATCGATATTTGAGGTCGATTTGTCACCGCCTCAACGCAACGCCGCGCAAATGTCTTGGCTACCGGACGCCCGCTGAGGTCTTTGAAAGCAAGCTGATGGAAATACAGAACCGGTTGGAATAAAACGGCACATTAGAAATTGCACTTCAATGTGTGTCTACACAAGGTTGATCTGGTAGAGGCTCAGAGGTCGCCGTTAGCCCATGTAGGAGATGCAGGGGAGCGCTTGCCACTAAACGCTCTACCAGCTCGTCATCTGGACCCGTTGGCTTGAAGGCATTCTTGTGAGCGCGCCACGCAACGTAGAGCGCGCCTACGCTACCCGCGATACCAAAAATAACGAACAGCGTTTCCAGTGTCATCGTGTGCTTCCTTCCAGGTGATGGTCGTTGGCGTCCAACCGTGAGGTTATCCACATATTTGCGGAAAGGCACCTCGGTAGTCGTTTTGCCGATAGTGTAACGTAGGGGGGCGCGCCTCGCCATGCGATCTAACCAGTTACTTCCAAGGCCAGAGATCGCGGATCAACACTGCGATCACGCGAGCGATGATATAGCCAAGAAAGTTTATTCTACTGCGCATGGTTGGTGCCCGTGGCATTCATCAGAGCATATTGTTCGGACTAGTTTACGTAACGTAAAGCATCCTTTGGAAGCCTGCCGTATCAGTACATCTCGCTGCTGATTATGAGGGTGTTCCGGCATCGACGGCAGAGATATAATCGATGACCTGGCGCGCCTTGCCGGCCTGGACGAGCTGCATTGCAGTGAGACCATCAAAGCCCGGTAACGACTCAAAGCGATACCATTCATACGCCGCGGCGCGCGTCCCGAAACGGTGCACAATCATCTCGATCACATCATCTTTTCTCATGGGCCGGTCAGATCCGAGGTAAACATAGGACAGGAAATGCTCATTTGGCGTCTCGATCAGAAGATCAAGTGCGGCGTCTGAGAGCGTCATGACCCACCCTAACTCGGAGCGGATCCGCCCTCGCGTTCCGAATACCATGCAGCGCTCGACACTCTGATCAGCGCACCATCTTGAAATGTCTATATCAGGGCGCCCTGATCTTCCATTGATCACCGTGAGAAAAAGAATGCCAAACTCCACTTTCGCATCGGTGATCGAGTAGTTCCTCGGATCCTGCGCCAGATGCGCACCGAGTGCTTCGAAAATGCCGATCCATCCTGCGGGTATGTTTCTCAGGCGCTCGGCACCCACGATGCCAGCTGCTGTCATCGCACAAATCAACGTCTCGATACGCACATGATACCCAAACTCCAATCTGCCGGACTCATAAGGCGGGGATGATGGCGCAATCACATCCACGTCGATGACTTTCGCGGGTGCTGCGTGACCTGTGGCCATCCAGTGCCGCATTTGCAAACAGATCGGCGCTCAAATTCATGCTGGATTATCCCCTGCGGAACGCCTTTAGGCTTGCGCGTGACAGTATGTCCGTACTCCCAAAATTTCACTTCGATATATGTGGCGCTCGGCGCGAACAGCTCATCAGCCATCGCCGTCACCCTCGGAGATTGCTGGCCGCGGAGGTGGTTGACGCTTTCTCGGCTTGGGGATGCGCACTGCCGGAATGGGGTCATCTCCGATCACCCGCGCTGCGTACTCTGAGATCGTTTCAGCGACCGCTGAGGGCCCGATGAGCTGCTCGATCTCATCGTCTGAGCAGCCACACCCTGCAAGCCGAGCTGCCAGCGCAGGCCGCGCTGCACGCCTCTGCTCACCCGTGAAAATAGCCGTGTTGAGGTGGAATTTCATCCCGCGCAAGCGCACCGACTGATCAGCGCGGAACTCTCCATAAAGCGCCCGAAGAATCGCGAGCAGCCTCTCTGCGTATGCAGCGGAGGTCTCCCGATCTTCGGTGTGAGTGATGATGCGTGGATTGATACCTTCCAAGTCGACATAGACCCAGCCTGCGGGTGTCGGGTCAGTTAACAGCGCGAGCTCGATATCAGCGTACATGGCGTCATGGCGGTCGGACATCTCAGACATCATCAAGCTCCTCGTACACATCGGCTAGGATGCAATCTGCTGGCATAATATTGCAGGATTGTGGGATCGGAATAATCGGGCGATACTGTGTATACGTCGTGACTCCCCACCAGCTCGACGCGGATGCCCAGCTGTTGCAGCAGACGCACTGCATCAGTTCTGATGGATCGTCGTGTCATCGTGTCGTCGCATCCGTAGACGTCGATGTGTGCGACATCGTCTGGGCGGATATAATGCACCTGCGCGATCAGCTCGACTGATCTGTCGGTGTACTTTGCAGTGATCGCGTCCTGTACAGCTGCCAATGCGATTGCTTGGGTCATAATCCCCTCGCGAGAGTATGAGTGCAAGATTGGTAGGAGTGGAGAGGATCGAACTCTCGCTCTGACAGTCATCTACTGCTCAACGGGTTTATAAATCCCATCGCCGCACCAGCGCACTCCCCCGATTATATCTAGCCTCAGCTAGATATTCGGGGGTGGGCGACGTGATTGGTACGCGGATTGTAGATCATGCTCTCAGCATGCCTCAAAACGATCTCCGTAGGCAAGCCCCTTTGCTGGTATTTGGTATTAGATACCTTTCACCCTACGAAACCCTCTCAATTGGGACTGTTGCATTGTTTGGGTGAGGCCGGGTTGGGGCGATGTGGGTTTCCCTGATCATGCGCCGGCAAACAACTAGCAGATGAATTTCATCTCCCCTCGAACGCCTGGTTGCTTGTGATGGATGTTGCCGCGTTTGATAGTTCTGACCGTTTCAATCCGGCTCAGGATCGCTTTAGCTGATCGCAAGGATCGAAAGCTCTGTCAGTAGCCGAGAAGCCTTTTCACGGCCGCGTGATCGCTTTCGATGAGATTGTAACGCACCTTCTGCCGATATGTCGGATGCTGTGAAAATGTGGATCATAATTGTGAGCCGCAACAATTAGGAGCACCGAAAACCAGACTAGGTGGGTCTACTGCGCACACTCCCTAGGGCCAAGCTTGGGGCAGCGGGATCATAATAATTTTTGCCGTAGGACTGAACAATCACTCAATACTGACTTCAGATCTGATGTCAGTTCTGATGTCAGCGCGCGCCAAAGCGATAAGCCCGTGCCGAGATCGGTGACACAATCGCCTGTACGGGACTAGGACCAAAGCGCTCTTCATCCCTTGACTCGACCGCCCGGGATCGACTGACATATAGATCAATGCGCTATGTTATGCAGCACGCCCTATTACGAAATCGACAAGCCATTTTAATCGAGAAGTTTGACGGCGACCTTTGGAGCGTGATGCAGAGCCGCACCTGTGCGCTGGCTTCGAAGATTCCTCTAGTCCCAACACTTCAAAGGTATACCGATATGCGTATCAAAGTTGGCGGACCGCCGTCGCCGTCTTCTGCCAGAGAAAAGTTTCCCCCCGAGCAGGTGGGCAATCGGTTATGCCGATGGCGCGCATGGTGTTTCGAACGCCAGTTCGTTACGCCAAACCATCGCCATACTGCGCAAAGCGTAAGTTTATTCTGCGCCCACTCTCAAACATGCACGTGTGCCGTGCAGTGGGGCGAAACTCGACTGCCCTCTGAAGCGATGATCACCTCGATTCACTGTCCGGCAGTACATTGCAACACGATGTGCCGAGAAGAGTGGCAGGGTTTTGTCTAGGTACCTTCGTCATTGACACACCCACAGATCGCATCGTCTGACCGCGGGACCGTCGGCCAGCCAAAACGGACTTCGTCTTTGATGTTCTGGGAAAGGGCCTGCATGATCAGCCCCTTTTTCAGAAGGGCGGGCTGCACCACCGCACGCAGCGCGGAGGGCAATATTTGTCTATTAGGTCCACCAAGCATTTGGCTAGAGCCGGGAGCCAACCGTCTGTCAACGATGTCGGCGACACGTATGACAACGCTCTAGCTGAGGCGATCAACGGGCTCTACAATACCAAACTGGCCCATCGGAAGGAGTTGTGACGCAACATGCCAGATCTGGAAATGGCCACGCTCAGATGGGTCGATTGATTCAAAAACAAACGCCTGCTCGGTTCCATTGGAAACGTTCCGCCAGCAGAGGCTGAAGACAACTTCTATGCACAGCGCGACGTGCTCGATATTTTTGCCTGAGATGCAACTATAGGGCCCTTAAAGTCAGGGAGATTCAGCACGACATGGACACGGTGATACAGGCGATCAAACCGTACCGCCAAAAACGGAGCCCGCCTGCTTCCCTATATTTACGACGGGCCCCTCCGGTCAGCTTTGCGCTTACGAACCCCTTTGGTAAGGAGGCGGACTATCGTGTCGTTGTCGACGTCATCAAGGAGCTTATTATACGCCGTACAAATGCGGCGGACATGTGTCGTATTGTCTGCCATATAGACTTCGGCGCAATGAGCTGCGGTCCGTGCGGCCGACATCTGAGAGTGGGGCCATGCGCGGCTAGGACTGCGGCACGACAGGACGGAATTGGTATGTTCGTCAGCGTAAAAGCGGCCAGCCCTGTCCCACTCCCCAGGCGGGTGACTGCGGCGTTTGGCGCGGTCTGCATACTCAATACCGGCCGCAATTTCTTCGTCAGTGTAAGCCAAGTCCTTGGCCAGCTTGGAGAGGTACTCCTGCATCTTAGCCTGGGACTTGCAGCTATTGGTTGTCATGACTTCATCCTTTTTGATTACCATGACAAAAACCTATGCGCCCAGATCTGCTGCGAATATGCCTGCGCATTGGTTATCCACATAAATGACGTTGGTAGCCTTCGGTAAACTGATAGCTTCTTAGAAATAGGAAGTTTTTACTGCTTTTTGTTCAAACTTGGCGAGGTGCGGGCCTCGTCGTTGGTGCCCATTGGAAATAGTTTTTCACGGGAAATTTGGATGGCGTGGAGCGGTAATCTCACTATATGACTTCGATGATCTTTGATGAAAGTTGGATAAGTTCCGGCAGAAGACGCAGTAACATTTCTCATTCAACGGGTTTTGTCGGGGCGGCCCTGCAACGGCGTGTCAAACTTTGATTAAAGCAACCTTGCCGACCGCCGGTGCAGCTTGCAGTTACCCATACGTCCTCGGTGGTGTACGTTCCCAGGCGCTCTCACCATCAACTAGATCAGCGCATCGGAACACGCCCACCCCATATGACGGGGGTCCTAGGGACGCAGCGGAGGATCAGTCGAGGTAGCCCCCAAACCGCGGGGAAGAAAGCGTACCGATGTGCCCGCCCTGATACACAGAGCTCACAACAAATCCGATAATGCCTTTATAAAGTTAACCTTGTGATACGCCTCCAAGCATATCGGACCGCAATAGGCAGAGAGGATAAAGTCAGTCCAAACCCTCGCTCCACGGTGACCCGCCATCGTCGATTTCAACCCCATCGAGTTCCGTTAGATCAAAGCCAAGCCATTCGCTCAGCCGCTCGGCGAACAGTCGGTAGCTGTCGACAGAAATCTGCCCTGCCCCAGTCACCTCTCGCTCGCGGGAGAGCGTGATCTCCCAGTCTGGTCCGCTGAGCTTGAAACCACCCTGATCCCCCATGCTGATCTCGACTTTAGACCGTGGGAAAACATCATGGGCGATATTGGACAATGCCGTTATGATATCTACGACGCGAAGGGTTTCTGGGACAGCTGGGACCTGATCCAAGCGATATCGCGGGAAATCACGCTCATCTCTTCGAACAGCGCTTCCTGGTTTTGTGCCTGAACGCGCGCCGTTTTGATCTCCGCTGCGGCTTGGGTCAACACCTCCGCGTGCTGCTCCATTGCCAACCTGATCCACGTCATCTCTGAGATGAGCTCTTGCATCTTGAGCGCCATGTCCGTCCCGGCCTCGCTCCCCAAAACGCGATGAAGCAGCACGCAAAGCTCCTCCATCAACAGCTCCAGACTCTTTGATTTGCTCGACTTCGGTGTCATACTCTATCGTCTCCAGTTTGTTCTTGATGTTGCGGAATGGGGCCAAGTCGATGTCGCCTATGACGGAACCGATCAGATGGTTTCCGACCAAGGCCGCGAACCTCGTGCGCAGGCGGCGCAATCCGGCCACGAGCCTGTCGGCAAGCCGTGCAAAACGGCGAGGTTCGGCGACCGGTTTTGCAGTGTCAGGGTGGCAAGATGGAATGGCCAACGCTGGAGCTTCCACCCGGCGTGCCCATTTGGGTTCAGGCTCTGCCCAAGCGCCACTTGAATATTCTGCGGTGTTCCACGCCGCGCGGCGACGCCAGCTTTCCGAAAGGCTAGATTGAGCGGACGATGGCGGTTCGCTTTCCGTGGGGGCGTCATCAACTTGATCAAAAAGGGTGCCACGCAGAACAAAGGGATGTGGGTCTGTTTGAGAGACCAGAGTGACCGCTCCCCCCTGCCCCATGCTGAACTCGAAATCAGTCGCTACGACCACGTCTCGAAAAATCTCCAGAAACCGGACGCGATCACGGACATGAGCACTCGCCGCAATGATTTTTGCAGCCTGCAGAAGAAACAGCTTCGGTGCCGTTTCCGGGCTGAACTTGACCCCATGACGCGCTGCTGCGGCCACTCTTTTCTCGGCCCAGTCCGGCACCTTCACCCCCGCGGCACGGTCCAGCCCACGGGGGTTAGACCAGCCAAACCGGGTGATCAAAAAATCACCCAAGGCGTCAAATGCATTGCGACTGCCGCGCATCGGGGGATGGGGATTGTAGCTCCGTAGCTTCCCCGTATCTGTCCAGACAAAGCGCGGCATGGCGATGTTGATCTCCAAACGGCCCGTATGCGTATGTGTCCCGATAAAGACCGGCGGGCGGCACCTCGATGGAACGCCGGCAAATGCCAGTTCAAGGAATAGATCAATTGCCACCGCGATCGACCCACGCACCATCTTATCGCCAGCGTTAAACTGCACCACGTCAACTTCTGTGGGGTCAAAAGACAGAAGCGCCACGCGATATGTGGCTTCGAACGTCAGCGCTGCAATCGCATTTTGTACTACGCTTGGAAACCCGATCAGCAGCTCCGGAGCGGGTGTTCTTGTTTCCCGGACAGGCTGCATTCCGACAGGCTTTACGACCTCTGTGTCAAGAAGATAAGCTGCGGGCTGCGCCGGATCTGCAGAGGCCTGATGAGGCGACCAACCGATCAGCATGGCGCAAACCGCGCGGAACAGTCGACCGGTGCCAACATCAGGATCACGCGCTCAATCTGTTGCAGCCGCATGAGAACAAGCATCATATCGATTTCATTTTCGCCAGACTGATCGGCAATCTGCCGGAGCATGTCGAGCACCTGCTCTAGCACCGAAGTGGTCTGCATGACCTGCTGAGCCGATGCTCCAAGGCGGTGGCCCAGTCCAGCGTAACGCAGGTATTCTGACAGGCTCCGACCGGCTTCGTCAGCGCGCTTTGTCAGTACGTCTTTTTCGCCTGCGGTGACATTCACTTTAAGTCGTTCCTGCCGTTTCACATTGGTCGGGTTTGCCATCTCATCACATCTCAGTTTTGGGCCCACCGAGGGGGCCTTGATCCACGCCTTCCCTAAAACGTTATGTTTCTGCAAAACTGATCTGCATAAAAAAGATGGTCGAGCCGTCTATGAGATGTGGATAACCTACCGTCGGTAAGGGTTTAACGTCACCGGTACGGCTCTTCGGAACGTTGCGTGGTGTTCTGTCTTAGCGATAGAAATGGGTGGCATATTGTCCGGACAGCAGGCCGCATACCCTAGTGCCTATGCAAGGTCAGGCAACGACTTCAAACCTTGTAAAAGCCCCTATTCACAGGCCTTTTTGGTAAATCCCGGAATCGTGGGCGATCGCGGCAACGTGGTCCGATTTCCCATTCGGTAGCCCTGCAACACAGTTTAGCTTCAGCTGTGAGAATAGGCCTCCGATCGGTTTGAAACCGCTTGTTGAATTGGAGGTGAGCTGAGTTTGCCGAGCGCCTCCATTTTCGGCGGTTTAAGCATGGGTTGTGCGGGTATCCTTAAAGAATTTGGCGGGCAAATGTAAAACCGGGGCACCTTTGCACAATACAAACCACGTCGCGATCCCGGATCGAGATACCGCGAAATTGTTCTGAACTTCTAAGGTTTTGGCACCGCCGCAGACAGGATGGCCTACATCGTCGAGGTTAAGGTCCGGTCAGATTGTGACACCGTTGATATGGTGGCCCGTCTCTCAGAGAATGTAGATTGGTGCTGGATACCAGCTCCGGGCCAACTGCCGATGTTGGTCAAAGCGCAATAACCTTTCTCTCGCTCGGACAGATTTCATGATATTATTATGTGGGAAGCCGCGTCAAAACCGGACAATGCCAAAATACGATTTTTCTGGGTTTATGTTTACCAGCCTTCTTCCTATTCTTGGTGTGCCATTTGCTAGTAGTTGCCGTTCACACCATACAGCCTCGCGATGCGTATTCCATGTTAATTTAAATTAAGTCCGAATTGGGCCCGCATCCTACCGCCCGCTTGGTCCCAAAGGAATATGACTTGAAATCAGTGATCTAAGTATATCTCGGCGGAGTTTTCCACATCTATTGGTGGTCGGTTCGTAGAAAAATTCCAACCGGTTCTTATCATCCATTCATACCAAGGCGCACCTCTGCATAATTCCGTGCATCGCTTATTTGGTAAAAAGGATAAAGGAACAGAACGACCATGAAGAAACTTAAATTGCTCTCCACCGGCGCAAATATCAGTGACATTAAAGCTGCAGCCAAAGAAAGTGCGGCGCAAGGCACGATGACCAAAGCCGACGCGCTCGCAAAAGCCGCCATCGAACACGGCAGCGCCACTTGGCGCGATCTCAAATTGCGCAGTTGGTCGATCGATGAAGATGGGGACATCGTTTCAGTCGCCGCCTGCGAAATGCCGGGGCACAACTTCAAGATCCAGACATACTCTTCCCTTATTGACCTTGACTACATGGATCTCGACGAAACATGGAGCGTGAACGTGACTCTCTCTGCGCACAGTACCCCGTATTTGTTCGTCAGCTTTGTCTATGTTGATGAAGGCACCAACTTTGAACTGGACAATACGCAGAAAGAAGCCTTCGAACGGGCAGTGGAAACACAATCGAAAACAGATGCCATCGCAGCCCAAGCTGCTTTGATCGAGGATGTGATGGGTTGGTTTGACACGGAGTGGCTCGATATAACCAATGCGGACGTCTGCAAACTGCTGCGCATCGAACGCGGTATCCGCGACGAAGATCTGTACTGGCGTCGTCCTGATCAGGCCACATATGGCAATCACAGCCAGTCTCTCAAAATTTATGACGCAGGTGATTTCGGCATGCTCGTTTGTATCGAGGATTCCAGCTTCCAGAATGACGGCAAGGTTCCCTACGGGTACATTACTGACGAGCAGTATAATGGCGTGCCTCACACCCCATGTAATCTTGAAGCGATGGAGACAGCCTTTTTGTTGGCAGCGAATATTCAGATGCCCTTTGCGGGCAGGCGCTCACACATGGATCAGATCTAGTACAGTCAGCCGCATAGGCTTCAGCGAATGCAAAATTTGCGTTCCCATCGTTCACCTTCATTAGAGGGCTGTTGCATGCGACAGCCCTCTTCGCGTTCACCAGCACCCCGAAAAGTTATCCACATAAGAGACGGCCTCCAAACCTATCCAACGCAAAACCAGCGCGTACCTGCTTCTTAGACACAACCAAACGGAGCCGGTACAGAATGCCGAATACGCTTATGCCACAGAAGACCAAGCCCAAACGTCGCCGCTCGAAAGCCGAGCGCAAGGAAAGCGCGGAAACCTCGCGCGCCTATGATGCTAGGAAACGCGAAGCGGGGTTTGTACGCTCAAATCTCTGGGTACCCAAAGAGGACCTCGCAGACATTAAATGGCTCGTCGAAACACGCACCTATAAGCTCTGTTTGCTCTACGCGCAGACACGCGCTCAGCAGCATCTCAGCGCGCCACGCCCCGTCAGGAAACGCAAACGCATTGCAAAGTGCGACCCCAGGCAGTTGGGTTTCGATTTTAGCTAAGGGTTGCTCTTTGTACCCTGCGTTGGCCACCCCACGTACATCGTCTCGGCATGGTGACACTGCCCAGGTGAGATAATCACTGTAACGCCCCGAATAGTAAACCGATGGTCAATCAGGGTGTCCGTCGTCATTTAGACGCAAGGCAGTTTCGCAGTCTGGCAAAGCTACAGTAGTAAATGCATGCGATTAGGTTCATGTTAGATAAGGAACACGCTTTTTCCTTTGCAATCATGCGCATAGCGCAGGCTATTCCCCAAAATACTTTACGCCGTTTCCCACTTTGCAATACTAACTGGGCCGATCCGTAAAATGGTGGAAGCGGGCAATTATGCGTCAGGCAACGAAGATCCGGAACCCGCCCTTCGGACGTCACCGGCCCTAACCGAACCTTCGAACGATTTGCCGCACCAAAACTGCCAATCGAGAAGGCATCCCAAACGTCGGGATTGCTGCTCTTTACTGCCGTCTACGGGCGTCGTAGCGTTCCCGCATAACTGGTTTCTAGGGGAATGATGAGATGGCTGTGGTTCGATGGAACGACTGGGAAGGACACGGTCTGGAGCATTGTGTGCGTATTGATACGGGTGATGGCCTCACGTTGGAAGGTGTTGTCGCCGGAACGCGTCACGGCACTTATGGTGGCCACTATTTCGTCCGAGCAGACAGCGCTTTCAGAACACGTGAGGTCCGCCTCGAATATGTTGGCGGTCCGCTCTTACACGTTGAAAGCGATGGTATCGGGAAGTGGTATGATGTCATTGGAAATAGAGAGCTTCCAAATCTCGCGGACTGCATCGACGTGGATATCGGGATCACTCCGGCTACGAATACTTTGCCAATCAAGCGTTTGAGTTTGGGGGTCGGTGAGAGCCGCGATATTGCAGCTGCTTATGTTCCTTTGCCCGATCAGATCGACGGCGATTTTTTGCCTCAACGCGCGCAACAGCGATACACTTGCTTGGTTCCCAATCAGAAATATCGCTACGAGGGGATTTTTAGAAATTTCAAGGCCGAGCTTGAAGTTGATGAGTATGGTCTTGTCATAGACTATCCTGACACTTTCCGGAGAACTCGACTAAAATAAACCCACCGCACGCTCAAGCGGCGTTTATCGACTGCGTCGCTTCTGCAAGTTAGGGCTCGCAGCTGCAATTCGTCGTAGGTTTCAAAAAGTCTGCTGATCGAAATTTTACGTCAGTTCTACAATGCCAACCCGATCGCCGATTTGCCAAACCGTTGACATGTAAGGTGCAGCGGCATCACTTTGGCCAGCGAAGCCACATTGTCCGTCATCGTGGTCTTTGGAACCAATGGTGGTGCAAACTAAGCGAAAGTTTTATTGCATCACCCCTGTTTCCGAGAGACCCACAGCTTCATTTTACGCAACCCAATCGGCCACGTCGCGCTGCGCATAGAAGTTGTCTTCAGCCATTGTCGACAGGACATCGCCGGTGGGGCCAAGCAAGCGCTTGTTAATAAAACAATCGATCCATCCGAGTTTGGCACCTCCAGATACTGCACATCGCGCACGGTCGCTGCCAATGCACCAGTACCGTCTTTGAATGAATTCGAACAAGCGAACTTTGAAAGACTTGACGGGGCCGCGCGACCATCATGCGCGAGCTCAACTTGAGTGCGATCTCTGGGACGCCGTTGGCGAAAAAATGTGAGACATCACACTTAATATATAGGTCTGTCACTGATCTGTCTGGGGTGAGCATTCATGGCTCAAGATCGCCGTGAAACCATCCGCAGATCATGTCTGAGATAGCATGATGCGCAATTACAACATGTATCGTTATTGAGTAAACACAACTATAGATGGGTGTTGCGAGTCGCCAGAAGACTTGAAACGAAGCATTGGTTAACGTTAATCCTCAAAGGAAATTGTAATGAAGACTTTTACTTACGGCGCAGCCTTAGCTCTGTTCGCTTCTACACCAGTGCTTGCAGGTGATTTGGTCACTCCAGTGATGGAACAGCCCGTTATGATGGCTGAACAACCACCAGTACAAGCGTGGACTGGTGGCTATATTGGTGGCAACATCAGCTACGGCTTTGGTTCGCTCGATGCGAATGATGATTTGGCGTCGGCTTTGACTACCAACGGCTTCAGTGACAACCTCTCCGAACCCGATGGTGTGTCCGGCGCGCTGCGGGCTGGCTACGATTGGCAGTTCGGCCGCGGCTTGTTTGGCCTAGGTGCGGAGTACAACTTTGGCTCATACGATGGAGATGGCGAAGGCGTACTGGCGGGTTCCGGCGTGAACGTCGAGATCCAAGATATGGCGACAATCTTTGCGCGTGGCGGTTATCTGGTGAAAGATAACTTCCTTGCGTACGGCCTGTTGGGCTACAGCCAAGCCGAAGGCGAAGTTTCGCTTGGTGGCGACCGCGAATCCGAGGATCTCGACGGCGTGACAATCGGTTTCGGCGGTGAATACATGTTTACCCAAAACTGGACGGGGTACGCAGAGTATAGCTACACTGATTTTGGTGATGTCGATAACACTGATGGCCAGCTAGAAGCTAACCTTCAGCAAATCAAGTTCGGTGTGAACTACCGCTTCTAAACCTTTCGGTTCCTATAGCCTTAAATTGGAGCGGCTCCCCAAGCGATTTGGGTGGCCGCTTTTTTTTGACACACACCCGTTCCGATCCTCAAATCTGATGCGATCTGTCTGCATTCCAGCACGATCCGCACTGCCTCAGCAGGGGTTCCTCCGCACGCTGCATCCCCTTAGTCCACCTAGTCCCATGCAGTAAGTTGATCTAATGTAGCGGCATCAGACCATGGCATGTCCGTCTAAGCCGCTCGTACCATCGTAGCATTCCCTCACCCAGGAGCTTGGGATCCGGTGGCTTGGAAAGCACTGGCGAACGTGAGGAATTAGATTCCCGTCAGTGCTGAAATCAAAACTCAGGTGAGTGCTGATGTCAGAACTGACTATTTAAACCATTTACAGGAAAACTTCGCGAAGGTGGACTTATGCAACAGCACTCGTCAAACCTGTTCAGCTTTGGCCCGCAAAGAAAAACTCGCGATATAGTATTGCGGTGGGGGGTAAGTCTTGCGCAACTGCGGGCAGAGTTTCAGCCATCTCCATCAGATCGACGTATCGCGCTATCGCAAGGGCACCGAATTCATTCTACTAATTAATCCCCGCCGCGCAGCTCGGAATGTGTCAAGATTGGTAGTGGAGTAGTCAACTATTGTTACTTCATCACAGCCCTGCAAGATGGTGGCGACCACCTAAAGCGTAGCATGATCGAGCAAACCATCGCGGAAATAGCAGCAGCGCTGTTCATACTCCGATATCATTTAAGGGAAATGAATGACCCGTGACGCTGATATCATCCGCAGCCGAGCTGCCGTCCGTCGCGAAGTGGCACTGGCGGCGTGGTATGCGATCAAGTCGGAGCTCGAAGCGGTTGGCCTAAAGCTGACTTTATTTGGATCGCTGGCAAAAGGGGGCTTCTCAACTCATTCTGATATCGATGTTATTGTCCAGCTGGGGGATAGCGGCATTTCCAGATCTGCTGTCGATCGTATGGTCCGCAGCGTTTCGGGCGATATCCCGGTGGATCTATTTTTCGTAGAAGACCTAACGCAGTCAGACTTAACGACGTTCCTTGGTACCTGAAACTCAATATGATCTGCAACCCGATGCAAGCATAACGCACATGAAACTGCCAAGCTCAACGCTAAGGGAAGTCTGGCTGACACGGCGCGATCGGCCC
>TARA_R110002110_G_scaffold69766_15_pt1 | contig 14741 bp, 13 predicted proteins | sample TARA_R110002110 | Tara Oceans TARA_R110002110 (sample SAMEA4397330) | marine metagenome | biome: Polar Biome; feature: [SRF] surface water layer (ENVO:00010504); material: water (ENVO:00002006), including particulate matter (ENVO:01000060) such as... | depth 5 m
TTACCCACCTGAAACACGGCAAACCCGAGGCCGAACGCGCTGAAGATGACGCAAAGGTGCGCGGTGTGGTCGAGGCGACGCTGGCCGATATCGAGGCGCGCGGCGATGCCGCCATCCGGGATCTCTCGGCTAAATTCGACAACTATGCCCCCGCGCAGTTCCGCCTGAGCGCAAGCGAGATCGAGGCCGCGATGCAAAAGGTCTCGACCCGCGACATGGACGACATCAAATTCGCGCAGACCCAGATCCGCCGCTTTGCCGAGGCCCAGCGCGCCTCGATGACCGATATCGAGGTCGAGACCCTGCCCGGCGTCATCCTCGGCCACCGCAACATCCCGGTACAGTCGGTCGGCTGCTATGTGCCGGGTGGCAAGTTTCCGATGGTGGCCAGCGCCCATATGTCGGTGCTGACGGCATCGGTAGCCGGCGTGCCGCGCATCGTTGCTTCGGCCCCGCCGGTAGAGGGCGCGCCCCACCCCGCAATCGTTGCCGCCATGCAGATGGGCGGCGCGCATGAAATCTATGTTCTGGGCGGCATGCAGGCCGTCGGTGCCATGGCGATCGGCACCGAAACGATTCAACCTGTCCACCTGCTGGTCGGACCTGGCAACGCCTTTGTCGCCGAGGCCAAGCGCCAGTTGTACGGCCGCGTCGGCATTGACCTGTTCGCAGGCCCGACCGAAACCATGGTGATCGCCGATGACACCGTAGACGCCGAGATCTGTGCCACCGACCTGCTGGGCCAGGCCGAACACGGCTACAACTCGCCCGCGGTCCTGGTCACCAACAGCCGCAAACTGGCCGAGGCGACCCTGGCCGAAGTAGACCGCCTGCTGAAAATCCTGCCCACCGCCGCCACCGCCTCGGTAAGTTGGGCCGACTACGGCGAGGTCATCCTGTGCGACAGCTACGACGAGATGCTGGCCGTCGCCAATGACATCGCATCAGAGCATGTCCAGGTGATGACCGACCGCGACGACTGGTTCCTTGAAAACATGCACAGCTATGGCGCGCTGTTCCTCGGCCCGCGCACCAATGTTGCCAACGGCGACAAGGTGATCGGCACCAACCACACCCTGCCCACCAAGAAGGCAGGGCGCTACACCGGCGGGCTTTGGGTTGGCAAGTTTTTGAAAACCCACAGTTATCAGCGCATCGTGACAGATGGGGCCGCAGCGATGATCGGGGAATACGGCTCGCGCCTCTGTATGCTCGAAGGCTTCGTCGGCCATGCCGAGCAATGCAACATCCGCGTGCGCCGCTATGGAGGCAAGAACGTGGCTTACGGCGCGGCGGCGGAGTAGACGATGACGCCCTCGGCCCTCAAATCCCTGCTTGCCCCCTATCAGGCCGCCCTTGCCACGGCCTCGCCTAGCGACACCGGGGCCGCCCTTGTCGCGCTGTTCGACCCTCAGGCTGAGGTCAAGCTTTGCCACCCGTTCGGCACCGGCACCGGCCCCGCCGCAGTGATGGCGGCGCTCGCGCCCCTTCTGACTGCCATGCCGGATCTGGAGCGCCGCGATATGATCGTGCTGGCCGGCACCACGCCCGGAGGCGAGGATTGGCTCGGCACCTGCGGCAACTACATGGGCACCTTCACCTCCGCCTGGCTGGGTATCCCGCCCACCGGCCACCTGACCCACATGCGCTACCACGAGTTCTTCCGACTGGCGGGCGGCAAGGTCATCGAGATGCAGGCGATCTGGGACATCCCCGAGGTGATGATGCAGGCAGGTGCCTGGCCGATGGTGCCGCAGCTTGGCAAATTCATTTGCACCCCCGCGCCGATGACACAAGATGGGTTAACCGCCTCGGGCGACGGCACGGCCACGATGCAGCATGTGCTGGACATGCTGACAGCACTGTGCCGCCACCCCAAAGAACCGGCTGACGCGATGGAGCTGCCCCGCTTCTGGCACCCGCGTTTCAACTGGTACGGGCCTGCAGGCATCGGCACCGCACGCGGCATTTCCGGTTTTCGCCACTGGCACCAGATCCCGTTCCTGCAAGCCATGCCAGACCGTGGCCTCGACCCCGAAGGCCTGCACTCGCACTGGATAGCCGAAGGCGCCTACACCTGCGAAACCGGCTGGCCCAACATGCGCCTCACCCTCAGCCATGACGGCTGGCTCGGCATCCCGCCGACCGGGCACCAGATCACCCTGCGCAGCCTTGATTTCTGGCGCATGGAGGCCGGGCTGATCCGCGAAAACTGGGTGCTGGTCGATCTGCTCGACATGTATGCCCAACTTGGCGTCGATGTCTTTGCCCGCTTGCAGATGTTCAACAAGGCCCGCAATCTCGGCGCAATCGCAACAAGCCCAGGATTGCCCGCATGACCCTTCCCCGCACCCCCTCTTTTCGCCTGACCGGCAAACGCGCCCTTGTCACCGGCGCCTCGTCGGGCATCGGCGAGGCTTGCGCTGTCGCCCTGGCAGAGGCCGGTGCCGAGGTCTGGCTGGCGGCACGCGGCGAAGCCAAACTGCTGGCCTTGCAGGGTGAGATGGCGGCGGCAGGCATGGTGGCGCATGTGCTGGCGATGGATGTCGCCGATGTGACGGCCACCGCAGCACTGGTCGCCGGACGCGGCCCGTTTGACATTCTGGTCAATTCGGCGGGCCTTGCGCGTCATTCAGCGGCGGTCGACACAGCGCTGGAGGATTACAACGCCGTTACCGACCTTAACACGCGCGGCGCCTATTTCCTGACCCGCGCTGTGGCAATGGGCCTGCTGGCGGCGGGCAAACCCGGTAGCCTGATCAACATTTCCAGCCAGATGGCGCATGTCGGCGGCATCGATCGCGGCGTTTATTGCGCCACGAAACACGCGGTCGAAGGCTTCACAAAATCCATGGCCATCGAATGGGGCCCGGCCCGCATTCGCGTCAACACCATCTGTCCGACCTTCATCCGCACGCCGCTGGCCGAACAGACCCTGGCGATACCTGAGCGCCGCAAATGGATCGAAGATAAAATCAAGCTGGGCCGCGTCGGCGAGGTGACCGATATCATGGGCGGCGTGGTCTACCTCGCCTCGGATGCCTCGGCCCTTGTCACCGGCTCCAGCCTGCTGATCGACGGGGGTTGGACGGCGGATTGATGAACGAGTCAAAGATCACCAGTCAGGATGTGGCGCGGCTGGCAGGCGTCAGCCAATCGGCGGTCAGCCGGGTCTTCACCCCCGGTGCCTCGGCCAGCAAAACCACCATCGCCAAGGTGCGCGCGGCGGCGGAACAGTTGGGCTATCGCCCCAACCCGCTGGCCCGCGCCATGATCACCGGCAAAAGCCGGATCATCGGCCTTGTCGTCGCCTATCTCGACAATCAGTTCTACCCTATCGCGATAGAGCATCTGTCAAAGGCGCTTCAGGATCAGGGCTATCATATCCTGGTGTTCCTCGCCTCAAATTCCGAAGACGGGATCGAGAGTGTCGTCGCCGATCTGATGGACTACCGGGTGGACGGCATCATCACCGCCTCGGTCGGCATGTCGTCGGGTCTGACCGAACGCTGCGCCGCGGCAGGCATCCCGGTGGTGATGTTCAACCGCGGCCAGCCGGGGTCCGGCCTGTCCTCGGTCACCTCGGCCAATGTCGATGGCGGCCGCCTTGTCGCCGAATTCCTGCTGGCGGGAGGGCACCAGCGCATCGCCCATATCGCGGGCTGGCAAGGCTCCAGCACCGGGCGCGACCGGGCGCAGGGCTTTGCGCAAGGGTTGGCCGCTGCGGGAACCGAGGCAGTCGCGGTGATCGACGGCAAGTATGACGGGCCGACAGCGGCAGCAGCGACGCGCAGCCTGATGACGGGGGCCAATCCGCCCGATGCGATTTTCGCGGGAAACGATCACATGGCCTTTGCCGTGATGGATGTGCTGCGCTTTGATCTGGGGCTGGCGGTGCCAAAAGACGTGTCGGTTGTCGGCTATGACGATGTGCCGCTTGCCGCCTGGAAGTCCTACGACCTCACCACCCTGCGCCAGCCCGTCAAACGCATGGTCGAGGCCACGGTTGAGACCCTACTGGCGCAGATCGACGACCCGACGCGCCCGGCGCAAAAGATCGAAATCTCCGGCCCGCTGATCCTGCGCGGCTCGGCAAGAATTGGCGAGGGCTGGCCGCGATGAGAGGCTTTGAGCCGAAAGGGCGCGCCGCGCCGCATTTCACCAGCACCGTCAGCTTCAGCACGATCCGAAATCGCCCCACCCCGATTGATGAAACCGCGATCTGGAAGCAGATCCTTCTGGCCACAGGACATCACCCATGAAAGGTTTTTCAAACCGGTTCCGCGATCTGCCCGATTACATCCTGAAAATCACCCATGAGATCTGGGAAGATCGCGGCCTTGCCACCCTGCACCATTACTACGCCCCCGACATCCCGATGCGTTTCCCTTCGGGTCTTGCGCGGGGCAACCAGGGCGTGATTGACGGCACGCTTTCCACCCTGGCCGAATTTCCCGACCGCCAGTTGCTGGGCGAGGATGTCATCTGGTCGGGCGACGCCGACGCGGGTTTTCTGTCGTCACACCGCATCGTCACCACCGGCACCCACAGCGGCCATGGCGCGTTCGGTGCGCCCACCGGCAAGCGCTTCACCATCCGCGCGATTGCCGATTGCGCCGCGATCAACGACCAGATCAACGACGAATGGCTTGTCCGCGATGTCGGTGGCATCGCACGGCAGTTGGGGTTCGACCCCTCGGATTACGCCCGCCAGCAGATCGACCGCGAGGGTGGCCCCGAAACCGCCATCCGCCCCTTTCACCCAAGCCATGACGTACAAGGCCCCTACACCGGGCGCGGCAACGACAATGAATGGGGCCAGCGCCTCTCGGACCTCCTGACCCGGATCATGGACAAGGATTTCACCGCAATCCGCGCCGAATACGACCGCGCCGTGCGCACCGAGCATTGGGGCGCGCAGGGCGGCTGGTCCTGGGAGTTTCCCGAAACGCAATGGATGCGCCTGCGCTCCTCCTTCCCGACCGCAAATTTTGAAATTCACCACCGGATCGGGCGCAATGACCCCGGCACCCCGAACCGCGCCGCCGTGCGCTGGTCGCTGACCGGCAAACATTCGGGCTACGGCACTTTCGGCGCGCCCTCGGGGGCCGAGGTCCATGTCATGGGCATCACCCACGCCGAATGGGGCCAATGGGGCCTGCGCCGCGAATACACCCTGATCGACGAGGTCGCGATCTGGAAACAGATCCACCTGCACGCGGGCTGACCCCCTTCTGCCCCTTGAGAAACCGCCTGTCACCCTAAACCACCGGAGACCACCATGACCCCCGCCGAAATGGAAGGCCGCATCGTCCGCTACGGCGATCTGCACCCCTGCAAGACCGCCTTTATCGATGCCCACACACCCGGCAGCGACCAGAAGGAAAACTTCACCATCATCGGCGGCGGCGTCTCGGAATCCCCCGATCAGCACGTCCATATCGCCATCGCGCACGGTTTCAACATCGGCGCCGCCGGTCAGCCGCCGAAATGCCGCAACTCGCTGCATTCGCACCGCACGGCGGAAGTGTTCTTTGTGCTCAAAGGCCGCTGGCGGTTCTTCTGGGGCCGCTGGGGCACCGCGGGCGAGGTCGTGCTGGAGGAAGGTGATATCATCAACATCCCCACCGGCATTTTCCGCGGCTTTGAAAACATCGGCACCGACTACGGCATGATCATGGCGGTGCTGGGCGGCGATGATGCCGGCGGCGGCGTGGTCTGGGCACCCCAGGTCATTCAGGATGCCGCCGGTCACGGATTGATCCTTGGCAGGAACGGCAAGCTTTATGACAGCAAGAAGGGCCAGTCCCTGCCCGATGGTGTGCCGCCGATGCCGTTGCTCACCGAGGCCGAACTGCAAGCCTTCCCTGAACCGACCACCCATGATGTCGTGCCGCATTATGTCGCACGCTACCACGATCTTTACGCGATGGCAGACCGCACGCCCGCCATTGTGATCGGTGAAAACGGCAAGCTGCGCGACCGCCCCGGGTTCGAGGTCAGCCTGATCACCCGCGCCTCTGCCTCCGACGCCATGCACAACCATCCCTTCCCTTCGGTGCTGATGCCGATGCGCGGCCATTGGCGCGTCACCTGGGATGGCGGCCAGGCGACGCTTGCCCCCGGCGACACCATGTCCGTGCCCGAAGACCTCGCCCACAGCGCCGTGCCTTCGATGACCGGCGAATCCTCACTTTACCACGTTGTCGCCACCGGAGACCCGGCCGGCGCAACCTGGAAAGCCTGATCAAAGCGGTGAAGCACACCCCCGGAAATCTTCTGGCACCTTCCTGTCAATTTCCCAGAAAGTTTCCAGGGCCTTCACCTCTCGTCAACCGTTAGTCACTTCATCCGAAAGGACCGCGCCATGACCCAGATCCTGACCACCCATGTCGGCTCGCTTCCCCGCACGCAAGAGGTGGTTGATTTCATCTTTGCGCGCGAACGAAACGAGCCTTTTTCACAGGCTGACCTTGACGCGGCCATGACGCGGGCCGTCTCTGAAACCGTTCAAAAACAGGTGGATGCGGGGATTGGCATCGTCTCGGACGGCGAAACCTCCAAGATCAGCTATGCCACTTATGTCAAAGACCGTTACACCGGGTTTGACGGCGACAGCCCGCGCAACGCCCCCGCCGACCTGAAGCTGTTCCCAAGCTTCCTGCAACGCCTCGCCAATGACGGCGGCACCCCGAAATACGCCCGCCCGATGTGCGTCGGCGAGGTACGATCCAAAGGCCAGGGAGAGCTTGAAAAAGACATCGCCAACCTCAAATCGGCCATGGCGCGACACGGCGCGAAACGTGGCTTCATGAATGCCGCAAGCCCCGGCGTTATCTCGCTTTTCCTGCAAAATGCCCATTACAGAACGCGCGAGGCTTACCTTGCAGCGCTGGCCGATGCAATGAAGGCGGAATATGAGACCATCGTCGCCTCGGGCCTTGATTTGCAGCTTGATTGTCCCGATCTGGCGCTGTCGCGTCACATGTTGTTTACTGATCTGTCGGATGCCGAGTTTGTCAAAGTCGCCAACAGCCATGTCGATGCGCTCAACCACGCCTTGTCGGGCATTCCCGCCGAAAAGGTGCGTGTCCACATTTGCTGGGGCAACTATGAAGGGCCGCATGTCTGCGACATTCCGATGTCGAAAATGTTTGACACGCTGATGTCGGTGGACGCGCAGTATCTGCTGTTCGAGACCTCGAACCCGCGCCACGGCCATGAATGGGCGGTGTTCCGTGATCGCCGCGCCGATATTCCGGCGGATAAAATTCTGGTGCCGGGGGTGGTGGACACCACGACGAACTTTGTCGAACATCCCGAATTGGTCGCGCAGCGCCTTGAAAGATTTGTCAATATTGTCGGGGCTGATCGGGTGATCGCCGGGTCCGACTGCGGCTTTGGCACCTTCGCGGGCTTTGGCTCGGTCGATCCCGAGATCGCCTATGCCAAGCTTGCCGCTTTGGCCGAAGGGGCGGCGCTGGCCTCAAGATGACCCCGCTGGTTTTACTTTCTGGAATGATGTGCGACGCGCGGTTGTTCGGCCCGCAGATCGCCGCATTCGGAGGGCGCGCCCTGCACCTCGCACCATTGGTGGGGGCCAGCAGCATCCAGGCGATGGCCGCCCAAATCCTGGCCGAGGCCCCGCCGCGTTTTGCGCTGGCAGGCCTGTCGATGGGCGGCATCGTCGCGATGGAAGTGATCGCCCAGGCCCCCGCACGGGTCGAGCGTCTGGCCCTGCTCGACACCAATCCCTGCGCCGAACTTCCCGAGGTACAGGCCCGCCGCGCGCCACAGATCGCCAGGGTTCTGGCCGGCGGGCTGACAGAGGTGATGCGCGACGAGATGAAGCCGAACTACCTGACCGACGGCCCCGACCGCGACGCCATCCTCGCGCTGTGCATGGAAATGGCGTGCGCCCTTGGGCCACAGGTTTTTGCCAATCAGTCACGCGCCTTGCGCGACCGCCCTGACCAGCAAGACACCCTGCGCCTGGTCGCTGTGCCGACCCTGGTTCTATGCGGTCGGGGCGATGTGCTTTGCCCGGTGGAGCGGCACGAGTTGATGCACCGGCTCATCCCTCACTCTACGCTGCATATCGTTGAAAACGCCGGGCATCTTCCCACCCTGGAACAACCCTTTGACACCACGGCGGCGCTTGCCCGCTGGCTGGAGGCCTGATGGATACCCAACTTCTGACCCTGCTACGCTCGGTCGATACCCCCACCGTCTGCAACGCGATCGAGGTCGCCCAGGGCAGGCGGGGCTTCAACGCCTTCACCCGTGGCACGATGCTGGCTAGCGATCCGAAAGGCGTGATGGCCGGCTATGCCGTGACCGCGCAGATCGCGGCCCTCGCCCCGCCCACCGAGGATACCACCATCATCCGCGCCCGCCGCATGGCCTATTACAAGGCGATGGCAGAGGGCGGAAAACCCTCGGTCGCGGTGGTCGAAGACCTGGACTTTCCGCATTGCATCGGGGCCTATTGGGGCGAGGTCAACACCACGATCCACAAGGGCTTTGGTATGGCGGGGGCGCTGACCAATGGGGTGATGCGCGACCTCGGCGATTTGGCCCCGGATTTTCCGGTGGTCGCGGGCAGCATCGGGCCCAGCCACGGCTTTGTCCATGTGCGTTCGGTCAACCAACCGGTACGCATCATGGGCCTGGATGTGCGCCCCGATGATCTGATCCACGCGGACCGCCACGGCGCGGTGGTGATCCCGCCGGATGTGGTGGCCCGGCTTGGCGCTGCGATTGCCCGGATGCAACGCACCGAAAAGCTGGTGCTGGAGCCCGCCCGCAGCAAAGGCTTTGACTTTGCCGCCTTCGAGGCCGCCTGGGAAGCATTTGAAAAGGCGCGGGTTTAGTGCACCCGCTCCGCGCTCCCGAACGGTGGCCGGTCGGATTGAAGTGAAAGGCTGGCGGTGACGCTGCCCGCGCACGAACCTCGCCCGGGGCACTTCTGCCTGTCAGGTCAGGCACCCGCAGAACCGCGCAGGACGAATTTGGCGGCGGAACAATTGATTGCACCCTGCCCGGCGCTGCTTTGCGTCGAAAGCAACCGGATCGCACAATGCGCGAGTTCATCGGGCGATATGTCAATGGTGCTGATGCCATGTCCGATCCAGCGATAGCCGATCGGGTCGCCATACCCGACAAAGGCGATGTCTTCGGGGAATCGCACGCCGTTCCGCAGGCAGCAATCCAAAGCGCCATTTGAAATCTCGAACCCGCCGCAGACCAGGGCGTCGGGCGGGGGGACAAGCGCCAGAAGCGCGGACATGTTGTCATGACCCATTGTGAAACCCGGCGCGCCGGTTCGGGTCAGGCCCGCATCCGCTTTCATTCCGTGCGACAGCAGCGCTGCCTGAAAGGCACCCAATCTGCCGCGCCCCGAAGACATCGTCGGATCGGCACCGATAAAGGCAATCCGCCGCCGCCCGATGCCGACAAGATGTGCAACGGCGGCCTGGATCGATGGCCCGTCCTCGATAAGAAGCTTGCCCCGGACCTCGGCCCCATGGCGTGTCCGGATCAATTCGATGATCCGCATCGAAGTGGCGAACCGCTCTGATGTGTCCACCGCATCAGGGGCAGGCACCAGGATCACGGTCGAAGCCTGCAACGCCTGCAGGCGCAACAAGGATTGTTGTTCTCGTTCGGGATCGTCATTTGTCAGATGGATGACCAGGTCAAGGCTGCGATCCGCACAAAGGATGGCCAGTGAATTGGCAAACCGCGCGTAGAACTCGTTGATGATATTGGGCAACAACAACCCGATGATGGCCGACTGCCCCCCCCGCATCGCATTTGCAGCGGCGCTTTTGACATAGCCAAGCTCTTTCGCACGCGCCAGAATCAAGGCACGGGTTCCGGCCTTCACATTCGGATTGCCTGACAGGGCGCGCGACACAGTCATGTGCGAAATATCGAGATCCCTGGCGATGGATTTTATCGTTGCCCGCAAAGAGGTTCCTTTCCAAGGCCCTGAAGCCGGCCTGCATTTTCGCCGAACGGCTTGACATGTCAATGATTGTCACTCTAATTGTTCACGTGAACAGTTCGCATGAACAATTGTCCGGACCAGAGGAGAAACGCAATTGTCGACCAAGGTCGATCAACTTTGCCGCGACCTGATGCAGAGCCTCGGGCTTTGCGAAAGGCGCGATGTGACATCGGTTCGCCCACTGGCGGGTGGCGTGGCTTCCGACATTGCGGCGGTTACATTCAAGGGCCGCACCGTCTGCGCGAAATTCGCCCTGGCAAAACTGAATGTTGCAGAGGAGTGGTTCGCACCGGTGCATCGCGGGCGGGCGGAATATGCCTGGCTCAAGGCCGCAGCCGCGGTAGATCCGAGCTGTGTTCCGGCACTTCTGGGCTGGTCCGATACCGAAAACGGATTTGCGATGGAGTTCATCGCCGGGGCCGGTATCTTTCTGTGGAAGGAGACTTTGTTGCAAGCCGCCCCCTTTGAGGGAGAGGCCGTCGCGGTCGCGAACGTGCTGGGCCGACTGCACTCGGCATCGACGGCCGGATATTTTGACCGCGCGCCCTTCGACAATGCCGCCGATTTCGATCAACTGCGCCTTGATCCCTATCTGCGCTTCACAGCGGGGCGCCATCCGGTGCTGGCAGCACCGATGCAGGCCATGGCCGAGGCCTTGCTGCAAAGCCGGATCGCTCTGATCCATGGCGATGTCAGCCCGAAGAACATCCTGTTGCGCGACGGGCAGCCGATATTTCTGGATGCCGAATGCGCGACAATGGGCGATCCGGCGTTCGACGTGGCGTTTTGCCTGAATCATCTGTTGCTCAAATCCTACCATATGCCGGCGCACGCAGCGCGGTTGCGCAGCGAAGCGGCGGCGTTCTGGGGGGAATATGCCGCCCGTGTGACCTGGGAACCCGCCACGCGGATCGAGGCGCGCGTGGCGGCCCTGTTGCCGATGCTCATGCTGGCGCGGATCGACGGGAAATCACCGGTGGAATATCTTGACGAGGCCACGCGCGGGCGGGTGCGGGAAGCGGCGGTGCCGCTCATCGCGACGCCAGCACCGGATCTGGCCAGTTTCATGAACCAACTGACCTGAGGAACGATCAAATGAATACATCGGCCATACAACGACTTTCCGCCCGCCGCGTCTGGGACAGTCGCGGCAACCCCACTGTCGAAGTCGAGGTGCAGACAGCCTCGGGTGCCATCGGGCGGGCGATTGCCCCGGCGGGCGCGTCGCGGGGCACACGCGAGGCGATCGACCTGCGCGATGGCGGGACGGCCTTACAGGGCCTCGATGTGCGGCGCGCCGTGGCGAACGTGAACACCACCATTGCCACCGCCCTCAAAGGCATGGATTGCGACGATCAGGCCGGGATTGATGCGGCGCTGGTGGCGCTTGATGGCACGGCGTTGAAATCGGCACTTGGCGGCAATGCGATGGTTGCGACCTCACTTGCTGTGCTGCATGCGGCGGCGGCGGTCAAGGCGGTTCCGCTGTGGCGGCACGTCGCGGATCTGTCGGGAGAAGTGCCGACATTGCCTTTGCCGGAGGTGCAGATTTTCGGCGGCGGGGCGCATGCGGGGCGGCGCGTCGATGTGCAGGATTTCATGGTGATGGTGCCCGGTGCTGCCAGTTTTGACGAGGTGATGGAGGTCACATCCGAGATTTATCGCGCGGCGGGCAGCATCATGGCAGCAAGAGGCCATTCGGTCGGTGTGGCGGACGAAGGGGGCTGGTGGCCGGAGTTTTCCAGCAACGAAGAGGCGTTGGAAACCCTGGTGCGGGCAATCGAGGACACCGGAGAGAAACCGGGGGACCGGGTGGTGATCTCGCTTGATATCGCAGCGTCGGAGTTCGGGTCGAAGGGGCGGTATCGCCTGGCGCTGGAGGATCGCGAACTGGACCGCGACCAGATGCTCGATCTGCTGGGCCGCTGGATCGACAGCTATCCCATCGTTTCCATCGAGGACCCGCTGGCCGAGGACGATCCCGAAGGGATGATCGCTTTCACAAAGGCTTACGGACAACGGGTGCAAATCATCGGCGACGACTATCTGGTGACGAATGCCGCTCTTGTGGCTTCTGCGGCGGATGCGGGGGCCTGCAATGCCGTGCTGATCAAGGTCAATCAGGCGGGCACGGTCAGTGAATCCATCGCCTGCATGCGCGAGGCCGGACGCCGGGGCTATCGCGGCATTGTCTCGGCGCGGTCGGGCGAAACCGAGGATGTCTCGATCTCACATCTGGCCGTGGGATTGAACGCGGGTCAGCTCAAGGTCGGGTCTTTCGCGCGCTCTGAGCGGATGGCGAAATGGAATGAATGTCTGCGGATCGGGGATGCTCTGGGCGCGGCGGCTTTTGTCGGCGGTGCGCCTTTGGCGGGCACATGGTGGGGGCAGCGGGCGAAAAGTGTATCGAGGTGAAACTGTTGCGGAATGATGATCGTTCCGGGGTGATTTTCCGATGTGTGATGGACCCGGATGGCGTGGCGCACGATGGGTCTTCGATCTTCGCCGCTCCCGACCGCACGCGCTGGCGCAGTATCCCGACGGCACGTGGCGCATGGTGCAGCAGATCAGGCAGGCGCGCGCGATGGTGCGGTTACGATATGGCCACACATTTGCCGCATATCCCGGGCCCGATTTCTGACACCACCGCAAAAAGGATGGCGTCCTGTCATCGAATGCAAGGGGCTGCCCGGACCGGTCCGCACCGGTTTCGGCTGACAGGATCCGCCCCTGCACCGCCGTTCAGACGGAACCATTCGCTGTGGGCACCTGCGGCCCCTGAAACGATCAGATGGCCGAGGAAACCCGTAGCTTGGACCCGTCGCGGAACCTGTCGTACCGGAAAGCCGATATGTCATGCTGCGGGGCACGGCCCTGAACGAGGTCTGCGATCACTTTCGCCATGCCCGGGGCAATCCCGAAACCGTGACCGCTCATTCCGGTGGCGATGACCAGGCCGGGGACCGGGGCATGATCCACGACGGGGAGTGTGTCGGGTGTCACGTCGATCATACCGGCCCAGCTTGCCGTGATCACCGGTTTGCCGATGTCCGGGAAGGCCGAAGCGAATTGGTTTCGCAGCCGCGCGATACCAGCCATGTCGGGGCGCGGATCGAGGATGCGGCAACGCTCGAACGGCGATTGCCCGGTGTTGTTCCAGCGACGCGCTGTGCGCCACGCGTCAGGATAGCCTTTCGGGGCAGCGGGCCGCAGTTTTGTACTTCGAATGTCGGCAAGAAGATGTGGCAGGAAAGCGCCAAAGTTCCGCAGGGCATCCGGGCCGATAAAAAACCTGTGCGATGACCACGCGGTCAGGTCGTGGCCGCCATCGGCCCTGCCCCGGATCGCAAAACGATCATCCGCGGCCGCGCCACGTGTAAAGCCCGCCGGCAAGCGCGCCATGGTCGAGACGGTCGACGCCACCGACAATTGCCGGAGGCCCACACCATGGGCCGCGAGGAACAGTGACGACCACGCCCCGCCCGCCACAACCACGCGGTCGCAGCGCACGGTCCCTGCCTCGGTCACGACCCCCGCGACACGACCTGCGGAAATCTCCAGCCCGCGCACGGCGCAAACCTCGCGGATGATGACCCCGTCAGCAACCGCAGCGCGGGCCAGCAGCGGAACCGTGACAAAGGGTTCGGCCTTTGCATCGGACGGCGTGTGCAGCGCCCCGACCCAGCCTGCCGAATTGGGCAACATCGCCTCAACCTCGCCGCGCGCCAACATTCGCGTGTCGATACCATGGGGCTGCGCCCTGGCAAGCCAACCCTCGAACGAGGCCATGCGCGCGGCGTCCCGGGCAAGGTAGGTGACGCCGGTCTGTCTGAACCCGATGGCCGCGCGCAAGCCTTGCGGCAGGTCTTGCCAGCCGCGCATCGCCGCCATCATGATCGGCAGTTCCGCGAAATCCCTGCCCTGTTGACGCAACCAGCCCCAGTTGCGCCCCGACTGCTCGCCCGCCAGCTTGCCCTTCTCACACAGCAAGACGCGAAGGCCTTCACGGGAAAGCTCCCAGGCGGTCATCAGGCCGATGATCCCGCCACCGATGACAGTGACATCCACCGCCCCGGGCAACGGGCCGCTGTGCTCGGGCGGGGTGGCAAGAGTGATCGGAAAAGCGCGCATGACGGCTCAGAACCTCGAGACGCGATAGGGGGCCGGATCAATTTCCGAGGGCCGGCCCGCGATGGTATCGGCGACCATCCGCGCCGTGATTGCTGCCATGGTCAGGCCAAGATGGCCATGCCCGAAGGCATAGATCACGTCTTTTCCCTTGGGTGACGGGCCGATCACCGGCAAGGAATCCGGCGTCGAGGGCCGAAAGCCCATCCATTCGGTTTCCGGCTCCACGTCACGCAGCGCCGGTACGGCACGCCGGGCGCGAGGGATCAGCGCGCGGATCCGGCGATAATCCGGCGGGGCGGAAAGACCGGCCAGTTCATCGCCGCTGACAAGCCGCAGCCCCGTCCGCATCGGCGACAGCACCATTGACATTTCAGGCAGGACAACCGGCCCGCGCATCAACCCTGCGGTCTGCGCACCAAACCCGATGTGATAGCCGCGCTCCGTATCGAGGCAGACCCGGTCACCCAACTGCCGCACCAGCGTAGCCGACCATGCCCCTGCCGCCACCACGATCCGGTCAAACAGATGGGTGCCCGCATCGGTATGAACCGACACCCCGCCTTCGCCGCCGCGCGCAACCCCGCGCACCCGCTGGCGC
>TARA_R110002110_G_scaffold238944_3_pt1 | contig 14723 bp, 14 predicted proteins | sample TARA_R110002110 | Tara Oceans TARA_R110002110 (sample SAMEA4397330) | marine metagenome | biome: Polar Biome; feature: [SRF] surface water layer (ENVO:00010504); material: water (ENVO:00002006), including particulate matter (ENVO:01000060) such as... | depth 5 m
GATAATACTGGGACGACAAGTTTAGTGGAGACATCATGTTGTGCAGATGTTGCTGGTGCAATTGCAAGAACAGATAGGGATGCAGCACCTTGGTTCTCGCCTGCTGGGTTCAAACGAGGAACAGTATTAGATGTAGTAAGACTTGCGTATGATGTGGATGAGGGTGAACAAGACACACTGTATGACCTAAAGATAAATCCTATAGTAGCATTCCCCGGTGAAGGAACTGTTCTGTTCGGAGATAAAACCGGTGCCGCTAATACTAGTACCCTAAGTAGAATTAATGTTTCTAGATTATTCATCTTCCTTAAGAAGACAATTGGTGCAGCAGCAAGAGATAAACTCTTTGAACTTAATGATTCAATAACAAGAGCATCCTTTGTAAATGCTGTTTCTCCAGTTCTTGAGTCAATAAGAGCAAGACGAGGAATATATGATTATAGAGTTGTTTGTGATTCTTCAAATAATACGGATGCACTTATAGATGCAAACCAATTTATTGCAGATATATTCATCAAACCAGCAAAGAGCATTAATTTCATCAGAATTACATTCACAAACAAGAACACCGCCGATTCTCTAGAATGAGAATAGAATAATACTAGGAGAAATATAAATGGCAAAACATTCCAATGCAATATCAACTTTCAAAAACAGTTTTGACGGAGGTACACGACCTAATAGATTTATCGTAAATGGGGAACTCGGAAAACTAGGGGCCCTTGATAATGCTCTTATGGTAAAGGCAGCATCTATGCCGATTCAGAGTCTTGGTATCATACCAGTACCCTTCCGTGGTAGAGTTGCAAAACTTCCCGGAGATCGGGCATACGCTGAATGGACTATCACATTAATTGATGAGGCTGGCGAAAAAAATGCAAGACAAAAGTTCGAAAAATGGCATGAAAAGTTTAACAGTCATAAGGACAATATAACATCGCAGGATGTAATTTCTGGTGTTGGTGGTGAATATAGCGACTGGACAGTTACTCAACTAAACATGCAAGGAGAGGAGTTGACGGATAGAACTATAAGATTACATAATTGTTGGCCAACTGAAGTTGGGGCAATTGAATTAACATATGATTCTGCTGATCAATTGACTGAATATAGTATTACTCTTGCATATGATTATATTTCTCATGGAGCCAATACCGGTAATGCTGCGGGTGGTGGTAATGATGGTGATGCTCCCGAAATCAATCAAGGCATCGATGGGAATCCCACTGACGGGGCTCATCTTGCATAATAAAGCCTGGGTTATGAGTCTGACTAATTTCTAATTCCATTCATATGTGTATCAATAAAAGTGTTATACATAATATAAGAAACGTTTAAAAGGATTTTATATTATGCCGTTAGATATTTTTGGGTTTTCCATAGGGAAAAAACAACCACCATCAGTTGAATCAAAAGAGAAATCTTTTGTTGCACCAGATAATCATGATGGTACATTCACTGTAGAATCAGGAGGAGTTTTCGGCACAGTTGTCGACTTCTCCGGTTCTATTCGTGATGAAAATCAATTAATCAATCAATACCGAACAATGGCTTTATTTCCAGAAGTGGATCAAGCAATTGAAGATATTGTTAATGAAGCAATTGTTTCAGATATTCAAAGAAAACCAGTAAGATTAGATTTAGAACATATTGACATTTCGGATAATATTAAGAGTAAAATATATTCAGAATTTCAAGGTATTCTTAGATTGTTGGATTTCGGGAATAAAGGATCAGACATCTTCAGAAGATGGTATATTGATAGTAAGTTATATTATCATATAATAATCAATTCAGAAGAACCCAGAAAGGGTATTCAGGAATTAAGAAGCATTGATCCAGTTAATATAAAAAAGATCAGAAAGGTAGATAAGGAACAAAAACATGTAGGTGTAAATAAAGTTCCCTTTGTAAAAAAGATTGAAGAATTTTATATTTACACAGATACCAGTAAGGATTCTGTGAATCCTACATCGAGTTCGGGAATTAAGATTGCTCCGGATTCTATCTGTTATTGTCATTCTGGTGTTTTGGATTCTAAAACTAAAAGAGTTGTTGGGTATCTTGCAAAGGCAATCAGACCGACAAACATGCTAAGGCAAATAGAAGATGCAGTGGTAATTTACCGGATATCTAGAGCCCCAGAACGTAGAATTTTCTATATTGATGTGGGTAATCTACCGAAGCAAAAAGCAGAACAATATCTCAGAGATATTATGAATCGCTACAGAAACAAACTAACATATAACGCTTCCACTGGAGAAATTGCAGACGGAAAAGATCACCTCCATATGCTTGAAGATTTTTGGCTTCCGCGAAGAGAGGGTGGAAAAGGAACAGAAATTACTACTCTCGATGGTGGACAAAATCTTGGCGAAATGGAAGATGTGAATTACCTTTTAAAGAAAGTATACCGTTCGTTGAATGTTCCTGTAAGTAGAATGGAATCAGAAAGTGGTTTCAATCTAGGAAGAAGTGCAGAAATATCTAGAGATGAAGTGAAGTTCTTTAAATTTATTGAGAAGACTAGGAATCGTTTCTGTGATGTATTCTCTCAATTGCTAAGAGTGCAATTAATACTTAAGGGAATAATAAAACAGGAAGATTGGGATGGTTTTTACCGAGAGTTTAGGTATATATTTAATGAAGATTCATACTTCACAGAACTGAAGCAAACAGAGGTAATGAAAGAAAGATTAGACATCTTAAGCCAATTAGATGAATACATAGGAAGATACTATTCTGTTGATTGGGTGCGTAAGAATGTTCTACGTCAAACAGAAGAAGAGATCAGAGAACTAGATACCCAAATGAATAAAGAAAAGGCTCTAGAGCCACAAGAAGAAGAAACAGGAGATTTTTAAATGGAAAATATAAACGACATGATAAAACATGCTTTATTGGACGATAAAGATTCATTTTATAATTTATGTAAGAAGGAGATGGAAGAAAGAATCTCTAGTAGTATATCTGATAGTGGGAAATTGATTTCAAAAAATCTTCTCCATACTGCTGGTATAGAAGAATCAAGAAATGCAATAACTTATTCTTTCCCATCATCGTCAGTCGCAAAGAAATTTGTTTCTGCTAGTATTGATATGGGAATTAATAAGAAATCATTTTCCGTAAATTCCAACAATGTATTAGTTTCTGAGATCAAAGACAATGAAATGAAAAAGATGCTTGAGATGCTTATAAAGGATATGAAGGGGAAACTAAGAGAAGAGTTTTCATTCATTAATGCCATTACAGAATCATTAGATTGTAATTCTGGTTCTTCTTTTGTTGCCGAGGATGGTTCAAATATACATATTAAACTAGAAGAAGCAAAGTCATTTTCTGCGGTACACGATCTACTCAATGATGAGAATCAAAATAGAATGCGGAATTTAATAGAGAAGTCGGAAAACGACTACAACAAAATTATTGATTTTTGTAAAAATCAATTTAAACAAGATTGAGGAATAATTATGTTATCAGAAAATATCCTAAAAAATCTCTCACAAGGCAATTTAGTTCAAGCCAAAGAGGAAACCGAAAGTCTTTTATACCAAAAACTTAACGATGCTATTGGTAATTTTGAAACAAACTATATTTCTGATGTTTATTCCCAATCAAAGGGTGTAGCATCAATTGTTGATGAAAAGAAAAAAGCCAATGATGACGAGGAAGAAACCAAGTATGCCAAGTCTACTGATAAAGAAAACGATTCAGAAGATGATTCTGGTGAAACACTTGATCCTGTAGGAAAGGGTGATGATGATATAGACAACGATGGTGATTCTGATAGTTCTGATGATTACTTGAAAAACAGAAGAAAGAAAATCGGAAAAGCAATTAACAATGATAAAGTAGATGAAGACAACATACAAGAAATCGCCGCGGTTGCCGCTGCAATTCCTGCAATTGCTCGCGGTGCAGGCATGGTAGGCAAAGCAGCAATGTCTAAAACAGGACAGGCAGCACTCACTGGTTATGAAGTGAATAAATTTATAAAAGATAAAAAGAAAAAATCATCTAAAGATAATGGAATTGAAGTATCTTCCGAAGGCATTAAAGCAGCAGGAGTAGGAGCCGGTATTGGTGCAGTAGTTGGTGGTCCTGTAGGTGCAGTAGTTGGTGGCGCTCTTGGTTCTGCGGTAGGTAACAAGAAGAAAGAGAAAGAAGTGAATGAAACAGACGCTGAGGCAGCGCGTATGGCAGTAAGGGAAAAGCAACGAAAAGAACGACTCGCCAGGAACACACAGCGCCATCATGCTAGAAAGGCGGGGCAGTCACAAATCTTTAACAGGGGCGGCCAAGGGAGACAAACATGAAACTAATAACAGAAATGACAGAGAACATCCAATTCATAACAGAAGAGGATACCGAAACAGGTAAGAAAAATCATTATATTCAAGGTGTGTTTATGCAAGCAGAAACCAAGAATAGAAATGGTAGAATCTACAAAAAGCCTATTCTTGAAAAGGAAGTAAAAAGATACAACAAGGAATTTGTATCTAAGAATAGAGCATTAGGTGAATTGAATCACCCACAAGGACCAACTGTCAATCTTGATCGTGTATCTCATATGATCAAGGATTTGTCATTTGATGATAATAATGTCATCGGTAGAGCAAAAATACTAGACACTCCGATGGGTAAGATTGCTCAGAATTTAATAAAAGAAGGCGCCCAACTCGGTGTGTCATCTAGAGGAATGGGTTCATTAGAAGAAAAGAATGGTGTTAATTATGTGAAAGATGACTTTATGCTTTCTGCTGTTGATATTGTAGCAGATCCATCTGCCCCCGGTGCCTTTGTTGATGGTATCATGGAAGGTAAAGAATGGATCTGGGAAAATGGTATCATAAAAGAAAAAGACATAAATTCATATCAAAATATAATTGAGAATGCAAACGTCAGAGAGTTACAGGAAAAGGCACTATATGTTTTTAGAGATTTTCTATCAAAATTATAGTTTTGATATATAAAACATAGATTTAGATATTAGGATTATATTATAAATGGACAATAAAACCACATTAGATCTTGTTGAATCTCTTTTAGAAGATGAAACTTTATTAGAAGATGGTGATCATTCGGATGGTTCTGCTGAAGAATGTGAAGATTGTGGTGATGATTGTCCGGAACATTGCCCAGAAGAAGAACAACAAGATGATCTTGTTTCTGAACATGCAGCAATTGCAAAGTCAATTAGACCAGCAGTAACTCTAGCAAAACGAAAATTGGGTAGTAAGGGAAGAAAATGGGTTTCAAATACAAGTAGAGAATTCGCCACAACCGCACTTGATTCTGCGAGGGTCGCAGGCAACGTCGCAGCGGCACGTGCAGGTTCGAATCTTATAAATAAAGTAACTGGAAAACGATCCAACGAGGAGACAAATAATATGGAAACATACAATCAAACATCAGAGGGAAGTACTCTGAATACTAAGAGCGTAGAGGATCCTAATCTCTATCAGGATGCAACTGGTAAAGGTGCAATCATTGGTACGGATAAGGGAACCGAAGGAAAAGATAAAAAGAACCAAAAGTCAACTGACGCAAAAAAATCTGATGCGTCAGGTAAGATTGCAGCACCCCCAGAATCAGGTACATCAAAAGAAAGATTACAAGAGCATCTTGTTGCATTGTTTGATGGTGAAGATTTAACAGAAGATTTTAAGGTAAAAGCCTCTACTATCTTTGAAGCAGCAATCAACCAAAGAATGGAAGAAATAGAACAAGATCTTACAGGACAATATCAAAATATTCTCGAAGAGCATATTGCGGAATTGTCTGAAACTCTTTCTGAGAAGATTGATGATTATCTATCATATGTAATTGAACAATGGATGAGTGAAAATAAATTGGAACTTGAAACTGGTATCAGGACACAAGTTGCAGAAAACTTCATCACTGGATTGAAAGTTTTGTTTGAAGACTCGTATATTGATATGCCAGATGAACGATATGACGTTCTTGATACTGTTGTAGAAGAATCAAACGAAATGCAATCAAAATTGAATGATCAACTACAAGAAAATATCAATCTACGAAAGAAACTAGTACAGCATGAGTGTAAAGAAACATTTATGGTAGAATCATCTGATATGATTGATACAGACGCAGAGAGATTTGCTTCTCTTGCTTCTGGTATTGAATTTGATTCAGTTGATCAATATAAAAATAAGTTATCAACGATCAAGGAAAGTTATTTTGGAGACAACCCTCAAGTATTAAATGAGGCCGAAACAACTAACCAGCAAATTTCACGCGGTGGACCCATGGACTCGTACATGAACACCATTCATAAACATAATAAGAACTCTTGAAAGTAACAAAAGTTATACATAAAAAGAAGAATATTCAGTTAAGGAGAATATCACATGGACTTTGACAACCAAAATTCAGCATATGACGTATTATCGGAGAAATGGAATCCGGTATTACAACACCCAGATCTTCCTGTAATTGAAGATTCATACAAACGTAAAGTAACCGCTTGTCTTCTTGAAAATCAAGAGAAGGCGTTACGAGAACAGCACCTACACGAATTTACTGCACCAACTAACCAGATGGGTGCAGGCGGTTTTAGTGTTTCGGCTGCTGCCGGAGACGGAGCCAACAACGCACTTGCTGGTTACGATCCAATTCTCATCTCGCTCGTTCGTCGTGCTATGCCAAATCTAATGGCTTATGATCTTGCTGGTGTGCAACCTATGAGTGCCCCAACTGGACTCATCTTCGCCATGAGAGCAAGGTACGACAGTCAGGCCGGAACAGAGGCTCTTTACCAAGAAGCATTCTCTAAGTTCTCTGGTGAGGGTGCAACATCAACAGGTGCAGCAACTGCCGCCCATGTTGGTATGGATCCTACTAGTGCTTCGCTTACTAACTTCCGTGCAATGCTTACTGCAACCGCAGAAGGTTTAGGACAGACTGATGCTACTGGTGCTAACCAGTTCCGTGAGATGGCATTCAGCATTGAGAGAGTCGCTGTGGAAGCAAAGACTCGCGCCCTCAAAGCAGAGTACACCACTGAACTCGCACAAGACCTCAAGGCTGTTCATGGACTTGATGCAGAGACTGAACTTGCTAATATTCTTAGCACTGAAATTCTCGCAGAAATCAACCGCGAACTCGTTCGCACCATCTACACAAGTGCCACAAGTGGTTCCCAGCAGTCGGATCTAAGCACCGCAGGTACTTACGATCTTAACACTGACTCTGATGGACGTTGGAGTGCAGAACGCTTCCGTGGACTTATGTTCCAGTTAGAGCGTGAAGCAAACGTCATCGCCAAGACAACACGCCGCGGTAAGGGTAACTTTGTTATCTGCTCTTCGGATGTTGCTTCTGCCCTTGCAATGGGTGGTTGGTTACAACTCTCACCAGCACTCAACACCAGTCTTGATGTTGATGATACTGGTAACACATTCGTTGGTACACTCAACGGTAAAATGAAGGTTTACATTGATCCGTATAGTGATACAGATGTAAACTTCGCATGTGTTGGTTACAGAGGTACTAACCCATACGATGCTGGACTCTTCTACTGCCCATACGTCCCACTACAGATGGTGCGTGCGGTTGGTGAGAACACCTTCCAGCCTAAGATTGGTTTCAAGACTCGTTACGGAATGGTTGCAAACCCATTCGCCCATGAGACGAGTACTGCACCAACACTTGGTAATGCTGATAATCTCTACTATAGATTATTCACCATTAGCAACCTACATGGTAACACCGCTTGATAACCTTCAAGTAAACTGATAAGACTAGGGGAGTCCTTTTGGGACTCCCCTTTTCTTTTACATATTTTTTATACATATAGTAGTAGAAGAAGAGGACTTTGTTATGCCAAATGTTGGTAGAGGTGTTGGGTATACTGGACCAGGAATACCGGATGTTACTAGGGTATCGAACCCTAGACAGCCAGATACTAATAATTACCTAGCAACAAATCATTTCCAATTAGAAATAACTAGACTACCGACAGTAACATATTTCTGTCAGTCAGTAAATCTACCAGGCGTTTCCTTGTCGCCTGTAGACCTTCCTAATGCATTAGGAACAAGACCAAAATTTGTCGGTGGTGCATATGAATTTGAACAACTAAATGTTCAATTCATGGTAGATGAAAATATGAAAAATTGGTTAGAAGTATTTGAGTGGATGAAGTCTATCGGTAATATGGAAGATTATGATGAAGTGATTGCGGGTTCTCAAACTCAGGATTTCTTCTCAAATATAACCATTATAATAACGAACAGCACATATAAACCAAAATATTATGTACGAATCAAAGAAGCATTCCCGGTATCATTATCTGGTATAGATTTTACTTCTATTGCTTCAGAAAATGAACCAGTAATTGCAACAGCAACATTCGCCTATATGTCATATGATATAAGAACTTTGGACAATATAACAGGAACTTCTTGAATTATTCATTTTATGGTGTAAGATTTATCCGAGGAGTTTTATAATGAATTTGGAAGAACTTCGGAACATGTCAAAAACCGATTTAGTTATGGATGAGACTGAACTTGATATTGAATCACTAAAGACTCCACAACTTCATAATAAATATCTAATCTTTTATACGGATGAAAAGTTAATCCTTGGGAAGATGAAAAGTGATCTATATCGGTTAAAGAAGGATAAATGGTTATACTATACTGGTAAAATGAGCCAAGAGGAATTGAACGAAATGGATTGGGAACCATTTAGCCTGAATATTCTTAAGACTGATATTGATAAGTTTACCAACGCAGACAATGATATCATTCTCTTGAATAATAAAATACTACTTCAACAAGAAAAAGTAGATTACCTAGAGAGTATTATTAAAATAGTAAATAATAGACAATGGAATATACGTTCTGCTATTGACTGGATTAAATTCACAAACGGATCATGAGCCAACTAGAGATACATCCTATAGATTCCGTTCATATTAAAGTGGACTGTGATAAATCAATTGCAAAAGAATTGAGTTCATTTTTTACATTTTCTGTTCCGAACTATCAATTCACACCTGCATATAAAAATAAATTATGGGATGGACAAATCCGTCTTTATAATATACACACCCAAAAAATATACAGGGGTTTGCAGGATTATGTTGTGAAGTTTGCAGAAGATAGAAATTATTCATACAATCTTCACATAGAAGATACGGAATCAATTTCAAATGATGATATCATAAAATTTATTAAAGATAAAATAAAACCAGCAAGTAAAGGTAATACAATTAAACTGTATGATCATCAACTTGATGCCATTCTTCATGCAATAAACAAAAAAAGATGTCTTTTACTGTCCCCAACTGGTAGTGGTAAGTCTTTGATGATATATTGTCTTCTTAGATATTATGATATGATTATACCCAAGGATAAAAAAATACTAATAGTAGTTCCAACTACGGGGTTAGTATCCCAAATGTATAATGACTTTAAGGACTATTCCTCAAAAAACGGATGGGACGTTGAAGAAAACTGCCATGTAATTTATTCGGGTAAAGAAAAAGAAACAAATAAGAGGATAGTCATTTCTACATGGCAGAGTATTTATAACCTACATGAAAAATATTTTAATCAATTTAATGTAATATTTGGTGATGAGTGTCATCTCTATAAAGCAAAATCTTTAACTAAATTGTTGGAGAATTTAAAAGACTGTCCCTATAGAATAGGAACAACCGGAACCCTTGATGGTTCATTCACCAACAAGTTAGTTATTGAGGGTTTATTTGGTAGAGTTTATGACGTAACAAGCACAAAGAAATTAATGGATAAGAAACTACTATCTGATCTTGAAATAGAATGTCTAGTTCTTAACTATAAAAAAGAAGAAGTAGAAAAGATAAAGAGAGCAAAATATCATGATGAGATGAAATGGTTAGTTGAGAATAAAGACAGAAACATTTTCATTTCAAATCTATGCTGTAAGATAAAGGGAAATGTTTTATTATTATTCAACTATGTCGAATCTCACGGAAAACCTTTACATGAATTAATTAAAGAAACATGTAGTGATAGGAAGATATTTTTCATACACGGTGGTACTGACACCGAACAGAGAGAAGAAATTAGAAATATTATGGACAAGGAAGAGAATGCCATTTTAATAGCATCTTACGGGACATGCTCTACTGGTATCAATATAAAAAATATTCACAATATTATATTCTCTTCTCCATCAAAATCTGTAATCCGAGTTTTACAGTCAATAGGAAGAGGATTGAGGAAATCAGATTCAAAAACTAATGTGAAATTATACGACATAAGTGATAATTTATCGTATAAGAAATACAGGAACCACACATTAAAACATTTTGCTGAACGATTAAAGATATATACTAATGAAAACTTCTCTTTTAATATCAAGAAAATAAGAATTTAGGAGACATAAGATGGACAAATCCTACAGAATAATGAAGTTGAAAAGTGGAGAGGAAATAATAACACAAATCAAAGGAGAAGTGAAAGGTAAATTCATTCTCTTTAGACCAATGTTATTTCAAACCAAATATATGATTGATGGTTATGGTAGACAAAAAGAAGTAATTACGCTAAAAAATTGGTTAGAGTTTACTGAACAAATACAAACAAAAATACCCAAAGATTTTATTGCAACAATATTAAATCCAGATGATCAAGCCTGTAAATTATATGCGTTGGAAATGGAAAAGGAAGATACTGGCAAGGTGGTTAAGAAAAAGGTAAGAGATTTATCAAAACCACAACAACCAGAAAATCCAGAAAATCTAGAAAATCCAAAAGAAGATGAGTTTGAAAATAAACTTAAATCATTATTTGATTTTATGTCAGCATCAATAGATGAATCAGAAGAAGATATTTATGGAGAAGGGAATGGTGGGGAAGGAGATCTGATGCACGACCCCGACGATCTAGATGAAGATGATTCAATAATGCAAAACATTATAACAATGACAATGTTTTTTCCTCCCGAAGCACTTGCATCTTTAGTAGAATCCGGTTTTCTTAGAGAAGAAGACTTTCAAAAACTAATTGATTCATTGACTCCTCCAATTCCACACAAACCCCATGATACACCCAATAAAAGAAAACAAGAGGAAGATTATGGTAATGAATCTGGTGACTGGAGTCCATACCTAGATGATTATCTAGATGATACTAATGATACTTAAAGTATCTTAATCACTCTTAGCACAGAGAGTATAAATGATGTTTATATATCTGTCAAGAAAGAAAAGAAATATTTTGAATTCTTTTATTTTTGAAGTAGAATGGGTGATAACAAAGGGAGAGGTGACAGTATGACAAAAGAAAAACCAAAAGAAAAACCAAAAGAAAAGTCAAAAGCAAATCATTATATTGATAACGCTTTGTTTTATGAGAAGATGTCTGACTGGAAAAAGATACTAATAGAAGCAGAAGAAGATGGTGGAACTAAACCACCAATAACCGAGTATATCGGTGGGTGTTTTTTGAAGATTGCAGAACATTTGTCGTATAAGCCAAACTTCATAAACTATCCATATAGGGATGAAATGGTGGGGGATGGTATAGAAAATTGTATCATGTATGCCCACAATTTTAATCCAGAAAAATCAAAGAATCCATTCTCATATTTTACTCAGATAGTATACTACGCTTTTCTTCGAAGAATAGAGAAGGAAAAGAAACAATCATATATTAAATTCAAAGCAATAGAGATGGCAGCAGATTCTACTTTGAGTAGTTGGTTTAGGGAAAATTACTTTGATAAGTCTAGAAACGACCTTCATAACATGATAGCAGGATCTTTTGATGTATCAGAAAAGGATATAGATAAATTTACCCCTAAGAAAAAGAAAAAGAATAAAAATAGTAAGAATTCACTAGAAGAACATTTAGAGGATGATAAGAGTGAAGATAGCCCTATTAAATGACACTCACTGGTCTGCCCGTGGGGACTCCCAAATATTTTTAGATTATTTTATGAAGTTCTTTGATGATGTATTTTTCCCATATCTCAAAGAGAATGACATTAATACTATTGTCCATGCAGGAGACTTCATGGATCGTAGGAAGTTTGTTAATTTCAACAGTCTACATCAAGTGAGGACAGGGTTTATTGAAAGACTAAAAAAAGAAAGAATTGAGATGCACTGCATCCTCGGAAACCATGATGTCTATTATCGCAACACTAACAAGGTTAATTCTCTTGTTGAGTTGTTCAGTGATGATATGATAATTTACGAAGAACCACAAGTAATAAACTTTGATGGTTTGGATATTGCACTATTACCTTGGGTAAATAAAGAAAACTACGACGAGTCGGTTGAGTTCATTAAAACTGCTAATGCTCCCATTCTCATCGGACATCTAGAACTAGATGGTTATCAGGTGATGCGGGGAATAAACCATCAGGGTGGTATGGATTCTAAATTATTCAACCGATATGAGAAGGTTTTATCGGGACACTTTCATTGCCGACAAGAGAAAGGTAATGTATATTATCTCGGAACACAATATCAAATCACTTTCTCTGATTTAAATGAAAAGAAGGGGTTCCATATTCTTGATACAGATACCCGTGAGGTGGAGTTTATAGAAAACCCACATCAAATGTTCTTAGAAACGATCTACAACGATTCTGAGGGACCTATTGATGTTGATGCAATAAACACAACAAACATGAAAGATTGCTATGTTCGTCTGATTGTGGAGTCTAAAAGTCATTCTTATAGTTTTGATCGGTTTTTAGACAAATTATATGATTCTGGTGTTGCTAAGATCACAACGGTAGAAGAAATCATCGATTCTGATAAAGAAGATGAAGAACTTCTTGACTTAGCACAAGACACAGTTACACTTATTAATAATGAAATTGAATCTATTGATGAGGTGAAGGATAAGTCTCGTATGAAGAAACTTATCAAGGATTTATATATGGAGAGTTTGTCTTTGTGATCATTTTCCAGACATTGAGTTGGAGGAATTTCCTTTCAACTGGTAACTATAAAACTACTGTAGATTTAACACGACATGACAATACACTTGTGTCGGGTGAAAATGGTGCAGGTAAATCGACGATGCTTGATGCATTGACATTTTCTTTGTTTGGGAAGTCTTTCCGTGGGATCAATATCCCACAGTTACCCAATTCTATTAACGAAAAGGACTGCGAAGTGGAGATTATTTTTACGATAGGTAAAGATGAATATCGTGTCTTTCGTTCTCTGAATCCGAAAATGTTCGAGATATACAAGAACAATATACTCCTTCCTCAAGATTCAAAATCAAAAGACTATCAAAAGATTCTTGAAGAACAAATACTTAAGATGACATATAAATCATTCTGTCAGGTAGTCATTCTAGGAAGCAGCAACTATGTTCCATTTATGCAACTTACCGCAGCAGATAGGCGTTCGGTTGTTGAGAACCTACTTGATATTGATGTATTCTCTGTAATGAATACCCTTGTCCGCGCAAGATTGCAGATGGTAAAGGAATACATTAAGGACACTGAATATAAATTAGAATTAGTAAAGAGCAAAGTTGAAGAAAAAGAGAAATTAATAAAAACACTTTTGCGAAAATCATCAAATTCTATAGAAAGTTATAAAAATGAAATTGAGACATCCAATAACCAAATCATAGAACTACAAAAAGAAAATCAAATCAGCCAAGAAAAAATCAATAAACTTAATGATACATTAAAAGATAAAGATGTTCTTCCAAGTGGTCTGTTAAAGATGGAAGGATTAGAGCAACAATTGAAGAATAAAATAAAGACTCTTGATAAGAATGTAAAATTCTATGAAGAGAATGACATTTGTCCCTCTTGTAAACAAGACATCCAACAGCACCACAAAGAATGTGTATTTAAAGAAAAGAAAAAAGAGAAACTTGGAATTGAAGAGGTCATCTCAGAACTGGTAGAAAAAATTCAAGATGCAGAAAAAAGACTAAACGAAATTAATAGCACATTGGAACGTATGGACACAATTGAAAAGAAGATAAACAAAAGACAAAATGAAATCAATTCTTCTCAACAGTATGTTGGAAAGATGCAGAAGAGTATAGAGTTCGTCCTCACAGAAGGGACGGAAGTTTCAGAAACGAAGAATGAACTAAATCAACTAATCGGTGAGAATAAAGAACATACCGAAAGAAGAAAAGAACTTATAGAAGACCGACATTATTATGGTATTGCTTCCGCTCTATTGAAAGATAGTGGTATCAAATCAAAAATTATCAAACACTACCTACCAATCATGAACAAGTTGATCAACAAGTATCTTGTGGAGATGGATTTCTTTTGTCAATTCAATCTTGACGAAAACTTCAACGAAACAATCAAGAGTCGCCATCGTGATGAATTTACTTACCACAGTTTCAGTGAAGGTGAACGACTGCGTATTGACTTATCGTTGTTGCTTGCATGGCGGGAAATTTCACGCCTAAAGAATAGTGTAAATTGTAACTTGTTAATTTTAGATGAGGTGTTTGATTCTAGCCTAGATGCAGTTGGTACAGAAGAGTTCTTAAAGATATTAACAACTTTTGGAAGTCGTGCTAATATATTTGTAATTAGTCATAAATCTGATACAATGACGGACAAGTTCCAGAACCATATTGTATTTGAGAAGAAGAATAACTTTAGTAGAATAAAATGAATATATTTAAATTAGATGAAAGTCCCGTAGTTTCCGCCAAGTATGCCTGTGATAAACATGTGGTAAAAATGATTCTAGAATCGGC
>TARA_R110002110_G_scaffold188038_1_pt1 | contig 14698 bp, 36 predicted proteins | sample TARA_R110002110 | Tara Oceans TARA_R110002110 (sample SAMEA4397330) | marine metagenome | biome: Polar Biome; feature: [SRF] surface water layer (ENVO:00010504); material: water (ENVO:00002006), including particulate matter (ENVO:01000060) such as... | depth 5 m
CTCTCTCTTTCGGGACATGATAAGAAGTTCAGGCTCATAGAATTCGACATGGTAAAAAGGAGAGATGTGGCGAACACTCTCCCTATTTTTTGTGCCTAGCTTTTCTTGCGTACTGGCTTAGTAGCTGCCTTATATTCCGCAAGCGTTACATACATGTTGATATTCATATGTATGTCCATACCCTCGTGCGTGAAGGTTTCCGCTCCACGTGTAGACGCCAGTAGCATAGACTTTCCAGACTTAGCTTCCTTAGGATCAATTTTGAATCTAGCAACGATTTCGTCACCTTCGACCGTGTACTGACCTATAAGGTCTTTATTCTGTTGTAGGTCTGATGTAGGCATACTCATCTCCAGATGTAAATTTGTGCTTGGTCTGTTCGCCACCTATCCATAATAGCACATCGGCATATCTTAGCAACTACTCGTTTCGTATAAAAAAGGGGGTCATGATAAGTATCTCCCTATGGTACAGGGTAGGGCAGTACAGGGCAGGTCTATGCAGTACAGGGTAGGGCAGGTACCTATAGGGACAGGGTATACTACTCTACTTCCCTTCCGATTCCTTCCAAATACTTTTCTTCTTCCTACTAGACATGATAAGTTTTCCCCAGATGTTATCATGTCGCAAAATGACAGGCGTGATTGTGCCTGTCAAATTACTCGTTTCGTCCTTGCGACAGGGTAGGGTTACCCTGCCTTGGTTGATTTTTCCCTTACTGCCACAGTCCTCTTCTGTGCCTGTGCCTGTATCAACATTTTCTTTGTCACTCTAGGCTTGCGTGTTCCCTTGCCTGTAGTGTAAGGCATGTACCTATAGTCACCTATGATAGCGTAGCTCTTGGACATTTTAGGCTTGTCTGAAGATATGAATCTCTTCCCCATTAGGCACCTCCTTCTGTACTACCTAGGCTACCATGTAGGTCTGCTATAGGCGTATCATTGAAAGCCATTAGGAAAGAATTTGTAAACATCTTCTCCCCATGGCATAACTTACAGACTCCTATATCTTGGGGTGTGGCTGTACCAATCACCCAATAGTGAGTACACTCTGTACTAGGAGTAACCAATCCACCTATAGTCTCATAGACTTCCGCAGATTTTATAACTGCCTTACTTTTCTGTACCTTGGCTTTATCTAACACTGGTGTCTTTACTTTAGGCTTAGTAGGATTAGCTAGGATAGACCAAAACGATGAATCCGATTCGCTCTCTACTACTGTCTCTGCCTGTACTGCTATGCTCTCCCAAAAGTTTGCCATGTCAACTCCCTCGTGAATAGAATATGCTAAGTGTCGCTTTCGACTTCTCACTAATCGTAACACAACCAAATCAACTTTGCAACTACTCGTTTCGTCGTTTGCTCCCCTAGTGTTTCTGCGTGTCTGTGTCTGAGTGTGATAGAAATATACCAACCTTACTTATAGACTGTTATGCTATACTCTATGATTTGTCATATTTCAAGTAAGCATATTATCTATAGCATCTATTACAATATAGCCTGTTATATTATAATTCTCAGTAGTTACTGTAGGCTTGCTCTTTTGTTCCATAGGCTCCCGTATTGAATGGGAACTCCTCTGCCTTATGTCTCTTTAGGAGTTCCTTCATATCCATCCGTATAGTCTTCATGGATTCCTCTATAGTTTCATCATAGGTTCGCTGATATGCTTGTATTAGATTCCTCAATGAATCTCTAGTAGTTTCCATTAGTTAGTTCCACCCCCTATTGCTTGATTGAACTTAGTCTCATTGAAGTTAGCATACTCTTCCCTAAAGGCTTTCTTCAAGGATTCCCCCAACTTTTCTACAGCACTACTAGCTGATAGATGAGAGGCATATTGTATAGGAGTCATCTCGTGTTCTCCACCTCTCTCCTCTGCCCATATATTCTTCTGTGCTTCCACATCTGCCTTAGCTCGTAGTACAACATCTGCAACTAATTGATATTGACTCCTAGTCATGTCTGCCATAGGAAACCCCTTTCGTTTTTTCGACTTGGATAAATCGTAACACGAATTTGAAAAGCTGTCAACTTCGCTCTATACTTCCCACGCTTTTGTTTTAGTATAGCCTTTATTCTTTCTATGCTGTACCCATGTAACTGCCTGTACTACATGGTGATGTACACCAAGTTTCTTACTTGCTCGTTTATTAGAAGTCTGCATCCTTCTTATTACTCTAGGATTACTAAAGGCTCTGTTTCTGTCACGCTTAGAAACAGGCTTTCCAGAATATATAGCCTGACCATGACTGTCTATTACAGGAGGAGTATCTCCAAAAGGTTCTAGTATTGCATGGTAGAAAGCTGTTACTTTCAATCCACCCAATATAGTGTCAGGGTCTTCCCCTTCACTAATCCTCTTAGCCTTCATATTGTTTGCTCTGGTCTGCTTTATACTATAGCCTACTGAAACAAACCTCAATGCTTCAGTTACATTCTCTCCCCAATCCATCTGTGGAGATAACGCTGCTATAATCCCTGCCCCAACTCGTATATCTTTTGAGTCTAGCAGTTTAGTTACCTGCCATGCTATATGGTTAGCTTGACTGTACCATACTTTACCTTCGGCAATACTGGATTCGGATGCGTTATTATAAGTGTCTACAATATTTCTGTAACTACCCCTGACTATGTTCTCTGCTTTAGCCATGTCAACTCCAATCAAATTTTCGACTTGCCTAAATCGTAACACGAATTTGAAAAGCTGTCAAATCCTCAGTATAGTTACACTGTAACTTCTTTCTGATTCATAATAGAGTCTACTAATCTAGCTCTAGCTTTTTCTTGTTCATCCCTCTCCCCTTCTGCCTCTGCCCTAGCTCTATCCATATCTTCTTTGTGTATTCTCCTAGAGGCTTCTTCCGTTACCTTTGTTCCTAAGTTACTAATCCATTGTCTATTAGTCTTTGTACTGGCATTAGTAGTCAGCCCTATATGAGCCTGTACTTCCTGCAGAGTAGGCATACGATCTTCCCATTCCCCACCTTCTACTCTAGAACGGATCATACCATCTGCAACGACTTCCCACTCTATGAGTCTACGATGGAAGTCTTTATAGTTCTTCTCTGTAATCTTACTAAAACCTACAAGCATTGTAGCCCATATCAATACATTAGTTACAGTATGCAATTCAACTTTTCCTGCTTCCTCTGTAGAGGGTACCCAACATAGTTCTTTATTATTTTCTATTGTAGTCAAATCCCAATTGAGTGACATATATTTTCCTTTCTAATATACCCCTAAGTTATTTGCATCATCTGCAAGGGATTCTGCTTCACCTAAAGCATACGACAGTTCTTCAAGAGTATCTATAGCCTCAGTAGCTCTGGCTTCCATATCAGATGCTCTACTCTCCAAGTCATTTAGCTCTGAAATTCTTTCCCCTACATCAGCTTTTATATCTTCAATCCTACTTAGTTCTTCACGAGCATCTTCTAATATACCCTGTATATTGTCTACTAACATTGAACTCTCCTTCGGTTATGTTTTTTTCGACTTGCATACATCGTAACACGAAACCCAAATTCTTGTCAACTTCTCCCTATTGAGACTTCTCTACTTTCCATTGTCTATACATTATAGTTTCTAATACCATTCGTACTGTACTAAAACAATCCTCTACTTGTACAACTACATCAGCTATGTCAGAAGCAGTATTGTCATCCTTTACTTCTTCCACTAAAACCTCTAGGTTACTTAGAATTTCTTCTAAGTCACCCCACGCTTTTTCTATGCCTGTCTGAATACTAAACTTCTCATATGTTGCTAATGTCATATTAGTAACTCCTTTTGAACTCCATCTCTATACTCCCAATCAAAAAGTTCAGCTTCTCCTATATGCCAATTGAGTATAGAAGGTATTAGGACACTAATTTCATTACTATGAAAAGGCTCTGCTACTCCACCCCACGCTTGGTCTATGTCATCAGCTTCTACTTCTAGCTCTATAGATATCAAAAATGTAGGCATCTCTACTCCTTACGGTTGATTCGTTTTTTCGACTTGGATAAATCATAACACGAATACGAAAAGCTGTCAACTTTCTAAGGCTCTTATATCTGATATACTTTATCTTTTAGTTTGAAAAGTATCTTACTAGTATACTTTAGATATACAGGTTCTGGAGAAGCCACTCCATACAAAGGGTCTTTATACTCTAACTCAGCAAGAAGTTTTGGAGTTGTTATTTCCCAACCACTAACATATTCTATAGTATGATGCAGATGATTACGTGGACTTATCTTATGAGCTACTTGTGCTACTGCATTTGCAGGACGCTCATCTGTTCCCTCTACTATATAAACATCTCCCCACTTGAACTTCCAGTAGTTAGATATAAAATCACTATTCTCGTTCTCATCGAAAGCTCCGTAGTTTTCCATATACTGAGTGTATACTGCTATAGCCATTACATTGCTTCCTTTCTCATATACTCCACTTCCTCTGGAGTTGGATTGTTTAGTCTACCAATCAATGTATAATCTAATCCTGATATTACTTGCTGTGGAGTAAGCGGAAGAAAGTCAAAATTACCTGTTAGAAATCCTAATGCAGATGGTAAAGGAATAGGTTGTACCCTGTCAAAGTTCTCTACAATATACTGCTTTACATCTTCCATAGTAGTCTTACCTAAACTTATACAGTTATACTCTTCCCCGAAACAACCAAAGTCTATAGCTTCTAATAGACCAAAAACTTTTCTTTGTTCCGCAGTTAGGTTTTTCATAGATAGTCCACTATGAAACCCAGAAGATTCTAAAACACTATGTAGTAAACATTCTGTTATTGCCATGCGTAACTCCTTCGCTTCGTTCGATTTCTTACAGCTTATCACGAAAGTTGTTTGCTTGTCAAATTTTCAGGGTACGGTAATGGCTCTCTGGAATCCGTATACAGTTTCGTTCCTCATCGCTTATCCACCTAAATATATAGGTTTCGTTCAGCACCGATTTTCCACCGTACAGTCCGCACAACTACCTATTACCTTTTCAGTAGAGTTGCCCTACTGCCCATCTATCTCTGTTCAAGAGTCCCCTCTAGCAATCTAGTCACGCCTCTATTATTACAGAGGAACAGTTTACTGACATGCTCAGGTCAAGTTATCTAATAGTCAGAACCATCATAGGCACAGTGTCCACACTTTAGACCTGCTTCTACTCTAGCATCTTCATACCTAACTTCTTCACATTCCCCACATAGCCATTCATTATCTTCCTCATCTGAAAAGTAATAGGCTTCTTCTCTTGGGTCATACTCAACTTCCGTAACGGTCATTCTTCCACCTCTCGTATATGTAATAACTATCTATAGGGCAACCTTCAAACTCACATTGAAACCCTGCACCATCTTTACAACTACCACAAAAGCCAGTGAGCATATCACTCAACTCAGTATAGTTATAAGGCAAAGCTCCGCAACAGGTACTAACAAATTCACAATCATGTTCCTCTACTACTACATCTTGTACTGTGTTCATTCTATTCCCCAATTCTCTTTCCATATATTGAAGAGTAATAAATTCTTACCGTCTAACATATACTCAGGTTTGTCAGACTCTTTAGAAATAGTTTCATACTTTTCTTGCATATACAAAGGAGCCGCTCCCCTTCTATCTATATCTCTCATCAAGATCGCAAAGACTGCTAACTGTTTAGGATTCATATCTATCTCCATAATATTCTTCAAAGTATTCACAATTACAATCGTGGTCTATCTCATATAGTATATCCTTATCTGAACACGGCGTCATTACAAAAGAACCATTTGCTATACTAACATGCTTCGGGAAATTATGACCACATACACATTCAGTGTCTGGTAGAAATGACATGTTTATTCTCCTTACTCGCCACCATATATAGGTCTATCAATATCTATAATAACTTCGTGACAATTCATACATTCAATAGATAGGTTTTCACCATTGCCATAATTAGAAATCTGAATAGCACTAGCATCAGTTACATCTTGACCAGTATAATACACAGCAGGTAACTCTAACATACATGCAGAATGTGTCAGAATTTTGGTATACATAGCATACTCATAACTCATCAGTTCTCCCCCTAGTCTTTTATTTTAGTGTTGAAGTGCTTGGACTCAAACCAAGTTAGACAATATTAGTACGGTGATTATATCTGCCGTCTATGTATTTTTGTCTGAGCGAATCTGCCACTTCATCGACATCCTTAGCTTACCACATTTGACAAAACTTGTCAAATTTTCAATTGGTCTGTACTGCTAAACTCCATAGAATAAATTCAATATAGTTTCTACTTTCGTTAGTCATTGCACCCCCTTATTAGTTAGGCAAATATCCTGCTATTTGTGCACCTTCTTCCCTATAAAACCAAGAAATATCTATGTTAGGGAATCGCTTATTCAAAGCGTTATATATACCTCTAGGTGGACACCATGCAGTCTCAAACTGATACTCTACAAAGTAATCGTCATTCTCCAAATCATTGATATATATATCTGAATTACTTGCATCCCACTTAGTTCCCCAATTCTCATTAGCCCAATCATACCAGTTATCAGAACCATACTTTTCAACTAGCTTATCAGAATTTTCCTGCGTAATATACTTTTGTATTTTATACTTATACTCCGCACTATCTATATCGTTAGTTGTATAAATTTCATCCATCTCTTTCTGTGTAGCTAAGTATCTAGGGGACACTGTATTTTTTAGTTCTTTAGGTATAGGTAATATACGATCAAAAGAAAATACTCTATTGAAACCCTGCTCATCTCTTTCCATATCTTCAACGAACAATACAAATTCTTTTAGTTCTTCCTCAGTGTCTGCTGTAACTCTTACTTCATTGAAACACCAATTAGGCATTGTAAGCTCCTTCATATATTTTATACTAAGCATAAGAGCAGAGAAACTAACAGTGACCTCACAGTGACGGTTCACTGGATGCAACGGAGGGACGGTTCTCAGGGCAGGAGTCCTAGTAGTTACTAGTATATTATCTCTGAGCTTACTAGGTTCATCCTACACCTATGGCTACATCGTATGCACGGTTCACAGGATACATCGTATGGTATTGCGTTTGATGTTCCTCTACCCTTATACTAACCTTTCTGCACAATAAGTGTCGAGTCTTCGCTTTCGCCCAGACGCACCTACCATACAGAGAGGCTTTGCTTTCACGTATTAGCATATATAGAGTACGTCTTTATCCTTACCTTCGTCAAGGCTTAGACTTTACGACTGTCCTAAGTACGTACTTAGTTCAGTAACATATCTCTACGGACTCCCTTCTGGAGTATTACCAATCGGGTGTCCTTGTGACGAACTTCATCACTACAACATCGTAACACATTTTGTGATGACTTGTCAAATCGCCTAGTTCATCCAAGGCAGATCAACAGTTAGTACATATGGAATTGTTTTCATTTTAGGAAGTAGTATCTCGTAAGGGTCTTTATACCTTGAAAGATCTTCTTCCTGTTTTTGTACCATTTTCTCCATAGAAAGAAATTGAAAATATTTATGCACAATGGATTCTAATATCCAATCAGGCACAGTAGCTTCCTCACTTATTTCCCTTGACAAAGTTTTTATTGCTAAGTTAGGATCATTAGGATAAAAGGGATTCATCAGTTCTTCTGCTTCTTCAGGTGTCATTCTATTACCTCTTTCGTATGAGTAGTTTATCGACATGCTCAGGTCGAAATACTCTTACATATTATTATACTATCCAGTCACTAATTTTCGAGCAGTTGTAAAAGCTCTTGCTTTAGCGTCTGCCCTAGAACCAAACAGTGCAGTAGAGGAATCAGTATGTCCTTTCCTATAATCCTCTGTCTCTACAACTGCTTGCCATATAGCCCAAGGGGTACGAGCTAGATTACTAAACTCATCATTGAAAGCATTGTATCTTTCCTTTGCCCCTTCTCTTATAGACTCAACTCGTTCTCGACGTTTGTCATACTCTTCAAAAAGGTCTTTCTTATCTGCCATTAGTTTTGACCAAACATGGGCAGGAACATCATCAGCCTTTATATCCTTTGCTAAAGTAAGTCGTCTAGGCTGTGAAGCATCTGGATAAGCTGACTTCAATACTTGGTCTACAGCTTTATCGTCTATTCGTACTGTACTAAGAGTATTCATTACAGCTATAGCTTCGTCTTTAGCTGCACCCATTTGATTGAATAATCCTATGTACCATTCTGCATCTGATTCGATACGCCTAGTATGAGTTAGCCGTACTGAAATTTTCGCACTTGCTAATCCTGCTGTAAGAGTATTCTGACACACAACTCGTACAGGGGTAAAGGCTATCTGTAATGCTCCTGATCCATCTCGATGGTCAGTCACTAGGAAGTATAGATCATGATCTTCCCCACAGATTTGACTCTTACCTGCATCTAGGGTCATAAAGATTTTCTCTCCATATCCCAACGCACCTATAGTTTCTACAGGATACTGTTCTGTAAGAGGGTCTAACATTCTACCCAAGTCCATAGCTTGAATAGGAGTCCACTCTTTACCTACTATAGACAATACTCTATACTGATCATCATCTTTTACAGGTTCTCGTACAACTGCGAAGTTCTTTGTAGGTACTAGGTCTATACTATTCTCTTGTTCTATCTGGACAACTACAGGGTGTTTAGCTATATGAAAGTCTATCCCTGCCCTCTTGATTGCCTCAGTCATTGTCATAGGCTCTTCAAACACTTGTCCTATCTTGTGCCACGCTGGTTCCCTATGTCCTAAAAATCTATCACCAAATATATTGTTGGGCATATACTTCTCCTTTTCTCGATACCAAAATAACCGAATCGGTTTTCAACACAACCTTAGCTTATCACGCTTTCAAAAACTTGTCAACTTCCTACAGGTATTGTATTTTCTCTATGGTAGTTTATAATACTGTCCCAATCTAAGGAAGATATAACAGACTCGAATACATACCATAGAAAACTAGAATCAATAACATCAGTTGCTCGTACACCTCTTGCATCAGTTATATACTCCTGTTCCCAATCAAAAAATCCATCAGTACAAACCTCGTATGCTTGACTAACTAAATCTTTTATTGTATTTATTTTTTGTTCCTCAGTAATATTACTATTGGCTAATTCATATAGATACTTTGCGCCACCTTGATTCCTCATAATTCCTATGTTTATAGCAGACTCAATGGTGTTCATAGTTTATCTCGAACCTCCTCACTAATCTTTCTAATAAGAATATTCTCTTCCCTAATACGTACAGTGTCTTTTCTAATAGTAATCGTTTCATTCAAAATACTTCTAGTATCTATTCTAATAGATATAGTTTCCTGCAAAATTGCTTGAGTCAATACTAGAATTTTATAAGATATTATAGCAATGTAAAAATTGACAATCAATATAATAACAGTTCCTATAATAGATAATAGTATAAAAAGTTCTATTGTCATAGCATTATATTCTTACTCCTAATCCGCATTTGATTTTCCGATATCATGTGGACAGCATACCACACTCATTTTACGGTTGTCAAATCCCTTTAGAATATGCATCTACTTCTTGATAGTTCTCACTAAGTTTACCACATCCAGTACAGGTATACACAGCACTCTTTCCTGCTGTATCCATCCACCTCTGATGGTAAATGTTCCACTCTTGTATAGTTCCTGATTTAGTTACAGACTCACCACAGTCTTCACACCGTGGTTCTTTTTTAGAATACTTACTAGTTAGTATAGATTGATTCATATTAATCTCCTTTTTTGAGCTTCATGATATTCATTATACATATTTATATTTCCTATGTCTGCCATACCAATTCCCCTCCAGATTCCCAAATTTCTATAGGAAGACATTCTTCAACAGAACTGTCATATAAACTATCTTTAAAGAGATGAGGTATCTCATAGCCCTCTACCATCTGTATAGCTTCATCATCATTCTCTGCTTCAAACTCTACATCGTGATGTCCAACAAACTCCATCGTTACTGTGTATTTCATTACTCTCCTCTCACATCATCTTCATACATTATATACTTCTTTGCTTTCTCTATAGTCTTCTTTGAAGGCTTCAACTGTATAAACACCATTTAGCAAATCAACAAGGATTTCTAGCTTCTCACTCTCCATAGGAAGAAAAGAATCTATCTCTTCCTTGGTTACCATAGTTACTGTATACTTCATTAGTCACCCCTCATAACTTGGGCTGTCAATAATGTGGATATTTTATCTTCCTTATAATATCTAGGAAAGGACGCTTCCCATACTTCTTGTTCAGTTACAGTTCTTCCTACTTGTTTCTCTAGTTTCTTCCACTCTTTAGTTAGCCTATTATACTTTCGTCTCACCTCTGACTGAGGCAATTCCCCATCACAAGTAAGATTCTCAGGTTCTAAACTTAGTGCAAGATCAAGAAACTTTTGCAAGTGTTTGTCCAAAACTTCTACCTTTGTCATAATATCTATACTCCTTATTATCTTTCTTAGGGTAAGGTTTCTCAATCCATTTAGTTTTTAGCTTCTTGTCATAAACTAACAAGTATCTATATTTTTGGGATCGAGGTCGCCATTGCCCAACACTTCCTTTTACTTTACCTCTAGTATGTTTTATATACGTACCGTCATGCTGTTCAAACCACCAATCACTTTTAGGGTCTGTTAGCCCATAATACTTAAAGTTTAAGGCTTGGTATATATACCCTGCGTGGTAGCGTGAATCAGCATAACTAAGTATCGCTCTAACATCTATTTCTTTTCTCAATTCTTTGATAGCCATTGCTACAAACTGAGATAATATTATAGTAGCATTTGGATGTTTCACCAAACGACCAAGTTCTAGCATACCACGTTGTTCGGTTCTTGTCAAATCGAAACAACCTTTCACTAGTTCAGGAACAGAGGGATTATGGAAAATACATACAGCTTGTAACTCACCATCTACATAAGCCCCATAATTATACCCTGTCCTAAATCCTTTACTCTCTTGTGTGAGATAGTGATAAGGTTGTAGTAATGATTCTGCTTCTTGTTTTGTTACTCTCTTAACTGTTGGTTTGCACATTGTTTATGTACTCTGCTAATTGATCGTAAACCCTTTGTTTGTTTCCTTTGAAGCCAAGCTCTGACTTGACTATTGAATAACAGCTACGAGTCTTTGCTGTCAATCGCATACCTTGCATCTCTAAACCTAGACCACTTAGCAACATATGTAATCTAAACATAGGTATTTGTTCTTTAGTTATTGTATACGATTTTCCTATATCTGGCATTGTCATAATTCTATACCTCTCCGTCTCTTGTATTTGTTAACTTACTATCAGCTACTTCATCTGGAATAGAAGTTTCTAGATCAACATCTACATCCTTTAGCAACTTAGATATTTGTTCATCTCTGTTCTCTTGCGCTAGATCGTCTGCATATAACAAAGTACATACTTTACGTTTCAAATTGAATCCTACTGGCTCATCACCAATTTTTATAAATGATTGTGATACTTCTCTAATCATAAAAACTTCAGATATATATAAAGAAACTTTATAATCTTTTCCTTGATTATCTGGATTAGTTGTATATACAACTGCCTTACCAATCTTATCCATTAAATCTAAAGGTACTGCTAATCCTGCGGTCATTTGAACAGGTCGCATAGAAGAAACCTTAGGCTCATCTTCGTGTCTCTCAATCATTAAAGTTATACTATCATCTAAAAACAAAGCCTCGTTACGAGATATTGATAGTATCAATTCTGCTTCTTCATCAATGTGTATATGCTCATCTTGTTCTGGATATTCTTCATCAATTGGTGTCATGTATACCTCCTATTACATCGAGAACATCTAATGACATCCTTCAATATATGGACTTCCAATATAGTATATGTATGTCCTTTCCATTTACATATACTCCTAAGAAAATATTTTTTTATATTCATTATTCTACATCCTCAAACGCTTGTTCCTCTTCTTGTCTACGTAATCTCTTTTTAAGTTTAGACCAATTTTTATCCTGTTGGGAATCTTTGGGAAGGACTTTACGAAAAGGCTTACTCAAACTTTTTAGATTTTTTCTTGACATATTTTTCTTTTCTCTATTAGACCAACTACTCATTAGCTTTCCTACTTTTAATTAAATATTCAAGGTAATCAACCTTGTCTACAAGTTCAATTAAACGACTGTTTACTTCTTGCCTAACATCCTGCATAAGTTGTTCAGTGGCATCTAATCTTGTATTAAATTCTTGTGCATGAATAAGCATTTGTTCTGTTACACTACTCACTTTAGTTATTTCCTCTCTATATATTATACCAAGTTACTTCTTTTTTCTCTTAAATTTTCTCCCTGATACAAGTTCCCAAACAGTAACTCTCTTAGTTAAAAAAGGTAATACGTTATAAGCATTACCTATTAAATCTTTATATTTACCATCCTCATTTTTTAATGACACATGATTACCACTGTCAATATACCAATCTTCTTTTTGCCCATCTACTGTTACTACTTGTAGATGTAATGGTTTATTCTTTTTTAATAATGAGGCAATTCTTTTTTCAGTAGTTACTTGTCGGTCTTTATTAAATACCCAAGACAAATGAGGTATCTTACCATAATACTTTTCATGTAGATATAGCATGTATACATTAGGATCATTTGTTATAGGTTCTTCTATATCATCTACTTGTAATGTTATACAGTTCTTGCTATGTCTTCCTCTTGTGGAACATTCACAAGTTCTTGCCTGAACCACAGTCTTTTCTTTTACTGCTACAGTATTTGCTAAAGCACAAGTAGGTTTGTGTCTACCTCTCGCTCCGCAACCACAAGGTCTATCTGCCATCTTTATTCTCCTTAAAACATCCTTAACTGTATAGGTATATTTCGATCAATGAGAGCTTCCCACTTATCCCACATTTCTTGGGGTATCAAAGATTGAAGCTCTTTATCATCAACTAACCATTCATACATTTCTTCTATACCTTCTCTTAGTAATTTATTCTCTATTCGTAGCATACCGTTTTCTTCTCGATGCGCTCTACTAGCTTCTAACATTAAATTTCGTTCTGTGTTATCCATTATATTCTCCGATATAAAAATAGCTAGATAGGGAACATAGTTCAGACTATTGGGTTACATCTGTTCTCCCTCATTTGCTCCTGACTACTTCGGCTTCGCACACACCGCCCTATCTAATAAGCAGTTTATAGTCATACTCAGGACTATCTATTAGGCTACACTATGTGAACCTAAAGCATAAAATGCTTTTTCAACACTCTTAAACTTTTTATCCTCTTTAAAGACTGCAAGCATCAAATCCAATTTGTTTTCTAGTACATCATTTGTTCTATCTAGAACATTATTTATCTCTGCCAATCCTTCATACGCTCTAATCAAATCAAAGTTATCTCGACGTACATGCATTATTTCTTCATCACTTATATTAGCACCATGTTTATTGGTAGTAATATATACTCGTAGAGATGTTGCATTCTCTTTAAGCGTACTATAAGGACTTGTACCTATAGGTCTAGCACCAGAGTATCTTACCTTTAATCTATACGTATCTTTATTCAAACTCTTCTTCAAATTCTTAATAAGTTGCCTACCCTTAAAATTATTTTCTACTCTCATTACAAATCTCTCAGTCAAAATAAAACCTCCTAAAATTTTTTGTTACAACCATCGTACCACATTTGTCGCAACTTGTCAACTTTCCACAATGGAATACTCTTGTCCTTTAATATTTATAGTGTACATAGTTTCTAGATTTATCATTCTATATTCTTGTTTGTGCATATCATATACAGGCATGAGTTGTCTACTCTCAGGATCATATTGTAATCCTATACCCTTAACTCCTTTAGATACACCCAAACGAGCAGACATAGTTCTTATATCCCCCGTACTTCTCTTAATAAACTTTACACCAAATATCTTACCTTTGCTATCCTTAAGCATTTTTATAGCCGTATTCTTATCTATTTCCATACTCATCTCCTTGTATATTATACGACTTATCCAAAGCCACATGTACTTGCTACTGCACCTAAGAACAGAAGTGTTACTAAGAAACGGACTGGACTGGTTATAACCATAGGCATCCACCTCCTCGAAAAATTTTGTACTTCAAGCATAACACAAAAATTTACGTTCGTCAAATTTCCTACTATAAGTACGATATATTTTTTGTGTATTATAGTATAATATAACAGGAGGTGTTTTATGATACGTAAACGATTTATAGCTGAAGGTGTAAGACCATTTAGAACTAAGTGGGAAGTTCAGAAGCTCATGAAAACTAGAGAGATGGATGATTATCTTACTAATAAAGTACCTATGCAATCAGATAAATTAAAGATTCGTCTTATTAATGAGGGATATATAGAGCCTCAATGTGCTATTTGCTTAAGAGTTTTCTGGATAGGTGAAACTATTCCATTACAGTTAGACCATATTAATGGAAACAATGATGATAATAGTATAGAGAATTTAAGACTGTTATGTCCAAATTGTCATGCACAAACACCTCAATATAGATTAAAAGATGAATTTAAGGGAGAGACTTATTCCAATAAGGATAAGGACGATGCTAATAGGGCATAAAGCATTCCAATAATGTTTTTATCAAGTCTAAAAAGAAGGAGGTGTAGAGTATGAATCCGATGTCAATTATTAGTTTAGCTATGGCTTTTGTCCAATTAAACAAAGGGCAGACAACAGATGGTAAAA
>TARA_R110002110_G_scaffold295886_5_pt1 | contig 14688 bp, 15 predicted proteins | sample TARA_R110002110 | Tara Oceans TARA_R110002110 (sample SAMEA4397330) | marine metagenome | biome: Polar Biome; feature: [SRF] surface water layer (ENVO:00010504); material: water (ENVO:00002006), including particulate matter (ENVO:01000060) such as... | depth 5 m
ACGACGAACGTGAATGCTGCATGATCCTGGGGTTACCTCGTAGTTCACGGGGTTCTTGAAAGTGAACTCCTCTCTGATAACATCTTTACAGTCGATAAAGTACTTTTCAGATTGGAAGTATCCCTCCAGTATCAGGTCCCTATATCCTACGGGTATTTCAGTGTAGGTAAACCTAGGCTCCTTGTACAGTCTTAGAGTTTCCTCAGTGTCTTGTTTGAAATCCTTTTTAGCACTTAGGGCAAAGATGTCGTGTAGGTTGGGAGTCTTCTCAGGGAAAGAGCATCCCACCCCTTCTCTAAGGCTTAGTGCCTTTACACACGCATACTGAAACATCTGGTTTCCCAACCAACCGTAATAAGGAGGTACAAAGGATATCACTAGACCTCTAAGGATAGGTTAGTGTTATGTGGTTGCTCAGTCTGGAAGAACATGGGGTCGTTGGGGGTGAGGATGTTGAAGTGCCTGTGGATAGATGCTAGGCCCAGGTCAAAGGCTACCCCCGTCTGTAGGCACTGGGCAATCGTCAGTCTAGCAGCCTGCCAGTATCGGTCAGAGAGATAGATGATTGCATGGGTGGAACACATATTCAAAACTCTCTTGTAGTTCTTGTCCCACCTAGAACACATTACAGCATCCATAATACCAACGTTCCTACGCCTGACGTATGCATGGTTGGATATACCCAGGTAGATGGCATCTGCTCCCTCAGGGATTTCAATATCTTGTAGTATGTTATCAGTTAGGGCTATGTCATCCTCTAAGATCAAACACCTAGGCTTAGCAGAATTGAAAAGGCTGAAGTGAGCTAGTCCACACCCAACAACACCCTGCTCGTGTTCTACTCCGTCTACAACCTCGTGAGGCTGGTTGATCTGTAGTAGGTTCTTCTTAGCTACTGAGAGCCTATCCAAGTCCTTGGGAAGGCTGATGACATACGTCTTGATAGTGTTTAGTGGTATAGTTTCCATTACATCTGTCCTATGAAATCCTTCCAAACCTTCTCAGGTGTAAGGTCTGCTAATACCTTCCTATTCTCTTGGCTTGCCTTAGCTAACTCCTTGTAGTCCGGTTGAAGGTTTCTAAGAACGGTACCCAAGTCATCGTCATCTTCAACAATAACAACTTCCTTAGGACTGTACATGGATTTCATGTCATACTTCCCCGTCACAATAATGGATCCAATAGCCATTAGATCGTACATCCTCCAACTGTTCCTGTTGTTGCCAGCGGGGTTGAGGCCAACCCTATTCGTAACAGCCATGTTGAAGAAGGTATTCCGGTCTATGTATCCTTTAGCAAACTTACCTACATTGCCGAAGTGCTTTGTCTGGTGTTCCAAAGATAAGCAACCCTCTTGGAAGACTATGCCTCCTTCGTAAGGGATATTATTATCTTCTAAAGACTGTAGCCATTGGAATCTTTGGTTATACCAGAACTGACCGTCAGGAAGGTGGTTAGCAAAGTAAATGTCGCCAGCCTTTTGAGGCGTAGTGTATATGCCCGCTGAGGTGGTTCCGCCTCCCAAAAACGTACAGGCACCATGGAAGAAGGGGGAAGAGTTCATATGGGTAAACTCAGGTATAGACGCATTGGCTACATTATTCAGACTAAGGTAAGTATCTATAGGGAATCCAATACACTTTATTCCATCATCTCTAGGCTTCAAAGGATAATCCATCTTAGCGTAGAAGGTGGCATCGTCCTTAAATACGTTATATGCAACACCCTGGTCTGAAGCTTCTGGCTCGTCTTCGGAATCAAAGAACCCTAGTCGATCAAAAGTAAAGCTACCCTTCCTATCCTTAGGATACGTAGGGTCTACAAACACTAAATCAAAGTGCTTACCTTTGTAGTCAGTGCTGCACCTGTTCCAAATACTGAAAGTAGCATTGTTTAGATCAGGGCTTTCATACGTATCTGAGATATCTGAAGTGAATAGCTCTATATTAGGATTAGAGATTAGTAAACCCCTTAGGATTCTGTAGTTATGAACATCCTTACCGATCAATAGTAATACTTTCATACGTAGTCTCCTTTATAATGTTTAGGCTAGCTCGTGAGGTGGTTCTCAAGTATTTGATTAGATCCATTCCCGTCTTACCATACCAGTCTGCATTCCAAGCTCCTGAGTTTTGGTTTGTTATAACGTTCATTGTGAGGCACCTAGCCTCGACTATAAGCCTACACAAAGTCTCTCTGGCGAGTGGTAGGAATACTAAGGTCGTGTATTGGGATAGGCCACGTAGGAAAGGTTCATAGTCATTAGCCTTGATAAGTTTGTAGTCCAGCTTGTGGCTCTCACACAACTCTACCGCTTGCTTGGTGTTCTTGATCCAGTTATCGGACTCGACTACAGCATATTCATGGGTCCTATGAACTTGTCCTTGTCTATTGAGTAGCCTCATTTCTAGAGTATTCAATTCCAACTCTGACCATATACTGCAACTAAGGCTAATAAAAACGCCAGGAACTTCGTTATCCTTGAACACTTTTCGATGATCGTCAGACTGGACAAAGGTGGCAATAGCGTTCTCGTATAAACCGTAGTTGATCCTTTCGGACTCAGGAACTATGTTATCAGAGTATCTCCAAGGGTGTCTAGATTGAACAATCTTGTAATCATGCTCTAGGATGATATATTTGCAGTTATCCCTGATGAAGTCTAGGTTCTCTTGCTTCATCAGAGACGTATTTGACAAGACGTAGAATTCATCCTTTGATGGAACTAGCTCACTACTCTTAACTACCTCTGCTCCAAGGTACCCAATGACAGTGTTATCGACGAACTCTGCTCCGCCGCGAGATTCCTCTAGTGTGAAATCACATATAAATTTGATCATACGTTTACTACCTTAGACCCATGAAATGTTGTATTAGGCCAAAGTCTGAACAACTCCAAAGTAATACTCTGGTTTAGACCCTGCGCTATAGCATGGATGCAACTCTGATTACAGTATACCGTCTCAGCAGCATTGATAGCCTCAGCAGCATCTGATAGGGTTGCAGTAGTATGATAGTCCACCTTCACTCCAAAAGCCATCTCAAATACCTTATGTTCTAGAGGGTGTCCTATAAATACAGCTTCGTCCAAGTTGATGGTCTTACACAGTTGCTCCCAAAAGATATGGTTACTTTGGTAACGACATGATCTAGAGATTACGACCTTCTTGAGAGGAGGAAGGTAATACTTGGCTTTCAACCAGGGCTTTAGATTGTCTGAGTTTTGGGAGAGGTTGAAAGCGTCCAAGTGTAGGTCTACTAAGTTTCTACCTCCCTGTGGCACACTTCTAAACTTATCCAAGTCGTAGTCAACCTCTTCACCCTTGTAGATACTTACCTTTGAGACATACTCTTGCTCTAGCAGTAGACCACTTATAGATCCTACAGAAGCCTCAGTTAGCTTAGTATCAGTAGTAGTATCCAACAGCATATGGGCATCCTGTGATAGAAGCCTAACCGTAGGCAGGCTATAGATGATGTCACCTAAGTCTCCACTATGCTTAAATGTTATCATAGCTTTATAGGCTTCCTCCTATCCCATACCCCCTGGTACTCTTCTCTTAGCCCTTCTTCAGAAGCCTTGAACTGTATACCTACACCTCCAGCTAGAAGCTTCTTTCCTAGTTCACTAAGGTTGGTTGCTGATGCTTGGTTTCTCTCTATCCTGTGATCTGCTCCTAAGAACTTACAGTGTAGTAGCATAAATCCTGTATTCTCTAACTGGGTGGCTACTATACCATCCTTAGAGTGCTTGCTGACATGCATTCCATACCCCATTGTGAGGTCTAGCTCAGAGGAGAAGCAAGCAGCCTTGTCAAACCCCTCATCCCTCGTTCCTTCCTTGATAACTTCTGTGATAGGGGATCCGTGGTATTCGGGGAATGTGCTAGTCACCAGTTGATATCCCTTGGGCTTGATCGCCAGTTGTGACCCATGTTGCTCGTGAAGCCTCAACAGACGCTCTCTAGTGCCCTTAGGATGATGGATAAGCTCATCAGCGTCAACCGTGATCGCGATCGTATCAGGCGATCTATAGTCCTTGTAGGCGTTCTCCTTTACCGTCTTCGACAGGTGGTCATCGAAACCATCGTTAGGGACGGTGAGTATCCTCAGTTCTACATCTAGCTTATGTGCGAGTTCCTGGGCGATTGCCATAGAGTTGTCAGTAGACTCATGGTCATATATGCATATAACGTCCGCTATGGATGCATAGTGGTGAATAAAATAAGGAATGATCTTCTCCTCATTCCTAGCCAGTGTTGTTACTACTACGTTCATGGTTGTATCTTGTGTCCCGTGTCTTGCATAGCCTTCATGTAGACCTCATATCTAAGAGGTGCATTCTTTCTTCCGTCGAAGAGTTCCTTAGTCTTTTCCTTTAGGTTATTACCTAACTCTAGTCTATGCTTCTTGTCCTTCACCAACTTGGAAAGGATCCTAACCCATTCAGACTTAGGTGCGTCAGGATCTAGCAAGTAGCCTGTCTCACCATTAATGATAGTGTCTTCATAACATCCGACATTACTTGCAACTAGTGGGATTCCGTATCGGGAACACTCTGCTACTTTAATGTCGGACTTGGAGTCATTGAACTCATTCCATTCTAGGGGGGCAATTGCAACGTCCATGTTCGCACAGTATTGTCCATACTCTTGAGGTGGGAGTGCATAGTGGATCTGATAGTTCTTACCACCCTTAAACCCTTTCAATAGTTTGGATAGGTACTCAGGCCAAACCTTGAGTTCCCAACTATCCTTAGCCTTGTTAGGATCGGGTGGTGGATGACCGTAGAAGTCCCATTTGACATTCTCTCTACCAACTTTCTGGTTCACTAAGTGGGGAATGGCTGAGAACACCTTTACGTCTCCTCTGTGGTGGATACCTGCTGCGTATCCTACCTTAGTATGTTTGGTGATCGTCTTAGGGACGTTCCAGCAGGGAAGAGTATAGTCAAGAGTATTGCGGAAGATACACATAGCACCTTTAACTAGTGGCTTGATACGGTTTGCAAACTTGAGTTGAGTGACGGATACTAAGTGAGCGTTAGCATACATGAACTTAGTAATGTCAGCAAGGTTATTCTTCTGATAAGTATCATACAAGTGGTGTTCCTTATAGAGATCCGTAAGAAGATCGTCTGTATCGAAGTGTAGGAACTTGCCTAGCTCTCTAGCGAGACCACCAACTCTAGCAGTGTAAGGACCACCCCACTTGAGGATGTTGGCTACGAAGATAACGTCGGCCCAGTTGAAGTCTCCTAAAGACGAAGGTTCTGGGACATAGTTAGACTCTGCTACTGCCTCCAAGGGGTTGTCAGTGAATCTTACTTCCACCTTATCTGGACACTCCTCTGCGAGCATCTTCATAGGGGACAGTTGGCGGTAGTATGAGCAACCCCCATGGTTGGCGTAGCATACCAGGATCCTTAATGGTCGGTTCAATTCCATAGAGGTATTATAGTCCTATAAAAAAGCTCCCCACCTCGTATTTCACTGTTCAAGTGATATAGGGGGCAGGGAGGTAAACTGTACTAAGGCAAGCCCAACTTCTCATGGGCTGTACCGAAGATTTCGTTTAGGGGCGGTATACTAGGCAGTCTTAGCCTTTGGTGCTTCGTCCTTGAAGGTCTTCTTCGTACCCTCCGAACTGTGTGCAATACCGATAGCTTTAGCAATAGACATTGCAGCATCGACTAGCTCAATCTTACCATCCATCGGAATAGCCTGCTTCACAGCATTTCCATAGTGCTTCCGCTTACGTTGGGAGAACAATAGTGAAAGTCCTTCCAAGATGGCAACACCAGGGAAGACAGTCTTCGCAATACCCAGACCAAGGTCAAGCCAACCTGATGCATCAGGATCATTAACGTCCACTGCTAGTTCCGGCTTAAGAAGGTATTTCTTATCGACCAGAACAATAACCTTGTTTGATTCTTCGAACTTAGTTCGAATATCAGCAGGAAGCAAATTCAGGTCGGCAGGAACCACATGCTCCTTACCGGCTTCGGTCACGTTATCAACAGTTGTTACAACCTTATCGGCGAACAACTCTTGAAGCATCGTACAAGACGCTGTTAAGGAAAGGATAAGCACAAGTGCCATCCCTGTCATAAGGTTTCGTTTACTAATCATACTTTCAAATCTCCATCATTACCGGAATCGTTAGTTGATTCCGTTTTAACTGTATCTAGGGTCGCTTCAAGCTCCATCACGATACGCTTGCCGTCTTCCAGAGAATCTGGGACAACCAGTGCAGCCAGATCATGTTGGTGATCCATCCACTCTGCAATTTGACTAGGGCTACCAGCCACAGTCTTCTTAAACTTAGCAGCGGAGTCATCAAAGTTACTCCAGCCACCCTTCTTGGTCATAACGATGTCGAAGTCATTGCCTCGCTCCAGGGCTATGATCGTCGTGTTATCAGGGTCGGACTCATCCATGAAGTCTTCGCTGCAAAGAGCCTTCATCACCCGGTCAAAGAGCGTCTTGCTCATGCCAACCATCTTGACGGGATCGCCTTCACCAGTCTCTTGGATCTGGCGAGAAACTGCTGCTGCGTAGTAGCGGGACTTTTGCTTGAGCTTAGAAGCCAAGGTTCCATACTTGGATTGGATGTTCTTACCATCCGAACCCTTACCAAGGTCTAGTTCCTTATGCTTCTTCCAAAGATCCCAGTGGAGGTCACAAACTGGACAAGTCTCACCGCTTGGGCGACGGCACTTGTAGTTGCGAGCGTAGGGTTCGCTTGGAATCTCATAACGGTGAATAGCACCCTCAGCGAAGAATTCGAGAGGATCTTCCTTTCCAGGTAGGAAACGAATAAGGTTGCTACCTTCTGTAAAAGTCAACCAATCATTATTGGTCTTCTTGGTTGAACTTCCACCCTCGGTGGACATGTTCGCGTGCATCTGACGTAGTTCTGCTAGTGTTTTAGCCATAATAGTTTGTTTGTTGGGCGTTGCTAACCTATGCGGAGTAAAGCTTAGTTTCCTGTCTCTGGTTAGCGGAGAGTTGGATAAGCATGTCTTTCTTCATCATAATAGCGTCACAGACGCTTTTTAGTAACGAATAAATTTCTTTTCTTGAGATGAGGGCTTGGACGAGGATTTGGATCTTCACGTTGCAGTTCACTAGGTCTTCACCAGCGATGGCAGTGACCTTTACGCCTGTTTGTCGGTTCTCATGGCGGGTGTTGGACTTGGCGACCTCTATTTTCTCTGCCATTTTGTCACAGAGAGTCTTAGAGCGAATCATAAGACCATGGTAGTACGAGTAGACCGTAGGAAGTTCAACTAGTTCGTCTTCCATGCTGCTCTTGTCAATACGAGACAAGTTAGCAGCAATGCCTTCGTAGTGCTCCCAGTTTAGTTCTAGGATATCGGATTCTTTCAGTAGCGGTGTAAACATTATTTTCTCTTCTTAGGTTGCGGGAATGGGGTTGCGGGACTCATCACTAGTGATAATAGCCCAGGGTTCAGCCGATTTATAGTAGAAAATTGTTTTGATACGCCGACAACCAATGCTTCGTTAGGGAAGGATACAAACTCTCCCTTGAAGTTCATCTCGTCCAATCCAAGATTGTCCAATATGATGTGAAAAATCTCATGGAAGATAATCTCACGAGCCTTGTAATCCGGCATGTTGATATCTAGTTTGATCAAGCATTCGTCGAACAAAGTAATCCCATAAAGCTCTTCACCATTATCAAACAGGTTAGCACCTAATACAAACGTGAACTTAGCCCATCCTACATCTACCGAAGTTATACCGTCTTTGGTAAGTTGATTGTAGATATGACCGGGATCGGTTAGGAATGGAAACTTACTGGTGCTCTGTGGTTCTTTGTTCACTTGAAGGTTCTCGCATCTGGAGTGTAGTATATTCAACAGTAGTGTTGATTAGGTAATGTTGCTTAGCATCTCTAGCCTTTACGACATAGACTCTCATTAAGCCTTCGTCATACTCTTCTTGCTTCTGGTTCAGGGAGATCGCCCAGTCACATGGTCGAATCTTTCCATAGGAGTCTCCAAGGTGGGCATCAGTGATTATGTTAACCTTTCGGGCTTCACGGTTAGTCTGGGATGCCGTCCAGACAAGTACATTGTGCTCCATGGCAAGACCCCGTAGTTCTTCTGCAATTCTCTGTTGAGCCATGTACTCAGACTCGATGATACGGTTAGGTCGAAGAAGCTCCAAGTAGTCTACCACAACCAAGTCGGGAACAAACTTCTTATGCAGCTTCAACTGCGTGAGATATGCTCTAACGGTATTGGTGTTAGCTGTACCTGTTGGGAACTCCTTGATTATGAGCCTTCCTTGGGTGTTGTTGGAGAATGCTGTCAGCTTGCTCTTCAGTGCCATCTGTCCAACAGGCTTCTTCAGGTTATCGTGCTTGATCTCAGTGATGATAGAGTCGAAGCGTCCTGCTACCTTGTCTTGGCTCATCTCACAAGAGATGTAGAGAACGTTGAATCCCTGTAATAGGCTTACAGCGGACTGGTTAACAAGATACAGAGACTTCCCCACTCCGGGAGGAGCAACCACCATTGCAAGCTCTTTTCTGCAAAGTCCGCCGTCGAGGTGTCTATCGTGAGTCCCATAGACCGTTTTGAACCGATTCTTATCTTTGTTTTCATATGACCTCAAGATACGTGCATTAACATCTTCAAAGTAGTCCTGTCCAACGTCTACATTGCGGTTTACCAAGAGAGCGTCACGAACAAGTTCTTCAACCTGTGCAATGTCACCGTCTTCGTTCAGGATAGCCATCGACTTACGAACAGCTAGCTCCATAGAACGATGTTTAGCAAATTGCTCAATAGTGTCTAGGATAAACTCTCTGTCTTCTAGACATGCCTTATCAATTGAGTTGATCTCTGATATAACGGCACCGAACTCAATACCAGCGTCCCCAGCATCCTCAAGGTTGTTGAGAATGAAATCAGGTAACACAGCATCGGAAGGAAGCTTACCATACTTCTCGTGATACTGCATGATGCCCATAAAGATAAACTTGTAGGCGGGGAACTCAAAGTACTCCTCTTGGATAAGAGGTAGAATCTCGGAGAAGAACTCAGGGTCATGCTTGAGGAGATACAAGCAGCCCTTCTTAGTGTTGTCTGATAAATGGTAAGGCATCTAATGGATTATAGCTGGGTGAGGTGGGAAAGCTAAGGATCTTACTTCTTTCTCACGCCCTTTCCGATCGTTCCATCCTTAGTAATTAGTTGGTTGGCCCTCTTTAAGTTTTCGATCTTCTGGGAGGTCTGCTGATCAGTCAATCTCTTGGCGCGACCCTCCTTTTGAAGAACTTCGTAGTCTGGCACCATCTTCTTGTAGTGCTGATCTCCACTCGTCATGCGCTCCTTAGAAGCTTGAATAGATTCCTTGTAGAACACCTCAGCTTGCTTCTTATCCATACCGTCCACAGCATACCTTCTACGCTCATTCATGGCAGCGAAGGAGTTTCGACCGTTACCTACACTGAAGTAATAGATAGAAGCTCTCTCATCAGTCTTCTTCTTACAAACTGGGCACTTGATGGTGTTAGGGTAGTCGTAAGTATAAACGTTCTCATACTTGTGCCAAACACTGCTATCAGGACCATGGTAGTCGGGATGATACTCAATGCTATCCTCCTTGTTGTCACTCGATAGCTTTTGAGCCTTCTCTTCCTTGATACCTCTCCCAACCTTTTTGAGGTAGTGGAAGAGGCCAGTGTCATCGTCTCTTTCGACGAATACAGAACAAGGACCGTGATCCTTACAGTTATAAGTTTCTAGTAATGACATACTAAGCTCCACAGTCTCCTGATCCAATCTGGCAAGAGTCAGGTGCTTGCTCTACTACCTCAACCTGATCTTCGATCATCTGTCTTGCAATTGCTATGTTTTCATCAGTTAATGGGATAGCCTCTAGTGGCTCTTCTCCCTTGCTTCCAGCACGGTATACGGTTAGACCCTTCATGTAGGGCGCATACTTAAGAGCCATTTTAGAAATGTCCTCAGAGGAAGCGTTACTAGGTAGATTGATAGTCTTACTAATAGCATTATCAGTATAACGCTGAACAGTAGCTTGGACAGACATGTGCTGTTCGGGGGTGATATCATAGGCTCCAACAATATGTCTACCGTCGCTACCTTCTTCTAAAGCCTTCTTAAACATAGGGTCTAGGACCATCGTCTGTCGCCATGTGTTGCCCTCTCTGTAACGACGGTTGTACATCGGTGCGAAGATCGGCTCAATACCTGTAGACGTTCCATGGACCATAGAGACGGTACCTGTCGGAGCTTGTGTTAACATCACTGCGTTCCGAATACCATTCTCTTTAATGAGCATTCTAATTCTGGCAGGAAGCGTATGGGCAAATTCCTCATCGAGATATTTCTTAGCAACAAACTCTGGGAAAGATCCTTTATCGCGTGCGATATACATCGAGGCGAGGTAAGCTTCGTCTCTGATAGTAGAGTAGAGCCTTTCAAGAAACTCAAGGCACTTGTCGGACCCATAAGTGATCCCGAGTTTGATAAGCATATGGTGAAGACCGAGGGTTCCCAGGCCAATTCGTCTCGATCGTTCTCCCGCCACTCTACATTCTTCAATTGGATAGTGATTGACGGTGAGGATGTTATCAAGGAATCGGATTCCTGTTCGAATAGTTTTGGCGAGTCGCTTCCAATCAATATCAGAACCGTCTTCAGTAACCATATTACTAAGGTTAATGTGACCAAGGCAACAATTAGCGTAAGAGTCAAGGGGGATTTCTCCACAAGGGTTGGTCGCATTCATCTCTAAGAAGTACGACATGTTAGTATAACGGTTAGTTAGTGAAATATTAAAAATGCCAGGGTCACCAGACTCTACAGCATTGTCCCAAAGTCTGTTCCAGAGGTCCATAGCCTTAAACTGCACTCTCTCGACATTTTCGAACGTATCGTCGGGATGGTTCAAGTGGTGCAGCTTACCTCTAGCAACAGCGTCTTCTTCATTGAGTCCTATGACGTTTAGGAACTCAGAGGTGCCATCAGGAGAAACCCGATTACACCCATATACGTAGTATGGACGGTTGTTAAATCTAAACGACCAATCTTCATCATTCTCACAAGCTTCAATAAATCTATCAGTGATTGCCACCGAGATGTTGAAGTTGTTTAACTCGCTAAGATCCAACTTAACACGCAGAAACTCCAATAGATCAGGATGGGATACACCCAATTGGGCCATAAGTGCGGTTCGTCTGTTTTTACCTGCTTTAACATGGTTTCCTACTTCGTTAATCATCTTCATAACCGACACTGACCCAGGTGCCGAGTTCTTTACATTACCGATATCATCTCCCTTAGGTCTAATCTTGGAGAAGTTGAAACCAATGCCACCACCACCACAGGAAATCTTGTACATATCCTGAATGGTCTTACCAATAGATTCAACGGAGTCCTCAGGTTCGATGGCGTAACAATTAAGTAGGTTCTGCTTTAGCCTACCTGATCCATAGATGATTCGACCCCCTGGAATGAGGTCGCCCGTATTGAGTGCTTCGTAGAATCGCTTCTCGTGCTTCTCAATATCAGCTTCCTTCTCTGCGGAGGCAGCGTGCTTAGCCATGGGCTTGCATCGTTCTCCGTAAGTTTTCTCTCCAGGGTAGGCATATCGCTGTTCGAAGATCGCCTGACCGAGTTCATCTAATTGTTTAATTACCATGTGTTATCTTACTTATTCCGTTTTCTTTTGTTACTTCAATGTACTCTGAGTCGCCCAACAACTCTTGTAACCTAGTGTTATGGGTGATCAGTAGTATAGTCTTGTCAGGGTGATGAGATCGTAATGTCCCCAGTAATGTGTTTACTGCTTCGATGCCTGAATCATCGAGATTGTCGCAAACCTCGTCAAAGAAGATAAGATTGCAGTCAGTCTTAGAGATCTTCGTGCTAAGGGCTTGCAGAGCTAGCATTATAGCCAAGTTGACCTTCCTTTTCTCACCTCCAGATAAAGAAATATACTTTGTAAGTCTTCCGTTGTTATGGATTGTCTCCGTTAGGTCGTCTTCGAACTCAATGTGAAACTGACTCTTTGTCAGGATCGATACGTACTCGTTAGCTTTGAGGTTAAAGTACTCTAGGATGTTTCGGACGATATACCTGATTAGCCCCTTCTCTGAGAAGGCAGTCTCCCAGAACTTCATAACAATTAACAAAGTCTGAAGTCTTTGACCCTTTTCCTCGTAATCTATAATCTCGTCTCTAACAACCTGTAGTCTATCTATACTGGTCTGGGCATTCTCGATGAGTTTATTCTTTAGATTATATTCAGACCACTCCTGTGAAGAAATATCAGGTTTTATAGACAAACCAGTCTCTTTGATCTCTACTATACGTTTCTCTGAAACGCCTATAGAATCCTCTACAGTAGCAACGTCAGTCTCAAGCTTAGTAACGTCCTTATGTGTCTGCTCCTTGCAGTAGGTGTTCTTACATACAGGACAGTCCTCATCCTCAGTGTAGACTCCCTTCACCAGAGACTCCTTCAGCCTTCTAGACCTATCTCTGTCCTTCTTGATGCTCTTCTGGAGATCCCTAGCCTCATATTCCCCGTCAGAAATCTTCTTCTCAACTTCTAGGAGATCCTTTAGAGGAGGCAGTTCAACAAGCTTGTACTTATCATCTGGGACCTGTTGCTCCAGTATGTAAGCTTCGTCCTTAAGCTTGGCAATAAGGTTTAAGGTCATCTTATGCTCGGCGGCATAGGAAGACTTTAATTGCTTGGTAGCAGTTCTCTTACTAAACAAGTCCTCCAGGTCAAAGCAGTTTCGGATGATCTTTCTTTTATCCTCGGGGGTAGAGTCCAAGAAGAACTTGTCAGCATGCTGACCAAAGGCCAGAGAAGTAATGAAAGAACGGTAGTCAGTCTCCAGAACCTCATTTATACGAGTTTGAGTCTCAGATGCATTCTCACCATTGCGACAATTCCCATTAACGAGAAACTCAAGGGAGGTTGGACGTTTAGTTCTTGTGATGACGATGTCACCTACACCTTCCTTGAATATGTTAACCCTTACATACATATCCTCACCAGCATCAATGTTGACTATTGCCTCTTCCGTACTTTTACGAAGAGTGTTGCCAAACAGGCCCCAAACAATAGATTCAATTACTGCTGACTTGCCAGAACCGTTACTTGCGTTAGAGTCGAGGTTCTTTCCAAGAATTCGTACTACACCTTTATACTTTGTTAGGTCTAGCTTGAACTTTTTAAAGGAGTACAGATTCCTTACACTAAGTTTCGTTATCTTCATAGCGTTTTATAATGTCTAGCCCTTCCTTCAAATCTTCAATAGGAATAGCGGTTGATTGCTCTTCAATATATTTATTCACAATGTCATCGTCAATATTAGCAATGGGAGTGTTTGGGTTATACCCTGATAGTCGCTTACTGAGCTTCTTATCTAGGATAGGTTGGAACTTAATGTCCACATGCTTTGCTGCATATTTCTCCTTACACTCAGCTTTCAAGTCAGAGTAGTTCTGCTCTGTGAAGTTGCTTACGATAACACGTAGAACGGTGAAGAAGTTAGGATCTGCAATGTCCTCACCCATAGGCTCTAAAGCCTCCTCTGTGGCGACGTAGTGTCGAGGGGAGTAGGAAGGTGTCTTTAGCTTTAAGTCCCCCCACAAGCCATTGTCGCTCATTGTGAGCAAGCCTACGTAGTGGGTCTGGTCTACCTCGCCAAAGTTGGTGGACCAAGGGGTTCCTAGGACCGTAATGTTGGTATGTCGGGAGTAGGCATGAATATGCCCTAAGATTGTTCGGTGCTTGAAGTCCTCTTTCTTCAATTCAAAGTCGAAGAACCCTGTTGAGTTCATACATCCTTCGAAGCCAAAGTGTCCAAATACTATAGTATCCCTATCCTTAGCATAAGTCATAGATTCAAGAATAGTATCTTCATTCTCGTAGTGAGGAATAAAGAGAAAGTTCAAATCCTCTTCTAACTCAGTTTGATCAATGATATTAATCTTAGCCCCGCTACCCTCAAGGGTTGTGAGAACAGTTAGACCATCATCTGATCGGTTTGCGGAGTCGTGATTACCTCTTAGGATAAACATCTTCGTCACCCCTGGAATAAGGGAGAGCTTTCGGAACATCCTATCAACCCCTACGATAACTTCTGGGGAAGGCTTACGGTGGTGGTAAATGTCACCTAGGAATACGACATACTTGGGCTTGATCTTGTTGACCATGTCGAAGCAAGATTTCAACTGGGCTTCTAGATACCCAGGATAGGAGTTATTGAAATGGGTGTCTCCGATAACCAAGCATTGGGGGTTTCTTGTCATAGATTTTCCTTATCCAAACCTAATCGGGTTAGATCATCTGATACTAGACTGTAGATTGCTTCTGCCAACGCTCGAATCTCATACTGAGCATCCTTCTTCAGACGTTGATGTAGGAACCAGATAACGGACTGCAAGCTGATCGTCCAACACACCTTTGTGTACATATTCTGAGGGAGGATCATTCTAGCGATCTCCTTCGCTACACCGTTCTTTACTAAGGTTTTATATATACTGACTGACTTTATACTTTCATCTCTCATGATGCGAAAAATTGCTGACCCCGGAAGCCAGTAAACGTCGTCCTGACTTAGAGGGTTCTTATATTCTCCCGAAGATTGCTTGTTCCCATGACCAGGATT
>TARA_R110002110_G_scaffold81444_4_pt1 | contig 14632 bp, 14 predicted proteins | sample TARA_R110002110 | Tara Oceans TARA_R110002110 (sample SAMEA4397330) | marine metagenome | biome: Polar Biome; feature: [SRF] surface water layer (ENVO:00010504); material: water (ENVO:00002006), including particulate matter (ENVO:01000060) such as... | depth 5 m
CAAAGCTTTCCTCGCAGCTATGATCAAGGGCGAGGAATTCTACGAATACAAAAAATGGTCGACATGTGACGTGAACAGGAAAAATTATCTTGAGACGGCTCTGCCGGTTGCCATGTTCTATCAGACCGAGGCCCGTTTCGGCATTCGGGAAATTTATGATGTTCTTGAGCGACAGCGTAAAACTGCGCTGAAATTCGCGAAGACGCTCAAAATCCGGAAAGAGAATTTCAGATCCCCGGAGAGAACGGAGAATTTGAAGCTGGCGAAAGCCTACAGCAGGCCGTAATTCGCCGAGCCGTCTGCGCGGCGGTTCAGCCCCACACGTCTTCGGCGATCTCCAGCATCATCTTCAGCTTGGCCGATTGTTCGTCGAACGCGATCTTGTTGCCGATATCTATCGAGGCGAACCCGCATTGCGGGCTGAGCGCGAGGTTTTCGAGCGGCAAGACCTTGGCCGCTTCATCGATGCGGGCGCGGATTTCTCCTGCGTCTTCCATCTTGCCGGTCTTGGTGGTGATCAGCCCGAGGACGACCCTGGTGCCGTCGGGCATGAAGCGCAGCGGCTCGAACCCGCCGGAACGTTCGTCGTCGTATTCGAGGAACCAGGCGTCGACATTGACGCGCGGGAACAGTTCTTCGGCCATGGCGTCGTAAGAGCCCTCGGCGATCCACTGGCTCTGGGCATTACCGCGGCACAAATGGATCGAGATACAGGTATCGTCGCGGCGTTTGGCGATACAGTCGTTGATCACATCGCCGTACAGACCGAGCAGTTTGTCCGGGTCCTCGCCGATGGCCGCGGTGTTGGCCCGCAGATGATCGTCGAGAAAATACGTCAGCACCGGGTCGTCTATCTGGATGTACTGGCAGCCGTGATCTTCAAGGGCGGCGATTTCCGCCTGGTAGAGCGCCGCGATATCGGACCAGAAATCGTCCATCGAGGGATAGACGTCTTGCGAGACCGCCTTGCGGCCGCCGTGGAAATGGATACGGCTCGGCGACGGGATCATGACCTTGGCGGTTTTCGACGTACAGCGGTTCAGGTAGTCGAAATCGTCGATTGATATCGTTCCGCCGCCCCCGATCCTGCCAGTGGTCAACACGTTTTTCGGCACATAGTTTCCGCCGTGTTCGGGGTTCTGCTGGAACGCGTTATCGGTGTCCGGGTCGCTGATCTCGATGCCGTCAATGGCGGAGATGAAATCGATCCACCAGTTTTCGCGGCGGAACTCGCCATCCGTGATCGCTTCCAGTCCGATGTCTTCCTGCATCTTGACGCAGGCGGCGATCGCCTCATCCTCGACCGTTCGCAGTTCGGTCCGGGTTATCTTGCCGGCCTTCCAGTCTTGCCGTGCGTCGAGCAGGTTTTGCGGGCGCAGAAGACTGCCGACCTGATCGGCATGGAAGAACGGTTTGGCAGGCATGAGGGACCTCTTGTCTGGGTTAGTTACGGATGCCCGATTGTTCGATGGCGAGGGGGACCGCGTCAACACCCAGCGGCGCCATCAGATGGACGCCGGCAATACCGTCTATCTCGGCATAGGCAGCGATCAGTTCCGCGCAGATGGCCGTGCCCTCGGCTTTCGGATCGGTGGCGGCGTCCAGCCGGTCGATCAGCGTATCGGGAATAGCGGTGCCCCAAAGGTTCTCGCGCATCCATCTTGCGGATTTCGCCGAGGCCAGCGGGCCGATGCCGATCAGTACGCCGGCGCGCGCCGAAATGCCATGTGCGACCAGTCCGGCCGCGTATTTCCGGACCATGTCGACGTCGAAGCAGAACTGCGTCTGAAAAAAGCCGGCACCGGCGTCGATCTTGGCCAGCAGACCGTCGGGCTTCCAGCGGTCGTCCGCCGGGTCCATCGGCGTGTCCGCGCCGCCGATAAACAGCTTCGGCGGAGATTTGATTTCGCGGCCCGATGGTAACGTGCCGTCGTCGCGCATCCGTTTTGCGCATTCCATCAGGTCGCGGCTTTCATAATCGAAGACGGGCTTGGCGTCGGGCTGATCGCCGGCGGATGGATCGTCGCCGCGCAGGATCAGCAGATTTTCGATGCCCAGCGCCGCCCCGCCCAGCAGATCCGACTGAAGGGCGATCCGGTTGCGGTCGCGGCAGGTGAACTGCAGGACGGGCTCGATTCCGTGCTGCAGCAATAATCCTGCAGCAACGACGCTGGACATATGCGCCCGCGCGCTGGCCCCGTCGGTGACATTGGCGGCGTCGACATGGCCTTTGAGCACCGACGCCTTTGACAGCAGGTCGGCGGGGTCGGCGGATAGCGGCGGTGTTATTTCCGCGGTGATTGCGAAACGGCCGGCGGCAATCGCGTCTGAAAGGTTGCTCATCAGTCGCGCCGCTTAGAGACGACGAAGGATTCGTCGTTGAACCACAGGCCGTTATATTCCCGCAGCACGTCGCTGGTCGCTTCGAGATACTTGTTGTCTGTCATGGCCGCTTCGAGGCGGTCGTCCTCGATCTGGGAAACGTAGACTGCCGCATTCCAGGCGGCCATCAGCGTTGATGTGCCGATTGACGAGCCGATTTCGGTCGGCAGGGTATGCATCACGTAGCGGAACAGGGCACGCTTGTCGGCCGCGGCGGTAAAATTGAGATCGCGTCCGTCACGCCCGAGTTCTCTCTTGAGGGCCTGCAGCAATGTCTGGCGGTTGTGGTGAAACGGGTTCTCGTCCGGCCAGACACGCTGGATGATATCGAGTCCCGGGTCGTTGCCGTGCGAATGAATGGTCAGCATGCGGCCACCCGGCGCCAGCGCGCGGGCCAGAGGCGCCAGCACGCGCTTGACCTTGAGGTCGAGCGATGCGCGCAGGCGGAAGGGCTGCGATGCGATGATCAGGTTGTAGTCGTTCATCGCCAGACCGGGGCGCGGAATGATGTTGTCGAGCAGCATCTTGTGATCGCGGCGATACAGGATCATCACCGACGGTCGCACGTAAAGCGGGTTGCCCGTCTTCTCGCTGGTGCGGACCTGCCAGCCATCGGCGATTTCGGGCTCCAGGGCGGCTATCTGTTCCTCGAATTCGTGTGCCGAATTGCCTTCCAGCGCGACCTCGCGCCAGTTGAGCCGCGCCGCGTTTTCGGGCGCGCGGGGCATCAGCGACGGCGCTTCGGCGTAGAACATGTTGGTAATGACGACGACCATGGCGGGATGCTCGTTGAACCGGTCCGGCAGTTTTTCCATGGTCAGGCGCACGTCTTCGAGGCTGATTTCCTTGCCGACCACGTAGAACGGCACGGTGGGATACAGCTTGTGCATGTGCCGCATCACGCGGGTCAGGACGGTACCGTCCCCCATGCCGGCATCGAAAACCCGCAGCGCCGGCGGTCGCACCTGCAGGCGGGTGAGTTCCTGTCCGACGCGGTCGGCCACCGCCCATTTTTCCGAGCACGTATTGACGAAAAGCAGGTATTTCTGCCGGTTGTCGTAGAACCGGAAATGACCGGCACTGTCCGCCTCGGGCGCCGGGATTGATGGCTGAACCGCCGGTGTACTGCGCATCATGCGCGGATCGTATGTCACAGTGTCCTCTGCACCCGGCAGGTTTGTTTCGAGGTATTTTTCGATACGCGAAATCGTGCGGGTGGTGACGCGCTTCCCGTCGCGCAGGCGGCCGACGAACTTTCCGTCATTGACTGCGCGGCGGCCGAATGTGGATTCGGCTATTTCCGCGCGGCGGCAGTAAGCCTCGATCCGTGCGATCAGATCTGCATGTTCCATGGTCACTGTCTCTTGCTGTCCGTCTTTCGAAAATTCTATCCCAATAAATTTGGGTTAGTCAATCGTGGGATATGTCCCACATCCAAATGGTGTCGATAATGCTCTGCATGCGCCTCGATTTGTTCTAAACAGGATCGCATGACCGACCGAAAACAACTGCTTCTCACCCCGGGTCCCCTGACGACTTCCGATGCGACGCGCGCGGCGATGCTGCGCGACTGGGGTTCCCGGGATCCGGCCTTTATCGCCCTGACACGGCGGGTCCGCGAGCGTATCACCGCGCTCGCCGGCGGTGCCGATACCCATAGCTGCGTGCTGTTGCAGGGCAGCGGCACCTATGGGCTCGAAGCCGCGATGGCCACCTTCGTGCCGCCCGACGGGCATGTGCTGGTACTGGCCAACGGCGCCTATTGCCACCGGATCGCATCGATCTGCGAAATCCTCGGCCGACAGGTCGAAATATACGAAACCGGAGAGGACACGCCACCCGACCCGGCGGAGGTCGACCGGCGGCTCGCGGCGGATGACGGAATTACCCATGTCGTCATGGTTCATTGCGAAACGACGTCCGGCATTCTCAATCCGCTGGCCAGTATATCGGAAGTGGTGGCCGCGCGGGAACGGTCGCTGATCGTCGATGCGATGAGTTCTTTCGGCGCAATCCCGATTGACGTGAACGCGACCCCGGTCGACGTGGTGATTTCATCTTCGAACAAGTGCCTCGAAGGCGTGCCGGGGATCGCCTTTGCGATTGTCCGTAGCGAAGTTCTGGCAGCGTCGGCCGGGAACGCCCCGTCGATGGTGCTCGACCTGCAGGCCCAGGCGGCGGGATTCGAGAAATCGGGCGAATGGCGATTTACTCCGCCGACCCATGTCGTCGCGGCGCTGGATGCGGCGCTCGAGCAGCTGGTGGAGGAGGGCGGCGTCGCCGCCCGGAATGCACGGTATGCCGAGAACTGCGCGATCCTTGTGGAAGGTATGGCGGAAATGGGGTTCCGGACGTATCTGTCGCACAACCTGCAGGCGCCGATCATCGTGACATTCCATACGCCGGACGACGATGCATTCGTGTTTTCGGCATTTTACGACGGGCTTCAACGACGCGGTTTCACCATTTATCCCGGCAAGCTGACAAAGGCGGAGTCGTTCCGCATCGGCTGCATCGGCCAGGTCTTTCCGGATGACATGCGTGCCGCCGTTGCCGCGGTGGCCGATGTTGCGGCCGAAATGGGCCTCAAAACGGGGTAACGCCGGCCGGTCACGCATTTCCGGGTCAGGGGTGCCCCGGCGCGGCGCTTCAGGCGTCGGGAGCGGTGATCATGGTTTCGGCGAGCACGCCGTAAACATTGACCCAGGCTGTCCGGACATCGGGCGTAAATGCCTCGCCCAGACCCTGCTCAAGCGTCCAGATCAGGGCTTCGGCAACGGCGCCGTAATGGCCGACCTCGACACCGTATTTGCGGTGCCGTGCACCCAGCTTCTGGACTGCGGGTATCAGTGCGTCCAGATCGTCGAGACCGGCGACGGCGGTGCCGATCATTTCCATAAGCTGTTCGCCCTGGACTTCCAAGTCGCCCTTGAAAAGGGGTCGGATCTCCGGGTTGGTTTCGAACAGACGTTCGTAAAAAGTTCTGCCGACGACCATCGACAGCGGTTCGATCTGCATAAAACTGTGTTGGACGAGGTCGATATCGGCCCGGCTGATCGGTGCGTCTCCATCGGCGGGGCGATCCGGGTCCTGGGCTTTTTCCGGCGGGGCGGGCTGTGTGACCGGGGCGGCTGATGCGGCTTCGGTCATCGGCTGCGGTGCAGGTTCCGGCAGCGCGTCGGCGACAGGCGCCGGCGCGGGTTCCGGGATCGGTTCGGCAGGTGGGGCATTATCGACCACGACTTTCGCCGCGTCGCGGGCCCGTTCCATGGATTGCCGCGCCGCACCGGTCTGTGCCACGAACTGGTCGAGTTTGTTGTGCAGCGATTTCAGGGTCGCGCCGATCTGTTCGGTCGCTTTGCGGGTTTCGTCGGAGAGTTGCTTCACTTCGGAAGCGACGACCGCGAAGCCCTTGCCGGCATCCCCGGCGCGCGCGGCTTCGATTGTGGCGTTGAGCGCGAGCAGGTTCGTCTGCTTGGCTATCGCCTGCACCTGGTCGGCGACGTTGGCGACAGCCTGGATATCTTCTTCGAGGCCGCTGGTGCCGGTCTCGATCTCGTCCATCGCCGCAAATGCCCGGTCGAAGGGATCGTTGGAGACCGGCTCGGAGACGGCGGCGGAAGCGGAATCGTTCATATCGGTATGCCTGTTATCGAGTGCGCCGGGACAGCCGGCGGGATATTCATTGTGCAGTTGACCAAATCGTAACGGGCAAGGATTTAGATATTCTTAACCAGAAATCGCGGTATATCCGGGCCGGTTGCCGCTCTCGCCGCGGCTTACCGGTGCCGCCGCGAGCGGGCTGTATTCTCCGATTGGCGTATTCGCGGGTTGAATTTTCCCGGTCACCGGTCCAAACAGACCGCCACCGTTTTTGAACAGGAACATGGCAAAATGCCACCCGCGATTTCCGCTTTGCTTTCCGGCACTGCCTTTCTTTTTCTGGGCAGCGGTCTTTACGGTACGCTGCTTGCCATCCGGGCGGCGGGGGAGGGATTTTCGCCGACGGTGGTCGGGGCCGTCATGGGGGCCTACTATCTCGGGTTCCTCGCGGGCTGTTTGTACTGCCCGAAGCTTGTTCACAGCGTCGGCCATATCCGCACCTATGCCGCGCTGACCGCCGTCGCCTCCGCCGCGACGCTGGCGCATGTATTGCAGGTCGATCCGGTCGTCTGGGGCGTTCTCCGGGTCATTATCGGTTTCTGTTTTGCCGGGCTCTACATGACGATCGAGAGCTGGCTGAACGAAAAAGCAAGCAGCGACTCGCGTGGCCGGATTTTCGCCATCTACATGATGGTCAATCTCGGTGCGCTCGGGCTTGGTCAGTTGTTGCTGCTGACCACGGATTCGAAATCCTTTGCGCTGTTTGCCGCAACATCGATGCTGATTTCAATCGCCGCGGTGCCGATCTCGCTTGCCAGCATGTCGCCGCCGACTTTCGGCGAATCGATACCGATGCGCCTTCAGGCCCTCTGGCGGATTTCGCCCCTCTCACTCATCGCCTGCGCGGGAATCGGCGTCGCACAGGGCTCGTTCTGGTCGCTGACACCCGTCTTTACGCTCGATGCGGGGTTGACCGAGAACGGGACGGCCCTGTTCATGGCCCTGACGGTGTTCGGAGGGCTCGTGCTGCAGTGGCCCATCGGCTGGATTTCCGACCGGTGGGACCGGCGCTCGCTGATCCTCGTGATATGTGCGCTGACCGCCATCGTTGCGGCGGGCGCGGCATTTGCGGGCGCCCGGCAGTGGACGGCCGTGCTGTTTTTCATTGGCGTTATATACGGTGGGCTATCGTTCACCATTTATTCGCTCGCCGTTTCCCACGCCAACGACCATGCCCATCCCGGCGAAATCGTGTCGTTGAGTGCGCGGCTCCTGCTTGTCTATGCCGTTGGCGCATTTGCCGGCCCCGTACTGTGCGGCTGGCTGATGGGTTTTACGTCCCCCGGTGCGCTGTTCGGTTTTATCGCATTGGTATTCCTGCTGCTTTCCGCTTTCGGGATCTGGCGCCAGACCCAGCGCCCGGCGGTGCTGCCGGAAGACCGCACGGCGTTTGTGCCGCTCTCTCGCGCGGGCGCGCTGTCGGGCGAGCTGGATCCGCGTCAGGATGACGACAGCCCCTAGATTTTTGCCGCGAACGGTTCCGAAGCAGCGATCGAATTGCCTATAATGCGGGCCGCAGGATGCACATAAACCGGGGACGACAGGGAAAATGCAGACCGTCTGGGACCACGTGCGGTTGGCCGCCGCACGGACGCCGGATCATCCGGCAATTGTCGATGACCGCAGCGACCGTCGACTGTCTTTCGCCGAGCTGATCGCCGAGGCGGAAACCATGGCGGCCGGGTTTTCTACCGCCGGTATAGCCTATGGCCACCGGGTCGCGACGATGTTGCCCAACGTTCTGGAACACGCCGTGACGATCCTGGCGTTGCACCGGCTGGGCGCGGTGGTCTGCATGATCAACCCGCGGCTCAAACCGGACGAAGCGGCGGGCCTGATCTCCGACGGCGACATTTCGGCGCTGGTCTGTCTTGCGGACAAAGCTGTCGTAAACGCGGCGCGCGGTGCGTTGCCGGGCGGCGCGCCGGTCTTTACCCTCGGCGGCCGGCTGTCGGACACGCAGGACCTCGCCGCCTGCCGGGAGGATGCGGCGGCGCTCGCCCCCTGGCTGACCCCGGCCGCCGATGAACTGGCTTTCGTGATGTATACGTCCGGCACCACGGGCCTGCCCAAGGGTGTGATGATCCCGCACGGTGCGACCGACGGGCGGGTGCTTTTCGTGCCGGTGCAGTGCGGCCTTCGCCACGGCACCCATAACCGGGCGCTCGGCCTGATGCCGCTGTTCCATGCGGTCGGTTTCCATGCGTGTTTTGTCGCGACCCTGTCGATGAACGGCACCTATTACGTCCATTCGGCGTTCGATCCGGCGGCGGCCCATGCCGCGATCCGGGATCAGGGGATTACATATCTTTTCGGCGCGCCCGCGCATTTCCACGCGCTGCTGGGCGTGCCCGGATTCGATACCGCGGACATGAATTCGGTCGAAACGCTGGCCTATGCGGGGGCGGCGATGCCCGGCCCGCTGCTCGACAGAGTGGACGAGGCGTTTGCATCCGCCCGGATGACGAATATCTACGGGACGACCGAAACGATGAACGCGATGTATCTGCCCGACCCGGTCGGCTGGCCGACCCGTTACCGCCCCGGATTCTATTCGAACGTCCGCGTGGGGCGTATCGGCGGGGCGGTGGACGATGTCTGTGCCGTCGGTGAGGAGGGGGAATTGCTGGTTGATGCCACGGCGGACGCGACATTCCTCGGCTATCTCAACCGGGCGGACGCGACGGCGGAAAAACTGGTCGATGGCTGGTACCGGACCGGCGACATCGTCGCCCGGCGCGAAGACGGCGATCTGGATCTGCGCGGACGGGTCGACGACATGGTCGTGTCCGGTGGCGAGAACATCCATCCGGAGGAAATAGAGACCGTTCTGATGCTGCACGAAGCCGTAAGGGATGCCGCGATTATCGGCATGCCCGACGAGCAGTGGACGGAACGCGTTGTTGCCTGCGTCGTTGCTGCGGATACCGATGCGGAGGCGCTGGATGCGTGGTGCCGGGAATCGAGCCTTGCCAATTACAAGCGGCCGCGCGACTACGTGTTTCTCGATGCCCTGCCGCGCAACGCCGCGAACAAGGTCCTGCGCCGCGAACTGAAAGTCCTCGTCGGAAAAACGCCCGAAAGCTGAATATGGGCAGGCGGTAATTTTTGCCGGGAAGCGGGCAAAATGCCGGTCGAAAACCGAGACGGAATCGGTTGCCCGAACCAAAGAGGCATGAAGCGATAGGTAACGCGTGATCCGGTCGGGGCAGCCTGTTGGTTGCCTCAGTTGGCGTCAAATTGCCGCACAACGCTGGAATTTTGAAGCTGTTTCGCACCGGCATCCCGCCTACGCGCGGGGTTCGGGGCTTTGTGATAATCCGATAAATTTATAATATGTAATTGACATACATATTTATGCCTCTTATCAAAGATGTATTGATAATACACATTATAAGAGGTCAACCCATGTCCTGCCTTCGAACGCTCTCCAATACCCTGTTTGCCACGGCGCTGGCCGTCGCAGCCACAGGTTCCGTTTCGGCCAAAACGGTGAAAGTGAATCTCACGGTCATCGAAAAGGAAATCGTGATCGACAACAAAGGCACGAAGCAACAGATGTGGACCTACGATGGGACAGTGCCTGGTCCGATCGTCCGGGTGAAGCAGGGCGATACCGTCGATTTTTCCATGCTCAACGACAAGGCCAATCAGAACAGCCATTCGATGGATTTTCATGCAGCGATCGTCGACGTGCTCGATGAATTTTCCGAGATAAAGCCGGGCGAAAGCAAGCATTTCAGCTTCAAAGCCGAGCACCCCGGTGTTTTCATCTATCACTGTGGCGCAAACTCGATGGCGGAACATATATCACGCGGTATGTACGGCGTAATTATCGTAGATCCGAAAGACGGGTATACAAAAGATTTCCCGAAACCCGACCGCGAATACGTGCTGGTTCACGGAGATCTGTTCAAGGCGGGCACGAGCGCACAGGATCGGGCGATGGACCGTAACTGGAGCGGTGTTCTGGTGAACGGCAAGGTTTTCCACTACGATCCGGTACACGATCCGAATGCGTCGATGACCCTTGAAGCGAAGCCCGGCGAACGGGTCCGGATCTACTTCGTCAATGCGATGATAAACGGCACTGCCGCATTCCATCCTATAGCCGGAATTTGGGATCGCGTGTGGGATAACGGGAATCCGAAAAACGTCCGCTATTCGATGCAGACGGTTGCCGTTCCGCCAGCCCACGCAATGACCTTCGATATCGTTCCGCCAGCCAATCGTCCGACCAACAATGCGATCGTCGATCATCGCATGAAGCACGCACTTACCGGCGGTATTTCTGTGCTGACTACCCATGACGGCGCCAATCCCGAGATGGGTAAAGGCAAACTGATCCTCCTGCGCTGATCGGTGAACGGATGATGTTGAACAGAAATCATATCCGAAACGGACTTGCCGTCCTGTCGATCGTGGGCATTGCCCCGGTCGTACAGGCCGCAGATCCGGCACAGATGACGGCGGCGCAATGCGGCGGTTGCCATCAGTTGAAAGGTCCGGCCAGTGACAGTCTGCAGGTTCGCCGCGACCGGAAGGGACCCCCACTTTTCTATGCGGGTAATAAGTTTCGCGAAGACTGGCTAGTCGGTTGGTTGCAGAAACCGGTTCGACTGCGTCCGGCGGGCGATTTTGCACCGGCGCATGTGAAAGCGTCGCCGAAGGGCGAAGTAGTCGACCCGACGACGCTTGGCGATCACCCCGTTCTGGACGCCGGGACGGCAAAAGAAGTCGCATCCCACCTGATGACGCTCCGGCCGAACGACGCATTATTGGCGAAAGAGGCCTATACCCCGGGCGGCATTTCACCGCGCATGGGAGCAATGGACTTCGTCAAGTTCAAGGGCTGCGGGGCATGTCACAAGGATACGCCGAAATACGGCGGCGTTTCCGGTCCTGAACTCTATACCGCGTGGCAGAGACTGCAGCCCGCCTTCATCGTGTCGTATATCCGTGATCCGAAAGCGTGGGAGCCTCGCAGCCTGATGCCGAACCAGCATCTCAACGACGGCGCAATCCACAAGCTTGCCAACTTTCTGAAGGTAATCGGCAAAAAACCGGAGGAAACGAAATGAACATGCTTACTAGGTTGATTGCCGTCGCTTCGGTGGCCGCGTTCCCCGCGGCGAGCCTTGGGGCTGACATCGGCAAGGGCAGGATCCTTTACGATGTCTATTGCGCGCAGTGTCATGGCACGGGAGGTGACGGCAAGGGTGTGAACGCGTCGAAACTCGCCGTTCAGCCCCGAAACCATAACGATCGTACTGAAATGTCGGCGCGGTCGGATAGCGAACTTTTCAAGGCGATCAAACACGGCGGCCAGGCGGTCAACAAGTCGGTGCTCATGCCGAACTGGGACGGCAATCTGAACGACGACGAGATAAATGAACTCGTCGCCTATCTGCGGCATCTCTGCTGCGAACCCAAAAAATGAGAGGTGTGGACGTGAAACGTTTGCAATGGATTATCGTGGCAACGTTGCTTGCCGCTGTATTGCCAACCGTGGCGCTTGCGGAACTTCGCCATTTCGACATGACGATCGAGGAAGTGACAATCGAAGTGGCGCCGGGTTTCAAGACCAAGGTCTGGGCCTATAACGGCCAGGTGCCGGGACCGCTGATTCGGGTCAACGAAGGTGATGATGTAGAGGTCAAAGTGACCAATAACACAGCCCTGACCCACACTATTCACTGGCACGGCATGCACCAAAAGGGGACGTGGCGAAGCGATGGCGTCCCCGATATCACGCAGAAGGCGATCGAAGCCGGCGAGAGCTTCACGTACCGGTTCTTTGCGACCAAGTCGGGTACACTGTGGTATCACTGCCATGTCAATGTGCCCGAACATGTCGGTTTGCGCGGTATGTGGGGTCCGATCATCATCGATCCGAAGGAACCGATCGCGGTCGAGAAAGAAGTGACGAAAGACGCGATCCTGATGTTTTCGGGATGGAATCCGGAAGTTGCAAACGACTATGGAAAAGGCGGACATCCTAGCGAGCCGATCACGTATTTTTCAATCAATGGGAAGGCTTTCCCGACGACTCAGCCGCTGCGCGTTAAAAAAGGCGATGTGCTCCGCCTGAGGCTGATCGCTGCGACACTGGACGTAGCGTTCCATCCCCATGGCCACGATATGCTCGTGACTCACAAGGACGGACTGCCGCTGCCCGCGCCCTACTTCGCCGACGTCGTACATCTCAGTCCGGGCGAGCGCTACGACGTTATCATGCGGATGGATAATCCGGGACGCTGGATAGCGCACGACCATATTGAGCATCATACGTCCAATAACGGGAAGGCGCCGGGCGGTTCCGTGTTCGTGATCGAATATGAAAGCGTCGGCGAAAAAGACGACTGGTATGTCTGGAAGAATAAAAAGTATGCGCCCGATTTTTACTTTAGCGAGAGTATGAAAAAAGGGCCCGGAATATATGATGTTCCGTCCCATGAGGGAGAATATCCCGAACTTCGACGGTAAGGCGCGGTCTATTTGGTATGGTTGCGAACCGTCGAATGGCTTAACGTGGTGACCCATGCAGCTCAGCCGACACTCCGACTATACCCTGCGTGTCCTGATGTATCTTTCGGTGCGTCCGGACGAAAGGGGCACACTTGCGCAGATATCGGCGTTTTATAACATCTCGTTCGAACACCTTCGAAAGATTGTCCACGAACTCGGTAAATTGGGTTACATTGAAACGTTCCGCGGCAAGGGTGGCGGTATTGAGCTGGCCTACGCTGCCGAGGATATCAATGTGGGCGTGCTCCTTGAATCGGTCGAAGGCGACAAACCGCTGATCGATTGCCGCGGATTGGACTGCCGCCTCGCGCCGGTGTGTACGCTTAATCTTGCATTGACGAGAGCGCAGCGCGCGTTTTTCGATACCCTGAAGGAATATACTCTGGCGGATCTCGTTGGGAACAAGGCAATGGCGCGGGAACTCCTTGCCGTGATCTGACGATCGCTGCACCGCGGGTGGGTATTGTTCGGAATTCTGCGGTGGTTGTAACCACCCGATTTCTTTCCCCACTCAATACCTCGGTCCTGATCCTCTCGGTCCTCTGTTCAGGGGCTTAAGTCTGTTTCACATCCAATACATATTCGAAAATCGACGCCTGATCCTGTCCGGTATGCCCCGCCGCGACCGCGGCGTCGTACCAGGCCCGTGTGACATCAAGCAGAGGTGTCGCGCCGGCCGTAGCGACGGCGTCGTGGACCCGTGACAGGCCGCGCAGATATCCGTCGAGCGAACCGCCGCCCGCGGCATAGTCCCGTTCGGCCATGAGTGCGCCGCGAAGCTCGAACATGGCAGACCCTGCCGGGCTGCCGGCGATCGCTTCGTGTACCGCCTTGATGTCGCCGCCTTCGCGCGCGGCGATGGCCAGGCCTTCGGCGGCGGCGAGATTGTGGATTGCAACGAGCGCCGTCGCCACCGATTTTGTGGCCGCACCCGCGCCGATGTCGCCGACCCAGGTCGTGCGCGGACAGATTACCGCCAGCACGTCGGAAATACGGTCCGCTGCCGCCCGGTCTCCCGAGACGAAGAACGCGCCGCGCCCGGCTTCAAGCATGGCGGGTGTGCCGCTGACCGGGCAATCGAGCATGATCGCGCCGGTCGCCGCGATGCGTTCCCCATGGGCGCGTTTTTGCGCCGGGGTGAGGGACGTCGTTTCGACAACGATCTTGCCCGGCTTAAGGGCGCCGAGCAGACCGTCCGGCTGCTCCAGCGCATTCCGCACGGCGTCGTCGTCCGGCAGGCAGGTAAAGACGATGTCAGCGTCTTCGGCGACTGCGGCAGGCGAGGCGGCAGCTGTCCCACCCGCCGCAACGAATTCGTCCATCGCGCTGCGGCGGTAGCCGGTCACCGGGTATCCGGCACCGATGAGGTTCCGCGCCATGGCAAGTCCCATGCGCCCGACGCCGATAATGCCGATTGTCTTTGACATGGGAGTCTCCTTTTTTGTGTATCAGGCAGTCTATAATGTCTGCAGGTGCGACGCGCCACGCGAAGCATACCGGTAAAGACACGTATTCCGCCAATGAGAGGAACAAAGAAGATGTCCAGACTGCCCCTTACCTTTGCCTGTGGACCTTATGACAGGATGGAGGCCCTGAATTACGGTTTGATTGGCGTCGAAGGCATCGATCTCAACTTCATCGAGATTCAGGCGCCGCGCGAAATTTTCGACCGCATGGTGGGTGCGCAGGAATTCGACCTGTCGGAAATGTCCCTGGCCGAGTATGTCACGATGACCGCCAAGGGCATCAGCCCGTTCATCGCCATTCCGGTCTTTCCGTCAAAGGCTTTCCGGCACGCTTTTATCTGCGTGAACCGCAATGCCGGCATACGGGAGCCCAAAGACCTCGCGGGCAAACGGATCGGCACGCCGCTGTACACCCAGACGGCAGCGATCTGGATCCGCGGCGATCTCGAGAATATCTATGGCGTCGATCTGTCCGGCGTGCAGTGGATTCAGGGGGCGGTTGAAAAACCAGGCACCCACGGCGCACCGCCCGCGCCGCCGCAGCTTCTGAAACCGATCGAGATCACGCCGAACACATCCGACAAGTCGTTGTC